>Ga0070726_10003277_pt1 | contig 13743 bp, 13 predicted proteins | sample tdAd471_FD_67275 | JGI IMG/M metagenome (GOLD analysis project Ga0070726, IMG submission 67275) | Marine sediment microbial communities from the Atlantic coast under amendment with organic carbon and nitrate - tdAd47.1 | ecosystem: Environmental > Aquatic > Marine > Coastal > Sediment | place...
AGCCGATTCGAAATCCTGTCCGACAAGACGATTCGGCCTGATGCCGAACGGATCATCTTCTGCGACGGCACAGGCGGAAAGATATTCGATCCCGAAAGTGATCTGGAGTTGAGCCACTGGCGGCCCAATCGAACGCCTGTCGAGTATCGGGCCGGAACATCGACCGAAATCTGCTTCCGATTCCTCGACAACCTGCTTCCCGGCGACTGGACGGCGGCGGTCAACAATCACGTTGATGTGGACGGCATCCTGTCGGTCTACGTGCTGGTTCGCAGTGACGAAGCTCAACGCCATCGGACGGCGATCATTGAGGCCGCTGAGATCGGCGACTTCTGGGGCTGGGGAGAGTTGCCAGCACAGCGATTGTTTCAGGGAATCACTCGTCTGATGCGGAAAGACAATCCCCGAGAATCATACGAAGAAGCGTTTCGGCGCATTCCGGGCCTCATTGACGGGACCGATCCTGAAACCGCTGACATTGATGCCTCGCTGGCTCCATTGTCCCGAGGTATCCAACTGGTCGAGTGCGGCCAGATTGTGCGTCGAGAAATTGGCAGTCGGTTCACGCATTACGTCATCCCCGCATCACTGGTGAATGACGATCAGCAGGCGGCATACATCCCCGGCTTCAACGAACTGGTCTCTGAGAAGGCCATTCTGTGGCCGCAGGTGCGTGCAAAATGGGACGCCGAACGAGTCTGTCTTGTTTCGACCGAACGGCCTTCAGGCTGGTTCCACGATCTGTGTTTTCCCGGCTACCTCTGGGCTGATACAGAAGGCCGCTGGAGGCCGACTGGGATGGCTTATCAAGACGGCATGAGCAGTTACGTGTTCTCAGACGAGACGTTGATTGCTGCCGTTCGAGCATTGCAGGAGATTGATCGTGCTAATGGTCAATGGGGACTCGGCGGGACAAACCTGCCGTTCGGCAAAGAGCTTCAGGACCAGTTTCCTGTCGTCGCACGATTCGTGAACATTGATGGCGAAGCCGCCGTGAGTGGCCTGTCCCCAGATGCAGTTCTCGAAGCATTCAGAGGTTGCTGGTAGTTGCCGCAGAACAGCGGCTCGTTGGAGGGATGACTTACGTGAAGACCGTTCTTTTTGTCTGTACTGGCAACTACTACCGCAGCCGGTTTGCCGAAGTCCTGTTCAATCATCTGGCAACTCAGCAAATGGCCGACTGGCGGGCTGACTCACGTGGTCTTGCTCCATCCCCTCGGAATGTGGGGCCGATCTCCGTTCACGCTGTCACAGGTCTCGAACGACTCGGGATCACGTGTATGGAATCCCGGCTGCCGACGGCACTCAGCGATGACGATCTGGCGGCAGCCGGACAGGTTGTTGCTGTGCAGGAAGACGAGCATCTTCCGATGATGCGGCAGTTGTTTCCTGAATGGATCGAGCACACTGAGTTCTGGGATGTGGCCGACATCGAGTTCCGGGAACCTGCTGATGCGCTGGCCGAACTGGAGCAGGAAGTCCGAAAACTCTTCGGTCGTCTGCTCAGTCGGTCATCAGCTTCCGATAGTCCGCTTCACTGATTTCGTCACTCAGAAACCGGTACGACAGCACGTACTTCTGCATTCGAGCGGCGTCTGTCTGGAACTTCTCAGGACGCATCAGGAGCCGGTTCAAGCTGGAGTTGTCACGCAGGTCGGAAAGTTTCACCTGTCGAGCGATGTCATTGGCTTTGCAGGCGACGACGTAATCCGCATAGGACTGATCGGCGGCGTGTGTAACTAAAGCCAAGGCCACGAGGACTTCATCGCCGAAGCCTTCGGCTCTGATGTCTTCGATGGTGACTTCCGTGTCTTCGACAACATCGTGCAGCACGCCCACGATGCGAGCGGATTCTCCGTCCACGCCCATCATGACTCGTATCGGATGCAGGATGTACGGTTCGCCCTGCTTGTCCTTCACCCCGTTGTGAGCCTTGGCGGCTATCTCCAGTGCCTTTTCGATGGTCGCCACGGTTACTCCTTGATTCGTGCCCGCTGGTCTTCGGTCAGTTCCAGAATGGTCAGCGTTTCGCCTTCCCGGTTGGCGACATCCAGAGTCAGGCTCTCGCCGACTTTCACCAGAGCGATGAAGCGGCTGGCGTTGCCTTCTTTGTCTCGGCCCACAACAGCGATTCGCTTTCCGACCAGTGCTTTTGGAGTCTCGGCTTTGCTGTGTTTCCACGTCTGACCGACTTCGGTGATTTCCAGCACGAGTTGCCCGTACTGCTTACTGACGACCTTGCCGCTCAGCATTCCGGCGAAGCCTTTGCCACCAGTGGGGATGCTGTCTTGAGCGACTGCCACGTTCGAATCGAAGACACGCACCGTTGACCATAGGTGCTTGTTCTCTTCGATGAACTTCAGATGTTGTGGATGCGTCTGATAGGTGTCGTGAGCTTTACGGCTCTCGAAGATCAGATGCAGAGCCACATCGAAGTCCCGGTCATTCACGTCCCGGTCGAGGTCTTCATTGATGATGCCTGCTGAGAAGTAGACGGTGCCCTCGTGATCGGACAGGTACTTCTGGCAGGCCGCCACGAGCGTTTCACGATGCTCCTGCGTATCTTCTGCCAGCGTGAAGAAGACAATGTGCGACAGATGTGGCTCGGCTGCCTGAATGATTGAGGCAGCAAGCAGAATGGTGACAGCAGTAATCGTTCGCAGCATGAGATGTTCCTGAAGTTGAGGACGATTCGATCTGATGATTGCGATTGTCTGAATTCGAGCCGAGCGTGAGAAGCCAAACGAGGATTGCGAAATGCACGATGACTTTGAGGACGAAATCCGGGAACTGATCGGTAAAGGCAAGAACATCGCCGCAATCAAACGGTACAGGGAAGTCATGGGAGTCGGTCTGGCCGAGGCCAAGGCTGCCGTCGAGGCAATGATTGTGGACCATTTCGCCACCGGCTCCGGCACAACTGACGACGGTTCGCTCACGGATGAGGTCATCAGCGCGCTTGAGCGTGGCGAGAAGATTCAGGCTGTAAAGCTCTATCGTGACCAGAATGGCGTCGGTCTCAAGGAAGCGAAAGAAGCTGTCGAACGACTGGGCGAGCAGCACGGCATTCCAGCTTCATCCGGTGCGGGCTGTTTCGGGATGATCCTGATGCTCATCGGTGTGATCGCTGCTGCGGCTTCTTGAGGCTGGCGGCCCCAGTTCCGAGGCCGATTTTCCTGAACCGTATGAGATATGCCGCCGTTGATCGCCGGACACTCCGATTGTCCGCACGAGGCAAGGCTGATGGAAAACGTCGCACCGCTCCTGTTCATCCCATTGTTCGTGGCGATTGCCATCATGGGGATCGGCTGGACCTTCAGCCGCTCACGCCAACTTCTGGATGACTGGGCTGCAACGAACGGGTTTCAGTTGATTTCAGCCGACTACTGCTGGATTCGGCGTGGTCCGTTCTTCTGGACGACATCCAAGGGGCAGACAGTCTACCGAATCACTGCTGTTGATGATGAAGGAGAACGGCGTACTGGCTGGGCACGCTGCGGAAGTTTCTGGTGGGGACTCTGGGGAAGCCGAGTCGAGGTCCGCTGGGACGTGTGAAAGAGACTTCACCGAGTTGTTACATGAGCCGCTCATAGTGTGAATTCACTGCTGGCTGACCCGTGTAGTTCGGGCCAGCTTCATCGTCAGCACCGAGATACCGAAACGGCAATTCGCATTCTCTCATCCCGTCGCATTTGATGAGCTTGTGGCGGGACGAATAGTCAAAGCCTGCACGACGCAACTCCGAGACAACGACACGGCTTGAAGACTGGCCGTTGCTCAGTCGAATGTTGGCCATGTCGAGATTGGCCACGAAGTGTCCGGCGTCCTTGAGCCATCCGGCAGCATGCACAATCAGGCCGAGCTTGTCGCCGAGGTAGTGCAGCCCATGCACGCAGGTAATCAGGTCGAACTGGCAATCCGGCTGCCACGTACTCAAGGCAGCTTGATGTAGCGTCAAGCTGGCTGAGTCAGAGGCCACGAACAGTCCTGCCAGATCAACGCCGGTAATCTGGATGGGCAGACCCTCGGCGTCAATCACTTCAGCAGCCTCAGCGAGCGCCTTGGCTGTCCCACAGCAGAGATCGAGCCAGTTGGCTTCTCCGTTCCGATTGGCTGCATCCTTCAGGAATGCCAAAGGGTCAAACCTGAGATCACGGTCATAGCCATTTGGGCCATGCAGGTTCCGCTCCCGGTTCATCCGGCAATTGGCCACGACCGGCGAGTTCTCCAGCGCATCATCCGATTGAAGTTGCATCGAACCTCACTTCAGCCGTTTCGGCTGGTTTGGTCACTGTTCCAAGCTCCGCACGAAGCCTTCGATGGCGCCCAGATACTCCCTGAGATTCACAGGCAGAATGCTGTTGTGGTTGCCCATCGGGAATCGGACAAGCTGCTTCCGGGCAGAGCCGGACCATGCCAGATTCCGTTCGGCACGGGAGATGTCGATGAGGCCGTCATTCTCGGTGTGCAGGATCAGCAGCGGGTTCGTGTAACTTGCCAGCTTGGCCTGATGATTGAAGTGCCGTGCTACTTCCGCCCTCACCTCAGTTTTGTTCAGACCAGCCGCATCGAGATCGGCGTACGCCAGAAACCGTTCTGAGGGATCAGCAATGCCGCTCTCGATGATGAGCCCGGCGATGTTCGAACATCGGGCAGCCAGTTCAATGGCGTAGAGCGAGCCGATTGACCTGCCAAAGACAATGACCTGCTCGGGCTTGAGTCCTGCGGCGTCAAGAACTGCTTCACCATCACCCAGCATGGAGACCAGTTGAGCCTTACCGGTCGAGCCACCGTATTCCCGGTATTCCACAAACAGCGAATTCAGTCCCATTCGCTCGAAGACATCCGCCATGTCCGGCACGTAGTCGGCAACGCTCTCTCCGTTCCCGTGAAAATAGATCAGCGTGAAGGCTTCGGGATCAACAACTCTCCGATAGCAGGCCAGTTCGGCCCCTTCGACATCGACCACAAAGGGATCAGCAACGAGTCGTGGCTGCGGGAAGAGATAAACCCCGCTGATGGCGGGATGGTCAAGGAGACTATAGTCGGCCATTGGCTCACCTCGTTGTAGGGTCGCAGGAATAAACCGAAACCTGACGACCATCACGCTCAAACGTCCGGTCGAGAGACATGCCGAGTTTCTCGATCACACGGACTGATGCCGCATTCTCTGTCTGGACTGTCGCCATCACTCGACTGATTCCCAGCGTGTCCTTTGCGTGACCGAGGACTGCGGTGGCAGCTTCAGTGGCGAGTCCCTGTCCCCAGCAGTCACGAGCCAGTCGCCAGCCAATCTCTGGCACTTGTCCGGTATCGACAAGGCCGCAGAAGCCAATCAGACAACCGCTGGTCTTGTGGATCAGCGCCCATTGGCAGAACCCGGATCGTTGCAGCATCTCATTTGCTGCCTCGATGAACTGCTGAGTCCGAGTGATTGGCCAAACCTGACCGTGAGCCACGTACCGCATCACCTGCGGGTCAGAATTGATGTCGTGGAAAGACTTCAAGTCTTCGTCCCGCCATTCCCTGAAGATGATCCGGTCAGATTGAGGCGGGATGGTCATGATGCTCCTGACCGGGCGAGTTAAGGCACGAGAGCTACGGTCCCAGTCTCTCGGTTCCAGAAGTTTATTTCACGACTTCTGTCCCAGCCTCTCGCACGCCTCAAGCATCGCCCTGAGCGGCTCAGGATCGGCCAGTCGATGGTCGTTGCCGATTTCGATCAGCGTCTCTGACGGCACGCCGCTGTTGCCTACGAGTTCCTCTGAGTCGCTGAAGGGGATCACGTCGTCGGCTCGGCTGTGCAGGATCACCGAATTCGGCTTGATGGTCGTGACAGTGCCCCAGTTCTTCCATGCTGGACACAGCAGGACGAGCGGCGTGTCCTTCGAGTCGATGTTGAGTGCGACCGCCCCGCCTCTTGAACTTCCGACGATCACGTCAGGCTGATACTGATCGTACTCGGCTTGAGCGGTACGGACTGCGGCTTCAAAGTCGTCGTCATCGAGAGCAGGATTCAGGACTTCGTGCCCGGCGTCTTTCAGGAACGTCGGTTTGACGCCGCCAACGACGCTCTGCCAGCCGTGAAGGAAGAGGATTCGCATCGGCCATCATGCCACGGAGTCGAGTGCGAAAGGCAATCCGTCAAACTGATCGAACACGTACTTCTGCTGCTCGTCAGATAAATACAAGAACGCCTGCGGTGGATTGAACTTCGGCCAAACGCTTCGCAGGTCACTCAACGGAACCGGAAAGGGCAACTCAGTTGGCTGGTCGATGAAAATGCCGACAGCTTGGTCTGTTCCGGCGAAATACTCATCGAATTCCTTCTTCGAGACTCCTGACATCTTCCCGGCTCTACGCCAAAGGCATTGGGGGCTACTGGCCCGCACTTCGGAGATTCTGGCAACGGCAACAAGAGCCATCGTCGGAGACGATTCGTAGATCGCCATCCAGTCACCCGACTGCGAACGTGGCCTTCTGCGGCGCAATTCAACCCGCTTCGTTCCATTGCGGAACTTTGCCACGTATTGCGGCTTGATCGACAAAAACAGCATGTCAGTTTCTCGGTGTTGAACCGGACAGATACAGATTGACGAAAGCGGATTCGCAAATTTCGGTTGGTGACACGAACGTAGACTTAATGCCGTATTGCCGCAATATCGTCTGAGCGGCGTTCCAACTTACCGGACTGGGGAACAGTTCGGTGTCTGAGAACTGAAGAGCCATCAGTTCGCCGTCAACTGAGCCAGCGGTTTCGAGGACGTGACGCCATTCATAGACGCCGAGTCGTCGAAAACGACGAAACAGTTCTTTTGGACCACCAGTCACGACATCTCGTAGTTGCGAACAGGCTCGAATCCGCATGGTGCCGTGTATGTCGTCGTCGTTACTGACGTACCAGAGGATACGTCCCTGAACGGCTTTCATCGGTGGTCTGGTCGCACGGTAGTAGACGGAGTCTGGATTCAAGGCGAGTTCTGTTTCCGCTCCCCAAAGAGTGGACTTTGCCAGCCCGGCATCGAAAAGGTCGGTCGCCCATCGAGGCCGGATCGGAATGACATAGTTCGTTACTTCGCAGCCAAGGATTTTGCAGGGCCAAAGCGTGTGCTCCATTTCGAGGACTGCTGCGGCGTCACAGCGAAACGAATCTTCGGAAACCACATCGACAATGTGTGCCACGCCCGAAGCATCTATTCCGGCATTGCCTGCGATTGTCTGAATTCGTTTTGGCACATCCTCGACAGCTAATGGCTCCGGGATTGACACCTTTAGCCATGTGCTACCTGATTTGAAGAAGCCGGTCAGATTCAGTGCAGCGACAGCAACGTCGCTCAAGCGGGCATCAGTGATCTCGACAACAAGCAGTTGCGACTGAAGAGAGTTTTGTACGATGCCTGACAGGAGAGTTCTGGCCAACGTTGGTGCCAGACGAGTATTGACGACGTGTTTGCTGAGGCGAAAAAGAGGGACCACCATGCGCCGATCAGTTTTCTCGACAACATGGATTGCCATCGGTCGTCCATCACTCGTTTCAACGATGTGACACTCGTAACGGTCGGGATGGGCGAACGCCGTATTTAGCTGTTCGACTAATCCTCGCTCTCGTTCGCCAGTGGCAACGAACTGGCCTGTCGGTAACGACGAGATTGTGCTGACCCTGCGGAATCTCAATTCGCTTTCAGCGAGTCTCGCACGTTGATAGTCCTGCTCGTTTCGCAGTTCCTCAAAACGTGCAACAAGTTCTGAAGGGCGAACAACCGAAAGGCCGTGTGCCTCGTATAGCGTGTCGGCGACATTCAGAATTGGCTGGTCACGGGTTACAAACACCGTCGCATCAGATGCGATTGTACGTGCCAAATGCCTTTGGTCCGACTCGCTCTGTTCTGTTGTTGGTGTGCCGAGAAGCCTTCGCACGTCGGCGTTGGCCCTCAGGAACTCATCGGCGTTACTGTCGAGGCAATCATAGTTGTGGGCCTTTGCAAGACGATCCTGCCGCACTCCACTGTCGTTGTTGCGATGAATCTCATTGTGCAACTCGTCACTGACGCACAGTTGAACTAACGGTTGAATCCAATCTGCTGTTAGACCTTGCGTTTCAATCGCCCCGTTTCTGTCCGGGTCGTCAAGGTCGTAAAAGATGTTTGCGTCGATGACGACTTTTAGGCGTTCCTCGCCATTGCCAACTTCGGAGAACAGCGACTTGTGTGGATGCTGAAGCCAGAAGTGAGTCAACCCATGGGCGTCCTTTCCACGACCGACTTTCTCTGACACGGCAACAAATCCGAACTTCGGCCACAGATTCCATTCGTCATAGTCCCGACGGCAGTACAGGCTGATCCCTCGATAGCGGCGAGTATCGGATCGAAGGCGATCCATCAGTTGGCGGGCGATTCCTTTGCCACGATGAGATTTGTCCACGCACAGATGCGTCAGTCGCACTCGCTGGTGTCGTGTGCTCGTGAAGTAAAGGGCATAGCCCACGACAGCGTCATCTTCGATGGCAACGATGATCTCGCCATTCTGGGCACGTTCGATAAATGCCCCCTTGTAAAACTGGCCGAGAGTCTTGCTGTGAGAACGCCAAAGCCGCTGAACCTCATCGAGTCGAGGCGATAACTCTGTGATGACCTCAATTGTCGCCACCTGCTGGCTCCTCACATGTCAGACTCGGTTTCTTCGCAGCGTCAGCTCGCAATGCCCAGTCTTCTTCAGCATGAACGGCCCGAACTTCTACTGCCAAGAGTGAAGCCTGTGACTCCGGGGCGGTTTCGGTGAGTTTGACAGGCGTCGACGTGGCCGAAGCCTGTAACCGCTGAGCCTGATTTTCACCCTTCCGTGACGGTCTGCCCTGCCCGTCGTCTTTGATCGAACCGCATTCTGCCGCTGGTTTGCTGGTCTGTTCAGGCGTGTGTATCGTTGTTGCACGGAATGCTCAACGAGGTGATAGTAACGATGATGCCCGAAATCAAGGCTCGGCAAGGCATCGACGGGCAGCTTGAGCCGTGCGGCTGGGTGGTGCGGGACTCGCAGGAGACGAAATTCCTTGCCGGTGTGTCTGCTTTGCCCGGCGTGATTCGTTCTGTCGAACCGGGGCATGGCCTGGAACTACGATTGAGACAACGACAACGAGCCGAAACGACCATCAGGAAGCCATTTGTCCCCGGACGGGCAATCGATAATGACAGCAGCGACGCTCTCTTCAATTCCCGAGCAGGGACAGCTTGTGCAGGTCCGCTCCCGGCAGTGGGTCGTCAACAACGTCAAACCGAGCAGTTTGCCTGCTGCCGTACTGAAACCCGACTTTGCCGGGACTCAGAACCTGTTGACGCTTTCTTCCGTCGAAGACGACGGGCTTGGCGAAGAGCTTCAGGTTGTCTGGGAGATTGAGCCGGGGGCTCGTGTCATTGAGAAGGTCGCTTTGCCGGAGCCGACCGGGTTTGACGCTCCGGACAAGCTCGATGCTTTTCTGGACGCCGTTCGATGGGGAGCCGCTTCGACCGCCGATCTGAAGAACATTCAGTCGCCGTTCCGCAGCGGGATCGAGATCGAGGACTACCAGCTTGATCCGGTCGTGCGGGCGATTCAGATGCCGAGAGTCAACCTGCTGATCGCCGACGATGTCGGGCTCGGCAAGACCATCGAAGCCGGGATGGTCGGGCTCGAACTCATGATTCGGCACCGTGCTCGAAAGATGCTGATCGTTGTTCCGTCGTCGCTTCAGATTCAGTGGCGGGATCAGATGCGGGACAAGTTCGGTCTGGAGTTCCGCATCGTGGACTCCGAACTGATGAAGGAACTGCGTCGGAAGCGAGGCATTCACGTCAACCCGTGGAGCCACTTCCCTCGGCTCATCACCAGCATCGACTTCCTGAAGCGGGAGCGTCCGCTGCGACTTTTCCGAGAGACTCTGCCTGCTCCCGGCGAGCCAATTTATCCCCGAAAGTACGACCTGCTGATCTGCGACGAGGCCCACAACTGTGCTCCGTCCGGGCGAGGCAAGTACGCCACCGATTCGCTTCGCACGCAGGCTCTGCGTGAACTGGCACCGCACTTTGAACACAAGCTGTTTCTGACGGCGACTCCGCATAACGGCTATCGGGAGAGCTTCAGTGCTCTGCTGGAACTGCTGGACAATCAACGCTTCTCCCGAGGGACCGACCCGGATCGGAAGCAGCTTGAAGCGATTATGGTCCGGCGACTGAAGACCGATCCGACGTTTGCGAAGAAGTGGGATGGCACAACCCGGTTCCCGCCCCGAGTTCTTGAGTCCATCGAGGTGCCCTACACCGCAGAAGAGCGGGAATGCCATCTGGCGTTGCGGGAGTACACCAATCTGCGCACCAAACGGGCGACGGACAATACCGAGCGTTTCGCTACGGAATTCGTTCTCAAGACGCTGAAGAAAAGACTCTTCTCCAGTCCGGCCTCGTTTCTCGCCACGCTGGAACGGCACGAACAGTCGCTACGTTCGGCGAAGAAGAAGTCGGTCGCCAAACCAAAGCTGAGCGTGCTTCAGCGTGAGTTTGACCGGATGGAAGAAGAGTACGCCGATGACTTCGAGTACGACGAAGCCACTGCTGATGCTCTCGATTCAGCCACTCGGCTCTTTACCGAACTGGATGACAAAGAAGCGGCGTTACTCAAGCAGATGAAGAAGTGGGCTGAGCGTGCTCGTGCTCAGCGGGACTCGAAGGCCAATCAACTGATTGAGTGGCTCAACAGGACCGTCAAGCCGGGCGGCAAGTGGTCGAACGAGCGGGTCATCATCTTCACCGAATACCGGGCCACACAGAACTGGCTTCAGGAAGTGCTGGCGACGGAAGGTCTCAGCGGCGGCGACCGGCTGTTGACGATGTACGGCGGCATGGACAGCGATCAGCGGGAAGCCGTCAAAGCGGCGTTTCAGACATCGCCCGAAGTCAGTCCCGTGCGCATTCTGCTGGCGACCGATGCGGCTTCTGAAGGTCTCGACTTTCAGAACTTCTGCTCACGGTTGATCCATTACGAGATTCCGTGGAACCCGAATCGGATGGAGCAGCGCAATGGCCGAGTGGACCGGCATGGCCAGAAGGCGGACAAAGTTCAGGTCTATCACTTCGTCGGCGAAGGCTACGCAGACCGAGCGAAGAATCAGTTCTCGGGGCAGGTTTCCGAGATGGAGGCCGACCTTGAATTCCTGATGCGGGTCGCCCTGAAGATCGAGACCATCCGAGAAGACCTTGGCAAAGTCGGGCCGGTCATTGCCCAGCAGGTGGAAGAAGCCATGCTCGGGCGGCGGACACGGCTCCAGACCGAAGATGCTGAACGGGAAGCTCAACCAATCCGCAAGATGCTGCGGTTTGAACGTGACCTGCAAAAGCAGGTGCAGGCGTTGATGGATCAGTATCGGGAGACTCGCCGGGAATTGCGGCTCTCACCGGACAACATTCAACAGGTTGTCACGGTGGCGCTGCAACTGGCCGGTCAGCCGCCGTTGACCTCGACGAAAACGGAGGATGGCCAGTCGTGCTTTCAGTTGCCGCCGCTGAAAGGAAGCTGGGCCGGATGTGCGGAAGGTCTTGAGCATCCCCACACGAAAGAAATCCGCCCCATCACGTTCAACGAGTCGATCAGCAAAGGCCGGGACGATGTGGTGCTGGTTCATCTGAACCACCGGCTGCCTCAGATGTGCCTGCGGTTGCTGCGTGCTGAGGTGTGGGCGGAGAAAGGCCGGTCGAAGCTCCAGCGAGTGACGGCCCGAGTCCTCCCCAACGACATCATCGACACGCCGGCAATCATTGCCCATGCCCGGCTGGTGGTGATCGGGGGCGACAGTCACCGGCTCCATGAAGAGATCATCGCCGCTGGCGGACTCATCAAAGAAGGCAAGTGGGGCGGTCGGTTGAACGTCGGCCAGACTGATGCGGCCCTGGCGGCGGGAATGGATCGAGAACCCTCCACGACCGTGAAGGCAAAGCTGCTGGAGCTTTATGCCGGCCTCGTGCCGTCACTGGCCTCGGCACTCGAAGCACGCATGAAGGATCGTGTCGGCGGTCTGGAGAAACGGCTGAACGAGAGAGCGGAGAAGGAAGCCACAGACATCACGGCGATCCTGACGGAACTTAAGAAGGCCATCGAGTCTGAACTGGACTCACCGTACTACCGGCAATTGAGCCTGCCGGGCATGTCGAGCCCCGAAGAGGAACAGTTCGGACGAAACAAGGACGCCATGCGGGCAAGGGCCAAAGAAATTCCCGGCGAGATCGAGCGAGAGACCGAAGCGATCAAGGCGAGGTTCGCCAATCCGCAGGCGAGGATGTTCCCTGTGGCAGTGACGTTCTTAGTGCCTGAGAAACTGGCGGGAGGTACGTAATGGCTGACGATTTTGGTGCGGAGATTCGTGCTTTGCTCAAGCAGATCACGCCCCAGCGGTCGGATGAACAAAGTCACTGACGGATGGAGTGACGTTTCGCCAAGACGATAACGAGGAGGGTATTGGGTTCTATGCCAGTGCCAACTGGAAACTCGTGCGAGTGACGATGCGATGTCAGGCACGCTTATGGGCACATTGCTACGCCTATTACTGCATGTTCACCGAATTCGCTGCTCGCATCGAGTCGAAGAACTCCGGTACTTCCACTGGACTTTCGGGTGATCGATTGAAAGTCGCAGGAGACTTCTTGGAATGGGCGGTTGCATCGGACATCGAAGTTCGGTTGCAGGGCCGCACTGGATCACCGGTTTCGCTTGCAGACGCTCCAGCGGACACCCCTCTTCCCTTTGAGGGCATCAACAAGGATGTCGTACAAATTGGCTCGGAAATGATCTTTCTTCACGCTCTTGCATTCGTCCTGCATCACGAGCTTGCGCATATTCAGCTTGGACATACTGGTGCTGAGGGCGATCTCTCGATTCAGCAAGAATATGAGGCTGATGCGGCTGCTGCGCAATGGATTCTCGGCGCACCTGTCGAAGACGAGTTTGACTATGTGGTTCGTCATCTCGGCGTGTCGATCGCACTCCTGTGGTTCACGTCATTGGGTTTCCGAGAGAAGTATTTGAAATGTGGCCACCCTCCGTCGTGGAAGCGTCTCGTAGCTGCGCTGGAGCCAACCGTGACAGAGGAAGAGGATGCTATTTGGGGATTTGTCGTCCTAGCTTTGACTCTTCATTTTCACCGGCACGGACTCTCACTTGAGGCTCTCTCAGATCACGGCCCAACGAGAGCGACTGTGCTTGAGATGATAGAGGCTATTGAGCAGTTCAACGCCGGGTTGAACGGGAAAGACGAGTAACCATGTCTATCGCACGTCATCACGCTGAGTGGCTTTCGCTTGTTCCGGTCTCGGGGCCGTTTTTGAGTTTGCCGGTGTTGCTGGAAGCATTTCCTCAAGGGCTGGATGCTCATGATGCGGAACATGCCCGGTTGTTGCGGCTGGCTTATGAGGAATGGGACGACAGCTTTCGCCGGAAGTCTGTCGATCCGGGTGTGCATGATGCGTGGATCAGGTTTGTTCTGACTCAGACGCTGGAGCTTGACGAGAGCCTGCTCGCTGAAGGGCAGGCGATTCCTCAGACGCTTCAGGTGGAAGTGCCTGAGCATGGCGAACTGCTGCGTCCGAGCATCGTGCTGAATGATCCGGCGACCAAGAAGGCTCGGATGTTGATTCAGAAGTATCCACGGTCTCAAGACCTCAGCAGTTATGTGGCCGGGTCTCGGTGGAAGGCTTCGCCGGATACTCGGATGACCGACCTGTTGCA
>Ga0070726_10003279_pt1 | contig 13737 bp, 6 predicted proteins | sample tdAd471_FD_67275 | JGI IMG/M metagenome (GOLD analysis project Ga0070726, IMG submission 67275) | Marine sediment microbial communities from the Atlantic coast under amendment with organic carbon and nitrate - tdAd47.1 | ecosystem: Environmental > Aquatic > Marine > Coastal > Sediment | place...
GGAAGGCCCAACTGGTTGCCGGTGGGCGCTATCGCCCCTTGAGTTTGATCACCTTTGCCATAGAATGGGAATTGTTTGCTAAAAAAATGGTAGATGATCAGGGCAATACCCAATACCAAGGCCGGCCTGGGCTTAGTCATCTCATTAATACTTTGTTATTCGGTTTAACTGTTTTGCTGCTCTATGTTTTGCTTTTGGCGCTATTCCGTCGAAAATTCACGGCGCTACAAGCCGCAACGATTGCATTGGTGACCGCTCTTTTATTTGCGGCTCACCCTATACATACCGAGGTGGTGGCCAACATAAAAGGCCGAGATGAGATACTAGCTTTAATGGGTAGTTTAGCAGCACTTTACTACTCCTTACGTGCCTTTTGGGAGCAGAAGATAGGGCTTCATTTTTTGGCAGGCCTTTTATTCTTTCTAGCTTTAATGGCGAAAGAAAATGCCATTACTTTTCTAGCCGTTGTGCCCTTATCTTATTACTTTTTTACGGAGGCAAAAATCAGCTCCTTAATAGGAAATCTGGCTCCTTTCATTTTAGCTACTGCCTTATTCTTATTGATTCGATTTTCCATCTTAGGGGTTTCTATGGGTGAACCTCCGATTGAACTCATGAATAACCCATTTGTCAAAGTTGAAAACAACCAATGGGTGCCCTTTTCCACGGGAGAGAAGACTGCTACTATTACTTATACTTTAGGAAAATATATACAGTTACTTATCTTCCCACATCCGCTATCCCACGATTATTATCCGAGGCAAATAGCGATTATGAATTGGGGCAACTGGCAAGTCTTATTAAGTCTGTTCCTTTACCTGGGGCTATTTGTTTATGCCATTTGGGGTTTACTAAAGAAGGATCAGCTTAGCTATGCTATCCTGTTTTACTTCGCCACCTTGTCTATCGCTTCCAATATTGTTTTCCCCATCGGTACGAATATGTCTGAGCGTTTAGTCTTTATGCCTTCTGTCGGTTTCTGCCTGCTCTTTGGCATACTGTTCAGTAGGTGGATACAGTGGAAGAAAGGTTCTTTTAAGGCCGCTTTTGCCATTTTGGGTATCGTTCTGGTGTTGTTCTCTCTAAAGACTATTACTCGCAATTTCGTCTGGGAAAACAACTTTCGGCTCTTCACTAGCGATATAGAGGTTTCCCCCAACAGTGCCAAATTGCGAAATGCCGCAGGAGGAGAGCTCATTGCCCAATCTACTAAACCCACCAATAGCACTCAAAAACAGAACATGCTAGAAGAAGCATTGGGACATTTAGCGGAAGCGGTTCGTATTCACCCAACCTACAAAAATGCTTGGTTGTTGAAAGGCAACGCACACCTTTACCTAAAGCAATATGACTTGGCGATAACAGCCTATCAAAGTTCATTAAACATTGATCCCATTTATGCAGAAGCTCAGAATAACCTCGGTATTGCCTATCAAGAAGCGGGGCAATATTATGGTGAACAATTAAATGACCTCCCCAAAGCCCTCAATTACCTCAACCAAGCCTATAGTCTTCGCCCCAATGATTATACCACTGTGCGCCTCCTTGGCGTAGCCAATGGTATGTTGGGGAATGTAGGAAAGGCCATAGAGCTATTTAGCAAAGGCACAGAATTGGCTCCCGATAACGCCAGTGCCTGGTTTGATCTAGGTGTCGCTCATATCAATGCACAAAATACGGAACTGGCTAATGCCGCTTTTAAGCGCGCCAAAAGTATTGATCCTGATATTGAGAATAAGCGACGAGCAGCTGGGAATTAGAAATAAATTACTCCGACAGGGGGTTCAACCTGCAACCAACATCTCCTTATACCATATTACTGGGCATTTTACTCCAAGAAAGTTTAATAGTTTAGGGTTGAAGGTTTATACCACGGCATTAAACCTTCAACTTTCATTTGATAAACCCTCCAGCAGTATGTCCTTATACAACAAACGGCTGTGAATCGCATGATCCACAGCCGTTTGTTATTATTAAGCTTTAAATCTGATGGCTATGCCACCTATCTCAACAGCGTAACATCTCCTCGATATAACAAGGTTACACCATCCAAGAACGTCACTTCGATTAGATAAACGTAGACCCCAGAATTATAAGCCTTATTGTTCACTCGACCATCCCAAAGGCGAATACCCGTACAAGATGGATCAAGATTTGTTCTTTCATAGACTACCCCACCCCAACGATCATAGAGTTTCACAAAGTTGACATTGGTCACACCCGTACAGGTGAAGACGGTAAAGACATCGTTGTTGACCCCGATACCATCAGGGGCAAATACATTGGGGATATAAACATTCCTATTCGCATCCAATTCAACAAATATATCGGCCGTTGCCTCACATCCATTTTCATTGGTCACCGTAAAGGTGTATTGCTGACTTGAGAATGGGAAAATCGAGGGGCTGCGAACGGTATCATTAGGAGACAAACTAGTCGAAGGTGTCCAAAGGTAAGAATAGTTTCCTCCAAATGGGGTAACGATTGGATCCAAGACGGTCAACGAATCTCCTAATTCTACTACAATACGTTCCGGTAAATCAATCAAGATCGGTTCCGGCTCGTCGACACTTACAAAGGAAGTATCTGTACAGCCATTAAGGTCCCGAACAATCACCGAATGCGGCCCTTCTCCGAATACAGTAGAAGGAATGTTGGGTGGAAAAGGTAGATTATTATTAACGATATAAGTATAGTCTAGAAAATCGCTTCCTGCACCACCAAATATCGTATCGATAGCAATTTGCGTAGGATCACCAAAACACAAGGGTGCAGCAGTCGGCAACAATTGTACCACTAGTGGTAAGGGCTCCGTAATCGTATAGGATACCGAATCTTGGCAACCCCTAGTATCGGTCACACTTACGGAATAGGTCCCCGGACTTAAGCCTGTAGCTTCGGGTGAAGAGGTCAAGGCAATATCGTTGGCCCAATTATAAGGTGTAGCTCCTAGGTCATTTCCACCCGTTGTGAAAATAACAATACGGCCATCATCTTCTCCGCTACAAGATACGGTCGGTGTAGTAGAATCATCGGCAATACCGACCATAAATACCTCTGGTTCATTAACAATCACGGATTGCGTCAGTGTACAATTATTGGCGTCAGTAACCACCGCATCATAAGTGCCCGCTGAAAGGTTACTAATATCATTTGTCGTCTCTCCCGTTTGGGTCCACAGCACATCAAAAGGGCCTGTACCGCCAGTAAGACTAATTGAAATATTTCCATCTGTTAAGCCATTACAACTTACGGGAGTAGGTGTAGCCAGCACATTGATATCTTCAGGCGTACCCACATTAAAATCGAAGGTTTCGCCACAAACACCATCACTCACCGTCAAAGTACCTGCTCCGCGACAAAGCTGCGAGGCGTTGGATAAAATAACGCCATCATCTACTTCTCCGGATGTCCATTCAAAGCGGAATGAACCATCACTGCCATCGCTATAGGAAGCAAAGGCCACCGCCTGTCCATCACAGAGGAGATCATCAGGACAACTCACAGGAACAATGGCTGTGGTATCCAAGGTGATCATAATAGATGCGGGATCAAGTATATCGAAATTCGCAACCAATGGAGGACAGTTGTTATCATCCGTTACGGTCACAGAATATCCCCCTGCGGTTAAGGCTGGTAGTGGATTAATGGTAGTGGGGTTAGTAGGGTTAGTCGACCAGGTATATCGATACGGGGCAGTACCGCCACTCGCAAAGATCGTAGCCAAACCATTACCATCTCCCGGACATTGCGGCGACACCAGATTAAAGCTGTCTAAGACAACGGGGCCTGGTGAAAGCACAAAGGCAGAATCAACAATCGCACAACTATTCTCCTGGGTGATCGTCAGATAGTAAACCCCCGGACTCAAGTTACTAATGGTAGTAGCGGTAGAGCCTGTACTCCATTGATAACCATTAATATCGGCACTCGTTCCTTGGGCTACTACGCTCAATGTTCCATCTGTATCACTCGGACAACTTACATTGGTGTCGTCCAAGGAGAGAATGTTAGGTGGCGTTGGAGCGAGGATCGCAATTTCAAGGGAATCAATACAGCTATTGGCGTCAGTTACCGTTACCGTATATAGCCCTGATCTCAATGTATCTGCAAAAGGGCTGTTTAAGGTATCATTATGGGTCCAGCCATAAGTATAATCTAAGGTACCTCCCGATACTTCAACCCGGGCTGTACCATCCTGGCCTACTACACAAGTTTCATTTGTTTTTTCCAACAATATAACTTCTAACTCTTCTGGTTCTACTACCTGAAAGGTATCCATTACTTGACAACCTGCCCCTGATGCATCTACCATGGTGACAATATATTCGCCTGCGGGTAGATCTGACAAGGTACTCGTGGTATTATTATCGACTGGCGGAGTCGTGAAGTTATTCCAGTTGAAAGTATAAGGTAAATCTTGTGGTGCACCGGTAGTGTTTCCAGTAATGAAGATAGCGCCATCGGTCAAACCATTACAGCTTACATCCGTGATAACCGGTGTTATCGACAATGTCTTCACCGCAGCAACCGTAAAACAATCTTCAAATACACAGCCATTGTCATCGGTCACCGTTACACAATATTCTCCAGGATTAAGGTCGGTAATTTCTGAACTAGCAGCCGTTACACTACCTAGCCCTTGATCCCAACTATAAGTATAATTCCCAGTAGTAGAAGTTCCACCGGTAGCGGTGATGGTAATCGACCCATCTTCAGCACCTGTACAACTCGCATCTACGGGAAATGTATTTTGCGGCAAGACCACTAGCGCTGCCGGTTGAGATAAGGTAGTACTCGCACTTGCGGTACACCCCGTCTGATCTGTCACAACAACACTATAAAAGCCATTGGGAATATCCGTTAATTCTGTTACATTCTCCTCCGTTGTATTCCAAGCAAAAGAGAAATTAGGCCCAGGGTCATTTTGTATCACTCCGTCTAGCAAGAGTTGCACCCTAACCGATCCATCACTTTCTCCGTTACAACTGGGGCTAGTCGGAACTATATCGACCCCAAGCGTAGGGCCAGATAGTACTTCAATGGTATCAACTACCATATTTGCGGGTACCTCAGCATCTTGAATCGTTACTTGATAAGATCCTGCGGGTAAACCGCCAATTACCGTAGAGCCTCCATCCTCATTGATTACAAATTGTCCTTGATCCGGGCCTGATGGCGGTACTGTATTCCAGGAAAATAGATATGGTGCTGTTCCATCCGCTACTGTTACAGTGAAGGAACCATCGACCACATCAGGACAAGACAAACTATCCTGCTCCAAGAAAGCGAAAAGAATTTCATTAGAGACAATCACTTTTCCCCCTTCAATGATTACACCATAGGGAAAGGGTTCTGGTACAGTGTGATCTCCTACTTCTATAGGCGTCTGACTGCCCGTCATGGCAACGGGAGAACAATCGCCTAACTGACCGATGACATCGAAACAGATATCAAAAATACTCTCGCCATCTGGTACGGTTACTCCATTGAAACTATTATCCACCCAAGAGAAGGTTAGTGTACCTGGTTCGAAGAGGTTAAAAGAGAACTCACTGATATCAGGCATATCAGAGCGGAATCCTCCCACATTACTAAAAGTTAGAATGCTCGGATCCCAGTCAATGGTAAACTGCATAGAACCTACCGAGTTGAAGTTTTCAACCGTAATAGGCAAGCATACATTCTGCCCCGGAGGTACGTTTTCTAAAGGAAATTGGAAAGTAACGGCTTGGCAAAAACTGAAATCCATATTAAAAGCAGCACCACAACTTTTGCCATCTTCTATCGTGATATCATATATGCCAGGCTCAGGTACTAAAAAGGAAACCACATCGCCATGATTAGGTGTTCCTAGGATTTCTCCTTTGATGTCTGGATTGCCTTGGAGGCTAATATCTATATCGTATAATTCGAGATTGTCAAACTCTGGTAAGCCTCCTTCTACTAAAAAGGAACCTGTACAACCCGTCGGGCTACCATTCACTTGCTGGTTGGAAGCCGAAATGGCATTTAAAAATACCACGGAAAATGCCTGGTCAACACTGACGTCCACACAAGGACCTGCCACACCATTTCCATCATCGTCAAAACCTTGGACCGCGAATTCATCCAGTGTAATGGGAGCAAACCAAAATTGAATGGGTTGCGGATCACCGTTATTAAAAGCAAATTGCAACGCACCAAGATTACTCAAGGTCAAGTTACCATTCTGCTCATCCGTGGCGACCCAAATACCAGCTGTTTGGTCAACTGGGCCAGTAGGAAATAGGATAGGGCTGGTTGTATTCACGCAGGGATCAGTTAGGATCGTTGCGATATCAGGTCCGGTAATCGTCGGCCGGCAATCATAAAAGCCATAACCGATACCTGGAGGCGTTGAACTCTCCGGATCCCCAGTCAAATTCGCATCATTATTATGAATGATTTCGAGGGAATCTCCAAAGCAAAGAAAGATGGTATCTAAGGTAACGTCATTACTTTGGCCGTCAAAACCAGCTACATCAAACCTGATGGTTCCTGCATCATTGCAGTCCATCTTCTGTAAACTCGGTTGACCGAGCTTGTTGGTAGGAATAGATATATTCTTGGGTATTTGCGCTTGTAGGGCTTGGAGACCTAGCATGGAAATAGCGCAGAGCATAATGTGTCTTATCATTTTTCCACTTTATATATACGTTAATGGGATCAAGTCCTCGTGCATTTTCTTCGGTTTCTGGATGATTTTGCCCAAGGAGACAGCAAAAATAGCCATCCCCCTTAAACTCACCGCATTATATGGGGCTAAAAAATGCAATAAATTTGCATTTTGCGATAACCGCTTGGTTTTGAAGGCTTACGACCACGACGAAACCCAATCAGTACGTTTAGCAGTCAGAAAAGTGTAGCTGGATCAAATGAAACAATCATTCATATTGATATCAACTTTTGCGTTATTCGCAAGTGCTTCTCGGACTGCTATCAACTAATATTCATGTAGAAAATCAGCACAATGGGAGGGATAGAAATAATGAATAAGAATAATTTTAGTAACAGATTTTATCCACCCTGTGCGTATACCGGTTATTGAAACGCATTCCGCTTGGCGAAAATTATGTCTGAACTCTTTTCTACTACAATTTAGCTGTTAAAATCGGCAAAATTATTTATCCAAAACTTTCAATAAGTATTGAAAGTTTGATTTAATCCCCTTATCTTTGTCCTGAATCAATCCCTAATACCATGAAAACTGCTGCTTTTTTTAAAACACTAGACTTTGTCGGACAGACCTTACTTATTTTTTGTTCATTGTCTTCTATTGTGTTTATCCCAGCTGCTCCTACTATGATTTTTATTTACTTCCTAGGTTTGCTTTTCCTGGGCGGATGGCAGTTGACTAGTGCACTAAGCCGATTCCTATTTGCTGGAGATCTATTCCGAGGCTGGTATTTTATGGCTAGTGTAACCTATTGTGGCATCTTGTACGGCGGTGTTTATCTAGCAGATACTATCCATCTTCCTCCTGGATTAAGCATAGGTATTGGCATTACTTTTTTGGGCATCATCCCAACTATTGCAGGAGGCTGGTATTACCAACAAACTTTAAAAGATAACTGAAGACTATGATTTCTAGACGAAGAATGAAATTTGACGTAGGTGGACAGTTTTTATTGCTCTTTGTCGTCGGGATAATAAGCCTACTCAATGGAATGAGCAATGTGCTGCTTGGCTGGATATTGTTATTTGGCTGGCAACTCCTCAGTGCCTTTCTATTATATGTGCAATTCGACTACCAACAACGCAAGGCTTTCCTATGGATAGGTTTAGCGGGTATACCATTGGCTTTTATCGGTGCCTATTGGCTGGGCTTATTCTTGTTGGGCTTTGCCCTCTGTTACTTGTATTACACGGTTTTAGATACAATAAAGGTTTTAAGACGGCCCAAATCCTTCTGGGACTTGGGTTAGTTTTCATTCCCTGATAGGACAACATACTACTGGACCATTAGAGTTTATCTGTTAGTCCCCAGAAATATGACACAGGCCGCCGGGATGTACAATAATCATGGATATTTTTGGGGTATTTATGAAATAATCCAAGAGGCCGATCCTGAACGATTTCGGACTCAATGGCGATATTCTTTCCCCTCTTCTAACATAATTATTTCAAGTTTTCTGCCTTCTTGGAATTCTTTTCCATTTTTTTTGGTTATCCCATCCGACCACTTCTATCACTCTAATTATCCGACCTAATTATGAGAAGCCTTCCCCTTGCCAAGAGCCAAAGCTCCGTCTTCAAATCTTTTAAAGAAATGCTGGTTTATTGGGCTGCAGCTGCACGCCCTTATCGTTGGTATTTCATTGGCATTTACTTCTTTTATGCCATCGGCATCGTATCCGAACACATCCTTATCCCCATTTACTATCAAAAAATCATTGATGGTATGGTAGTAGCTTCTACTGAAATGGCAGCTGGTGTGCTTGAAAGTAAATATGCTGAACTCATTCGCTTCTCCATCTATGTGGGAATCCTGTCGATGACTCGAATTGGCATGTACCGGATCGGTGACTGGTTTTTCGATTACTTCCGACTAGGTGCTGTTCGCAATCTAGAAAATGGGATGTTTGGCGATTACCTCAAGCATGGAAGAAAGTTTTTTGTTAATAACTTCAGCGGTGCACTACTCAATGACCATCGCCAAATGCGCGGCGCTTTCGATGTATTTATGGACCATGGGACGTTCACCTTTTTTTGGTGGCTCATCGTTTTTTCGGGTAGCCTGATCGCGCTGGCTTTTATCTTCCCTGTCGGTGCCATAGCCATATTAATCTGGTTTCTTCTTTACCTAGTGATCGTCGTACTCGTCTCCAAAAAGAAATACGTACATGAACAGAAGCTAGCCAAGTTGAATTCTAGCATGACAGGCTTGTTGGCCGATAACTTGGGGAACGCCATGACCATTAAGACCTTTGGGGCAGAAGCCCGAGAACAAGCTTACTTCCGTCACCGAAATGAAGAACGTCACCGAGCCAGGCACCGAAACAAGTATTGGAGTCGCTGGAGAAATGGTTTGCAAGGGGGGATGTTGGTTATTTTGGATGTTAGCATACTATTATTGGGTGCCTATTACTGGATGATAGGTAAGATTAGTCCGGGCGTCATTGTACTGATTCTTTACTATGCTCGGAATATTTCCAGTGAGGTTTGGAATTTTTCTCGGATGATTAATGCCATGACGCAAGCCTACGCTGACGCCAACAAATTCATGGAGCATGTTCGAGTCAAGCCTGATATAACCGATCCAGCCCAGCCCGAAAAACGGGGCATTCGCAAAGGGCAAGTTCATTTCAAAAATATCTCTTTCGCGTATCCGCAAGGAGCTAAAGTATTTAAGAACTTCAATCTCTATATAGAACCCGGCGAAAAGGTGGGTATAGTTGGCCCTAGTGGTTCCGGTAAAACTACCTTAATCACCCTACTACAGCGTCATATGGATGTACAAAAAGGAGGCATTCTAATTGATAATACGGATATTCGGACGCATACCCAGGCTTACCTCCGCTCCAAAATCTCTCTGGTTCCTCAAGCTCCTAGTTTGTTTCACCGAAGCTTAAAGGACAATATTGCCTACGGGAAACCAGATGCCAGTATGGATGAAATCATCTCTGCAGCACGGCGCGCCCAGGCTCATGAATTTATCATGGAAACCCCAAAAGGGTATGATACGATGGTGGGAGAACGCGGCATTAAGCTTTCGGGTGGCCAACGACAACGCATCGCGATTGCTCGCGCCATTTTAGAGGCAGCATCTGCCCCTATCGTGATCTTTGATGAAGCAACCAGTTCGCTCGACAACAGGGCAGAAAAGGAAATTCAAACCGCTATTGATGCCGCATTAGCCGCTTCTACACGAACGGGGGTTATCATCGCTCACCGCCTTTCCACCTTGCGTAATGTAGATCGCATCATTGTACTCGATCAAGGTGAAGTGGTAGAAAGCGGAACACATAGCCAACTGTTAGTTGCTGGTGGCTTGTACGCCGAGTTGTACAATAGCCAAATGCTGGAGGTGGGGGGAAGAGTGAAGAGGTGAAGAGGTGAAGAGTGAAGAGGTGAAAAATGAAGTGGTGAAGTGGTGAAAATCTCACTTCTTCACCACTCCACCTCTTCACTCTTTTCCTACCTCATAATCCATATATTCATAGGTAGCGCGCAAATACTGAATATTACGTTCTGAGTCTACGCGATAACTCTTTCTTTCTCGCGGAAAAACAAAGCCATCTACCTCATCAAAGCTGAGATTTTCTACATAACTGAAGTGATCTGCATGTTGCACCATATAAGCCACAAAGGTGAAGTCATCCGCATCGTAGTAATGCCACCAGGTATCGGGCGTACTATGCGTATCTGTTTGAGCCGGATTATATACCGCCTTCAATACTTCTACCTTTCTTCCATTGGCTAAGGTATCTAGGCCATCATAAGAAAGCACCACCCCTGCATCTAATAATTTAAAGGGAATGCTGATCACGAAAGTGGCACTCAATACAGTATTGGTAATGGATTGTTGCTTAGCTGCCGTATCTATTTCTCCATCTACTTTTTTAGTGGGTTGACCCTCATCCTGGCTAATGTTATGTTTCTTTCCTTCCTTTTCCCATTCAATCTCTACTTTTGGTTCCGGTTGAAAGGTATAGATATGCGTTTGTAGTGCCGCATTTTCAACTTCCCCAGATTCAAATAGCAGCGCATAGTCTTTCTTAAACTTTAGCGTCTTGATTTGGTTCCAGTTCGTCAGTCCCCCAGCCTTGTCTATGGCCTTTTTCAATACCCGCTTAACTTCGTCATTAGTAAGGTGAGCATAAGGATCGGTAGGCACTTCTGTAGCTGAATGGGTAGTGGATGGAGAGCTGCAATAAGCGCAGAACAAGCAGAGCATTAAAAGTGTAGCCTTGTATTTCATACTTTGGTATGTGGTTCTCTGACAATTTTTGTGGACCAGGGTTTATGTTTAGGTGTTCCTTTCAAACATAAGCAAAAGTCTGTAGAATAAGAATAGGTTTGCATGAGTACTCAGGTACAAATGAAATTAGACGCTGTTTTGGTACTTGAAAAAGAAAACTTAAACGGACTTAGTCCTCAATTCGGGGGCAACTTCCACCGTATTCTTTACCCCTTGGAAGTACGGATGTTGGGCTACCACGTCTCCAATAATAATTATTCCAGGCGCTCCAAATTCGGCTTCCCTTCCCAACTGAACGATATTATCCAATTGACCCAATACTACTTTTTGATGAGCTAGCGTCGCCGACTGCACTAAACCAACGGGCGTATCCGCCTTACGATGACGAGATACGACTTGGACTACTTCTGCCAATTTTCTCGTTCCCATCAATATCACTAAGGTCGCAGACGATTGAGCCGCTAATTCTAGGTCATTGGATAGTTTGTGATGACGAGTCGTCGCTGTAACTACCCAGAAACTGTCACTCACGCCTCTATGTGTAAGGGGAATACCGCCACTACTAGGCGCAGCCATCACACTGCTAATCCCAGGAATGACATCAACTGAAATACCAAATTTGCGTATGAAGTTCACTTCTTCCTGACCGCGACCAAATACAAAAGGATCACCTCCCTTTAAGCGGATTACATGTCCATACCGGAAGGCACAGTCTACAAGGAAGGAATTGATGTCTGATTGTTTCCACGAGCCCTGACCGCATCGTTTGCCTACGTTCACCTTATGCACATGGCTAGGCACCTCTTCGAGCAAGGCGGGAGCCACCAAAGCATCATATAGAACAACGTCTGCCTCCTGCAATAATCGGTAAGCTTTTAGGCTAATTAATTCTGGGTCGCCCGGGCCTGCACCTACCAAAGAAACATGAGGCTTTTTACAAAAATCAGTATTTTTTACGTATTTCATGACTCAAAACTACGTATTTATAAGTATAATTGCCTACTTTTGATACGTAAATAATAAAACTACGTAAAAATGAAGCAGAAAGTAGTTGTCATTGGAAATGGAATGGTAGGTTATAAATTTTGCGAAAAATTCATCGCGAAATCGATAAGTGATGCCTATCAATTGATTGTGTTCGGAGAAGAGCCTCGACCTGCCTATGATCGAGTCCATCTTAGTGCATACTTTGAGGATCAATCGGAAGAAAAACTGAGTATGGCCAGCCGAGAATGGTATGATGAAAATCACATAACACTACATACTAGTGAACTCGTCATCGCTATATCTCCAGAAGAAAAAACCGTCACTACACATAAAGGGAGTGTCCAGCCCTATGACTATCTCGTCTTAGCCACAGGTTCTTCCCCTTTTGTCCCGCCGATAAAGGGAGTGGATAAAGCGGGAGTATTTGTTTATCGTACGATTGAAGACCTTGATGCCATCATTACCTATGGACAAAAAATCAAGAAAAAAGGAAATGGGAAAGCGGCCGTATTGGGAGGAGGATTATTAGGCTTGGAAGCAGCCAAAGCGGTAATGGATCTAGGTTTGAAGGCTACTGTGGTAGAATTTGCACCAAGATTAATGCCCAGACAACTGGATGAAACAGGGGCTAATCTATTGAAAGAAACAATCGAGGAACTAGGCATTAGCGTACTGACCAGTAAATCTACGACTTCTATTGGAGGCAATGGTCGGATGGATCATATGGAGTTTGCAGATGGCAGCACCATTGATCCTCAAATGTTGGTTATTTCTGCAGGCATTCGCCCACGAGATGAGTTAGCTAAACAAGCAGGCTTATCCACCGGTCCCAGAGGAGGGATTATTGTCAATGAAAAAATGCAAACCTCCGAATCTGCTATTTATGCGATTGGAGAGGTAGCACTTTACAGAGATAAAATTTATGGATTGGTGGCTCCGGGTTATGAAATGGCCGACACCTGTATTGCTCAAATTTTGGGCGAAACCAAACAGATGGAAGGAGAAATAGACATGTCCACTAAGTTGAAGTTAATTGGGGTGGATGTAGCTAGTTTTGGTGATGCATTTGGCGAAACGGAGGGAAGTCAAGCCATTGTTTTTCAGGATAAACCAAAGGGAATCTATAAAAGAATAAACATCTCATCTGATGGCAGCCAACTATTAGGTGGAATTTTGATAGGAGAAGCCGATGACTATAATATGTTGCTTCAGATGACGCAATTGGCGATGGTCTTGCCCCCCAATCCCGAAGACTTGATCTTAGGTGCTCGCGGGGGCGAAGGAGCCAGCATTGGCGGGGTGATGGATTTGCCAGATCATGCGCTGATCTGCGCTTGCGAATCCGTCAGTAAAGGCGAGTTGACCCAGGCTGTTATAGAAGAAGGCTGTGAAACATTGAAGGGTTTATGTAAAAACACCAAAGCGGCGACTGGATGCGGAGGGTGCAAACCGATTGTCAATGACCTGCTAGATGAAACACTGAAATCCATTGGGAAGGTGGTGAAAACCACAATATGCGAGCATTTTCCCTACTCTAGACAAGAGCTCTTTGACCTGATCAGTGTAAAAGAAATAGCTTCTTATGATGATGCCCTTGATCAATTAGGTCAGGGAGATGGCTGCGAAGTATGCAAGCCTGCGCTGGCTTCCATTTTTGCTAGTCTTTACAATGAAACCGCTGTAGAACAGGAAACCATCCAAGATACCAATGACCGTTTTCTGGCCAATATACAGCGGAACGGCACTTACTCGATCGTACCAAGAATTCCAGGTGGTGAAATTACTCCCGCTAAGCTCATCGCTATGGG
>Ga0070726_10003285_pt1 | contig 13713 bp, 12 predicted proteins | sample tdAd471_FD_67275 | JGI IMG/M metagenome (GOLD analysis project Ga0070726, IMG submission 67275) | Marine sediment microbial communities from the Atlantic coast under amendment with organic carbon and nitrate - tdAd47.1 | ecosystem: Environmental > Aquatic > Marine > Coastal > Sediment | place...
GCGACATGCCCGCCGTCGGCTCGTCGAGCAGCAACAGCTTCGGGTCCTGAACCAGGCACATGGCGAGTTCAAGCCGGCGCTTGTCGCCGCGCGACAGCTGCCGCGCGAAATCCTGCGACTTCTCGGCGAGGCCGACATCGGCCAGGCATTCCCGGGCCGCTTCGTGGATCTCGACCTCGCCGCGCACGGCCTTCCAGGCGTTCAGCCGGAACGATCCGTCGCGCTTGGCGAGCGCGGGTATCGTCACATTCTCCAGCAATGTCATGTCGTCGAAGATTTCCGGAGTCTGGAACACGCGGCTGACGCCGGTCTGATTGATCTGATGCGGCTTGAGTCCCAACAGCGACTGGCCGTTGAAAAGAACCGTTCCGGTATCAGGCTCGAGGCGGCCGACGAAGCAGTTGAGAAGGGTCGATTTACCCGCCCCGTTGGGCCCGATAATGGCGTGCACCGTGCCCGCCTCGACCTCCAGATTGACGTTGTTGAGGGCGCGCAGTCCACCGAAGTTCTTGTTCACATTCTCGACCGATAAAATGCTCATGACACCACCTACTCGGCCGGTTCCGGCGCACGTTCAACGGGGTCCGGCTTATCCGGCTCTTCCGTCTCCCGGTGCGCCAGTCGCGTAACCCAAGATCTGATGCGATTGAACCCTTCCATCAGGCCGCCCGGAAGGAAGATCACGATGACCATGAACAATGCACCGAGGGTGAGATGCCAGCCCTCGCCTACAAACAGCGACGAAACGGACACCATTGCATGCTGCATAAACGACGGCAGGAAATCGAAGATCTGCATCAGCACGCCCTCGTTGAAGGCCGAGAAGATATTCTCGAAATACTTGATGACCCCGGCACCGATCACCGGGCCCAGCAACGTGCCCGCGCCGCCGAGGATGGTCATCAGGACCACCTCGCCCGATGCCGTCCACTGCATGCGCTCCGCACCCGCCAGGGGGTCCGTGACCGCCATTAATCCGCCGGCGAGCCCGGCATACATGCCCGAAATCACGAACGCCGCCAGTGTATAGGGGCGCACATGGAGCCCCGTATAGCTCATGCGATTCTGGTTCGATTTAACGGCCCGCAGCATCATCCCGAAGGGCGAGCGGAAGATGCGCATCGACAAGAAGAAGCAAACGATGAAGATCACCGCACAAAAATAGTAACCGGGGTAACCGGTCATGTTGATGCCGAACAGATCCGACGATGGCAACACCGCGCCATAGTCGCGCCCCAACGCCACATCAAGGATGCGCGGATCGGATTGCGTGAGCTGCAGGCCGGTCTCGCCATTGGTGATCGGCGTCGCCACGGAATAGGCCATGTTGTAGCTCATCTGCGCGAGCGCCAGCGTCAGGATCGAGAAGTAGATGCCCGAACGGCGCAGCGAAACGAAGCCGATGATGACCGAGAAAATACCGCCGATCACCGTCGCGACAATCAGCGCCAGGATCGGGTTCATGCTGAACAGCTTGAATGTCCACACCGCGGCATAGGAACCGACGCCGAGAAACGCCGCATGGCCGAAGGACAGGTATCCCGTCAGGCCAAACAGGATGTTGAAGCCCAGCGCGAAGATTCCGAAGATCGCGAACTTCTGAAGCAGATCGGGATAGCCCGCGCCGACCGGCGTCAGAATTAACGGCGCGGCAAGGACGGCGGCAGCGAACCCGATCAGCAGCAGAAAATCCTGTTTCGGGGTGGTGTTTCGACCCATGGTCATTGCTCCATCACGCCCTTGCGACCCATCAGGCCGCGCGGACGCATGAGAAGGATCACAACGGCGATCAGATAGATGATGATCTGGTCGATCCCCGGGATGATCGCCTTGACCTCGTTCATCGAGGCGAAGCTCTGAACAATCCCGAGCAGGAAACCGGCCACGACGGCGCCGGGCAGCGATCCCATGCCCCCCACGACGACAACCACGAAACTCAGCACCAGGAAGTCCATGCCCATATGGTAGTCCGGGCTCAGGATTGGCGTGTACATGACCCCGGCCAAGCCGGCCACCACCGCCGCGATCCCGAACACGATGGTGAAGCGACGATCGATGTCGATGCCGAGCAGCCCGACGGTTTCCCGATCGGCCATCCCGGCCCGCACCACCATGCCGAACGTCGTAAATTGCAGAAATGCGAACACGGCACCGATCACGAACAGCGAGAAGAGGAAATAAATCAGCCGCCAGGCCGGGTAGACGACACCGCCGGCCTCACGCCCGATGAGCGCACCGAAATCCAGCATCCCGCGCGCGATCTCCGGAGCCGGCTGGGGTATGGGATTGGCGCCGAACTGACTCTTCACGATTTCCTGCAAGACGATCGCCAGACCGAAGGTCACCAGAATCTGTTCGGCATGGGGACGCTTGTAGAAATGCCGGATCAGGCCGCGTTCCATGATGATGCCAATCAGCAGCATGATGGGGATGGCGACGATGATCGAGACCGGCACAGAGAAATTCAGCAGCAATGTGCCGAAGTCCCCGAGCCAGGCTTCGATATAGGTGGTCCGGATCTCGACCGGTGTTCCCCAAGCCGTCAGTTTCGTCGGATCGAGCGCAACCTTCTCAAAGCCGAGCAGGGATTTCACGGCCACCGCACAAAACGCGCCGAGCATGAACAACGCCCCGTGAGCGAAGTTCACCACACCGAGGGTACCGAAAATAATCGTCAGGCCGAGCGCGATCAGCGCATACGCACCGCCCTTGTCCAGTCCGTTGAGAATCTGGAGAAGAATATCGTCCATCAGCGCGGCCCCAAAAATCTGTCGGTCGCCCGAGCTTTACGGGCTTGAGCGACCGACAGGTTAACAAAAGGAAGGAAGAAGATCAGGCGCCGTCGTTATACGGGCCCAGTTCGCCGCCGAGCAGCGAGGCCGGATACTCGACCTGCGCACGCGGGGTGATCTCCACAACTTCAAGAACGTCGAACTTCGACGTCGGGTTTTCCTTGCCCTTCACGACCAGAACATCCTTGAAGCACTGGTGATCCTCGGCCCGGTATTCGGTCGGACCGTTGCCCAGGCCATCGAACTTGAAGCCCTCAAGCGCGGCCCCGACACCCGACGGGCGGAATGTCCCGGCCCGTTGTGCAGCATCGGCATACAGCAGCGCCTGGCAGTAGGTCGTGTGGGCGGCCTGGCTCGGCGGGAAGCCGTACTTCTGGCCGAAGGATTTGACGAACGCCTTGGAGCCCTCGTCCTGCAGAGACCAATGCCAGTTGGTCGAGCCGTAGATGCCCTTCACATTCTCGCCCGCGCCCTGCGCCATCAGGCGGCTGTAGAGCGGCACCACGATGGCGAAGTCCTTGCCGTTGACCTGCTTGTCGCGCAGGCCGAACTGAACGGCCTGGGTCAAAGAGTTGACCATGTCGCGGCCGTAATGGTTCAGGACCAGAACGTCGGCGCCGGAATTCAGAACCGGCGTGATGTACTGGGAGAAGTCGCCGGCGCCCAGCGGGGTCCGAACCGCTGCCTGTGTCTGCCAACCGAGGGCCTCGGAATACTTCTTGATGGACCCTTCCTGGCTCCAACCCCATGTGTAGTCGGCAGTCAGATGGTAGGCGACACGATCCTTGCCGAACTCCTTCTCGAGCACCGGGCCCAAAGCGGCGCCGGACATCTCGGTGTTGAAGAAGTGACGGAAACCGTTGGCGCGCTTGTCCTTGCCGGTTGTGTCGTTCGAGTGGGTCAGGCCCGCCATGAAGATAACGCCTGCATCCTGACAAAGCCCCTGCACCGCGATCGCGACACCCGAGGAGGAACCGCCCGTGATCATCACCGCGCCGTCCTTTTCGATCATCCGTTTCGCACTGGCGCGCGCCGCGTCCGACTTGGTCTGCGTGTCACCGGTCACGAAAACGACTTTCTTGCCGTTCACACCGTTGCCGCGCAGGGCCTTCGACGAGAAGGTGTTCAGCATGCCGCCATCACCTTCGCCGTTGATGTGTTCGACGGCCAGCTGATAGGCGCGAAGCTCGTCGGCACCCTCGTCAGCATACGCACCGGTCTGCGGCACGTTGAACCCGAAGGTCACCGTCCCGCCTGTCGGCTCGTTGGTATACCCCCAGGCCCGGCTGGTGAGAATCGTCGGTGCGGCGATGCCGACACCTGCGATCGCGGTGCTTTTCAGCAGTCCGCGGCGTGAAATGGTGAATTTGTTCATGTGCTTGCTCCCAATTGGTTTTCTTTTGTTTTGGCCGTCACGCTGGCCGGAGTTCGAACCAACGCGCATGGATCATCTGCAAAAATTTCTGTTTTCAAACTGACAGGTATAGTCAATTTTTCAATATTTTTTTGTTTTTCAATAGGTTATTTGTAAATATAAGACGCTGCACTGCGGCATTATTGTAAAATTTTGACTTGAATCGAGCCAAGCCAATGGAACAACACACGGAATCCAACCTGGATCGTTCGATCGTCGGGACGCGAATTCGACGCCAGCGACGCGAACGGGGCATCAGCCAGACAGAACTCGCCCGGCGGGTCGGCATTTCAGCGTCTTATATGAACCTGATCGAGTGGAACAAACGCCAGATTGCCGGCACGTTGCTGCGCAAGATCGCCGAGTCCCTGGGGTTAGACCTGGCCGAACTCGACGGCGCGTCCGAGAATCGTCTGTTTGATGCCCTCAACGAGATCGCCCACCTGCCCTCGCTTGCGGCGCTTGAGATCGAGGAGAATCAGACCGGCGAATTGATCGGACGCTTCCCCGGCTGGGCGCGCGGGGTCGCCGCTCTGGCGCGATCGGAACAGGAAGCGACGTCGCTGGCACAAACCCTGTCCGACCGCCTCTCGAACGACCCTTTTCTGGGGGAGACCGTGCACCGCATGCTGACGCGGATTGCGGCGGTCCGCTCCGCGGCGGAGATCCTGACCGAGTATACGGATACGACCGCCGAGGAGCGCGCGCGCTTCTACGCCATCATCGACGAGGAAAGCCGGGTGCTGTCGGATGTCGGCGAAGCGCTGGCCGCATATCTGGACAAGATGGACGAGCCCACCCGGACCCTGACACCTCTCGACGAAGTCGAGGCGTTGTTCGACGCCAATGCGAACCGGTTCGAAGGCATCGAAATGGCTGCCAGCGCGCACTTCCAATCCCTGACCGATCCGCATCCTGTCTCAAGGCAGGCCAGGGCACGCGACCTGGTCGACGAACATCTACGGCCCGTAATCGCGGCCACGATCGGGCACCACGCACAAATAATCGAAACAACAACGGCACGCACGCGCGCGCAGCGCGCACTCGTCGACTATGCGGTGGGTGCCATTTTGATGCCCGAGGCCGCATTCCAGCAACAGGCACAGTTGTTGAAGTACGACATCGAAGCGCTCGCCGATGCCTTTTCGGTGGACATCGATACTGTCTGCCAACGGCTCACCGCTTTGAGGCGGTCCGACAGCACGCCCCGGTTCGGCTATTACCGTGCCAACGCCGCCGGAGCCCTGATAATGCAAGTCGGGCTTGAGAGTATTTCGATCCCCCGTTACGCGCCGGCGTGTCCGTTGTGGGTTCTCTACCGGGCCCAACAATCGCCCGAGGCGGTCATTCGGCAGCGCGCCGTTTTCCCATCGGGTGCACGCTTCGTGTTTGTGGCCCGGGCGCGCAACACGGGACCAACAGGATTCGGAAAACCACGGCATTACGTAACCGACATGATTGCGATGGCGGAGAGTGATGCACGCCACACGGTCTACGCACCGGACCCCACTGCGTTGGTCGAGGAAGTCGGGCCCAGTTGTCGGCTGTGCCCGCGCCCCAACTGCATTCACCGGGTCGAAGACCCGCTTGCAGACTAGCCTAAAGCACTAGTCACAGACGTGTGACACCATGCCCGCGATCGATTATAGATCGAAGGTTCTTGTCGAGCTGGGGAGGCCCGCAAGCGCATGAAAAAACGCATTCTGTTGGCCGAAGACGAGCCGAATATCGTCGAATCTTTGCGTTTTCTTCTCGAACGCGCAGGGTTTGACCTGTCCGTGGAAAATAACGGTCACAAAGCCCTGACCGCAGCCCTGGATGGATCATTTGATCTACTGATCTTGGATGTGATGCTGCCGGGGATCGATGGCTATGAAATTCTGCGGCAACTTCGCGCGGACCGCAGAGTCCACGACATGCCGGTGCTCATGCTGACAGCCAAGGGGCAACGAGAGGACCGGGAAAGAGCGTTGGACGGCGGCGTCGATGTGTTCATGACCAAGCCGTTCGCGAATGCGGATATCGTCCGCGCCGTCTGCGAACTCGCGGAACGACCGACGCCATGACAACGCCCAACGATCCCGTCACACAGGACCGCGGCGCACCGCAGATCCGGCATCGCAAGGCGCGTGATCGATCCGTGGCACTGTTGCTGCTGGGCAGCGTCGTCCTGATGCCGCCGATCGGCGCCATCTTTCTGATCGACACCACTGTGTTCGGCGTCCCCTTCCCGCTGGCCTACGTCTTTGTTGTCTGGGTGTTGTTGATTGTCGGCGGCGCATCACTGGTCAAGGCGTTGCAGGATAATGACGGTCTTCACCCGACCGCGGACACCTCCGACGCCGGCAGCTAATGCTCTCGGTCGATATCCTTCTGGCGGTCTGTTTGGGCTATGTGGCCCTGCTGTTCGTCATCGCCTTCATTGTCGACCGTCGCAGCCGCCAGGGGCCCATGCGTTGGCTCCACTCGCCGGTCATCTACACACTTTCGATATCCGTCTACTGCACCTCCTGGACCTTTTACGGCGCAGTCGGGTCCGCGGCCCGCAACGGACTTGAATTCGTCACCATCTATCTGGGCCCGACCCTGGTCTTCGTCGGCTGGTGGTGGCTGCTGCGCAAGCTGGTCCGCATCGCGAAAGTCCACCGCACCACCTCGATTGCCGACCTGATTTCGTCGCGTTATGGCAAGAGCCCCAGCCTGGCAGTGCTCGTGACCCTGATCGCGGTCTGCGCGACCACACCTTATATCGCACTGCAACTGCAATCGGTTACCCGAAGCTATCAGGTCATCGCCGGTGAGGCCGACGGCATCACCACCGCATTCTGGATTGCTGCAGGAATGGCGCTGTTCACGATCCTGTTCGGCACCCGGAACCTGGATGCCAACGAGCGCCATCACGGGGTCGTCGCCGCCATCGCCTTCGAGGCAATCGTCAAACTCCTGGCCCTCATCGCGGTCGGCGTCTTCGCCGTCTGGGGCGTCGCGGGCGGTCTCGGAGAAGTTTTCGCCGACGTCCCGGCGGAAGCCATCCGCGGTGCCGGCGACATCTTCGGACCGCGCTGGGTGACGCTGACATTCCTGTCCGCAACGGCTGTCATCTGCCTGCCGCGTCAATTCCAGGTGACGGTCGTCGAGAATATTGAGGAGCGGCACCTCGGCACCGCCTCATGGCTGTTCCCGCTCTATCTGCTGGGCATTTCACTGTTCATCATGCCCATCGCCTTCGTCGGCCTTAAGGTTCTGCCCACGGGCTCGAACCCGGACCTGTTCGTCCTGACACTGCCGCTGTCCGAACAGCAGAACGGCCTGGCCCTGTTCGCCTTCCTGGGGGGATTTTCTTCGGCAACATCAATGGTAATCGTGGCCGCGATCGCCGTTTCGACGATGGTGTCGAACCACATTGTCATGCCCGTGGCGCTTCAGCTCCTGTCTGTCGGCCGCAACGTCCGGGGCGACGTTCGCTGGTTGCTGCTCACGTCGCGGCGGGTCAGCATCGCCGCCATCCTCGGCCTGGGCTTCCTCTACTTCCGGCTCTCGGGCGGCTCGGACGCGCTCGCCGCAATCGGGTTGATCGCTTTTGTCGGCGTCGCCCAGTTTCTGCCCAGCCTGATCGGCGGCATTTTCTGGCGGAGCGCCAACCGCGCCGGGGCGCTAACCGGGCTGATCTCCGGCGCGCTCCTCTGGGCCTATACGCTCTTCCTGCCCAGTTTCGGTGGCGACTTCATCCTCAGCCTGTCGGTCATCACCGACGGCCCCTGGGGGATCTCTGCACTGCGACCGCAGGCGCTGTTCGGCCTGACGGACATGGACCCCCTGGTCCATGCGGTGATCTGGAGTGTCGGATTCAATGCGCTGTCCTTCGTCACCATTTCCAGCCTGACCGGCGCCAACGCGATGGAGCGGCTCCAAAGTGCGCTGTTCGTAAATGTTTACCGGGCGGTGGAAGAGGACATGTCGAACGTGACCGCACAGACGGTCGATACCGAAGACCTGTTCGTTCTCGCCCAACGTATTCTCGGCCAACCCCATGCGGCACGTTTGTTTGAGGAGTTGGCCCGGGCGCAGGGATCGCCCCATGACCTACCCGAGGCCACAGACACGGTCGTGGCGCGGCTGGAGCGCGAACTCGCCGGGTCCATCGGTGCTGCGTCCGCCCACGCGATGGTCACCCGAATTACCGGTTACCAGATGGTCGGAATGACCGAATTGATCGATATCGCCAGCGAAACCCAGCAACTCATCGAAACTTCGCGGCAACTTTCCGAAAAGTCGGCGGAGCTGGAACGCACAGCGCAAGAACTCCGCCACGTGAACGAACGGCTGCGGGCACTCGATTCCCAGAAGGATGATTTCCTCAGCCAGGTCAGTCACGAATTGCGCACGCCAATGACGTCAATTCGTTCCTTCTCGGAGCTTTTGCTGGGTGACGAGAATGTGTCCGAAGAAGAACAGGCGCGATTCACGTCGATTATTCATGACGAGAGCCAGCGGCTGACCCGGCTGCTCGACGAAATTCTGGACATCAGCCGGCTGGAAGCGGGAATCACAAATCTGGCGCTGGAGCCGGTCGAGATGCACGAAGCCGTGGCTGCGGCGCTCGATTCGATCGCCGGTATGACCCATAGCCGAAAGGTGGATATCGCGGTTCAACCCGCTCTTGAGGGGCTGATGGTCAGCGCCAACGCCGACCGACTGCGTCAGGTGCTCATCAATGTCCTGTCCAACGCGGTCAAATACAATCCATCCGCAGAGCCACGTATCGAGGTTCGAACGCAGATACGGGGCGACGACGTCTGGGTGGATGTGATCGACAATGGCGGGGGTGTGACGCGCGCGGATGCCGCGACAATCTTCGAGAAGTTCACGCGCGGCAGCCGGCCCAACACCGATCAGGGCGCCGGCCTGGGGCTTCCGATCAGCCGCGCCTTCATGAACGCGATGAGTGGAGATCTGACCGTGGAGTTCATCGGCGAAAGCGCCAGTTTCTTCCGGCTCACGTTGGCCCGCGCGTCAACCAAATCCGCCGCCGCACAATAACGACGTCTGCGACAATCATGATCACCACTAACCCCTTGCATCGCGGGGTGTGTCCACGCATGACAGTGACAGATCGTTACGCGCCCGCGCGGCCCAGATGGAAATGGATCATCCCATGAAGAAAATCGGCTTTCTGTCCTTCGGTCACTGGTCTGCCGGCCAGGGATCGCAAGTGCGTTCCGGCTCCGACGCGCTGCTCCAGTCCATCGACCTCGCCGTTGCCGCCGAGGAGTTGGGGGCGGACGGCGCCTACTTCCGGGTCCATCACTTTGCGCGCCAGCTCGCGTCCCCCTTCCCGCTGCTGGCGGCGGCGGGCGCGAAGACCAGCCGCATCGAAATCGGCACCGGCGTCATCGATATGCGCTACGAGAACCCGCTCTACATGGTGGAAGATGCCGGCGCGGCGGATTTGATCGCCGGCGGCCGGCTCCAGCTCGGCATCAGCCGCGGCTCGGGCGAGCAGGTGATCGATGGCTGGCGATATTTTGGCTACCAGCCCGCTGAAGGCGAAGATCACGCCGACATGGCCCGACGCCACACGGCGGCGTTCCTCCAGGTCCTGAAGGGCGAGGGATTCGCGGAGCCGAACCCGCAACCCATGTTCCCCAACCCGCCCGGCAAGCTCCGCGTCGAGCCGCACTCCGAGGGTTTACGGGACAGAATCTGGTGGGGGGCGGCCTCGAACGCGACCGCCGTCTGGGCGGCCCAAATGGGCATGAACCTGCAGAGTTCCACCCTCAAGACCGACGAGACCGGCGAGGCCTTCCATGTGCAACAGGCCGAGCAGATCCGGGCCTACCGCGCCGCCTGGAAGGAAGCCGGCCACACGCGCGAGCCGCGCGCATCCGTCAGCCGCAGTATCTTCGCGCTGATGAATGATATGGATCGCGCCTATTTCGGGCGGTCGGGCGAAAGCGAAGACCATGTCGGCTTCCTCGATGCCAACACCCGTTCGATCTTCGGCCGCAGCTATGCAGCAGAGCCGGAGCAACTGGTCGAACAACTCGCGAAGGACGAGGCCATTGCCGAGGCCGATACCCTCCTGCTGACCGTGCCGAACCAGCTGGGCGTCGAATACAACGCCCATGTCATTGAATCGATCCTGACCCACGTCGCCCCCGCGCTCGGCTGGCGATAGTCGGAAGTCGGCTCACGCCTCCTTGACGGCACCTTGCGCGGCCTTGCGCGCCTCGATCTCGGCGACCTCGGCGGCGGTCTTGCCCCATAACGGCGGGTCCTCAAGATAGGCCTCTTCCTCGGGCGTGTTTTCGCGTCCCAGGCAAATGTTGCGATGCGGGAAGCGACCGAATTTTCGAATCGCCTCGCGATGGCCCAACGCGGCTTCGAACGAACGTTCGTCGGCCAGGGGCTTATAGAGCGCGCAGGCAAGGTCCTGATCTTCCAGATTCTCGCTATGCTCGAACGGCAAATACAGGAAGATCTTTTGCCACTTTGCCATCTCCTGATCGTGCCCGCGATCGATTGCGATCCGGGCGACTTCGCGCGCCTTTGCATCCGTGCAGAAGGCGCGCGGCGTACCCCGATAGATGTTGCGCGGCACCTGATCGAGGAACAATGCGAGTGCGAGACAGTCGGCCGGGGTTTCAACGAAATGATCGAACGCGCCGCCGCCGGCACGCTCATGTGCCTCGCTATAGCGCTGCATGAGTTCGGCATCGAATTCGGGCGTGGAGCGAAACCAGATATCGCGCCGCTCCATCTCACGGGTGAGTTCGGCGTCGCCGAACCAGAAAGTCAAAACATCTGTGCTCAGGGGGTCCATATCGGGCCACTCACTCCTCGTAATAACTTGGGCCATAGTATAATCACCACACCACACATCAAATTCCCGGCGCTCAAATTTCTCACCACAGGAAACGACACCCCATGCCTGATCGGTTCGGACCACGCGGCACCTTCGCGCTCTTTGTCCCGCTGCAGAACGCCAACATGCAGCCCGAGTATGAAATGTTGCGGCCCGAGGGGATCAACAACCAGATCTACCGCTTCACGCTCGAGGTGCCCGACAAGGTACCGGATGCCATTTTGCGTGTCGTCGAGGGCGGGCTCGGCTGTTGGCCCGACCAGGTGATCATCGGCAACAACGTCGAGATGCGGGTCTGGACCCCCGATCAGCATGCCGAGTATCGCGGGAAGCTGCAGGAAGCGATCGGAGATATTCCGCTGGTCACCGCAACGGACGCTGCCGTCGCCGCCCTGAGAACCATGGGTGCCAAACGTATCGCCGCGCTGTCACCCATGTCCGACGTCTACTCGAAGAGCGTGCAAAATTACTACGAGGCGATGGGCTTCGAGGTGCCCTATCACGCCGGGCTCCAGGTCAAGAAGCCCGAGGACATCATCAAGGTCACCCTGGAAGACGCCCTCGAAGGCTTCCGCAAGCTCGATCACGACGACGTCGACACCTTCCTGCATGTGGGTGCGGCGCTGGGCATCGTCGACATGGTCGAGGAGTTGGAAAAGGAACTGGGCCGGCCGGTCGTCTCAACCAACATCGCGACCTACTGGTATGCCCTGCGCCGCCACGGCATTTCCGATCCGCTGGAAGGCTTCGGTCAACTGGCGATGAAACCCGCAATCGCCGACTGAGCGACCTCGGGTATTCAGTCTTATTGGTCTGGAGAATTGGCGGAGGGAGCGGGATTCGAACCCGCGAAGGAGCTTACACCCCTTAACGATTTAGCAAACCGTCGCCTTCAGCCACTCGGCCACCCCTCCGCACGAGAGTGGGTCATCACGACGTATGCGGGTGCGGTTGTGCCAAGCCCGCCCGCGCCTGTCAATCCGGGTGCGGCACGGCGGCGAAATAGAACGCCCGGGTCCGGTTCGGACTAGATGGCGCTCCAGCGCTGGTAGGCGTCTTTCATCGCATCGAGCGACGTCTCAACGATACCGGAATCCGCGCCCGGCTTGTCGCAGACAGTCCGATAATCGTTTCGCGCCTCGACAAATTCGATCCAGAGATCGGCCTGGCATAGGGCGATCGTGCCGTCACGACGCTGCCCCTCACCCTCGGCCTGGTTCTTGTCCAGGCGCGCGAGGACTTCGCGCAGGCGTGAGGCGATTTCGATCTCACCCACGGCATAGGCGTGGTTGAACGCGGCGAGAATCTTGTCACTCAATCGGCGATTATAACGGGGAATGCCCGTGTCCGATGTGATCGCGAGGGTGCCATCGGCACCATTGACGTTATGCAGTTCTGCGGAGGTGGCCATGTTCGGCGCTCCCGGTGTTGCCGCAACGGCGGCGGATGGAGAAAGCCTAGGCAAACAGCGTTGCCGAATGGTTAACGCAGAATGAAATACGACCCCGCGAAACTTCACCAAATTTAAATCAAATGCGTCCTATCGTATTCGCCATAACCCCGAACCAAGGAGTTACGTGATGGCAAGCCTGACAAAGCGTTCCGTTGAAACGCTGATCGATCTCGTCGAAATCAAGTTGTCCTGCATTCAGGTGTTTGACCGCGATGACGCGAAGGAACTCGCGGCCCTGGAACAGGCCCGTCGCGAGCTCGTGGCGCTGGTGCCGGGCCGTGGCGACGCAACCGTCGTGCGCTTTCCCGAAGCTGAAGCGCAGCGCGCCGCAGTCTAGCCGCCAACCGGTCCTTTGCCGGTCAGGCAGACGCCGCGAGCGCCTGCTCAAGGTCGGCAATCAGATCGGCGGTGTCTTCGATACCGACCGACAATCGCAGGAGATCGTCGGGAAACGGGCTGTCTTCACCCTCCACGGTCGCGCGATGCTCGATCAGGCTCTCGACGCCGCCGAGCGACGTCGCCCGCACAAACAGCTGCACATGCTTGGCGACGTTTAGCGCCGCAGCGGCACCGCCCTTCACACGAATAGACATCATGCCCCCGAAACCGCCATCCATCTGGCGTGCCGCCACCGCATGCCCAGGATGGGTCGGCAATCCGGGATACAGGACTTCGGCGACCCCGGGATGCCCGGACAGATATTCCGCGATGCGCTGTGCCGACGCGGACGCGCGCTCGACCCGCAGGTAAAGCGTCCGCAAGCCGCGCATCAGCAGCCAGGCTTCGAACGCGCCGAGCATGCCGCCATTCTCGAAGCGCAGATACTTCATGCGTTCCCAGGCATCGTCTTCGCGCGCCGTCACCAGCACGCCGGCCAGAACGTCGCCGTGCCCGTTCAGATACTTCGTGCCCGAATGCATGACGATATCGGCGCCGTACGACAGCGGGCGTGACAGCACCGGCGTCGCGGCGGTGGAATCAACCCCCAGCATCGCACCGGCATCGTGGGCGATACGCGCCGCCGCCTCGATATCGGTGACATCCCAGGTCGGATTGCACGGGCTTTCGACCCAGACGAGCTTCGTTTCACCCGGGCGGATCGCCGCTGCGATGGCCGCCGGGTCTCCGGGCGTTACGAAATCGACCTGCAGGCCCCAGTGCCGGCCGACATTTACCAACCAGTTCCGCA
>Ga0070726_10003286_pt1 | contig 13711 bp, 9 predicted proteins | sample tdAd471_FD_67275 | JGI IMG/M metagenome (GOLD analysis project Ga0070726, IMG submission 67275) | Marine sediment microbial communities from the Atlantic coast under amendment with organic carbon and nitrate - tdAd47.1 | ecosystem: Environmental > Aquatic > Marine > Coastal > Sediment | place...
AATGCCGATGGTGGCGTCGATGTGTTGCTGTGCATTCAGTTCGGATTTCCGTTTTCCGTCTCTCTTGAGTGCCACGGATGGGCGCCAACCGCTCGCCACTTCCAGAGGACTCGAAGCTCGAGGATGGAAGGCCTTGGTGAGGCTCGGGACCCCAGGTTGTCTAGGCTGCAGTCGTGCCACTCTAATTTCTTTGATCAGAGGTTCTTGCTGCCCGACTCTACCTTCACTGTGGACTTAAGCGCCCTTCGTGACTAGCATTGGGCTTCAACGTCGGCGTATTGCGCCGCCCTGCGCCTACCTAAAGGGGGGCTAAGATGAGAAAAATCAAGACCAAGGGCCTGAAGATCAAGGTCCGGAACGTCGATCGTGGACCTCGATACGCCGTCGTGCTGAACAGCACCCTGGACAAGACCGCAACCGCCGACGCCCTCGTCGAGACCTTCGACTGCAACGAGGCCTTGGCGATGGACGTCGTCAAGAAGACCCCCCTGGTCATCTGTCGTGACCTCGACCAGAGCGTCGCGTCCAACTACGTAAAGCGTTTGAAGGGCAAGGGTAACTTCCAGGTCTGGCTCGAGAGCGCGGCGGGAAAGCTGCGCCAGATGAACCTCAAGCAGAAGAACGAGACCCACGCGATCCCGACTCCACATATCCGGAAGCACTAAAAAACAAATCCATGACACAGAGCGTCGCAGCTCACCTATACTCATCCAGCGTCGGGCGAGTGCGTCCATAGCCAATCCTTGCCACTTTTTGGCGCGCCTTGCCGCTCATCCCAACTAGGAAACTTATCCCATATGAAAGCCCGCTACGACTCCAAGCCCCTGAAGCTCGCCGCGAAAGTCAAGATGAAGTCGGACGACGACGTCGAAGGCTACGTGACGAAGACGGGGTTGATGCGCCTGAAGCGGGGCGGAACCACCAAGGTGGACGTCTACTTCCCGGAGCGGAAAGCGCGCGGCTACACCTTCATGGCACAGCGACTCTATCTGGCGAGCTTCCTCAACTACGCCGGGAGCATGACCAAGAAGGCCAAGTCGGCCTACTAGTTTTCAGGGGGCCTCTCCGAGGCCCCCTCGCCTCGCAGCAAGCTGCGAGGCTCACCCCCAACGGGCTGAAGGCTCTGGGGGGCAAGCGGGCGGCGAAGCGGATTGCTTCGCCGCTCTTGCTTTTGGTTTGAGCGGGCGGCGAAGCGGATTGCTTCGCCGCTCTTGCTTTTGGTTTGGTTGCCTCGCCACGGGCTACTCCCCGAGCAGGGTGCGCAGGGCCTCGGCCAGCGGTCGCCCCTGGACGCGGGCCACGAGGCTGGCACCGCTGAGCGCGATCCGTTCGCGGCCTTCGGGCCCCGTGTCGAGCAGCCAGAGGGTCGCGCCTTGCCCCTGGGCGTCGAACACCCGCACGGTCGCCTCGCCGGTCTGACCGACCGCGGGCTCGCCCCACTCCACCTGGACCTCTCCCAGAGAGCGAATCACCGCATCGAGATCCGCCTCGACCTCTGCCCCGGCCTCGTCCACCCACGCGCCGCGGACGCGGCCGAAGGCCGCGCGCCGCGACCCTTGGACGACCTCCAGTCGGGTTACGTCGCGGGGCTCTTGCAGCAGCAGCCGTCGCCGAATGAGGCTCGAGCGCGTCCCCTCGAACAGCCGACTCGCCGGGAGGGGCTCGACCTCCAGGCAACGCTCACCGACCTGCAGGAACGCCCGACCGTCCCGCTGGGCCAAGCGAATCGCGGAGGGTTGGACCCCGACGTCGAACACGAGCTCGAGGGCTCCCTCCAACTGGGCAGGCTCGGCCGGACCCACGACCCGCAGCCGCGGGATCCAACCGAGCAGACTCCCCGCGCGGCGTGGGTCGACGGGGGTGGGGTCGTTGGCGAAGCGGAAGGGCCCCGCCCTGAGGTCGAAGCCTTCGGGCCCTCCCCGGCGCAGACGTGTGATCTGCCCGGGCTCGACCGGCACCGGCGGCGCGAACCACCGCCGGGGATCCGGCTCGAGCTCGCGGGTCACGAAGTCGGTGACCACGTAGACCCGGTCCTCGCTCGGGAGGCGCACGAACAGCCCGAGCTGATCCGTGTCGAGGGCGTAGCCCACTTCGCGCACGTCCTCGGGCTCGATCCCCGTGACTTGCCCCACCAGGAGCTCCCCGAGCACCGCGTCTCCGGCGCGGAGGGTCACCCGCTTGCCGCGGTCGGGGCCGACGCCCCACTCGTCGCGTGGGGTCTCGCCGGCGACCCGTTCGCGCCGCCACCCGGCCAGGCGCTCGATCAGGGCGCCGACCCCGGCGTGGGCGGGGAGGTCGCCGGCGGAGGCGACGACCCAGCCCTCGCCCTTGCGGACCAGCTCGACCGCCTGCTCCCCACGCGCGATTCGAACCCGATCCACTCGGGACGGGTCGAAGTCCAGGAGCGGGGCGGGAGGCTCGAAGCGCGGCTGGGTCAGCGCCAGCACCAGCCGCAGCGTGGCCAACACCGCCACCGCGGTCCCCCAGCCGACGACCCGCCGCGAGGCGATCACGCGTCACCGCCTTCGGGGGCCTCGACCGCCTGGGCGAGGCGGTCGCGGCGCTCGGCCGCGACCCGGCCCCGACGGAGGCGAACGAGGAGCAGCCCGCCAAGGCCCCCGCCCAGGACCAGCAACGGGATCAGCACCACGTGCACCAGGTTCAACGCCGCCTCGCGATCGAAGCCGGCGAAGTCGCCGTCGTAGAGGGGTTGCGCGGTCTGGCGCCCACGGATCCCGGCCAGCGAGCGGTCGAGGCTCCAGTCGACCAGCGCCCCGACCAGCTCGGCCCCCGAACCCTGGGACTGGTTCGCGTCGCGAGCGAAGTCCACGTCGCCCACCACCACGACCCGCGTCTCGACCTCGCCCCCAGCACGGGGCTCGGCCAGCGGGTCCTCCCCGGCGCCCGTCCAGGCAGGGGCAGGCTCGCCGGCCCAGGCACTGGAGAGCTCGCCCACGACCGCGGCCGCGACCAACCGCGGCGCGAGCTCGGTGGTCGGCGCCGGAACCCGCAGCGGGTTCACGTCCTGGGACTCACCGTCGACGGTCCAGCCCGGCGGGGTGGTCACCAACGCGACCGGCCCAGGGGCGCCCTCGAGGTGGCGGACCTCACCGGCGAAGAACACCGTCACCCCGCCCAGGCGACCGAGCACCGGGCTCTCCGCGTTGTGTTCGGGGGTGCACTCCACGTAGTAGGGGTAGGGGTTGAGGACCCGCGCGCCGTCGGCGACGAAGGGCCACTCGCGCCCCCCGGGCGCGGCGAGCAGCGGGCCGACGCTCAGGCCCCAGGCCTCGAGCACCCGGTCCAGAGGCAAGCGAGGGAAGCGGCGGGCGACGTAGCTGCGCGGGTCGATCGCCCAGGACTCGGTCAGCAGCACCAGCCGGCCTCCGCCCGCCACGAACTGGTCGAGCTGGTAGGCGAGGCGCTCGCTGGGCGGCAGCGGCGCGCAGTAGACCAGGCAGCCGACCTCCTCGGGGACCGCGGGCATGGCCTCGAGGTCGAGCTCCTGCACCGGATAGGACTGCTCGAGCACGGCGCGGGTCTGCCCCATGCGGGCGTTGCTCGTGCCCGCCCAACCCACCCGCACCCGGGGCAGGATCAGGCGCTGAATCGCGACCGCGACGTCGTGCTCCAGGTTGGGCCGGTGGAGCGCGAGCTCGATCGCCTCCCGCGGGCGATCGCGGTAGTGGAACGAGACCCCCGCGAAGGCCTCGACTTGCTCCATGCGCCCTTCGCTCTGCACCCGGTAGACGATCTTCTGCACCCCGTCGCGGGCGGCTTGCTGGATCAGGCGCTTGCGCTCGCGCACGTCGAGGTGGCTGGCCTCGGGGTCGCGGACCTCGAGCTGGGCGCGGTCGCCGAGCACCGCGCTCACGTCCTGCAGCAGATCGAGCAGCTCGCGCGCATAGGGGCGCGTGGTCTCGGGGAGCCCCGACGAGAGGTAGACCCGGATCGTGAGCCGGTCCTCCACGTCGTCGAGCAGCTCGAGGGTCCGCGGGCTGAGCGAGTTGCTCCCCTCGACGGTCGCGTCGAGGCGCAGCGCCAGCGCCGGGTGCGCGGCGAGGTTCACGGCGAAGAGCAGCGCGACCCCGGCCAGCCCTGCGACCACGCCGGTCTCTGCCCTGCGCGGCCGGCGCTCGACGGCGAGCACGGTCCAGAACAGGACCACCCCGGTCAGCGCCCCGAAGTAGACGAGGTCAGCGAGCGAGAGGGTGCCGCGTGTCAGGTCGCCGTAGTGCTCGCCGACGCCGAGGGCGCCGACGGCCCCCACCGCGCCGCGGGGGAAGACCCCGGCGAAGAGGGTGAGCACCGCTGGATCCGAGAGCACCCCCAGGCTCACGCAGGCGAGGGCGCCGATCACGAACGCGACCACCTGGTTGGAGGTCAACGCCGAGGCCAACAGCCCGAGGGCGAGGTAGGTCCCCAGGAGCAGCGCGCCGCCGAAGAACCCGCAGAGGACCTGCCCCAGGTCGAAGGGCCCCTGGTCGATCAGGCTCAGGGGAAACACCAGCCCCGCGGCGAGGGTCACCCACACCAGCCCCAGGCCGCCGAGGTACTTGCCGAGCACGACCTCGCCCGCCTGGAGGGGGAGGGTGAACAGGAGCTCGTAGGTCCCGCTGCGTCGCTCCTCGGCGAAGAGGCGCATGGCCGCGGCGGGAGCGAGGAACATGCCGGCGTAGCGCAGGCCCGAGAAGTAGTCGCGCAGATCGGCCACGTCGCGGGTGAAGAAGCCGTAGAGCCCGAGGAACCCGGTCACCGCGAGGAAGGCCGCAATGAACACGTAGGCCGTGGGCTGGCCGAAGGCGGCCGCCAGCTCGCGCCGCGCCAGCGCCCACACCTTAGCCCAGCGCACGAGACCCCTCTCCGGTCAGGGCCTGGAACACGTCCTCCAGCTGCGCCGCCTGGGGCGCGAGCTCGAGCAGGGTCACCCCCGCCTCCTGGGCGGCGGCGCACACCTGCGCGGCGAGGGCGTCGGCCTGGTCGGGGGCGGTCGGCGTGACCCGCAGCGCGCCGTCCGCGTCGCTGACGTCGGCGGCCGCCTCCAGTCCGGCGAGGGTCTCGCCCCAGCCCTCGGGCGGGTCCTGAGCGCGGACCCGATACGCGCCGCCGGTGGCGCGGCGCTTGAGCGCGGCCACGGTGTCGTCGGCGACGAGGCGACCCTGGTGGATCACGAGCACCCGCTCGCAGCTGGCCTCGACCTCCGAGAGGATATGCGAGCTGAAGAGCACGGTCCGCTGCTCGCCCAGCTCGCGCACCAGCCCGCGGACCTCGAGCACCTGGTTCGGGTCGAGGCCGTGGGTCGGCTCGTCGAGGATCAGCACCTGCGGGTCGTGGAGCAGCGCCTGGGCGATCCCCACCCGCTGGCGGTAGCCCTTGGAGAGCTCGGCGATCGGCCGCCCCAGCACTTCGCCCAGCTTGCAGCGCTCGAGCACGCGCCCGATCGCGGCCTGGCGATCCTCGACCCCGCGCACCCGGGCCACGAAGTCGAGGAACGGCTCGACCCGCATGTCCTCGTAGAGCGGGGTGGTCTCGGGGAGGTAGCCGACCCTCTCGCGCACGGCCAGGCTCTGGCTCGCGACGTCGAGCCCGGCGACCGCGACCTTGCCCGCGCTCGGCGCGAGGAACCCGGCGAGCACCTTGAGGGTCGTGCTCTTGCCGGCGCCGTTGGGACCGAGGAAGCCCACGACCTCGCCGCTCCCGACCTGGAAGCTCAGGTCACGGACGGCGAGGTAGTCGCCGTAACGCTGCGACAGCCCTTGGACCTCGATCACCCGCTCACTGTAGCGGATCGGCCGACTTCAATACGCCTTGGCGAAGATCACCCGGCGGGTGGCCGGCTTGCCGGTGAAAATGCAAGTGCCCGGCTCGTCGTTGGCGTCCAGCGGCATGCAGCGGGCGGTGAGCTTGTGCTCCTTGAGCACCGCCTGCACCTCGGGCCCCTCGATCGCATACGCCCGCGCGAACCCGCCGTGGATCTCGGGCTTGTCGGCCTTCTTCGGCGTGAAGAACTTCAGCATGGCCTGGAGGTCGTCGAAGTCGTGGGAGTGCTCTTCGCGGAAGGCCAGCGCGCGCTGGTAGAGCGCGTCCTGGATCTCCTGCAGGATCGTGGCCACGCTCTGCACGAACTCGGCGCGGGGCACCCCTTGCTTGTCCTTGGGGCTCTTGTCGCGGCGGGCCATGAACACGCTGTCGTTGGCGATATCCCGCGGCCCGACCTCGAGCCGGATCGGCACCCCGCGCTTGACGTGCTGCCACACCTTCTCGCCGCCGCGGAGGTCGCGGGTGTCGACCTCGACCCGGACCTTGCCGCCGTTGAACTCGACCTGGCGCAGCTCCTGCTCGAGGTTCTTGCAGTAGGCGAGCACGGTCTCCTCGTCCTCGGGCTTGCGCCAGATCGGAATCAGGACCACGTGCCGGGGCGCGAGCTTGGGCGGGATCACCAGCCCGTCGTCGTCGGAGTGGGTCATGATCAGCGCGCCGATCAGACGGGTCGAGACGCCCCACGAGGTCGTCCAGGCCAGCTCCTCCTTGCCCTCCTTGCTCTGGAAGCGAATGTTCGCCGCCTTGGCGAAGTTCTGCCCGAGGAAGTGGCTGGTCCCTGCCTGCAGGGCCTTGCGGTCCTGCATCATGGCCTCGATCGCGTAGGTGTTCACCGCGCCCGGGAAGCGCTCGTCGGCGGTCTTCTCGCCCTTGATCACGGGCATCGCCATGTGGTTCTCGGCGAAGTCGGCGTAGACGTCGAGCATGCGCAAGGTCTCCTCCACGGCCTCCGCTTCGGTGGCGTGGCAGGTGTGCCCCTCCTGCCAGAGGAACTCCGCCGTGCGCAGGAACAGCCGCGTCCGCATTTCCCAGCGCACCACGTTGGCCCACTGGTTGATCAGGATCGGGAGGTCGCGGTAGCTCTGGACCCACTTGGCGTAGACCTCGCCAATGATCGTCTCGCTGGTGGGGCGCACGACCAGCGGCTCGGCCAGCTCGCCGGCGGGGACCAATCCGCCGTCGGGGCCCGCCTCGAGCCGGTGGTGGGTGACCACCGCGCACTCCTTGGCGAAGCCCTCGACGTGCTCGGCCTCCTTCTCGAGGTAGCTCTTGGGAATGAACAGCGGGAAGTAGGCGTTGACGTGGCCCGTGTCCTTGAACATGCGGTCGAGGGTCGCCTGCACGTTCTCCCAGATCGCGTAGCCCCAGGGCTTGATCACCATGCAGCCGCGCACCGGCGAGGCCTCGGCCAGCTCCGCGGCCTTGACGACCTGCTGGTACCACTCGGGGTAGTCGACCTCGCGGGTCGGCTCGATCGCGTTCTTCGGTTGCTTGGCCACGGATCCTCCGCTGGGGTGTTGAACGCCGCGGGCGGCGGCGCTGTCACCTCGACTGGGGCGCGATTCTAGCCCGTAAACGGGCGAGCGCCGTCCTCGCCGCGGAGGCGGTCACTCTCCATCGAGCGCGGCCTTGGCCTTGGCCTCGTAGTCCTCCGCGAGCTCGAGCAGCCTCTGGAGCTCAGGAACCTGCTCGGGATCCAGCGCCGCAGTGCTCGAGCGCACGTAGTCCGCGGCTTCGAGCACTTGCTTCCAGAGACGTAGCCCAACGAGGCTACCGAGCGTGGCCTTCATGCTCACGAACCGAGCGTGCTGCGAGGTCCCGGGAGCTTCTAACGCTCGTTGGGCGTAGTCGGCGGCGACCTTGAAGTGCCCAGTACGGACGCAGGCGTCTGCGACCTTGGAGGGGGGCACGCCGAGGGAGTCGTCGACGGGAAGCAGGGCCGCGATTGCCTGTTTGGCTTTCCCCAGGTCGAGGCCAGCCAGGTGAGAGACGCGCTCGAACTCGAGCTCGCGACGCAGCTTGAGGTTCCGCTGCCGGGAGATGCAGCTCTCCAGCCAGGGGAGGGCCAGTGCTGGCTCCCCGAGTTGCGCATGAGTGAAATAGTGCACATAGGGCGCAGCCGGTGTCCCAGGCCGCAACGCCTCCAGAGCGTCCGCGACCTGCCGGGCCTCACCGAAGCGGCCCAGCTTGATCAACGCCGCGGCACGATGCTCGCGCCCTCGAACGTCGAACTCGAGGCGCGGCTCGTCCTTGAGCATCGCGTCAATGCGCTCGATCCGCAGGTACAGGGGTGTCAGCTGAACCACCTCAGCCTCTCGCTCCATGGCCAATCGCAATGGGTCGTCTGCCGAGAGGTTGGACTTGGCCTCCACGAGCGCGGCGCTGAAGTCGTTCTTCCACAACAGAAACCGCAGGCGATGCGGAACGACCTCTCGATTGGGGACGCCGTTCAACAGCTCGAGGGCTTCGTCGAGCCGACGCGCCTGCGCGTAGAGCTCGGCGCGAAGGATCACCCGCTGGACACCCTTGCCCAGGAAGTCGCCGGCCTCGGCGAAGCGATCCTCGAGCCCCAGCAACACGGCGACGACGACGTCCTCGGCGTCGACGCTCGGCGCGACCTTCAGGCCCTGGGCGACCTGCCACGGCAGCTCCGCCGGCTTCGACCAGCGCCGGGCAAGCTGATACTTCCGCTGCCAAACTGGGCCGTCCGCCGGGTCGTCCGTTAGTGCCTGCAACAGCGCGAGAGCCTGGTCCTCGCGGCTGACCTCCGTCAGCGGAGGGTCGGCGGGGTCGTCGTCGGGCCGCGTGTTGGAAGCCGAATCGGGAGCCTCCCTGGGACGCACGACGAACAGGTAGTAGCCCACGCCGAGCACGAGGCAGGCGGAGACCACCATGGAGGCGAGCGCCAGCGAACTCGGTCCCACCCGCTCGGGAGGAGGAATCTCCACGGCCCGCTGTTGTGGACGCCGAGTCGAGGTGGAGCGGCGGCGGCTCTGCGGCTCTGTTGACTCCTCGGGGGCTGCCGCCTTGGGGGCGGGCACGCTGTAGCCCACGCGCTCGAGGGCCGCGGCCAGCTCGCCCGCGCTCTGCCAGCGGTCCTTGGGGTCCTTGGCCAGGCAGCGCATGCACGCGGCCTCGAGCTCGGCCGGAATGCTCGCCCGCTGCTGGCGCAGCGGCTTGGCTGGCTCGGAGAGCACGGCGTGCATGACCGAGAGCGTGCTCCCACGAAACGGCGGGTGCCCGACCAGCATGTGGTAGAGGGTCGCGCCGAGGCCGTAGACGTCGGTGGGCGGTCCGAGGAGCTCGGACTCCCCCGTCGCCTGCTCCGGCGCCATGTAGGCCGGGGTCCCCACGGCCTGGCCCGAGAGGGTCAGCCTCGAGGCCTCGGTCTGGCTCTGCTTGCGCGCCAGGCCAAAGTCGGTGAGCAGCGGGGTCCCGCGCTCGGCCTCGAGCAGGATGTTGTTGGGCTTGACGTCGCGGTGCAGCACGCCCTGCTGATGGGAGTAGTCCAGCGCGCGGGCGATCGCCGCCCCCAGTCGAGCCGCCTCGAGCGGATCGAAGGGTCCGCCCTTCTTGATCCGCTCGCCAATCGACTCCCCCTGGACGAGGTCCATGACCAGGTAGGGGTGCCCGTGATCGGTCCCGGTGTCGAGGACCGAGACGATATGAGGGTGGCGCATCTTCGCGGTGGCCTTGGCCTCGCGCACGAAGCGCTCGACGTCGACGGGGTCGAGCTCGAACCCGTCTTCGCCTTGCATGACCTTCAGCGCGACGTAGCGCTCGAGGTGCGGGTCCTTGGCCTTGTAGACCACGCCCATGCCGCCGCGGGCGATCTCGCTCTCGACGAGGTAGCGCCCAAAGCGAGTGACCGCGCTCTGCGCCTGGGTCGCCGCGTTCTGGTCGACGGCCGCGGAGGCTTCGGCGGTGAAAGGGAGCACGGGCCCCGAGTCGGAGCCGACCTGGCGCGGGTAGGCGGGGATGTCGGCGGTGTGGGGGATCACTTGCCCCGAGTCCGAGGGGCGCCTGGAGCCAGGGGGCGTGGGGACCGGCGGCCGCGTGGGGCCCCCGCTGGCCTGGGCCAGCCGCCCCGAGTCGGGCATACCGAGGCGCCCCGAGTCGGGTCGCTTCGCGACCAGCGCCGCGGTCTCTTCGGCCTCGATCGGCGGAGCGACAGCGTCCGAGCCGGCGTCGAGGCCCACGCCGACCCGACTGATGAACGCCTTGACGCGCAGCGGGTCTTCAGCCGGGTGACGGTCGAGGCGCAGCCGGGCGCGAGCGCTGACCCGCGGCATGAGCCCCGAGGGGATCGGGTCGTAGGAACGCGGCTTCGCGTCGAGTCCTGTCAGCACCTGGGCGTAGATCCTGCCGAGCTCGGGGATCGCGCTGGCGGGGAGGCAGCGCTGGCGCAGCAGAGGGAGCAGCCCCACGTCATGCCCGCGCTCGGCGAACTCCTCGCGCAACAGGAGCACCTCGCGCAATTGCGCGCCAGTCAGGTGGCCGTTGCCGATGGCAACGCGAACCACCGCGACTTCGGCGCTCGTCTCGGCCTCTGCGAAACTCACGTCATCACTCTAACGAACGCGGCGCAGCCGCTCCCAACTCCGGTGTTCGGAAGCCTAACCCGATGCATTCTGCAGATTTACGTCGCATGCGCCGAACTCCCTGAAACGGGATTTCTTTGTAACCGCATGCACTGCAATACCGCTCGCTAACACGACCCAGGAATTTCTTCCAGCAGAATTCGGCATTTGGCCTAATGCTCGTTAGTCTGCGGGTAGGAGTGGATCCGAAGGCTCAGGAAGGGACCTATTCTTATGCGAACGTTGTTGGCTCTCGCGCTTCTCGTCACCCCGGTGGCCATGGCGCAACAAACACTGACCTTCGTCGACTCGGAGAATCCGGGCGCCGGACCGTGCGGGATCACGACGACGATGGGGAGGAACACGTTCCTCCTCACCGGCAGTCACTTCGAGGACCGGATCACCAGCTACCGCGTGCTGAACAACGGCGCGTTGGAGCCCGGCGGAACCGCGAACGTCGCGCCCGGATCCATGCCGGCGGCGATCGGCTTCGGCTGGGGTCGCTTCGCGGTTGTCGCCAACAAAGCCAGCTCGGACCTCTACGTGTTCCGCATGAACCGCAGCGGTCAGTTCACCCAGGTCGGGCAGCCGGTCTCGACCCAGGGCGTGAACCCCGTCGACATGGTCGTCTCCCGAGCGGGCCTGGTCGCGGTCGCGAACAACATGTCCGACGAGCTGAGCACGTTCTGGCTCGACCCGCGCGGCGGGCTGCACTTCCTCGACAAGATCAACACCGGCCTCGCGCCGACGGGGGTCGCTGTCAGCGGGACCCGGATCGCCGTGGCCAACTCAGGGTCCGCCGACGTGAGCGTGTTCCGCCTGAACCGCCTGCGGAACCTGCAGCTGGAGAGCACCACCTCGATCAACGCCAACCCGGTCGACCTCGCCTTCGGGGCCGGCAACAACCTCTACGTGTCGTCGTCCCCGGCCCAGCAGGGGGCGCAGAGCAAGCTCTTCCACCTGCGGCTGAACCGCCGCAACGGCTCGCTGACCCAGGTCAGCTCCGTCGACGCGGGCCTGTTCCTCAGCGGCCTCACCGCGGACAACCAGAGCGTCTACGGCGCAACGGTCAACGCGTCGGGTCAGAACGAAATCCGCGTCTACGACCGGCGGCTGAACCAGACGGCGTCCGCGACCCTCGCCAGCCCGCCGAACACCATGACCCTCGCGGTCGCCCGAGCCGGGCGCCGGAGCACGGACGTGTTCCTCAACGAGTTCAACAACAACACCACGTCCTCGTTCCGCCTCGAGCGCTGACGGTCGAACCAATCGACCTCGCAGCCCGCGCCTCGAGCGCGGGCTGCTTTCATGTACGGCCGCGAACCAAAGGGAGCGGCCGGCCTGTAAGCCGGGTTTTGTATCCCCCCGAGGGGGGCGACGATCATCCATCTAGGATCGTCCTCGCGGACGACCTCGAGCGGCCTACCCGGACGTCAGATGAGACGAGCAGCCTCTCCGCCCTGTTTGGCCTTGCTCCGGGTGGGGTTTACCCTGCCAGCGACGTCGCCGCCGCCGCGGTGCGCTCTTACCGCACCTTTTCACCCTTACCGCGGCCGACCGAAGCCGACCGTGGCGGTACGTTTTCTGTGGCACTTTCCCTGGGATCTCTCCCGGTTGCCGTTAACAACCACCCTTGCTCTGCGGAGCCCGGACTTTCCTCTCCCGGGGCGAACCCCGACAGCGATCGTCCAGCCAACCGCTCCCAGCGCTCAGTCTACCCCTGAGGAGGCCTCGCCTGTTAGCGCGCGCGCAACGCGACCTCGAGGGCCTCGAGGGTCGGCTCGATCGGGTCGGGGATCCCTCCAGCCGCGCGGATCGCTGAGTCGGCGTCCTTCAGCCCGCTGCCAGTCACCCAGGCCACGCACGGAGTGTCCGCGCCGATCACGCCGTCGGCCTGCGCCTGCAGCAGACCAGCCAACGAAGTCGCCCCGGCGGGCTCGCTGAACACGCCGCTGGCGCGGGCGATCGCGGGCATGGCCGCGAGGATCTGCTCGTCGCTGACCCGCACGAAGCGGCCCCCCGACTCGCGAATCGCCCGCAGCGCCTTGCGACCGTCCCGCGGGCGATCGACCGAAATGCTGTCGGCGACGGTGTGCGCCTTGACCTGCGCGGGCGCGTCGAGGCCGGCCTCCCAGGCGCGGGTCAGCGCGTCGCTGCCGGCGGCCTGGACCCCGAGCAGCTTGGGCACCTGGGGGATCAGCCCCATGTCGCGCAGGTCGCGGAAGCCCTTGTAGAGCCCAGAGACGATACAGCCGTCGCCCACCGAGACGGCGACCCACTCCGGCAGGTTCCAGCCAAACTGCTCGGCCAGCTCCAGCGCGCCGGTCTTCTTGCCCTCCGCGAGGTAGGGGTTGACCCCGGTCGAGCGGAGCACCAACCCCAGGCGCTCGGCCGCCGGCAGCGAGAGGTCGAAGGCGTCGTCGTAGGTGCCCTCGACCGGGAACAGCTCGGCCCCGTAGACGAGGAGCTGGGCCAGCTTGGCGCGAGGCGCCGAGCGCGGCACGAGGATCACGGCTCGCAGCCCGGCCGCAGCGCAGAAGCCGGCGAGGCTGCTGGCGGCGTTGCCCGTGGAGGCGCAGAGCAGGCCTTCGGCGCCCGACTCCAGCGCGCGAGCCACGGCGACGCAGGTCGCGCGGTCCTTGAACGACGCGGTGGGCAGCCGCCCGTCGTCCTTGATCGTGAGCGCCCGCAGGCCCCCCGGCGCGCGGGCCGGGTCGACGCAGAGCAGCGGGGTCGGCCCCACCTGCAGGGGGGCGCGCGGCCCGTCGTCCCGCACCGGGAGGATCGCCCGGTAGCGCCACACCCCACGCAGCCGCGGATCCTGGAGGTCGCGCTCGAAGTCCGGGCGCGCGGCCGCGAGGTCGTAGTGCACGTCGAGGGTGCCCTCGGGACCGCAGCTGGGGCAGGTCAACGCCTCGGCGGGAGCGACCTCGCCACACGCGACGCAGGTCAATTGGATTACCGTGCCCACCGTGCCTCCTGAGGCGTCGAGAATGCCACACCCGGCGGTCGATCCCCACCGCGAGCGAGCCTAACTCGCGCGGCCTCCGCCTGGCCCTGGGCTTGCGCGAGGCCACGCCCCACCGGGTAGGCTGAGCCCCATGAACGACCCCACGACCCCCGATCCCGAGCCGAGCACCGAGCCCGACGCCCCGGCGCCCACGCCCGCTCCCGCCGCCCCGGCGCCCACGCCCGCTCCCGCCGACCCGGCCCCCGCGCCTGCGCCCGCCGCCGCCGCCGAGCCGGCGCCAGCCCCCGCCGTGACGCCCAGCGACCCCAAGGCCGCCAAGCGTCGCCCGCAGCTGGGGCGC
>Ga0070726_10003290_pt1 | contig 13703 bp, 11 predicted proteins | sample tdAd471_FD_67275 | JGI IMG/M metagenome (GOLD analysis project Ga0070726, IMG submission 67275) | Marine sediment microbial communities from the Atlantic coast under amendment with organic carbon and nitrate - tdAd47.1 | ecosystem: Environmental > Aquatic > Marine > Coastal > Sediment | place...
CCAGCTCATTGCTCAGTTTCCCTCACCTTGACCGGCAGCCTATGGTATTCAATCGTGATGATCCAGACTTTGGCGAGCAGCGGCGATCAGGCTCACTGCATCCTTGATCCGCCGGGCATCAGGGGCCTGTTCGGCGGACAGCCCGGCAATCCGTTCTACCAGGGCACTGCCTATCACCACGCCGTCAGCCAGTGCCGCCATCCTGGCAGCGCTGTCCGCGTCCTTGATGCCGAAGCCGATAACCACCGGCAACTCGCCGAATGACCGCAACAGGGTCACGTTGCTGGCAATGGCGTCAGTGTCCTTGATGGCGGCGCCGGTAACGCCCTTCAGCGATACGTAATAGAGATAACCCGTACAGGCGCCGGCAATCTGTCGGGCGCGCTTTTCGCTGGTAGTAGGTGCCACCAGGAAAATGAGATCCATGTCCGCCTCTGTCAGCAACTGCTTGAGGTTTGCAGATTCAGTGGGTGGCATATCTACCAGCAATACACCGTCCACACCGGCCTGGCTGGCGGCAGCGACAAAACTTTCGTTCCCCATGATCTCGACAGGATTCAGGTAACCCATCAGCACCACTGGCGTGGTATCGTCACCAGTCCTGAATTCCGCCACCAGATCGATGACATCCCGCAGCGACGTGCCACCGGCTATGGCCCGTTCTGCGCCTCGCTGAATAGTCTCGCCATCCGAGGAGGGATCGCTGAAAGGAACGCCCAGTTCGATAATATCCGCTCCGGCAGTCACCAGGCCATGCATCAGTTGTAACGTCTGTTCCAGATTTGGGTCACCGGCCACGAGATAGGGGATCAGTACCTTCCCGCCACTTTCAAGCCTGTTCTGGATAACTTTGCTAATTCGGCTCATGGATTTCTACAGGGCAATCCCGTCCAATCGGGCGACAGTCTCGATATCCTTGTCACCTCTTCCGGAGAGGTTGATTACTATAGCCTTCCCCTCGCCAAGTTCCCGGGCCAGCTTCATGGCATAGGCAACGGCGTGACTGGACTCCAGTGCCGGTATTATTCCTTCCAGCCTGGTGAGATCGTGAAACGCCTGCAGCGCCTCCTGGTCCGTCGCATCGACATAACGCACCCTGTTGATATCCTTGAGCCAGGCATGCTCCGGACCGACACCCGGGTAGTCCAGTCCGGCGGAAATCGAATGTGTGTCCATGATCTGGCCGCCGCTGTCAGTCATCAGGTAAGTGCGATTGCCATGCAGCACTCCAGGCTTTCCGTCACTGAGAGGCGCCGCGTGTTTGCCCGTGGCGACCCCCAGGCCCCCGGCCTCGACACCGTACATGGCCACTTCGTCATCCTGGAGAAACGGGTGAAACAGGCCAATGGCATTGGAGCCACCGCCGACACAGGCCACCAGGGCATCGGGAAGGCTGCCCAGCTGATCGAGGCACTGCTGTCGGGCTTCACGGCCGATAACGCTCTGAAAATCGCGGACCAGCATGGGATAGGGATGTGGCCCCGCCACGGTGCCGATCATGTAGTAGGTGGTGTCAACATTGGTCGCCCAGTCACGCAGTGCTTCGTTCATGGCGTCTTTGAGTGTTTTCGTGCCTGATGTCACAGCAACCACTTCAGCGCCAAGAAGCTTCATTCGATAGACATTGGGCGCTTGCCGCTCTATGTCTTCCGCTCCCATGTAAACATGGCACTCCAGGCCCAGCCGGGCGGCCACCGTTGCACTGGCGACACCGTGCTGACCCGCGCCGGTTTCAGCGATGATACGTTTCTTGCCCATGTGCTTGGCCAGCAGTGCCTGGCCTATGGTGTTGTTGACCTTGTGAGCACCGGTATGGTTCAGGTCTTCCCGCTTCAGGTGGATCGCTGCCCCACCTGCTGCCTCGCTGAGCCGTCGGGCATGATAGAGTGGCGATGGCCTGCCAACGTAGTATTTCAGGTCCTCATCGAACTCTTTCCAGAATTCCGGCTCACGGGACAGCTGGGCGTATACCTGGGCCAGTTCCTCAACCGCCGCCACCAGGGTTTCGCCGACAAACATCCCTCCATAGGGACCGAAATGACCCAACTCGTCGGGACCATCGAGAGGACCGCCGAGGTCCTCCCGCTTACTGACTGCGTCTGTGCTCAACTCGTTCTACCCCTCTCCTGAAGTAAGGATTCTACCTGATTTCAGCCTGATACCGCGGCAAAAAATCGCCGCATCCTGTCCGGGTCCTTGATGCCAGGACGTGATTCCACCCCGCTGCTGACGTCGACGCCGTAGGGTGATACCGCCTCGATTGCCGCTGCCACGTTATCGGGCGTCAAGCCGCCGGCGAGAATCAGCTGATCATGCCCCTCCTCCACCAGTTTCCTGGCAATCTGCCAGTCGAAAACCTGCCCGGTGCCGCCGGGTTCCCCCTTGACGTAGGCATCCAGGATTACGCCACCAGCGCCGTCAAACGAATCCAGCTGCCGCCTGGTATCTTCAAGATCCTGGACGCGCAGCGCCTTGATAAACGGGACGCCGAAGGACCGGCAGAACGACAACGGCTCGTCGCCGTGAAACTGCAGACACTGGACCCTGCCGGAATCGAGAAGTTTTTCCACTGCGTTGCGCGCGGGATTGACAAACAGCGCCACGACCGTGACAAATGCCGGCAGGTGTTCGGTAATTTCAGCGACGCGCTCCGGATCAATGTAACGGGAACTGGCCGGGTGAAAATTCAGGCCGATGGCGTCGGCGCCGAGACTGGCAGCAAGCCTGGCATCACTGGCAGTAGTAATTCCACAGATTTTAACGCGGCGTCGAGTCAAGGTTCTCATGAATCCGGTGAAAGCGCGGCATTCTAGCAAAATTACCGGGTACGGCCTACGGATAGGGCTGTAAAAAAAGCGGACCCGGGCTGGTTTCGGGTAGCCCGAACCGCTGCGGGTAACAGACTTTCACCAGGTAGAGACCCTCCGGCGGCGCCGTGACCGGTCCAGCCGTTCGATCGCGACCACGCAACAGTTCCGCTGCCCAGTCCGGCGACCGCTTACCGTGCCCTACCTCGAGCAGCATGCCGACGATGTTGCGGACCATGTGCTGAAGAAACGCATTAGCCTGCACATCCACTACGACGAAAGGTCCATGGCGGGTCACCTTCAGCCACTCCAGGCAACGCCAGGGCGTGGACGACTGGCAGCCTGCCGCCCGGAACGCGCTGAAATCCTGTTCTCCCAGCAGGTGTTGACCCGCCCCGTTCATGGCGTCGATATCGAGTGTTCCACCGACCCGGGTCGCCCGCCCGTCAAGATGCACAGTGGTAATATCGGCTTCGTAGATAAGATAGAGATAGCGACGGGATACCGCGCTGAAGCGGGCGTGAAACCCGGCTGTGACCGGCCGGGCCCAGCGCACGCGGACCGCTGCCGGCAACAGGCTGTTAGTCCCCATCACCCAGGCTTTTTCGCCGCGGTCGACAGGTGTTTCAAAATGGACGATCTGTCCCGTGGCATGCACACCACGATCGGTCCGGCCGGCACAGAATACCCTGATGGGGCTGTCCGCTATTTTGCCCAGGGCCTTTTCCAGCGCCGCCTGCACGGTTGCCAGCCGGGGTGACGATTGACGTTGCCAGCCACAGAATTCGCTGCCGTCATATTCAACCTGCAGCGCTATCCGATGGCGTTGCTGTGTCGCCTGGGACGGCCTATCCATGAACAAACCCTGACGCTGACAGGCCGCTACCCGGTGGTATCGATCTCACCGGGTAATAATCTTGACCGTGTATTGAGTCGGGATCGGCTGCAACCGGGTCGGGAGACAGCTGTCGTTGATCCGCTATTTACCCAGGGCTGCGATGAGGGTTCTGGCTTCATTGACCTGGGCGTCGTTGCCCTCGTTGATCACTTCTTCAAGAATTTCCTTGGCACCGTTGACGTCGCCCATCTTCTGGTAGGCATAGGCCAGATCCAGCTTGGTAGCAGCCTCGTCATCATCGGACAGAAATTCGATTTCCTCATCGGCACCATCTATCGCCGAGTCATCGTCGGCGGAAAGGAAATCCAGGTTGTCCAGTTCAATCGCGGAATCCGGCGCAGCCGCTTCCTCGTCCTGCTCCAGCACTGCCAATACGTCGTCAGGTTCGCTGGAATCCTGCCGGGCGGCGGCAACCCGGCGGTCCTGTCCGTCGTCGTCGGAATTCTCCAGGTCGTTTGCTGCCGGTTCATCAAAATCTATCCCGGTGACCTGATCCCCGGTGGGTTCTGCGTTCGCCCGGTCCCCGGCCGCTTCCTCTGCCAACTCGTCTTCGAATTCCGGCAACTCCGCTGTGGCAGTACTGTCCAGGTCGAACTCGATACTGTCCCCGGACTTTTCCGGTCCTTCATCAGTATCCGCCGGCTGCTGGACCAGGCTATCCTCTTCTTCGTCGGCAACCGGGGAGGCATCCGCCCCGGCGTCATCTGCAGACGCCGATTCATCCTGCCGGTCGTCCCCGCCCGGCGAATCATCGGTGGCAGCTCCCAGGTCGACTTCATCAGGCTCTTTCACCGCGGTTTCGCTATCGCTCATAGCCGGGCTCTCGTCCTGCTGCCCGACCTCGTCAACGGCTTCAGTCAGGTCGAAATCGAAGGACTCCACTTCATCATCGGCGGCAGAGCTGACGTCCACCTGGTCCCCACCCGTCTCTTCTTCAAAATCTTCGATGCCGGTATCGCTGAGATCGAAATCAAGCGTCTCGATCTCATCGGTTTCCCCGTCGTCGATAAAATCGTCGGCTTCCCCGTTGCCATGCCGGGTCACCTGATCCGCTACGGGTTTCTCATTCACTGCTGCCTGATCATCACCATTGAACTCATCGTCTTCCAGGTCCAGCGCTTCGATGGCATCGGCATCATCGTCCGCGACGTCGGCATCGACGGCAAAATCCACCGCGTCTAGATCCAGCGCTTCGCTGTCGGCGGCGGACTCATCGATATCGTCTTCAACCTCGTTGCCAAGATCAAAATCGACAGCTTCATCTGCCTGGCCGGCAGCCTTTGCCACATCGCCGTCAGCACCGGCCGCTTCCTGCACGTTGTCATCTTCGTCCAGAAATTCATCAATATCGAAGTCCACGACGTCCAGGTCCGCATCTTCATCATCCCCCTGGTCAACGTCGGTATCGAGTTCAAAGTCGACTACTTCATCCGCCGGCTCATCAATGGCTTCAAGCTCCGCCTCGTCGTTCAGTTCATTACCGGTATCGAAATCTGTCTCGCTGGCCGCGGATTCTGTCTTTGCCTGCCACGCTGTCTCATCATCAGCCTGACCTTCGATTTCTTCTTCGTCGTCATTGTCGAAGTCCTGGTCGAAGTCTTCGCTATCAAAATCATCTTCCTGTTGCTGTCGCTTCGTGTCGCTGACCAGTTCATCGATATCGGTCTCTTCAATACCGAACACGTCGTCTGCCATGGCGGCACTGGCCAGTTCCGCAACTTCCGCCACGGCTTCCTCATCTTTCCTGTCCTGGTCCGGAATGTCGAATTCCGCCGTGCTCAGCGGTTCGGCATCCACGCTGCTCCGAGCCACCGTGCCGGCGGACATGTCGTCTGTAAATCCCTCGCTGTACCCTTCCGCCGTTGCCAGGCGATTACGCCGCATCAACAGCATCACCATGAGTACCACGACCAGCACGGACACGATGATCAGGACCAGTGAATTGTTTGACAGTACCCGGAGGACGCTGTCCAGGAAGCTCGGCGAAGTGGTCTGCAGTGGTTGTGTCCGGGTCAGGGTTGCCGGTGCCGTCTCAGTGGCATCCTGCTGCACGGCGGCCTGGGCCTGGGCAGCGGCCAGGGATTCCTGCAGTTGTGCCAGCTGCTGGTCCTGGAGCCGGATAATTTCCATGGCGGAGGCAATCTGGGCATCCAGGTCATCGAGTCTCGAGATCATTTCCGCCTGCTGGATGCGTACCCGATCAGCCTCCTCCTCTTGCAGCAGAATCTGGGTTTCCAGGGCAAGTATTTCTGCATCCAGTTGAGCGTTCTCGGCTTCCACGGCAGCACTGCTGCCGCCGGTTACCGGCTGGGCATCTTCCGTGGTCAGCACCCGCAACTGCCCCTGCGAGGCCGCCGAAGCCAGGCTGCTGGGGCCGGCAGACGGTGCTGACAGTGGCTGTGCGCTGAGGTCCGCCTGCTGATTCTGGCGCGACACCTCGGAGACAGCCTGCTGCTGATTGATGCTCCGGATGTCACTGAGATCAGGTACCTGCAGGGTTTCACCGGCAATCAGTCGATTGATGTTGCCGTCGGCAAAGGCGTCAGGATTCAAGCGTTGAATGGCGAGCATGGTCTGTTGAATGGTCACCGAGGAATCCGGCCGCACCCGCATGGCGATTTCCCAGAGGGTGTCGAGTTCCTGGATCTCCAGGCTGTCACGTCGCAGCGTTGACCACCCGGAAACCACCTGGTCGTCGTCGACAGTTGCCGACGTCGCTGGTGCCGGCTCGTTGTCCGCCGCGATCTGCTGTTCGGGCGCACTGTCAACCGAAGTTGTTGACTGTGGTGTGACCGGCTCCCGGTTCACCACTCCCTGGTCTTGTTCGACAATCGGGCTGACCGGTTGATCGATGGGCTGGGCCACTGACTGATTGTCGCTGAAAACCGGCAGGTCCAGCAGCACGGTATGCTCGCTGAGGATTCTGCCACTTGGCCAGCGGGTATCAAGAATGAAGTTAAGAAACGGTTCACGGACAGCCTGGCTGCTGGTCAGCAGCACGAAAACGCCGTCAGCGGTACGCTGGATGTCGAAGTTTACGCCGGACAGAAATGCCGAGCGCTCCAGGTCGAAGCGTTCGAAGTCCTGCTGCGTTGCCATCTGGATGGAAATATCAGCCGGACTGACCGAGCCCAGGTCGATGATCTCGATGCGGGCACGAAGGGGCTGGTTTAGCGAGGATTCCAGGGAGATGGTGCCCAGCCCGAGGGCATGAACCTGGCTGGTCACCAGACAAAAGATTGCGGCGAGAACAGCAGCAGCGTTGCGCATCATAAAGTCTTTCCTACTAACGATAAAATCCTCGATCTCCCAGAATGAATTGCGAGCGATGCGGGCAATCCGTCGCACCCGTGCCGTCACAGATCGGGAAGTTCACCCTGATTCTCGCCACCTGAAATTTTAATCCATTGAAAAATCAACAACCTGAATTAAAAAAATAAGGTTTCAGCTACGCGGGTTTGCTCCGATCAAAGCACCTGATCAGGGGTGCTTGGTATCATTTTAAGGAAATTTGCTCACAGTCGCTTGAATTTCGCCAAATTTTTACCTAGACGAATCCTTCACTACCGCGTGCAAGTATTCATTATAAAAAGTCTTTTATCAATAGTTCCGCGATCTGTACCGAATTCAGTGCCGCCCCTTTGCGCACGTTGTCCGAAACGACCCACAGGTTCAGGCCATTGGGCATGGAGATATCCTGACGGATCCGCCCCACGAAAACTGCGTCCTGGCCCACAGATTCAGTAACTGCGGTGGGGTATCCACCCGCCTTGCGCTCATCCATCACAGTGACACCGGGCATCTGCTTGAGCAGACGTCGGGCCTCCTCTTCGGCAATCGGTTTTTCGGTTTCAATCTGGACTGCTTCAGAATGTCCGTAGAACACCGGCACGCGAACACAGGTTGCACTTACCTGTATCGACTGATCGGCGAAAATTTTTTGCGTTTCCCAGCACATTTTCATTTCTTCCTTGGTGTAGCCGTTGTCCTGGAAATCATCGATGTGCGGCAGGGCATTGAAAGCAATCTGCTTCGGGTAGACTTCGCAGGTGATTTCGCGACCGTTAAGCAGGTCCGCCGTTTGCCTGGCCAGTTCCTCCATGGCTGCCTTGCCGGTGCCGGAGACTGCCTGGTAAGTGGCTACCGAGATCCGCTTGATGACCGCGGCATCGTGAATGGGCTTCAGCGCCACCAGCATCTGGATGGTTGAACAGTTGGGATTGGCGATAATATTGCGGTTGGTATAGTCGGCAATTTTTTCCGGATTGACCTCCGGGATCACCAGCGGGATATCGTCGTGGTTACGGAAATACGAGGTGTTATCGATAACGATGCAGCCAGCCTCACCGGCCCTGGGAGCAAACTCCGCGGACACGCTGCCGCCGGCGGAAAACAGCCCGATCTGCGTCTGGGTGAAATCGAACTCCGCGAGGTTCTGGACCTTGACCGGCTTTCCCCGGAACATCACCGTAGTCCCCGCCGAACGTTCACTGGCCAGCGGGAAAAGTTGATCAACGGGAAAGTCCCGCTGTTCCAGAATCTTGAGCATGGCCTCACCCACAGCTCCCGTGGCACCGGCCACGGCTACGTTGTATTTTTTCATGCTGGTCTCTCCCTGATTTGATGTCTGTATGGTCTGTTGCGCGCTGCTAACGCCCGGCGGCAGGTTCGTCCGCCGGACTGCAGGTCAACCCGCCGGATGTCAGCAGCGGGCCGGTAGTTGCGTGATCAGTTCCGCGGCGAAGCGTCCTCGTTAAAGTACCAGGGGGACCTCGAGCGCCACTGCGACTCGAATTCTCTGATCCGGTCGGCATCCTGCAGGGTCACACCGATTTCGTCCAGGCCGTTGAGCAGGCAATGTTTGCGGTACTCATCGACGTCGAAGGCAATGTCCTCGCCACCCGGTGTCGTCAGGGTCTGGCTGACCAGGTTCACCGTCAGTGAATAGCCTTCCTCCGTCGCCACTTCCTCAAAAAGTCTGGAAACTGTTTTTTTATCCAAAACAATGGGTAACAATCCATTTTTGAAGCAGTTATTGAAAAATATATCGGCATAGCTCGGGGCGATAATGACGCGAATTCCGTAGTCGTCCAGCGCCCAGGGAGCATGCTCCCGGCTTGAACCGCAGCCGAAGTTTTCCCTGGCCAGCAGAATTGTCCCGCCCTGATAGCGGGGCTGGTTGAGCACGAAATCCGGGTTCAGTGGGCGCTGGCTGTTGTCGGCGCCCGGCTGGCCCTTGTCCAGGTAGCGATGCTCATCAAACAGGTTGGGCCCGAAGCCGGTTCGCTTGATGGATTTTAAAAACTGCTTCGGGATAATAAAGTCGGTATCCACGTTGGCCCGGTCCAACGGGATGACGATGCCGGTTACAGTGTCAAATTTTCTCATGTCGTCATTTCTTCCTGGGTAATCAGTGGGCAATCTGCCGAATATCGACGAAGTGTCCGGTTACGGCCGCCGCTGCCGCCATGGCCGGGCTCACCAGGTGGGTCCGGCCACCGAATCCCTGTCGGCCTTCGAAATTGCGGTTGGACGTGGACGCGCAGTGCTTGCCGGCAGGCAACTGGTCGGCATTCATCGCCAGGCACATGGAACAGCCCGGTTCACGCCACTGCAGTCCGGCCTCGATAAATATCCTGTCCAGACCCTCTGCCTCGGCCTGCTGTTTCACCAGTCCGGAGCCCGGAACCACCATGGCCAGTTCGATACTGTCAGCCACTTTCCTGCCTCGTACTACCTTTGACGCCTCGCGCAGATCCTCGATCCGCGAGTTGGTACAGGAACCGATAAATATGTAATCCAGCTTGATATCCTGAATTGCGGTGCCAGGTTGCAGCCCCATGTATTTCAGTGCCTGCTCCATGTTTCCCCGCCGGCTGGGATCCGGTTCCTGTGCTGGATCCGGAATCCTGCCGCTCACCGGAGCGACCATTTCCGGGGAGGTTCCCCACGTGACCTGGGGTTCGATTGCCTCGGCATCCAGTTCCACCACGTGGTCGAAGCGGGCGTCGGAATCACTGACCAGGTCACGCCATGCGGTCACCGCCTGCTCCCACAGCTGGCCCCGGGGAGCAAAAGGCCGTCCTTTCAGGTAATCGATGGTGGTGTCGTCCACCGCCACCAGTCCCGCCCGGGCACCGGCCTCGATTGCCATGTTGCAGACTGTCATGCGTCCTTCTATGGACAGCGCCCGGATTGCCTCGCCGGCAAATTCGATGGTATAGCCTGTGCCTCCTGCCGTGCCGATACGGCCAATGACGGCAAGCACAATATCCTTGGCCGTTACCCCGGGATTCAGCCTGCCATTAACATTCACCAGCATATTTTTCATCATGCGCTGCAGCAGGCACTGAGTAGCCAGTACATGCTCCACCTCGGAGGTACCTATACCGTGCGCCAAGGCACCCAGCGCGCCGTGGGTCGAGGTGTGTGAATCACCGCAGACAATGGTCATGCCGGGTAGCGTGACGCCCTGTTCCGGTCCCACCACGTGCACGATGCCCTGGCGTTGATCCTCCATGCCGAGTTCCAGAATGCCGAATTCCCTGCAGTTGTCGTCCAGGGTCTTTACCTGGATACGTGAAATCGGATCCTTGATCCCCTCCAGTCCGCGGCTGCGCTCCTCGCGGGTGGTGGGAATGTTGTGATCTGGGGTGGCCAGATTGGCATCGGCACGCCACGGTTGCCGACCAGCCAGGCGCAGTCCCTCGAACGCCTGGGGTGACGTCACCTCGTGTATCAACTGCCGATCGATATAAATGAGCGCCGTGCCGTCGTCGCGCTGCGTGACCAGGTGGGCATCCCAGATCTTGTCGTATAAGGTTTTGCCTGCCATGTTATTTTCCTTGCCGCTGCTTGCTGAGTAACCTTGAAATTGGAATTTATCTGATTGAAATAAAACAATAAAATGAATTTTAGTGATAACTGCTATAGGTGAAAGTTATGCCACCGTGAGCACCCCGGCTCCCGGGCTTCAGGAGGTTTTGGGGATCGTCGTGTTCTGTGCCCGATGCCGCAGGTAGTGGTCCATCAGGACGATGGCTACCATTGCCTCGGCAATGGGGGTCGCGCGGATACCGACACAGGGATCATGACGTCCGGTGGTGACAACCTCAATCGCGTTGCCGTCGACATCGATGGAGCGACCCGGAATGCGCAGACTGGAAGTCGGCTTCAAGGCGATACTTGCCAGGATGTCCTGGCCACTGGAAATACCACCCAGGATGCCGCCGGCGTTGTTGGACAGGAATCCCTCCGGGGTGATTTCGTCGCGGTGTTCGGTGCCTTTCTGTTCGACACAGCGGAACCCGGCACCGATTTCCACGCCCTTGACCGCATTGATGCTCATCAGTGCGCCCGCCAGGTCGGCGTCCAGCCGGTCGAACACGGGTTCACCCAGACCCACGGGGACACCGCTGGCCACTACATTGATCCTGGCACCAATGGAATTCCCCTCTTTGCTGAGGGCCGTCATGAACTCCTCAAGTTGGGGTATCTTGCTGGCATCCGGGCAGAAGAACGGGTTACGTTCCACCTCGTCAAGATCAATCTGTTCCGCCCGGATCGGCCCCAGCTGGTCCAGGTATCCTCGAATGGACACACCCTCGGCCCGGGCAAGGAATTTCTTGGCAATGGCCCCGGCCGCCACCCGCATTGCTGTTTCCCGGGCGGAGGACCGTCCACCACCGCGATAATCCCGGACACCGAACTTGTGGTGGTAGGTGAAGTCGGCGTGGGCCGGACGGAACTGATCCTTGATCTTGCCATAATCCCGCGACCGCTGATCGGTGTTCTCGATAAGCAGCCCGATGGGCGTGCCGGTGGTCACCCCTTCGAATACACCGGAAAGAATGCTTACCTGGTCCTGTTCGCGTCGTTGCGTGGTAAAGCGGGACTGACCCGGTCTGCGACGCTCCAGGTCCTTCTGCAGGTCGGCTTCACCAAGTTCCAGCCCCGGCGGGCAACCGTCGACGATACAGCCGATTGCCGGACCATGGCTTTCACCAAAGCTGGTTACCGTAAAAAGCCTGCCAATGCTGTTGCCGGACATGACCGTCGCCTGTTGAAATCCGTCGAGCCCGCAGCAGGTTTGCCAGTGCTGTTCCGGCAGGCCCGCGGGAAAGCAGGGCATTGTACACTAACTGAAGCGCTCCCTGTACATCTCCAGCTGTTGTCGCCGGAGCAGGAAAACCCCCTCGCCTCCCCGCTGGAAATCAAGCCATAAAAACGGAATATCCGGATAGCGTTCCGCCAGGAGATGATGGGAATAGCCGACTTCCATTACCAGCACGCCGGACTCGGCAAGGTGGTCTGCCGCCGCGCTGAGAATGCGCAATGGCAGCTGCAGGCCCTGATCATCGGACTCCAGGCCACTGCGGGGCTCGTGGCGGAATTCAGCGGGTAAGCCCGACAGTTCCTCGGCCCCCACGTAGGGCGGATTACTTACGATCAGGTCATACCGCTGTCCTGGCAGCCCGCTGAACAGGTCAGACTGCAGCGGAGCCACCCGATCCTGCAGGCCGAAGCGATCGATATTTTCCTTTGCCAGACCCAGCGCATCGACGGACAGATCCGCCAGGTCCACCGACGCGTCCGGGAATTCCAGTGCAATGGCAATACCGATACAGCCGCCGCCACAGCACAGGTCGAGTACACGTTGCGGTGACTGCCGCAACAGCGGTGTAAAGCGGTTTTCAATCAACTCGGCAATGGGCGAACGCGGTATCAGCGCTCGGCTGTCGGCCTTGAATTCATGGCCTGCAAACCAGGCAGTCCCCACCAGGTAGGCGGTGGGTATCCTGTCCCTGATCCGTTGTCGCGACCGCCGGTCCAGCAGTGCGATTTCAGCCGGTGTCAGTTGCCGGTCAAGTTCCGCTTCGAATTCCTGCCAGTCCAGGGAAAGTGATGCGAAAACCAGGTAGCAGGCTTCGTCGTAGGAATTGTCAGTGCCGTGGGCAAAACACAATCCGGCATCGCTGAATTGCTGCTGCAAACCACTTACATAATCTCCCACTTTCATCCCGGGGTTACCTGACGGTGCTCGCCTCACGGAAAAAATTCTTTACCAAATTTTCCGGTTATCGTAGGGTAGCGGCTGAAAATGACAGCCGGAATCAACCATGGATAACGCCTACAAGCGAATAATCGAAGCAATTGGAGAGGACCCCGAGAGGCCCGGGCTCAAGGATACCCCGAAGCGGGCTGCCGACGCCATGCGCTTTCTGACACAGGGCTACGGTCTCAACATTGACGAGGTGATCAACGGCGCGCTGTTTCCTTCCGATTCCGACGAGATGGTAATTGTCAAGAATATCGAGCTGTATTCCATCTGCGAGCACCATATGCTGCCGTTTATCGGAAAGTGCCATGTCGCCTACCTTCCAAAAGGAAAGGTAATAGGACTTTCCAAGATCGCCAGAATTGTGGATATGTTCGCCCGGCGACTGCAGATCCAGGAAAACCTCACCAACCAGATTGCCGAAACCATCCTGCAGCAGACCAGGGGATCCGGCGCCGGCGTAATCATCGAGGCACAACATATGTGCATGATGATGCGTGGCGTGGAAAAACAGAATTCGGTGATGACGACATCCTGCATGCTCGGCGCTTTTCGCTCCAGGCAGACCACACGCAACGAGTTCCTGTCACTGGTCAGGTCGTCCTAGCCTGCGGCGCAGGCCCGGGATGTCCGGCTATCGCAACACCAGTTCCACCCGCTCCCGGCAGTCGCCTTCACTGCACAGCGGCGCCAGCGGCCCGACGCCCCTGGCGACAATACGCCGGCCGTCGATTCCCCTGGCGATGAGAGCATCCCTGACACTACGGGCACGCTGTGCCGACTGCTCCAGGAGCGTTTCCAGCGGCGCAGGTCCCGGGAGGTGAGCCACGATATAGATTTCCAGAGTGGGGTTTTCCTGCAGCAACCGCACCGCCGGGAGCAGCCCGTCGTCGCCGGTCAGGCGATCACCGCTGCCGAAGGACAGGTTGTAAAGCCGCAG
>Ga0070726_10003291_pt1 | contig 13697 bp, 23 predicted proteins | sample tdAd471_FD_67275 | JGI IMG/M metagenome (GOLD analysis project Ga0070726, IMG submission 67275) | Marine sediment microbial communities from the Atlantic coast under amendment with organic carbon and nitrate - tdAd47.1 | ecosystem: Environmental > Aquatic > Marine > Coastal > Sediment | place...
AAAACGATGCGATCACCGGATCGGACATCAAGCACGACAACATTCAGTTGACGGCCAAGAAACTGGCCGCGCTCGTGCTGGCGTCGACCGAGATCAGCGAAGACGCCTACATCGACATCGGCGATATGATCACGATGCACATCGCTTATGCGTTTGCCGACAAAGAGGACGAGTGCCTCTTCAACGGCGACGGGACGAGCACCTATGGCGGCATGACCGGACTGAAGCACGGCCTGAACGCGGGGTCCAAGGTGACCGCGCCGACCGCCGACATCGCGTTCAGCGATTTGATCATCGACACGTTTGAGAGCATGGTGGGCAAGCTGCCCAGCTATGCGGACAACGGCAATGCGAAGTGGTATATCCACCGCGCGGGCTGGGCCGCTTCGATGGCCCGTTTGGCCGATGCGGCGGGCGGCAACACCACCGAGACGATTGCGGCCGGTCCCAACATGCGGATGTTTTTGGGATATCCGGTGGTGTTCGTCAACGTGATGAACAGCACGCTCACCGATCAGACCAGCACGGACGGTCTCTGCTACTTCGGCAACCTGTCGATGGCGGCCGCGATCGGACGCCGACGCGGGATCACGATTCGCGTGACCGAAGAGCGGTACATCGAATACGACCAGATCGGTATTTTCGGAACGCAGCGGTTCGACGTGAACGTTCACGAGCGGGGAACCTCCTCGGCAGCCGGACCGATCATCGGACTCTCCACGCCCAGCTCCTGAGCCTGGCTGATTTTCCACACGCTTTTTACAAGCGCGGGAAGTCGGCTCGGCGAGCGGCTTCCCGTGCGATTTTGCACGGGAGAAGAGAAATATGATTCCTGCACAGATGGCGAAGCACGTGAGTGTGACTCCGCCCGCAGCGATTGTGGACAACGCCTCGTTGACCACGTCCGAAATCGACACGAAGGACTGGGACTATTGCGAGATCCAGGTCTACCTGGGGGCAACCGACATCGCCATGACCGCACTGAAGGTCCAGGAATCGGACACGTCTGGTTCGGGATTCGCGGACGTGACCGGTCTCGTCTTCGGCACCTCGGAGGACGTCGACGGCAACACGTCGGCACTGCCCAGCGCCACGGACGACAACGGCTTCCACGTGTTCCAGATCGATTTGCGGGGACGCAAGCGGTATCTGGACGTGGTGGGCACCGTGGGCAACGGTACTGCCGGGGCCTTTGTGGCGATCAGTGCCCGGCTGTCGCGTGGCGGCGAAGGTCCGCTCAGCGTGGCGGATGCCGGTTGCAACGGTTTGCTCCGCAAGTAAGCGGGTCGGCAGTCGACTTAGAGGCAGTTACGCCCTGAAGGCGTCACAAGGATTGAGCTTATGTTTTTGGAATGCGTGAAGCCGTGGCACGGCCGGAAACCGGGGGAGGTCTGGGACCATCCCCGGGGCGCGGCCCGGCTGTTGATCAAACGGGGCATCGCCAAGGCGACCCGCGTGGGCGGGTTTGACTCTCTGAAGGGAGCCGACCAACCGCCCTCGGCGGACCAACCGCCCGTGGCGGACCAGCCGACGCAGGAGCCGAAAGCGAAGACCCGGCGGAAGAAAGTGGCCAAACGATGACTTCCACGGTGGTGACAACGGGGCCGACGACTGAGCCGGTGACCGTCAGCGACGTCAAAGAGGCGTTGGTGATCGACGATAGCGCCGATGACCAACTGCTTTCGCGTCAGATCACCACCGCGCGGGAGACACTCGAAGACCGCTCGTGGACTGCGTTCAACACGCAAACATTGACGACGAAATTGGACTGGGGTTGGCCGGCGGAGTTTTGGTTGCCCCGCTGGCCGCTGCAGTCTGTGACCAGCATCACTTATCTGGACGGCAACGGCGACAGTCAAACGCTCGCCAGTAATCAATACACAGTCGACGCGAACACGCGTCCCGGGCGGGTGATCCCCGCCTACAACGTGACGTGGCCGCTCGTGCGGTCGCAAGAAAACACAATCACGGTCACCTACGTGGCCGGACATGGAGACTCGGCGGCGAATGTGCCCGCCTCGATCAAAGACGCGATCATCGCCTACGTGGGTCACCTCTACGGCAACCGGGACGGGGGCTGTGCGGGGGACAACGAAGCCGCCATCGAGCGGAGTCTGTCGTTGATGGCGCGGTATGTCGTGCGGGATTCGCGGGTTTGGGAGTTTTTGTCGTGAAGTGCGGATGCAAACGAACGGGTTGCGGTCGCAGCGGACGGCGCACGCGGACCGTGATTCAGCAGCCGGTGACTTCGGGGGTGGATGGGTTTGGGCAGATTGATTTGACGGATGATGACAACTGGACCAGCTACGCCGCGCGGCGGGCCAAGCTGATTGAGCCGTTGGGAGGATCCGAAGGGAACGTCAACGATCAGAATCGCGGAGTGGGACGCTATCGCTTTACCTATTGGGCCGACAACCTCACCCGCAAAATCACGCCGCAGATGCGAATCAAACTGACCGACTTGGGGACCGCCCGCTACTTCCAAATCGAACACGTGATCGACAAAGGATTTTTGCACCGCGAAATCGAGGTGACGGCAACGGAGAGAACCAGTGGTTAGCGCGGTCTTGAAGGGAGACAAACAGCTGGAGCGCCAACTCGCCGCGTTGGAAACCAAAGTTCAAAAACGGATCGTTAAACAATCGCTCGGTCGCGGACTGACCGTGATCGCCCGCGAGGCGCGGCGGCAAGCTCCCGTGATCGGGGGCGTCAAAATCAAAAAACTGATCGGCACGCGAAACAAACCGAGCAAGAAAAAGGGGATTCACGAAGCCAAGGTCGGCGTGGCCGTCGGGCGGGCCAGTAAATATCAGGGCGATGGGTTTCTCAGTGCGAATTCCGTGCATCTGTTCATTCTGGGAACCAAAGAGCGGTTTCACAAATCGGGCAAGCGGGCCGGTCAATCGACGGGCAAGCTCAAACCGGTGGGCGACAACTTCATGCAAAAGGCGTTTCAGCAAGCCAAGGGGGACGCGCGAAAAACCATTCTGAATTCCGTGCGTCAGAAAATCCAACAAGAGGCCGCGAAGAAATGATTGAGGAAGGGCTGCGGACGTATCTGCTCACGATCACCGAAGTGGCCGCCCTCAGCGGAGCCAAGGTTTATTGCGAGCGGTCGCCGCAAAGCATCGGCGGATCGACACACGTGGTCACCGAGCGGATTGACGGCGAATTCAACAACAGTTTGGACGGGACGGGGGGATTGCGGTTCGCGGAGTTTGACATCGACTGCAAGGCGACCAGCCTCTCTGCGGCGGGTGCTCTGGCCGATGCGATCGAAGCGGCCATCGACGACTACACGGGATCGATGGGGGATGAGACTTGCGAGGCGGTGCTGATGCTGGACCGCGCGAATCGGAACGAACCCTACGACGACAACAGCGACAACTTCCGCAGCGTGGTCACATTGACGCTGCAACTTCAGTACACGTGAGGAAATGAATCATGGCCCAGGTAGTTTGCAAAGGCACCGTGCTCAAACAAACGATTTCGTCGGTGCTCACCGCCGTGGCTCAGGTGATTTCGCTCGAAGTCGCCGAGAGCAAGGGGGAGACCTACGAAGCGGACACGCTGGACAACTCGGGTGCGGGGATTCCCAAGAAGCCGACCGAACGCGCCGAGGGGGGCGACGTGACGGGTGAGCTGTTCTTCGATCCCGCTTTGGCCGGACACCAGGCGATTACGGATTTGATCACCACGCCCGCGCTCTGCGTCTGGAACATTGTGTTTGCCGACTCTGGCAGCACCGTGCTGGCGTTCACATCCGCCTCGGTGGGGCTGGGCGTGAATGTCGATCTGGCGGACGGTCTCAAAGCGCCCTTCACGCTGGAACTGGACGGAATCCCGACCTTCGCGACCTAAGCGGCATGGCGGGCCGACGTCAACGACTTCCTCGAAACCCAAACCACCGAAAAAAACACCAAACAATCCAGGGATGGAATTATGAAGTGTGTACTGATTCGCGACATGGAGCGGATGAATCCCGAATGGTCCGCCGAAGACAAGATCGCGGCCAAAGCCGAGGGGCGGCCGTACAAAGTCCCCGCGATTCTCACCGTTCCGGAAGGGACCGAGATCGAGCATCCGGACGCCTATCGCCTGGTGCAGCAGGGGGTGGCTCTCCCGGTCGATGACGACTGTGCCGAGATGGCCAACATGACCGAGGAGCAGCACCGCGCGGCGCGACAGGCTTATGCCCGGCTCTCCAAGGGAATGGGGACCGGACTGCGGCGCCACGACTCACAAACCGTGGTGGCGGTGACTCCCGCAGCTGCGGCTGAGGAGGTTGCGGCACCCACCGAAGAACCGGGCGATTGAATCGCGGCGGGACGACTGATCTGACACAACGTTTTTCGATGTGAGGACTGATGATGAACCTCTTGACCGGACAAGAATTGCTAGGAGCCACGCGGCGGCGATATCTCCTGCTGACGATTCCCGAGGACTTTCCCGAGCTGGCGGGGAAACAGATTCGCCTGCGTTCGCTCAGTGCCCGCGAAAAAGGCGAATACGAAGCGTATTTCGACAGGGCGGACGGACAGACCGACACGGAACGGTCCAAGTCCTATCGCGAAAAGCTGATCTCCGAAACGGTCGTGGATGAAAACGACCGCAAGCAGTTCACGCCCGAAGACGTGGCCGCTTTGGGTGAAGTGGACGCGGCGCTGTTGACCTACATCTATGAAGCGGCCCGCGACCTGACGCGGGTCGATCGCGATCTGAGCAAACTGGCAAAAAACTTGCCGGAGACGCCCGCACCCGATTCGCCATAAGGCTGGGTCTGCACTGTGGGCGTCCGGATTGGCAGCGGATGTTGGAGGAGATGACGGATTATGAATTCGACGCGATCCGCGCACTGAGCACGATTGAACCGTTCGGCGAGCAGCGCGAAGACCTGCGGATGAAACATATTGCGATGCTGTTGCTGAGCGCCATTTTGCGTAGCGACGACGTCGACTCGATTTATGAGAACCTGAACTATCTGCCCGGCGAGCCGGAATCGGAAGAGACCGCTGTCGGTCCCTCAGTGGAGGCGACCGTGGCAAATGTGGCGTTGGCGTTTGGAGCGATTTGATGGCATCCCTGGGAAATGATCTGGTTATCGATCTGGGGGTGGACTCGCGGGGGGTCGGCAAGGGCTTCAATTCTGCGCGGCGCGAGTTGGACGGCTTCAAGCGGGATGTGGGGGGCTTCAATCGTTCGACGAAGACCGCGCAGCGGGGGCTGTTGGAACTGTCGCGCGGTGTGGAAGACTTTGCGGTCAGCTTTGGGACTAGCGGGTTTTCCGGAGGGTTGCGGGGGGCGGCAAACAACTTGTCGCAACTGGCCTTCATTATGGGTGGGCCGTTTGCGGGGGCGATTGCGGGCGTGAGTGTTGCCGGCGTCTCGATGTGGCAGGCATTCAACAAAGGGGCTGATGGGGCGATTAAAAAAGCGGAGACCTATACGGACGTCTTGAATAAATCGCAGGAGCGAATCAAGACTTTTCGGGATTCGCAGGATCGTCTGTTCGAGCAAGGGCTGAAACTCCAACAGGCTGGGGGCGTCAAGGGGAGTGAAATCGCCAAATTGAGAGTCGGGCAGCGGCAAGGTTTGATCGATCAGAGCCGAAAGCAGGCGGCTGAAATTGGGCGACGGTTGTTTGCGGAGCGGGCTTCACAAAAAGAGCGCGACGCCGAAAGGGCGGAGCTGCTCGGGCGTCCCCAACTCGAAGGGCAGGTCGGAGACAAGATCGGTGCTCGGATGCGAGAACTGGACTCGATCGACAAAGAAGCGCTCAGGACGAGGGAACGTCTCAAGGCATCAGCGGAAGCTTTGAGCAAAGTGCTCGGTGAAGACGTCGCCAAGCTGCGGGAATTCAAAAACGAATTGGAGATCGCCCGCAAAACCGAAGAGCTCCAAGGCAAGAACGATAAAGCGACTCAAGAGAAACGGGACCGCGAGCGGGGGATTGCGGCGAACGATCGGCTGCAGGCCCGCTTCCAAAAAGAGCGTGACAAAAAAGCGGCGAATGAAAAACGCGAGCAGGACAAGCTGAAGCGAGAAGCGGAAAGCATTCGCAGGGCAAGCCGTTCGCCGCTGCAAAAGCTCCGCGATGACTTGAAGAACATCGACCGGCTCAGCAAAGCGGGCGTGCTCGACCCGAGGGTGGCGGCTCGCGCCGAAAACCAAGCGGTTGACGCTTTTCGCAGGAGCGAACTGGGCAAGCTGAAACCCAACGGGCCGCCACCGCTGCCCGGATTGGCCACGCAAGGGAGCGCGGAAGCCGCGCGGGCGTTGGCGCGTTTTCGTGCGAGCGGGCTGGTGAAGAACACGAAGCAAAACCCCAACAAAAATCTCGAAGCGATCAACAAACAAGTGTTGGCGGTCCTCAAGGAAATTCAAATCGATTTGCAAGAGGACGAAGATCAAGTCGTGGCAGTATTTGGTGAATAGATGGCGGTTTCGAGTGTCAAAGAGATCTGGCGGGGGCGGGATGGAGACGATAGCTCATCCCCGTCGGTGAGGATCCATAGCCGCGTGTTTCGCGTGGTGACCGACGATCCGTATGACGACGCCGAAGACATCTATGCTTCGGGACTGCTGCCCGCGATCGGTGCGGCCCATCCCAACAACGCGAGCGCCACTTGCCGACGGCGGCGGGGGCGCAACGAATCGTTTTCGCCCAAGGTTTGGATCTTCGTTTGCAGCTACAGCACGGAGCAGCGGTTTGAGCCGACCGATAATCCGCTCAACGATCCGGCCGACATTCAATGGGAGACGCAGCAGTTTCAAAAGATCATCACCGAAGACCGCAACGGCGATGCGATTGTCAGTTCGGCGGGACAGCCGTTTCGCGAAGGGGGCTTGCTTGTCGATGACTCGCGGGTGATTGCGGTCGTGCGGAAAAATATTGCCTCGGTGCCCTCTTGGATCGGCGGGTTTCGGGATCGCGTCAATTCGTCCGGATTCACGATCGACGGTTACTTCGTGGAAGCCGAGAAGGCCAAGATGCAGGCCATTCGTCTCAGCGGCCAGCGGGAGCGGAGCGACATCGAATTTCGCACGCTCACGTTGCGGATTGCCGTGGATGACAACGGCTGGAATGAGCGGGTGTTGGATCAAGGCACGATCAAAAAAAACGGTAGCGAACGGGTGGCGATTCTCAACGACGACGGTACGAACGTCACCGAGCCGGTGTTGCTCGACGGCAGCGGGCAGCCGATTCCGGATCCGGAAAAGAGCGACGGCGTCTACCTGGAATTTGAGAAATATCAATTGGAAAACTTTGCGATTTTGGAACCTTACTTCACTTAAAGGCGAGCGATGAAAGGTTTCAAACTCGGTCCCGAAGCGCTGCGGCAGTTGGACGAATTGGTCCGCGAGCACATCTCGCGACTGCGGAATCAGATCGCCAAGCAATTGGCGGGCGGGACGGCGGTGCAGGTGCGGTGGATCGGGCAGGCGGCGGCCGACATCAGCAAGGGGAACGTGGGCACGATCAACCTCTATTCGGGCAAAGGACAATACGACAAGGGAGCCGAGGTCTCGTTGGAGCGGTCCTTGGAGTGTTATGCCCGCATGGGGGACATCGGCAACGGCGATTGGGTGTTCGTCGAATGGATTGACGGCGGTTGGGAAGTCTATCAGGCGGAATGCAACGAATAAAACAAGGATGTTGTTATGGGTGATCTCAGACTCAACGGCGGTACGCTGACGCTGGCGACCGGATCGGTGCTCAACGAAGCGATCAGCTCCTCGACGGAGATTGACGCGGACAAATTGCAGCACGTCTACAAGGCGGGGACGAATTTCGATCTGCCGATCGGCAGTGCACCGGCGGCCCGCGAAGAAATTGTGTTTGTGGCCTCGCAGACGGGGACGATTCGAGGTTTCAGCGCTCTCTTGAACGATACGGGAACCTCGACGGACGTCGATTTTGATCTGAAGGTCAACGGATCGACCGTGCTGACGGGCGTGGTGAACATCACGAACAGCGACAGCGACGGATCTGTGCAGGCGGGGAGCATTTCTTCGGCGGCGTTGTCGGCGGATGACATTGTTTCCATCTCGTTGGCGGTCACGTCCTCGACCGGCGCGCAGGGGCCGTTTGCTTGGGTCGATATTGAAGAGTCCGCGCCGTAAGGAAGCCGCCGCGATGGGATTTTGTTGGGGATGGTGTTGCGGAGGCCAATACGTCACGCATCGCAAGTTCGACACGTCCGGCAATGAATTGTGGACGGCCGATCACGGCGCGGATGTGTTTGCTCTGGCGACCAACGGCGGCGCGCCGATTGTCGTGGGCGGGCAAATGGTGATTCCGGACGACGACGATGAATATGACATCAGTCTGTGGAACGCGGACGGGACGCAGCAGGCGTTGCGTTTGAAGTTTGGTAACTCGGTGTCCGCGCTGGCCGTCGATGCGTCGGGGAATATCTACGCGGGCGGATCGAAGCCCGTGGGGATGTACGTGTTCAACGAAGGGAGCGGCGTTTTTCGGTTGGTGGGGAGCGGACCGGCCACGGCGGGGACGTTCACGCTCAACTACGGCGGAGAAATCACTGCTCCGATCGATTGGGATGCCACGGCGGCGGAAGTCGAAGCCGAATTGCAATCGCTGTCGGTGATTCCCGCCAACGGCGTGAGCTGCACGCGGGGACCGCTGCCGGATGCGGGAATTCGCGTGGAATATACGGGGGGCGGAATGGCTCCCGGGTTGGCCGTCGATAGCGTGGCCAGTTTGACTTATCCCGACCAGGCCATTTTGAAAAAGTGGAATTCGAGCGGAACGCTGCAGTGGATCGCGGACGGTTTGAGTGCGACCTACACGCCATCGAATAACCCGGCAAACGATCATTCTGAGACATCCGTGCGGGATGTTCGCGTGGATGGGAGCGGCAACGTGCTCGTGGCGACGCGCGTGACGGTGGGCGGAAATAATTCGGTGATTAAGTACAACTCCAGCGGGACCAAGGTGCTGGATTTTGCTGAAGTGGCCGGGGCCGGCAGCCAAGATCACGCGAAGTATGCGGTTTTCGACGGGACGGATTTTGTGGTTTTTGGATCGTTGCGACCGCCGTTTGCGCTCAGCGATCTGGTGAAATACGACAGCTCTGGAAACCATTATTATACGGGACGCGCGATTTCCTCCAGCCTTTCGGGCGGCGGTGCACGCGACAGCAGCGGCTATCACTGGATCGCCAATTACAGTTTCGGCGATCCGCATTTGCACCTCTACGACTCGGACGACGGATCACGCATTTTCTACGAAGAGCATGAAGACTGGACATACAGTTCCAATGTGGCCGTCGACTCGAACGACAACATTGCCGTTGTGGGACGATCTACGGACGGGCAAAACATTCGCTTGTTTGAGTTCACAAACCTTGCCGTGCCGTTGACGACTCTCTGGACGGCCGGACACGGGAACGGAATCACGGCGGCGAGTGATGCGGTCGATTGCGAGTTTGACTCCAGCGATAACCTCTACATCGGAGGATATCGTGTCAAAGAATAAGAACGCGCCGTCGGAATTTTGGATTGCCTGGCTCGCGGTGATGACGTTTTTTGCGTTGCTGGGGCTGCGGTCGTTGTTTGCTCCGACTTATGCCCAGGGATGGCGGGACGGGTACGACGACGGCTCGAATCTGAAAACGTTTCAGGACGAAACGCTCGAATAAGACGAAACCATGCGGAGCGCCACGGATGGCCACGGTTGACGAAATTGCTGCGCGATACCTGCTCTGGTGCGAGGATCATCGCGAACAAACCACGACGCGGTTTTACCGCTGCCGTCTCAAACCGCTGATTTCCGCGTTCGGACCGCGCGAGTTCGACGAGCTGACGCAGATCGATCTGGAAGAGCATTTTACGGTCTCGGGAAAAGGTCTCTCCGGATCGACGCGGCGGTCTAACATCGTCGCATTTTTGCGGCTGCAGTCTTGGGCGCTCGAACGGAAGTTGATCGCGGCGGCGGTGGCCGAGAAACTGGAAAAGCCCCGCGCGGGACGTCGCGACCGGATCCCCACCCGCGAAGAGACGATTGCCATTCGCCGCAGCGGTTCGATGGCGTTTCGGGCGATCTATCAGGCACTCAGACGCAGCGGGGCACGGCCTTGCGAGTTGTGCACCGCGCAGATCAGCGATCTCAAAGAGGATCGCACGGTGATCGAACTGGAGAAACATAAGACCGCGCATTCGACGGGCAAGCCACGGCGGATCCAGGTGGGCAAAAAACTGCGGCGGATCATTGAGCGGGCTATCGGCGAGCGCACGGAAGGGCCGATTTTCCTCTCGCCGCGCGGGCGTCCCTGGACGGTGGGGAATCTGTCGTCGACGTTTCGGCATTTGCGGAACAAGGCGGGGCTGTCCAAGGATTTGGTGTTGTACATGACGCGGCACGAGTTTGGGACGAAGGCGACCGAGCAGTTTGGGATTCACGCGGCGAGTAAGTTTCTCGGGCACACGCAGATCACGACGACTCAGCGTTATGCTCATGAGAATGAGGAGCGGTTGCGGGGTCTGCAGGATGATGTGCTTTGACCGGCTGATTGCGTGTCATCGCGCGGTTTTGGTTGTATGGTCACAAAAATTTCCTTGCGACAACTGCATCGAAAATCTTGCCGCACAAGAACCCTAAAACGAGAACCGGTGCGAGGATTGCCATCAGTAACAGCCCGAAAATATCAGATAGAGTCCATCTCATCGATGAGCCTCCGCGAGTTGGAGTTTCCGCAGTTGCGCCAGTTGTTCGGCGGCCGACTTGGTCAAATCGCCCTCATCGATGGACGGCAAATCGAGGATGGAAGCTGCGGGTTTGGGGTGTAATATCTCTCTGACGACGGTTCTGGCTCGGTCCTCATCTGCGTCCGTGATGCGGTCCCAGAGGCCATTTTTGACGTTGTACGTGAACATGGCGCCGGGAACCTTTCCCTTCCGCCGGCAGTAGAGGGCCATCGCGAAAAAGCGGATCATCTCTCGCTCCGTGTCCTCGATCCAGCCTTGATTCACGGCAACGCGAAACAGACGGGCGACCGGACCGCGACGGGATAGCTCCTGCGTACTGATCTCCGGAGGCCAACGGCCCCCATTTTTTCCAGATCTTTGATCCCCATTTCCCCCATCATGGGTTTTAGAAATGGTACTTGGTATGGTTTCTTCTATATGGCCTCCACCGGAGTGCATAGGCGCCTCCCCCCTCCGGTAGAGGCGCCTACTCCTTCCGGTAGAGGCGCCTACTCCTTCCGGTAGAGGCGGTTCGTCGCGTGGAGCGGGGGTGGTTTGAGGTTCGGTCTGTGGTGCCGCTTGGGGGCTGAGTGCGTTGCAGCTGGTTGCCACTTGAGGGCTGGTTGGTACTTGCGACCTGGTTGCTGCCGTGCTGGGGTGACCGAACTTCTGAATGGTGCTCCATTTGACTTGATAGTGGTTCACGCCCTGCCCGCCCGTCTTGTTGGGGCTGCGGCCGACCGTGATGATGCCGAGATCCTCCGCCGCCTTGCGGGTGGCGTCGAATACTCGAGCTGAGATTCCCGAATTCCAGTAAAAACGCATTCGCAATACATCGCGAGAGACCGTGATGGTTCCCTCGCGATTGACCGGCAACATTTCCAGCTGCCAGCAAAGTTCTTTGATGTGGCGGGCACGCGTGTGCATTCCCGATAGATCGCCGAAGTTGGCCATCAGCAAAGCTGACGACTTCTCCTCGCGCGTCAAGAATAACGTCCCCTGATCGCCGTCTGTGGCCATGCTGTTCGTCCGTGAGAGTTCATCGTCGCACTCGCGCTCCCTCGCCCACAACGGCCGTCCCTGGCCGAATACCGGATACTCCTATCACTCGGCCTCGGCGGACCGCTTCCCGCTGCACCAGTGGCTCACCAGATTTGCGGTGCGGCCCGCCGAATCCTCTGCTATTGTTCCGGGAATCCGCGCTCGCCGTCGTCTCAAGACCAAGTCTCCGCTCAAAACGCGATCATTCGATGCCGGCAACAAGCCGACATCGGTAAGACGGCGGCGAACGCGAATCCCCGTTGGTCAGCTATTCAATTTCTCATCACGAATTTACGCGGCTTTGGCTGTTTCCGCTTCCATCCTCTCCCGGAGTTCGCCCCGTACGATGGGGACTTCCGGAGGTGCGTCGATGCCGAGTTTGACATTCCCCGTCGCACCCGTGATCGTGATTTTGACATCGTTTCCGATATAGATCGTTTCATCTTGCTGCCTCGACAGTACAAGCACTGGGGGTCCCTCCCTTGAGATAGGATTTGAGTTTTCCGGCGGTCCGTTCCGCCGGCGGCCACGTCGGTACGCCCAACGCGGCGAAATAATCTGACTCCTCGGGCGTATCGAGCGGCCCGCTGGTTGTGTGCAATGCTCCCTGCTGCTGGCTGAGGCATCCCGGCATCGCTCCGTGTGGTCGGTCGCTGACGAGCAGGCTGCTGAAGTCTGCCGGTCCGGTGCGAATCGCGAGAATGGCTCCCCACGATGCGGGCGGCAGTACGATGAACAAATCGACGGTCAAACCGTTCTGCCAAACCAGCCGCTTATATTTCGAGCCGTTCCGTTTGCATTTCTCGTCGAACGTCAAACCGCTGGATGGTCGAGCAACCAGACCTCTCACATGTCGATCGAGAGCCGAAACTTTCTCCTCATCCGGGACGTCAAACAATTGCCCTTCCGGCGGAAGCAACAAAGGCTCTGCAACGATTTCGATATCCTTCACGAACTGACGCCCCCGGCGGATCGATCCCGCGATCGCAATCCGCTTGCAGACTGCCCCGAGCAAGTCTTCAACCTTGGTCGCTGCGAGCTTCGCATCCGCGAGAGGAACTTTGAAACGATCGCCGTCGCAATAGTTGTTCTTACAACCCGAGGCGGGCTTGTAACGGTGGACCGAATCGCAGGTCGTGCAGATGAAACTTGTGTAATTCTTCATTGGTTCGCCCCTTCCTTTTGCTAACTTGGATTCATCGCGCTTTCAGTCCGACTTGTCGTTAATTGCGTTGTTCGACGACACATTCTGGCGACGTGTCGATGACAGCGACACGTCACGTTTCCGGGTGCTCTGGAATCTCCATCCAATACGTGACGGTTGCTTTGATTTCGTCACCGTCAACGTCTCGCCAGACATAACCTGTTTCGTCATCGTCCCAGTCAAACCATCCCATATTGACTTGCCCGCAACGTGTAGCGTAAATGACTTCCCTGGTGTCGTCTGGGAGGTCGTCAAATTCACGGCCATCGTCTCCGATTTTATTCCAGGTCATCTTTGCCTCTCGAACTAGCAATGACTGGGTAGATAACCGGTTTTCAGCACCCGTCGATTTTCTGCTTGGCTTCGGAGTTGTTCCATTGTTTGTCTAATTGCAGTTCCGACGTGAATAATCCGTTTGTCGCATCGCGATGACCTTCACGATATGCCGCTTCCAGGTCTTTGGCGGTGAAGCGTCTCTCTAGGCTTTTGAGATTCTTTAACGCCTGAAACTCTCTCGTCTCGAAATCCGTTAGAGGCACACTTAGGCACTTGCTAAACAGTTCGTCGTACCGGCTTTCCAAGAATTTGTTCACGATTCATCCGCCTTTCGTTTGCTCGGCTCTCAAATATGAGGATGACTCGAATTCATTCAGTGGTCGTTGAAATATTCCGGGCGGCGACCGGCATCGCTTTTCGATCAGATGAGGCCTATGTCGCTTTGGCTTGGACCGCCGAACCCAAAATA
>Ga0070726_10003293_pt1 | contig 13689 bp, 10 predicted proteins | sample tdAd471_FD_67275 | JGI IMG/M metagenome (GOLD analysis project Ga0070726, IMG submission 67275) | Marine sediment microbial communities from the Atlantic coast under amendment with organic carbon and nitrate - tdAd47.1 | ecosystem: Environmental > Aquatic > Marine > Coastal > Sediment | place...
GCCCGACGCCGCCGCCACCTCGGTGATCGGCCGCTGGCCCTTGAGCTCGGCAAGTAGGTGGACCACGCCCTCCGCGCTCTCGGGCTCCACCTCATCGAGCCATGCAGGTCGCGCCCCGAAGAAGGTCGTCAGCCCGCCTTCCAGGTCACGGCCCGAGCGCCGGATCGCCCGGAGGACCTCGCTCGCACTGGGGTACCGCCGCCCGGACTCCCAGGGATAGGCGACGTTGCTGCGGTAGCCGAGGCGCCGCGACCAGGCGACCTGTGACCGCGGGCCGCGCAGGGCCTTCAGGAACTCCTGGGCAATGGCCTCGACGTCCACGGCGCCTCCGGACTGCAGGTATAGCAGATCCGCACCACGGTGCTGGCCCCCGGTACCGTGTCGGCGGGAGCCGAAGGACGCGATAGACGCCGCCATGCTCTGCTGCCGCCACCCCGTGTACCCCTCGGAGACGAGGTCGTGATCTGGCTGTGGGCCCTCGCCCTGGCCGCCGAGGTGGAGCCCGCAGGGGAGCTGCGGGTGATCGAGTCCATGCCGTCGTCGTGGGCCCTCGACACCGACGGCCGCACCTCCGAGTGGGGGCCCGTCGTCGACACCCGGGTGCGGGTAGGGCTCGCGGTGCGCGACGGTGTCGTGCGGGGCGATGCGCAGCTCGATGCGCTTTCCGGCCAGCTGTTCGGCACGACCTGGTCGCTGTCGCACCTCGACGAGCGACGACGCCATGTCCTCGACGCGTATTCCGGCGACGGCGTCGTGCTGCGTCGGCTGGTCGCCGGCGCGCGCCTGCCTATCGCCGATGTCGAGGTCGGCCTGGTCACCTCCCACTGGGGGCTGGGGCTGGTGGCCAACGACGGCGCCCACGACCCCGACTTCGGGCGCTCCGACTTCGGCGACCGCGTGGCACGGGTGCGACTGGCCACACAGCCCCTGGGCACCGACGTGCCGCTGTACGCCGCGCTGATGGGCGATCGGGTGCTGGCCGACGAGCTCGCCCGGCAGTCCGAGGGCGACGTCGGCTACCAGGGCATCGTGGCCCTGTTGTGGCGTGAGGAGGCCCAGGAGTTCGGCGTGTACGGCGTGCACCGCCGCCAGACCGACGACGAGGGGCGCTACATCCGGGCCACCGTCGCCGACGCCTACGCCCGGGTCACCCGGGACCTCGCCGAGGGATGGACGGGGCAGGTCGCGCTGGAGGCCGCCGCCATCGTGGGCGCCACCGACGTGTCCCGCACGCTGGAGGCCGTCGACGGGGTCTCGGTGCGGTCCACCGGAGGCATGGTGCGAGCCGAAGCTGGCCACGAGCGGGGCGGCGGCGTGCTCAAGCTGGCGTGGGCATCGGGCGACCGCACCAGCGATGACGACGTGCTGGCCGACTTTCGCTTCGACCGCGACCTCGACGTAGGCATGGTGCTCTTCGACGAGGTGATGTCGGCCATCGACCTCGCGGCCCTCGATGCGGCGACCGACCCCGAGTCGGCCGACCAGCCCCCAGAGGGCGTCGAGGCACTGGCTCAGGAGGGAGCTTTCCAGAAGGCGGTGGCGGTGCAGCCCATTGCCGAGCTGCGTCCGACGAAGGCCGTGGAGGTCAAGCTCGGCGCGGTGCTGGCGTGGTCCACCGCACCCATCGCCCACCCCGTCGAGACCTTCCGCAACGGCGGCGTTCCCACCAACCACATGGGGCGCGCCTCCGTGGGCCGCTACCTCGGCACTGAGCTCGACTGGTCCATCGGCACCCGCACCCCCGACACCACCCTCAAGCCCCACGTGTCGATCCAGGGCGGCCACGCGTGGCTGTCCCCGGCGCTGTCGGGGGCGGTGAAGCGAGTCGACCACCTCCTGCTCACCGGCCGCCTCCGGTGGTGATGCTCGCGCTGGCCCTGCTCGGCTGTGGCGAGCCACCCTGCGGCGCCGACGTGCCCGCTTCGCACGGCGGGGGCCCCGGAGAGGGCGGCAACGTGCTGGTCGTGGTCCTCGACGATGTCGGCGTCGAGCAGCTGGGGCCGTGGGGTCTCGCGCCCACCCCGGCGCGTACGCCGACCATCGACTGCCTGTGCGAGCGCGGCCTGCGCTTCACCCAGGCCTACGCGTCGCCGAGCTGCAGCCCGACCCGCGCCGAGTACCTCACCGGCAACTACAACCGGCGCACGGGCGTGGGAACCATCTTCACCCCGGCCGACCGCACCTTCGAGCTGTCCACCGCGTGGGACACGCTGCCTCAGGTCGCCGCTCGGGCCGGCTACGCCACCGGCCTGTTCGGCAAGTGGCACCTCGCCGAGCCCACCGCCCCCGACGCCGCCACCCACCCCAACCGCTCCGGCTTCGACCGCTTCGCCGGCTCGTTGGCCAACCTCAACACCACCTCCGGCGGCCACCTCGGAGGCTACGGCTACGGGCTGTGGGAGCGCATCGTCGACGGTGTCGCCGACGACACCGCCGTCTACCCCACCACCGCCACGGTCGACGACGCCCTGAGCTTCGTCGACGAGGTCGGCGAGCAGCCCTGGCTGGTGGTGCTCTCCTTCCATGCGCCCCACGTGCCGCTGCACTGGCCCCCCGCCCACCTCCGGGGCCCCCAGCCCATGGAGGTCGACTTCGACGAGCGCCGCTACATGGCCATGCTCGAGGCCGTCGACACCGAGCTGGGGCGCTTCCTGCGCACCCTCCCCGACGCCGTCCGCGCCGACACCCACGTCATCGTGTTCGGCGACAACGGCACCCCCGGAGAGGTCATCCCCGAGCCCTTGCCCCCCATCGGCAAGACGACCCTGCACGAGCTCGGCGTGCGGGTGCCCATCGTGGTGAGCGGTCCGGCCGTGGAGCAGCCCGGGAGCGTCAGCGATGCCCTGGTGCATGTCGTCGACATCCTGCCCACCGTCGCCGAGCGCCTCGGCGTCGAGCACGAGGCCGTCGATGGGCGCAGCTGGGGTCCCCTGTTCCTCGATGCGGGGGCGGCCGTGCACGACCACGTGGCGAGCGCGCGCTTCTTCCCCCTCGGAGAGGGCGAGCCCGACAGCATCGACAAGATGATCCGATCGGCGACCCACAAGCTAGAAGTGCACAGCGAAGACGGCGAGCACCTCAGCGAGGTCGGCCCCGGGTCGTTGCGAGAGGGCCCCAACTTGCTGGAGGGGCCGCTGACCGAGGCAGAGGAGGCGCAGCTGGCGGGGCTGCGAGCCGCCATGCAGGCACTCGACGACTCGGTGGAGGCGGGCTGGCCTGAGCCGAGCGCCGCGCCGTAGCAGCCCCCATCACGAGGTCGTACCCCACCTATCGCCTGACACGGGGGTGTACGGCCACGCGCAAGTTGCGGCTCGCCGTACACCCCTCCCCACGGCTCACCACCCTTCAGCGGGCCGGCTGCCCGGTGCGCAGTGGCTCCCGCCACCCCGGCGGCCCCTTGAGCAACCGAAACGTCAGGTTGATCCGCTCTTGCTCTACCGAGCCCTGCCGCGGAACCCCGTGGTACCACTTGTGCTGGTGGGTGCCTCCCATCAGCAGCAGGCTCCCGTGGGCGAGCTCCACCGTTCGCTTGGTCTTGCGCTTGCCCTTCGCCTTCATGACGAACTTGCGCCGAACCCCCAGCGAGACCGCCGCGATCACCGGCTCGTAGCCAAGCTCGGGCTCGTCGTCGGCATGAAACCCCATCGCGTCGTTCCCGCTTCGATACCGGTTGAGCAGCAGGTGATTGAACGGGACCTCGACTTCGCGGGTCACCCGCTCCCACACGGGTCGAAGACACGCGAGCACGTCTCGGGGAGGCAGCGTCTGACCGGAGTAGCGGTAGGGCAGCTCGCCCCCCCAGCCGATCAAGCGTGGCTGCATGATCTCCTTGCCGAACATCGAGATCGCCCGCTGCTCCCACGGCACCGACTCGGTCAGCACCTCCTGCAGCTCCGTCGCCTCCTCTCGCCCCAGCCATCCCGTGGCGTAGACGATCCAGGCGCCGCCACCCAGGTTCTTTCGGCGGGCCTCCAGGGCCTCGTGCATGCCGCCTCCTCCGCTCCCTGTATGCTCCTGACGTGCCAGCGACCCTCGGACCGTTTCAGCTCGACGAACCCATGGGCCAAGGAGGCATGGGCCTGGTGTGGCGCGCCACCCATGCGTCCGGGGAGCCTGTCGCCGTCAAGGTTCTCCGCCACGGTGTGTCCGACACCAGCAAGCTCGCGATGCAGCGCGAGGTGGCCTCCATGGCGGGGCTTCGCCACCCCCACATCGTGGCGGTGCTCGATGTCGGTACCGTCGATGCCCAGGCCGCGCAGGCCGACGAGCGACTCCCGGAGGGCTCCCCATGGGTCGCCATGGAGCTCGCAGAGCGCGGCTCCCTCCTCGACGGCTACCGCACCCTCCGCTCGAGCCACGTGCAGCGCCTGCTGCGCCAGATCCTCCGAGCGCTGGCGCATGCCCACTCTCACGGCGTGCTGCACCGCGACCTGAAGCCATCGAACGTGCTGCTGTCGGGCGACGGCGCCGCCCAGCTCGTCGACTTTGGCCTGGTGTTGCGCATGGACTCCGACGACGCCGAGGCGCCGCGTGGCGGTGGCACCCCGTCGTACATGGCCCCCGAGCAGGTCGACCCTGCCTTCGCGCCCATGGGCCCGTGGACCGACCTGTACAGCCTGGGCGTGGTGGCCTGGGTCCTCACCACCGGGCGTCGCCCCTTCGAGGCCAAAGACGCCGAGCGCCAGATGCGCAATCACCTCGAGGCCCCGCTGCCCGCCTACGTGCCCCGGCGCGCCATCCCCAAGCGCTTCGAGTACTGGCTGGGGCGCATGCTGGCCAAGCGCCCCGAGGATCGCTTCCAGCGAGCCGCCGACGCGCTGGCATCCCTCGTGTCTCTGGGCCCTCCCGAGCACCGTCCCCTCGACAGCTACGACGCCTTCCCGCCGATGCCGGTCATCAAGGTGGGGCTCCCCCCGACACCCCCCATGGCGCCCCCACGCGTCGGGTCTCGCCTGCAGCGGGGCCTGGGCCTTCTTGCGCTGCAGGAGCCGCCCCTGGTGGGGCGCGCCCCCCTGCAGGCGCGCCTGTGGAGCGCGCTGGTGGCCATGCAGGGCTCCGGCCGGCAGCGCCTCGTGCTCTTGCGAGGTCCCACTGGGGTCGGCAAGACCCGGCTGGCCACCTGGCTGGGCCGCACCGCCCACGAAGCCGGGGCTGCGCAGGTGCTGCCCATCCGCCCCGACACCACCTATGCAGGGCTGGTACGCGCCACCCTCGCCCCCGGCACGCACCGACTCGACCCCATCCGCGCCTGGGCGCGCTCTCACGGCTATCCACGCGACGCAGGCCGACTCCTCGAGGCCGTGGCAGCGGGCAAGAACGTCGCCCGCACCGAAGCCCTGACCGCCACGCTCCTGCTGCTGCGAGGCCTAGCCTCGGAGCGGCCCATCGTGCTGCACATCGACGACCTCCATGCGAGCCCCGTGGGTCTTCCCCTGGCCCAGGCCCTCGCGAGCGGCGCCGAGCAGCTTCCCGTGCTCGCCGTGATCACCACCCCAGACCACATACTGGCCACCGACGAGGCCACCGAAGCCCTCTGGGACCAGCTGCTGGCCAGTCAGGACGCCGACGAGATCAGCGTCGAGCCCCTGAAGCGAGCCGACGGCGTGCAGCTGCTCCGTAGCGTGGTCCACCTCGACCCGACCCTGGAGAGCCAGCTGGTCACGCGCACCGCCGGCAACCCCCTGTTCGCCCTCGAGGTCGTGCGCTCGTGGGCGCAGTCCGGGCGCCTCCGCCCCAGCGAACACGGCTTGGCGCTGGTGGGGGCCCCAGGGGCTCTCCCCCGCACCGTGACCGACGCAGCCCGCGACCGTCTCGAGCGCTTCCTGCACCGCCGTGACGACTGGTCGGTCGCGCTGGAGCGCGCGGCCTTGTTGGGCAACGAGGTCGACAGCAGCGAGTGGCAGAAGGCCTGCGGCGAGGTCCCCCGAGACCTGATGCCGGCGCTCCTGGCGGCGCGCCTCATCGTGCCGTCGCCCGCGTGGCGGGGCATGCGATGGAGCTTCGCCCACGGCATGCTGGGCGAGGTGCTCCGCGACCGAGCCCTGGTGTCGGGGCGACTGCGGGCCCACCATCGCGCCATTTCCGACGCCCTACGCGACGACGACGTGCCTCCCGACCGCGTCGCGCCCCACCTGCAGGGTGCGGGCGACCGTCTGGGCGCAGGCAAGGCCTGGCTTGAGGTCGCGACGCAGCGCCTCGCAGAGATGCGGGTGGCCGAGGCGCTGCTGGCCGCCCGGGAGGCCGACGAACAGCTGGGGCTCGCTGGCAGGCCCGACACCGACCCCGACCGCTTGATGGCAAAGGTCCACCAGGCGAGCGCGCTGCACATGCAGGGCCACGACGCCGACCAGCGCGAGCTGCTGATGGAGGTGGTGGAGGCTGCTCCTTCCGCATCCGCGGCCTACCGAGAGGCCCTCATCGGGCTAGGCAGCCGCGCAGGCTGGCTGGGCGACCAGGAAGGGTTCCGCCACTGGCTGGGCCGCGCCTACGACCAGGCGAGGGGCGCAGGAGACACGGCGCGGATGGCCCGTTCCCGTGAGCGCCTCGCGCGTTTCGAGTCGCTGGCGGGGCACCACGAGCGAGCCGTCGAGCTGGCAGTCGAGGTCCTCGCCTCGGGGTGGGACGCGGGCATGGCGCACCGCACCGCCGTGATCGTCGCCGGGCGAGCGGGCGACCTCGATGCGGCGCGTCGCCACGCCGAGGCGGGCGCGGCTCTGCTCGGCAAGCAGGGTCGCTTCGGTGGCTGCTCCAGCCTGTGGAACGACCTGGCCAGCGTGCTCCTCGCCGGCGGCGACGCCGAAGGAGCCCGTCTCGCCCTCGAGCGGGCCGAGGCCGACGCGCGCACAGCGGGGTCCACCCATACCCTCACCTACATCCTGGCCAATGCCGCCGTGCAGGCAACCCGCGCAGGTGATCATGCCAAGGCCGCCGCCCGCCTCTCCGAGGCTCGCACCATGTGCCGAGACCCACGCCTCTCTGCGCTGCTGTCTGCCGTCAGCCTGCTTCCGCTGGCCAGCCTCGGGCGATGGCGCGACTTCGATCACGCGGCCCGTCACGCCCTCACGTTGGTGAGCACCCTCGGAGACGACGATGCGCCCGACTTGGTGCGCCGGGCCATCGCGGTGGCCGACAAGGCCGGTGAGCCAGAGCGCGTGGCCCTGGCCCGCCGGGTGAGCGCCCACCTCGACCACCTGTCTCAGGCCGAGGGCGCGTCGGAAGGGGCTACTTGATCTTGCCGTTGTGACGCTTGATCAGGTCGACCGCGCCGTCGGTGGCGACCGCGAGGCTGTCGGTCGACAACCAGTGGTCAGCCTCTTCGTCGTCGTTGAGCGCTTGGTCGAAGAAGGCCACCACGCTCGTGCGCGTCCAGTTCGCCAGGTCGCGGCAACGGGCGATGCCAGAGACGGCCGCACACGCACCGAGGTTCAGGCTGAACATGCCGTGCACGGCGCCTGGATCCTGGTGGTAGATGAGGTACTTCTGGTCTTCTCCACTGTTGTAGAACGCGAAGTCACGGTCCTGACCGCCATCGCTCAGGTCGAACGCTCCCGTCCCGAGAAGTACGGGGAGCTCGACACCGACCCATGAGTCCTCGCTGAAGCCGACGACGCTCGGCCCTGCGGGCGACATGGCCGCGATGGCACGAATGCGCTCGTCGGGGTGGGACTCTACGCCGATGCCGAAGTCTCGACTGGCCCCGCCGACCACCATCATGGCATTCGCACCCGCAGAGAAGCCGAGGGCACCGATGTTGTCGGCGTCGATGAGGCCATCCCATGGACCGTCGGCCTGGTCCTCGATGAAGTCGAGGGTCGTCTGGATGTCTCCCAGGCGGTCCCACGCTAGCGTGCCGCCGCACCTGGTGTAGCCACGGAGCTCGCACAGCGCCGTCTGCAGGGCCGGCGTGCGCGTGGGGTGGGCGATCGACACCACGACGTAGCCAGACTCCACGAGGGTGCGCGACCACCGTGGGAGCGCCCTGTTCGCCTGGGCAATGCCTGTCCCGCCTCCATGGGAGACGATGACCACGGGGAGCTCCTCGCCCGCACTCTCCGGCAGGTACACACCCACCTGGAAGTCGCGACCGGCGGGGTAGCCGAGCGCATCCGCATCGTTGAGATGGTGGATCTCGAAGGTGTAGGGATGTGAGCCCAGAGGCCACAGACAGTCCGACGGGTCGGCCTCCAGACAGGTCTCGTCGGGGTCGACATCATCGAGATCGTCGTCGTCGTCACCCTCGTCGTGCTCGGTCTCCTCGTTCAGGTCGTCGTCGTCTTCCCAGTCGTCGTCGGCATGGGCCGCGTGAGCGAGCCCGAGACAGAGGATGGCAAGGGGAAGGGTGCGTGCCATGGTGGCCATGGTGTTCTCCAGATTCGCGAGGTTGTTCGGATGCCCTGCTCGGCTCCGGCCCCATGGTCACGCACATCATGTCCCAGAGCCATCTCGGTACCGAACATGCCGTGCACCGGATTCACGCCAGGAAGTGCGAAACCGCTACAACAGCGCCTGAACCTCTGGCGCGTAGGCCTTCCCCCGCCTGCAGCATTTTCGAACAAGCCGTCTGGCTAGAGCGCTCCTGCGGGTTCGAAAACGCTAGATGCCGTCCCACGGCAGCGGAGCGAGATCGCACGGGAGCGCCCTAGAGGGTCTTGTCTGGCCCGCCTTCTTCGTCGGCGACCTCGTCGGCGGCGGTCGCGCGTTGCTGCTTGAGGGCCTCGAGCTGCGCCCGAGCGCTCGCCTCACGGGCCTTGCGCCCCAAGGCCTCCGCCCTTCCCTTCACGCCTACCCCATCGCTGTCGACGTAGCCGTCGGCGGCCCGCCGATCGAGCGCCCCGACCGCCTCACGCACCGAGGCAAGGCCCGCATGGGCTTCCGACAGGCCTGTCTGGGCGTCGTAGACCTCGATGGCCGCGTCGGCGACGGCCTTGTTCGCCAGCTGCACCTCGCGCTCACGCTTCAGCGCCTCCAGGTCGGTGCGGCCCTGCGCCAGCGCCGCCTGCCCCGCCGAGACCGCCTCCTCGTAGGTGGCGACCTCCCCGAGGGTGGCCTCGAGCTTCGCCGTCAGCTCGTCTTTGCGCGTGATGAGCACCACCGCCACGTCGTCGTCGCCATCGGCCACCGCCCCCTGCAGCGCCGCCATCACCTCGGTGAGCTCGCGCTCCTGGCTCTCGGCGCGGGCGCGGGTCGCGGCCTGTTGGGCCATGAGCGACGCGACCTTGCCTCGATGCTCCACCAGCCGCTGGGTCGCCCCGTCGATGGCGGCCTCGTAGACCGCCTCGGGATTCCCCTCCTCCAGCGACGACACAACGCGCTCCGAGGTGCGGCCCACTGCCTTCTTGGCTCGGTCGAAGATGCCCATGAACCCTCCTATCGACGCCTACGTACCGCCCACCGCTCTACTGCACCGACAGCTTGGTCGACTCCGACACGTTGAGGGGAATGGGACCCAGCGGGGTGCCGAGGGTAGCGTCCGCTGCCAGGTCGACCAGCAGCGACTCCTTCTTCGTCAGGGCCTCCACCACGGTGGTGCCCAGCTCCAGCAGCTTCAGATCGATCGGAAGGGTAGCCACGCTGGTGCCGGAGATGGCGGGGAGCGAGGCCTTGCCGCTGGCCACCTGCTTGCCCGACAGCTTCAGGGTGTAGTCGAACGCGTCGACCCCGATGGGGGCAGCGGCCTCCGAGGTCATCCCGATGTCGACGGCCAGGCTCGCGGTGTTCTTGAGCAGATCGAGCTTCTCGACCCGTAGGGCCTTCAGGCTCACCTTCGGCACGTGGAGCACTGGCAGGTCGCCTGCATGAGAGAACGGCACCTTCACCGGGCCCAGGGGGGTGTCCACCGACAGGTCACCAGTGACCGCGAAGGGAATCACATCCTGGCCTTTGGCCCCACTGGCGACGTTGAGCACGTCGGCCCAGTTCAGCTGCACCGGGATCTTGATCGGCGAGGTGCCTCCGGCCTCCAGCGACAGCGGAGTGTCCTTGACGCCCTCCAGGAAGTTGGCGTCGGCGAGGTCGAGGTCCCAGTTGACCGCAGGAATCTCCAACCCGACGGGATGCGGATTGGCCACGTCGAGGATGAACGTGGCCTTGGCCCCGTCGAAGTCGACGTTGCTGAGCTTCATGTCCTTGAACGACACCGTGGGAAGCAGCTCCTGCACGCTGCCGGGCAGCTTGGGAAGCTTGGCGCAACCGGCGAAGAGCAGGGTCGTGGCGATGAGGATGTGGCGCATGGTGCCTCCATGCCACCGTCGTAAGCCCTCACGCCCCCCTCCACCCCCGCGACGTGTCTGTCCTGCAACCGTACGGAACCACAGCGAAGGCCCCAAGCATCCGTGGGACCCGGTAGACTGCCGGTCGGAGGCCCCATGCTGTCGACCCTGTTGTTCGTGGGCTGTGCGCTGATCACCAAGCAGAAAGACTTCGACGTCGACCTGCCCCTGTTCGCCGACGACACCGAGGCGGCCCCGGCAGAGCCCCTGCCCCTCGAGCTGAAGCTGTACGACGAGCGCACCGAGTGGACCCTCCCCACTTTCCTCGACGCCGAGGTGTGGGGCCCGCTGCTCCTCGCCGACGCCATCGCGCGCCGCGATCTGGGCCAGGGCTTCCTCGTCATGGAGGCATCCACGCTGGAGCTGGCCGCCGAGCCGGGCTTCCTGACCATCCGCTACGCCCTCGCGTCCCGCGAAGGCTTCGGCCGCTACACCATGAGCGCAGCCACCTCTGCCATCGAGCCCGGCGCGTGCGACCTCACCATCGACGAGACGACGACCGCAGAAGGGCACGCGGCGGAGCTGCAGAGCTGTTTCGAGGCCTGGGTCGACGCCAACGGCGCCCCGGAACTGTTGTCGATGACGGCGCAGGTGATCGACACCGACCTCGACGACTACGCGCTCACCCTCGAGCTCGTGCTCGACACCGACCGCCCGGCGGAGGTCACGTGCACCGGCCGCCTCGGCATCACCGAGGAGCTTCAGGCCGAGTCCGACAACGTCGACTTCAACACGCTGGAGCTCGGCGGCTATGCCGCCCCCGTCGACCACGGGATGGACTTCGTGGCGTTCGAGAACACCTACGACGCTGGCGCCCTCGACCCCTCCGCAGGGGGCACGACAGCCAGCAGCCTGAACGCCGGCGCTGGCACGTTTGTGGGCACCGAGGTGTCGCTAGCCGACCCGCTTCCTGACGGCGTCGCGCTGTCGGGCGTGGCTCCCATCGCCTACTTCCCGGGCAACAACGAGCAGTGGCGGCAGGCCAGTGTCAAGTCCCTCGAAGACCCCGATGGGTACGTCGAGGCCTGCTGGGTCGGGCTGCACGACGAGGAGCCCAACCAGGCCGTCGTTCACTTCACCCTGGTGGGCGAGGGGCACTACGACGGCCGGGAGTAGCTACTCCTTGGGTGGGTAGGTCTGCAGCTTCCGCTGGAGGGTGCGGCGGTGCATGCCGAGCAGGCGGGCAGCCTTCGACACGTTGCCACCACAGTCAGAGAGCACGCGCTGGATGTGGTCGTACTCGACCCGAGCCAGGCTCGGGGGCCGATAGGCGGCGTCGGGCGGTTCGAGGGGGGGAGCTGCGTTGCGCTCGAACGCGGCGAGCACACCGTCGGCGTCTGCCGGCTTCTGCACGAAGCCCACGGCCCCCAGGCGCATCGCATCCACCGCCGTCGCGATCGAGCCGTAGCCTGTGAGCATCACCACGCGGATCTCCGCATGGTCGGCCCGAAGACGCTCCAGTACCTCGAGGCCCGACCGCCCGGGCATGCGAAGATCGACCACCGCCATCGTCGGCGAGACCTCTCGCGCGACCGCGACCGCCTGGTCGAAGTCGTGGGCCAGGTGAACATCGTAGCCCCGAGCCGTCATGGCCTGCCCGAGACGCTCGGCGAACGTCTCGTCGTCGTCGACCAGCAGCATCCGCTCGCTCATACCAGACACCTCGGTAGCGTAATGGTGACCGTCGTTCCCTGCCCCGGCGTCGACACCATCCCATGGGCTCCGCCGATCTGCTCGAGCAACGACCGCGCGTAGAACACGCCGAGCCCCATCCCCTCATCCCCCTTGGTCGTGAAGAAGGGCTCGCCGACGCGCGCGAGGTGGCCCGGATCGATCCCGTCCCCCCGGTCTTCGATCTCGACCTGCACATCGTCTTCCGTCACCCGGACCGTGCGTACCACCACGGGCTGGTCGGCCCCCGACGCATCGAGGGCATTGTCGATCAGGCCGCGTAGGGCCCGAGCGACCACCTCGACAGGCACACACACGTCGGGGGGGGCGTCGCCGAGCTCCCACACGACATCTGGCCCCATGTCGAGCCCCTGGCAGGCCTGCTGGAGCAGCCGGTCCAGGGGGATGGATCGGGGCTGGGACCCAGCGGGCTGGCCCGTCTGGACCGCGAGCTGATGAAGGATGTCGGTGCACCGATCAACCTGCTCCCGGATGAGGGAAGCGTCGCCCGCGAGGGATGCTGGGACCGCACGCTCGAGCTCTCGGGCCGCCACGGCGATGGTCGACAGCGGGGTGTTGAGCTCATGGGCGGCCCCCGTGGCGAGGGTCGCCAAGGCCGCCAGCTTCTGCTGCCGGGCCGCCTGGTCGCGCACGGCAGCCAGCTCCAGGGCCTGGCGCTGCAGCTCACTTCGGAGCCGTGCGATGGCATAGGCCACGAACGGAGCAGCCACCGCGAAGGCCACCCACATCCCCGCCAGGTGCAGAGCCACGTCGGTGTGATGCATGTGGTGCTCGACCGGTGCCACGAGGAACAGCGACCCATACGAGACCACCGCAATGCCCACGAGCCCCGCCGCCCAGGCCGCAGGCAGCACCATCGCTCCAATCGCCACCGTCACGATGTACAAGGCCGTGAACGGATTGCTCGGCCCCAGCGCCAGGGCCAGCAGACCCGTGAGACCTAGGATGTCGAGCACCAACACGCCGGCAGCCGTCGCGGTGGCCACGACCTCACGCTCCGACATCCACGCCAACAGAGCGTTCGAGCCCGCCACCGCGCCGATCAGCACCCCGACCGGCACGAAGGGCACCGAGCCCGGGCTCGTCACTTCGGTGGCCACCACCAGCAAGAGCTGACAGACGACGGCAAGCCATCGCAGATGGACCAGGGTGCGCAAAGGTGCCATGCACCCCAGATACATCAGAAGACCTTGGCCAGGCCACCGCCGAGCGAACCGAGCTGGAGGACCGAGCGACCCAGCCCCGGCACGGGCACATCGCAGCGAGCGCTGATCCACCCTCTCCAACCATCACCACCATGGACGAGCCGCGCGCCTGCTGTCGGGCGCGCCGTGAAGCCCCCCGTCGCACTCGTCGGGGCCCACGAAGCCGTCCAGGCGAAGCTCCCGAGGACCGTCCAACGCTCCGACAGACTCCGCCCCACACCGATGGACGGGCTCAACACCGGCTGGAGTCGGTCGTCGGCGCTCCCCAACTCGCCTTGCAGGCCCACGAAGGCCGGGGTGCCACCCTGGAGGCGCTCTATCTGCACCCCGATGAGCCCAGCGGTGCCCTGCAGACCGGTCACGTCTTGCAGCAGCACGGCCTCCGACTCTGTCCAGTCTCTACCTGTCGGGACCCTGACTCCGCCGCGCACCACCGGCACCCAGCTTCCACCGACGTTCTCCGCCACCGGCTCCCACAACGCCGCGGCCCGCAGATCGCCCACGCCGCCCCCCGACCCCTCCGA
>Ga0070726_10003296_pt1 | contig 13677 bp, 11 predicted proteins | sample tdAd471_FD_67275 | JGI IMG/M metagenome (GOLD analysis project Ga0070726, IMG submission 67275) | Marine sediment microbial communities from the Atlantic coast under amendment with organic carbon and nitrate - tdAd47.1 | ecosystem: Environmental > Aquatic > Marine > Coastal > Sediment | place...
CCGTGACGAGTTGCGCCGAGCCTCGCGTCGGATGAGGTGAGCTGCCGCTCGCCGCGGCGTGGCCGTGCGCACCTAGTGTGGTGGCATGAGCGATGCACTCACTCCGTTGATTGAAGCCTCCGACCTTGCGGGCTTGTCGCGCCACATCGACGGTGTTTGTGGACGTCGGGCGTGGGACGAACTTGTCGAAGTTCGTGATCGGTGTGAAGAGGCCGTCGATCGTGGCAAGCAAGTGTGGGCGATCGCCCAGTTCGCCGAGTATCGGCTCGCGCTTGAAGCCCCGGTTGCAACAGCAGTCTCAGCCAATGTGTTTGCCGACGGGCGTGGTCGATTTGCGCTCGGTCCACTCTGGGAAGTGGCTGCCTCAACACATCCCTGGACCGACTTTCTGCCATTCGAGATTTCTCCGACGGTCAAGACCATGATCGGCCACGAGCGCTCGATCCGAGGTGACACGGTTGATGAATCAGACATCGATGTCCATGTACTCGCTGCCCCTATCGCACTTCAGGTGTGGGAACCGAGCTACCCAGTTGCCGAGTACAAGTCGGACCGGGCCGTGTTTCCTGATGACATCTTTGACATCGAAATGGACTGGGTCGACCTTCCCGAAGCCGATGATCCCCAGGATGAGGATGGTGTCTGTCACGCCATGATGGAGTTGGTGAAGCCATGGTGGGAGGACTCCCTCGGTAAGTCGGAGGCAATCACTGTCGACGGAGGAATCGAGGCCGCCATCCGTGCGCTCGGTCCGCGTCGTGCCCGTATTGCCGAGGTGGATCCTGCAACTGCTCTCGAGGCAATGGTGTGGGCCGGGGCGAGCGGCGGGAGTCACGGTCGCCGGCGTGGGACGCCGACTGGTCGAGCCGGTGCGTGGTGGGTTCTGCTCGAGGCGCTCGGCTACGACGAACCACCGGACGACCTGTCAGTGCTTGGCGCCGAGGCTGAGGAACTTCGGTGGGTGCTGTGGGATCCGGGAGATCGAATCGGTGGATGGAACCTGCATCTCGGTGTTGAGGATCCAGTCGACGGAATCTCGTGGATCCTGAGCGCCGTCGACGCGGTCTAGTTGATTCGGACCATTCTGTGGGCTGTCAGTCTTATCAGACCCGCTACAGAACCCAGGGTACGCAGCTGGTTCAGTCCGTAGGGAGATGTGGCATGACGTCTTCAGCCAACCGGTCGACGATTTCGATCTGGTGACCGTAGTGCAGGTCAGCGAAGTGACTCCTTGCGACCCACTCGACCGGGACACCGATCCTGTCGCGGAGGGTGCCGACCATGTGGACGATTTCCTCGGGGCTTCCGCCGAAGATGCGCTTTCTCAGCCTGTCAGCCCACTCGTCCGTGAGCGCAGCCGTTCTCGCAATCGGGCCGCCCCTCGTTGCCGAGTCTTCCATGTCTGAGTACTTCCAAGTTTGATGCCAGACCTGGTCAAGAATCTCGTCGCGGTGACCGGGATACATCACGCTGTAGTAGATCCAGCGGAAGGTGCTGGGATCGCGGCCGATGCGTTCCATCTCCTCGGTGGCGACAGCGACCTGCGTCGCAAACCGGTCGGGCGATGCGTTCGAGAAGAAGCCGTCCGCATATCGTGCGGCCCGTTTGACGGCCGCATCGACTGATCCACCAACGATGACGGGGATCTTGGTGCTCGGTGCGGGTCTCACCGCAAGAGTTGGATAGGAATACACCTCGCCGTCCCAATCGAACGGCTCCCCGGTCCACGCCTGTGGAAGGAACTGCAGGATCTCCGACATTGCCTTGCCACGCTTGGAGATGTCAGCGTCAAACGTCGTGAACTCAGTCTCTGACCACCCAAGACCAAGGCCGAGGAGAAGTCGACCGTTGGAGATCGCTTGCACGGTCGCTGCGTCTTCGGCAAGTCGGATGGGGTGGTGCAGGGGAGCGAGGAGCACACCAGTGCCGATGTCAATGGTCGTCGTGGCGGCCGCCATCGCCGCTGATGTGACCAGCAACGAGGGCATGTATCCATCGTCGACGAAGTGGTGCTCTGTGGTCCATGCAGACGAATAGCCACGCCGTTCTAGGTGAACCGTCAGTTCGATGAGCTCCCGATACACGTCTTCCCACGACCGTGAATCGTCTGCGACGCGTTGTCCTGAAAGCAGTCCGAAGCCAAGAGACATAACGACTATCCAGCCAACGCAGTTTCGGTATCAGCGGGATCGCTGACGGTCATGGCGATGTGGTAGCCCTGGGCATCGGTATGGAGTAGGTACATAGATTCGATGTTGATGTCAGAACCTTCGAGACCCTCGGCCATCGCAGCCAACCCTGATGTTCCTCGAGGTACGAACGTGTCGAGCACATCGGTCTCCTCATAGTCAACGCCGGCGAGTTTCAAGACGCGGCGGACTCGAGCGTCGTTGTCTGCGATGAACCGCACATGGGAAAAGCCCATATCTGCGATTGTTGCGAAGGCCTCTATCCCGACGTCTGCGTCCGCCAATGCCCGTGCAAGCGTTGCCAGTTGACCAGGCCTGTTTGCGAGACGAACGGAGAATTCGGTCATGGTCCAACCATACGCCATCGATCTGGAAGCGGCGAGCGAAATGGCAAGGTCGCGATATTTGACCATCGAACCGGTGCGGTCTCTTCAGCCAACGAGACGTGCAACGCGCGAGAGGACCGTGCGCTTCGGTCGGAGCCTGTCGGTTCGGTGACCCCGCCCTGGGAGTGGGTGCGTCGAAGCCTGTGGCTTGGCGCCCCGTAATCGCAATGCGTTCGATAGACCCCAGGCACCATTCGGTTTGGTAGCAGGTCGCGTCGGTGCGTGGTGGTGTCCGTCGCTTGGCTCGCGTGCAAACTCGGCCACTGTGGCAGGAGGAACGTACGGCCCGAGGGGCGTCGTTGTTGCAGGACGAACCGTACGAAGATCGATATAGATCTCGTAGGTATCCGATGTCATACCGTCGCTGTGCGACGCCCAAGTGGTAGTCACGGTGACCTCCGACGCAAAACGCTAGACGCTGATCCTGCTGATGGCCGGTATTTCCGTTTCCAACTTCCTCGCACAATCGAACATGTGTTCGATTACGATGAACGAATGAATCGGTACGCAGAACTGCACTGTCACACGAACTACTCGTTCCTTGACGGCTCTTCATGGGCAGGGGATCTCGTTGAACGCGCAGCTGAACTTGGGTATGAGGCGCTTGGTATCACCGATCACGACGGATTCCGCGGTGTGGTTCAGGTTCATGCCCACGCCTCGGCGATAGGGCTTCCCGTGGTCTATGGAACAGAGATTGGCATGCCCCAGGCGCTGTCAGAGGCGTCAGAGACACCGGTCGCTGACATCATTGCACCTGTTGATCAGCCTGTGCCTGTCACTGGGGAGGGGGATCTGACGCGCCGAGGGCGGATACGGCGTATGCATGGCACGAAGCCGACCCATCGTGAGGTGACGGACCATCTCGTGCTCCTCGCACCTGACCCCGACGGCTACGCCGCAATCAGCCGCCTAGTGACGAGAGGGCAGTTCCGCGGGAAGAAGGACGCACCTGTCTACTCATACCGCGACCTGAGAGAGGCATCACAGGACGGCTCCCTCGTGGCCCTCTCCGGGTGCTGGCAGGGGGCCGTCCCACGAGCAGCGGCCGAGGGTGACATCCTCGGGGCGCTTGCCGCGGCGGCAGAACTCAAGGAGATCTTCCCCGGTCGGTTTCATATCGAACTGACCCATCACGGCATGCCAACCGATGATGACCGCAATGACCTCCTCGCCGAGGTCGCAGCCAGACTGAAGATCCCGACGGTCGCTACCAACAACGTCCACTATGCCCATCGCCATGACGCAGACCTCGCAGAGGTGCTCGCCGCCATTGGAGGGCGCCGGTCCCTTGAAGAGGCAGACGGATTCAGACCGGCAACCGATCTACGCCATATGCGTTCTCCCGACGAGATGGCGGCACGATTCGCCAGATACCCCGGTGCTGTGGCGCGAGCAGCGGACCTTGGACGGTCACTCGCTTTCGATCTCGACCTTCTCACACCAGAGTTGCCAGACTTTGCGATGCCGGGTGCGTTCACGACCGAGGACGAGTACCTCGCATGGCTCGTCTACGAAGGGGCACGGGAGGTTTATCCCGGTTCTGAGGATGGTATTGACCCTCGAGCGAGACGAAGGCTCGAACACGAACTCGAGGTAATCGAGGCCCTCGGGTTCGCCGGCTACTTCCTTGTGGCATGGGACATTGTCGAATTCGCACGGGGTAGGGGCATCTACTGCCAGATCCGGGGATCAGGTGCAGACTCTGCTGTGTGTCGATGTCTGAAAGTGACACGAGTCGACCCGATCCGGCTCGGTCTCCCTTTCGAACGGTTTCTCTCTCACGAACGGGGGAGACCTCCTGACATCGACATCGACTTCGAAGCTGAGCGGAGAGAAGAGGTAATCCAGTACTGCTACCGCCGTTATGGCAGGGAACGTGCAGCAATGGTTGCAAACGTGATCACCTACCGCGCAAAGTCTGTTCTCCAAGATGTGGGGAAGGCGTTCGGCCTGACACAGGCACAGGTCAACGGGTTGACCAAGTACCTCGACACCCGCGACCCAAAGGTGATCAAGGATGCTGTCGAACTCCCTCAGGGTCTGACCGCCGACCACATCTATGACGTGTGCCATCGTCTCGATGGGTTTCCACGTCACCTCGGCATTCACTCGGGAGGCATGGTCATCACCAGACGGCCGTTGTGGGAGACGACCCCGCTCGAGTGGGGGAGGATGGCGGATCGTTCAGTCCTCCAGTGGGACAAGAACGACACGGCAGCCATGGGCCTTGTCAAGTTCGACCTCCTTGCCCTTGGTGCGCTCAATGCACTCCACCTTTCAGTCGACCTGATTGCAGAGACGCACGGGATCGACATTGATCTCGCTCTGATACCGCAAGAACCTGTTGTGTACGACATGTTGACGAGAGCTGACACCGTCGGGATCTTCCAGGTTGAGTCACGAGCCCAGATGGCGACGCTCCCCAAGATGAAGCCTCGTACCTTCTACGACCTCGCCGTTGAGGTCGCCCTCATCCGGCCAGGACCGATTCAGGGGCAGTCTGTCCATCCCTACCTCCGTCGACGCAACGGTGAGGAGGCGATCACCTTCATTCACCCCTCTGCGGAGCCCATCTTGGCCAAGACGCTCGGTGTCCCGATATTCCAAGAGCAGCTGATGGAACTCGCCAGAGTCTGTGCAGGGTTCTCGCCAGGTCAGTCAGATCGGCTACGCCAGGCAATGACGCACAAGCGGTCCGCAGATGAGATGGCGAAACTCAAAGACGAGGTCTACTCGGGGATGGCCACGAAGGAAATCACTGGTCACGCAGCGGATCAGCTTTGGGAGAAGCTTCAAGGATTCGCTTCATTCGGATTCCCCGAGTCACACTCCGTGTCGTTTGCCTACATCGTGTACGCAGCATCGTGGCTCAAGTACCACTGGCCAGCGGAGTTTTTCGCCGGATTGCTCAACGCCCAACCGATGGGTTTCTACTCGCCGAATTCGCTGGTCGCCGATGCAGTCCATCACGGGGTTGAGGTAGTGACTCCCGATGTCAATCATTCCATCCATGACTGCACGATTGAACCATTCGCTGCAGACCCCGACGGGGTTGCGACGTACCTCGGGATGGGCTGGAGGCGGGGGATGGGAGCCCTTGATGATCCCCTGCGTGCGCCGGTAGCGCTCAGGCTCGGTCTTCGGTATGTCAGAGATCTCGGCGAGACCGACATCACCCGTATCGAAGCTGCTCGCCTCACCGGTGGTCCCTTCACCTCGCCAGAGGACTTCGCACAACGGACGGGCCTTGCCGTCACCAGCCATGAGGCGCTGAGTGCCGCTGGAGCCTTCGGATCCCTTGGTCTCGGCAAGCGTGAAGGGATGTGGCTTGCCGGTGCGCTATCGGAACTTGGACCGGGCAGGCTGGCGCTCGGGAATGGTGCTCCCATCCCGACCCTGCCAGCCATGGACACACGTGACACACTTGAAGCCGATTTGTGGTCGACGGGGATTTCGCTAACCCATCCTGTGTCTCTGATTCGCGAGCAACTCGATGCCAATGGGGTGATGCGTGTTGCAGACGGCCTTCGTCTCAGGAGTAACAACACACGCATCAAGGTTGCTGGAATCGTGACTCATCGGCAACGTCCAGAGACCGCTCACGGCGTGCGATTCTTTAATCTCGAGGACGAAACGGGAATCATGAACGTGGTTGTTATGCCGCCGGTATGGGAAGCGAACTACGAGATTGCCCGAAAGGCGGTCGGCATAGTGATCACAGGAGTCTTGGAGTATCGGGACGGGGTGACGAACCTTGTAGCGAGGCGTCTGGAGCCGTGGCCAGCGCCAAAGGTTCCCTCTAGAGACTTTCGGTAGCCGTCCCCACGGGCTGTTTTGCAATCAAATCCTCGTGAAATCCCTTCACCTGTGGCAGATTGCGTCCGAAATAGTCGGAGAAGTTTGAATTTGGAGCGTGAATGAGTCAGGCGTTTGCAGGAACGTTGTTGCTACCGGGCGAGGAAGGCCCTGGGCTCGACGCCGTCCTAGAAACCATCGAAACCGATGTGAAACTTCTCACAGGGGAAGAGGAGCTCGGATCTTGGGCACAAGCAGAATGCGCGGTGACCTCGGCAGGTGAGGGTGCATTCAAAGTCGTCCTCGGTGGTGAGATGGTCGTGTTTCTTCCCGATACGCCGATTCAGTTCGCCGAGGCAATGACTGAGCCAGAACCGGTTGTCAAGTCAACTCCACTTGCGGCCCGCATCGAGGCTCAGACCAATGGCAAGCCAAAGAAGGCATCGAAACCCGCCAAGATTGAGCCGCTCAAGTCGGTCGGTAAGGAAGAAGTCCTCGGACGCACAATCACGATGATGATCATCGCCGTTTCAAGTGTGCTCATCGTCGGGTTGTTGCTGCTTTCGACGAACCTCTGACCGACGATTACTCGTCGTTCGTTTCGAATTCCAGCGCTGCGGAATTGATGCAGTAGCGCAATCCGCTTTCGCCAGGCCCATCAGGGAAGACGTGTCCAAGGTGTGCGCCGCACTTTGCACAGGTTGACTCCGTGCGCACCATGCCAAACGAGCGGTCCGAATGTGATGCGACCGCTTCGTCCTGCATGGGGTCGGTGAAGCTCGGCCAGCCAGACCCCGAGTCGTATTTGGTCTCTGACGAGAACAGCTCCTCGCCACAGACGACGCAGCGGTAGACACCAGCTGCCTTGTTGTTCAGCAATGGACCGGTGAAAGCCCGTTCGGTCGCACCCTCCTGGGTGACGGCGAACTGTTCGCTCGTGAGGCGGTTCTTGAGATCAGATTCGGTGTATTTGCTTGTCATGTACCAAAGAGTAGGCCAATCGATCGAACGCCGGAGCGGTCAGCCGTGTACAGCTTTGACCGACGACGCCACGATTCCAATCGCGTTCTCGGAATCAGAGGCGGTTGCCTCAAGGCTGAACACTGCCCTGATCTCCTGAGGGCCGTTGACAAGTAGCGCGAGCCCTTCAGCGAGGCATGCATCGACCACAAGACCGGGATCGTTCACAGTGAAGTTCACGATGTTGGTTTGGACCCCTTCGAGGTCGACGGAGACACCTGCGATTTCTGCAACACCCTCGGCGAACGTGCGTGCGTTCACCTGGTCGTCGATGAGCCGCTCGCGGTTGTTGTTCAATGCGTACAGAGCACCGGCCGCGATGATTCCGGCTTGACGAAAGCCACCTCCGAACATGTGCTTGAACCGGCGGGCCTCTGCGATGAAGTCGTTCGGTCCCACGAGCGCCGACCCTACGGGAGCTCCCAGTCCCTTGGAGAAGCAGACACTGACGGTTTCGAACAACGAGCCGTAGTCGGCGATATCTACGCCGGATGCCGCTGAGGCGTTCCAGATGCGGGCGCCATCGAGGTGGCGGGCCATACCGAGGCTGGATGCGGTGTCGGTGACCTCTCGCATTTGCTCAAGGGGCCACACCGTGCCACCTGCGAGGTTGTGGGTGTTCTCAAGACTCACAAGCGTGTGTGGGTCGTAGAGGTGGCTCGGCATCGCAGGGTGCGGGACCGGCACCGCTTCGATCAACTGGGCGCTGGTGAAGGTACCTCGGTCGCCGGCGATGCGATTCAAGGTCACGCCCGAATGGTGGGCCGGGCCGCCGAGCTCATGTGTGCCGATATGGCCGAGAGCCTCCATCACAACAGAGTCACCGGGCTGGGTGTGGACGCGGATGGCGATCTGGTTGCTCATGGTCCCCGTCGGGACGTACATGGCGGCTTCCTTGCCGGCGATGCCAGCGACCTGCTCCTCGAGCGCGTTTACGGTTGGGTCATCGTGATAGACGTCGTCGCCGACCATCGCGTTGGCAATCGCTCTCCGCATCCCTTCGGAGGGCTTTGTGATGGTGTCGCTTCGCAAATCAATCATGGTGACGGCTTCCCAGGGTTGTGAGTGTTCGGATCATTCGGAGAAGAGAAAGTGGCGAGGTTGAAGCAGCGCCGCGATGGCGCCGGCGGCGCCCTCGATCGCTTGCCACGAGTCGACGTGTAGCTCAATGTCGGCGATGGTCGCTGTGCGCATTTCGGCTCGTGCTCCGGTCAAGTGACGGACGGTCATGGACCACGTCGGCTGGTGCCCGACGAGCATCAGCCTGCTGGAGTCCCCACCGTGGCGACCGGCAACCGCAAGCGTCTCTTGGACGCTGGCCCCGTAGAGGTCGTCTTCAAGCACGAGTCGGCTCGCCCAACCACCGCTGACCCGTGCGAGTTCGGCCGTCGCCCTCGCGCGGGTGGCTGTGGAAGAGACGACGAGGTCCGGCACAAGGCCAAGCTCCCTGACGACGACACCCATCCGGTCGGCTGACCGCTTGCCCCGAGCGTTGAGGGGTCTGCTGTGGTCATCGGCGGCGCCTGCGTCCCAATCTGACTTTCCGTGGCGCATGAGCATGAGATTCCGCATGCAGGGGAGGCTACACACTGTCTCGGTGCACCCGACGGGACCGTGACCATGCCAATATGTCAGCGAACAAGGAGGGTTGGCGGTGCCGGCACCATCAGTTGAGGTGACACTTCTGATTCTTCTTGTGATCATCGTTGCTGGTCCGATCATCGCTGAGCGATTCAGGATCCCGGGTCTCATTGGGTTAATCGCGGGCGGCATGATCGTTGGGCCATTTGTGCTCGGGTGGGTCGGAGCACGTGGTCTTCTCAATGAGCTGGGAGCTATAGGACTGCTGTACCTGATGTTCCTTGCGGGTCTCTCCTTCAACATGCGGGCGTTCTTTGAGAACCGAACGACAGCGATCTTCTACGGCCTCCTCGGATTCGTGTTGCCGTTTGTCTTGTCCATATGGGTCGCCATGTCAGTGTCGGACCTCGGGATTCTGGCGGCGGCGCTCATAGGCGCGATGTGGGCGTCGAACACGCTCGTGGCGTATCCAGATGTGCTCGCCGCGGGGCTCCAGAACAACCGAGCCGTTTCGGCTGCCGTTTCCGCTGGGGTGGTCGCCGACCTGTTGTCACTGACGGTGCTTGCGATCGCATCGTCGACCGCAGTGATCGATATCGAGGGTGACGCAGCCGTTCAAGCAGCGAGCGAACCATCCTCGGTGCCGGTCTACGTCGGTGTCCCGCTGATGATCGGCTTCTGTTTGTGGCTTCTTCCGAAGATCGCCGAGTGGTTCTTCGTCCGCGTCGGTCACCTGCGATCCCAGCGATTCGTCTTCTCCCTCGCAGGCATGGCGGCGGGAGCAGCTGTTGCCTCACTTGGTGGTGTCGAAGGTCTGATCGGTGCGTTCCTTGCCGGTCTTGGCATGAACCGACTCGTTCCCGCACGAAGCGGATTGATGGATCGGCTCGACTTCGTCGGAGGATCGCTGTTCATCCCCGCGTTTCTCGTTTCCATCGGGTTGTCGATCGATCCTTCGGTGCTGTTCGATGCCGAAACGGTTGTTCTCGCCTTGTTGTTCACTGGCCTCGTAGTCGTCGGAAAGTCGAGTGCGGCGATCATCACCGGTCTGGTGTTCAAGGTGTCGTTCAATGAGGTCGGGCTTATGTCGTCCTTGAGCTTTGGTCAGGCCGCGTCGACCCTTGCTATTGCGCAAGTCGGGATCTCGCTCGGTTTCTTCGGGCAGAACATTGTGAATGCCGCTGTGCTGACCATCGTCTTGACAGCCCTTCTCACATCGTTCGGGACGCGTTTCTTCGCACAGCGGGTTGAACGGCCCCCGAAGCCAGACGCCGCGATCGGAGACACGGTGTTGGTTGACGTAAGGGCCAATGGGTCGGATCTCGACGCTCTGATGCTTACGGCAGGGTTGATTGCGCGCCCAGATGACGGTCTCGTGATCCCGTACGCAGTACCCGGCGTCGGCAGGAAGGAAGAGGCGCAAAAGCGCGTCGATGTTGCAGTCGCCTCAGCAGCGGCTCACGGCCACGACTCGTCCGGTGACGTCAGGGTCGATGACAGCTTCTCGGACGGGACGTTGCGGCTTGTGGAAGAGGACGATGCATCTCTGGTCCTGCTTGCGTGGGAAGGTCTCCGATTCCCAGCAGACTTCGTCTTTGGCAACGAGATCGATCGCATCGGCGTGCGGAGCCCAGTCATTACCGCAGCGGCAAGGGTCACCGGTGGTTGGAGACGGGTCATCGTGGTCTCGGGCGACCTTGGCCACGACTGGAAGGCCGAAGATTCGCGGGTCGCTCTCTCGATCGGGCGCAGGCTTGCGAAAGCTGATGGCACGTCGCTGGCACTTGTGACCCGTGACATTGCTCGCCTCGATGTCAAGCTCGACGATCGGGCGGGGGAGACGCTCGTGAATGCCGCCACGTTGAAGGACGACGGGCTCACACTGCTCGATGATTCTGACATCGTCGTGATGCCGGCCCACGCTCTTGCAGGTGCGTGGGGTCTTGGGCAGTGGCGGCTCGCAAGGGCATTCCGCAACGTGTCGTTGATCGTCGTAGGTGGGCCACGACGCCTTTCAGTTTCAAGCGGGCACGTGCGGTCTCAGGTGCGGTCCTTTGTCGGTCCCGCAACCGAAGACAGTGTCCGATTGCCCACCGTCTAGGCAGTGAGACGATCGGTGACCCAGTCGATGCACCTCGTGAGTGCCTCGATGTCCTCCGGATCAATGTTCGGAAACGTCGCTATTCGCAGTTGATTCCGACCGAGCTTCCGGTACGACTCGGTATCGACGATGCCGTTGGCTCTGAGAACCGCTGCAACCGCGTCGGCGTCGATGGAACCGTCGAAATCGATTGTTGACACGGTTGTGGATCGGTGCGCCTCATCATTCACGAAGAATGATGCATAGGTCGTTTGTTCGATCCAATCAGCGATATGACCCGCGGATGCAGCCGCCCTCGCGGCAGATCCCGAGATGCCCCCGTGTGAAAGCAGGTGCTGCAGCTGACGGTCGAGCAGGTACAACGTTGTGATGGCCGGGGTGTTGTACGTCTGGTCCTTTCGGCTGTTCTCAAGAGCCGTGGAAAGGGAGAGGAACGCAGGAATCCAGCGACCGCTTGCACCGACCGATCTGATCCGCTCGACGGCGGCCGGCGAAACCATGGCAATCCAAAGTCCGCCCTCCGAACCCAAGGCCTTCTGCGGCGAGAAGTAGTAGGCGTCGGTGTCGGACACCTCGAAGGGAATGGCACCTGCCGCTGAGGTTCCATCGACGAGGACGAGGGCGTCTGACAGTCGTGCGAACGGCGCCGTGACACCGGTGCTTGTCTCGTTGTGAATGAAAGCTGCAACATCTGCACCCGGGACAGCGACGGGTACCGGAGCCGAACCAGGTTCTACGGTGACCACCGTCGGAGCCGAGAGGTGAGGTGCTGCTGAGGCAGCATCTGCGAACTTCTGGGAGAACTCGCCACAGACGAAATGCGCCGACTGCTCATCAATGAGGCCGAAGACAGCCGCGTCCCAAAACGCTGTCACCCCGCCCACACCGAGGATCACTTCATAGCCATCGGGGAGGTCGTACAGCGTTGCGATCTGTGCACGAATGGAGCCGACGACCGATCGGACCGTGGGGCGACGGTGGCTGGTGCCGAGCAATTCGCCACCGGTCGCAGCAAGGTCGGCGACATACCTCGGATCAATCTTGGAGGGTCCTGATCCGAACCGACCGTCGCCGGGGAGTAGTTCGCTCGGAATGAGGATTGTGGAGTGTTCGGTCATGTCTATCGTCGTGCCTAGCGGAACCCGGTCACGAGGACCGGTGGGTCAGGAGCGTAGCGGTCGTGTCGAAGGGTCAATCCATCTCCCAACGGGCAGCTGCCGTCAAGCCATCGGCAACGCTCGCCATCACCAATCGCGCGAACCAACTCAAGGCCGAGGGCAAGCCTGTCATTGGCTTCGGTGCCGGCGAACCGAACTTCCCGACACCACCTGCAATCGTTGAAGCAGCGATCGCTGCGGCGTCGCACCCAGCCTCGCATCGATACTCCCCGGCGGCAGGTCAGCCTGCGCTGCGTGAAGCAATCGCTGCGAAGACACTGCGAGATTCGTCATTTGCGTCGACGGCGGCCAACGTCGTTGTGTCAAACGGCGGGAAGCAAGCGGTCTATCTGACCTGTCAAACGTTGCTCGACCCAGGGGACGAGGTTCTGCTGCCAGCACCGTATTGGGTGACGTACCCCGAGGCTGTTGCCCTGGCTGGTGGCATTGCTGTGCCGATTGCCACTGATGAGTCAACGAACTTCGCTGTGACGATTGAACAGCTTGAAGCGGCGACAACGGACCGGACGAAGATGTTGATCTTCGTGAGCCCCTCGAATCCGACGGGATCGGTCTACTCACCCGACCAAGTGAAGGCCGTCGGCGAATGGGCGGCAGAGCGCGGAATATGGGTGATGACTGACGAGATCTATGAACACCTGGTGTATGGCGAATCTGTGTTCACATCCATGCCGGTCGTCGTCCCCGAAATGGCGGATCGTTGCGTGATTGTCAACGGTGTGGCCAAGACATACGCGATGACCGGCTGGAGAGTCGGTTGGATGATCGCTCCTGAAGAGATCGCACAGGGCGCGACAAGAATTCAGTCGCATCTTTCCTCAAACGTCAACAACGTTGCCCAAGCGGCGGCCCTTGAGGCTGTCACCGGCTCGCTTGATGCCTCAGGTGAGATGCGCGTCGCATTCGACGGGCGTCGTCTGAAGATGGTTGAGATGCTGCGCAACATCGATGGAGTGACGTGCGAGGAACCGGGAGGGGCTTTTTACACCTTTCCGAACATGAAGGGGCTGCTCGGGCGCGAGATAGCTGGCCGCCAGGCCAACTCAACGCTGGACCTCGCTGCGATTATTCTCGACGAGGCCAACGTGGCGATTGTGCCAGGTGAGGCGTTTGGAGCACCCGGATACGCAAGACTGTCGTTCGCCCTGTCAGATGATGACCTTGAAGAGGGACTCACTCGCGTTCAGCGATTGATCAACGGCTGACAAAGCCCTCGACTGCAGCGACGACGGAGGGCCATGACGGGTCGGCAGGATCAATGAGCTCCATGTGCCCGACGCCGCCGAGCACGACAAGCGCTGCCTGCCCCATCGTTCGTTGGACGTACATCTCTGCGTGAATGGGATTGACGTCCACGTCATCGGTGCCATGGATGAGCTTCGTCGGAATTTGAGGTGTCCCCTTGATCGCCGCGGCGTCCCAGA
>Ga0070726_10003297_pt1 | contig 13667 bp, 8 predicted proteins | sample tdAd471_FD_67275 | JGI IMG/M metagenome (GOLD analysis project Ga0070726, IMG submission 67275) | Marine sediment microbial communities from the Atlantic coast under amendment with organic carbon and nitrate - tdAd47.1 | ecosystem: Environmental > Aquatic > Marine > Coastal > Sediment | place...
CGACGTTCCGGCCGCCGTGAGCGAGCAAATCCCGGAAGCGGCGCCCGTCGAAGCGGAACAGTCGAATTCGGAAAGCACGCTCGGCATCGATCCGGCGTCGATAACGCCGCCGCCCGTGGTCGTCGGCAATCTGCTGCACACCGCGCGCAGCCTTCTCATTCTCGAACGCCAGGCGAAGGCGAGCGACAACCTGCCGGCCGCTCTCACCGACATGGCCGGCGCGCAGCCGCTGGCGCCCCCGGCGATGGGCTCTAAGTCCCTGGATCACGTCATCGATGCGCTTTCCATCCTGCAGCGCTCGCCGAAGTTCACCGCCATCGACCAGAAGGGCCCCCTGGCTCTCAAGGAGCGGTTGATGACGACCTGGCAGGCGGCGGGGCTCCGAGTCGCAGACGGCGAGGGCGACGCCGTCGAGGTCATATCGAACCTGCTCGACGCCATACTCGATGACCCACTGGTCACTCCCCGCGTGAAGGCCTGCGTGCGCCGGCTCTCGATAGCGTTGGTGAAGGTCGCCCTGCTGGATCGTGAGCTGTTCAACGACGAAGAGCACCCGGCACGACAGCTCATCAACCAGCTGGGCCGGGTGGAACTATCCGACGACGGCAGCGTCATCGCCAACGGCGCCTGGCAAACCACCATCGACCCACTGGTGGATCGCATCGTGCACGCCTACGAACGGGACACCATCGTATTCACTCAGGTGCTGGTCGAGTTGCAGAACGTCGTCGAGCGCCAGGAGCAGCACCTCGCCGACAACGTCGCGAGGATCGTGCAGGAGCGCAATCAGCAGCGGGCGATGGTGGAAGCGCGGCGCGCCGAGGGCCAGGGCGGCGGCACCGGTGCGGCATCGAACGAGAGCGACGTACCGACAGAGTGGAAGCGCTGGCTCAGCCGCGTCGAGCTGTTGCAGGCCGGCGATGACGTATTCCTGGACAAGAACGGTGATCGTCCGGAGAAGCTTCACCTGGTGTGGGTCAACAACGAGCGTGACAGCTATCTGTTCGCGAGCCAGTGTGGCGACAAGACATCCACGCTGACCCGCCAGGAGCTCGCCATGCATTTCAGGCGCGGTGCCGCCCGTGTCCTCGACGCCTCGGATCTTCCCGTGGTCGATCGCGGAATCTATCGATTGCTGAACGTGCTGCACACCAGGCTCGCGAAGAAGGCGAGTCATGACGGCGTCACCGGGATGCTCAATCGAAAGGCCTTCGAGACCGCAGCGGCCCAAACGATGGCCGACGCGGTGCGAATGAGCACGAAACACGTCTTGTGTGTGCTGGAGATCGACGAGTTTCGAACCATCGTCGAGAAGTGCGGCCGCAAGGCCGGCACGGGGTTGCTCAGAAAGCTCGCGCGGGTGCTCGACAAGAACGTCGGTTCGAAGGGCATGATCGGACGCCTTACGAAGGGCCGATTCGCCATGCTGCTGAACAACTGCGACTTGGAAGAAGGTCGCCGCATCGCCGATCGCCAGCGCAAGTCCATGGAGAAGTCCCGCTGCATGTGGCAGGGCGAGAATTTCCTACTTACCGTCAGCATCGGCATGGTGGCCCTAGACGGAAACAACCAAGCGACTGTCAACGAGCTCATCGATTCGGCCTCCGACGCGTTCGAGAAGGCCCACGCGGCCGGCGGTAATCGCATCGAGGTGAGCGAGGGCGCCGCGCGGGTCCAGGTCAGCGCCGATACCACGGTACTACAGATGCTGGCGGAGGATCGCCTGCAGCTGCGGTGTCAGCGCATCGCGCCCATCGGGGATGATTCGTCGGCGAGGCCGCACTTCGAGCTTCTGCTCGGGGTCAGGGACGCGAGCGGCGCCGTGACCGTGCCGAGGGATTTTATTCAGGCGGCCGAGCGCAACAACGAGATGCACGAGGTCGACATGTGGGTCATCCGCAACGCGCTCGCCTGGATGGCCAAGCATCGCTCGAAGGTTGATGCCGTGGGCGGCTACTCGATCAACCTGTCGGGGCTCACGCTCGGCGACGACAGTCTGCTGCGCTACGTGCTGGAGCGGTTGACCGAGAGTCAGGTGCCACCGGCGAAGGTCATCTTCGAGGTCACCGAAAGCGCCGCGATCGATACCCTTTCCGTGGCGGTGAATTTCATCAACACACTGAAAGAATACGGTTGCCGTTTCGCCCTGGATGATTTCGGCACCGGCGATGCGTCTTTCGCCTACCTCAAGACCCTGCCGATCGACTTCGTGAAGATCGACGGTTCCATCGTCGTGGATATCGTCAACAATCCGAAGGATCTCGCGTTGGTCAAATCAATCAACGAGATCGGTCACTTCCTCGGCAAAAAGACCGTCGCGGAGTTCGTCGAGAACGACGACGTCCTGGCGCGGTTGCGCCAGCTGGGCGTGGATTACGCCCAAGGCTACGGAATCGAAGCGCCGTTTGTATTGTCCTAGCCGGACAAAACGAATTGCGTTGACTATGTGAGTTCGGCGTTCGGGCTCCGCCAACCGCTCCTCGTTTTCACCCGCCCCCCTGTCCCCCCTCCCATCGAGGGAGGGGGGTACCCTTCGATACTCGCCTTTGGTGGTACCATCTCCGTCTCCGCTGTGCCGGGTGGACTATTTTTCGTGTCCGACGATCAATCCATTACTGCACTCATCTATGTCCAGCATCTGCTCGGGATCGGGCATCTCGTGCGCGCGGGCGCCCTCGCTCGGGGGCTCGAGGCGGCGGGGATTCGCGTGGTGCTGGTGTCGGGGGGTATGCCGGCCAGCCTGCGGGGCGCACCCGCGAGTCGCTTCGAGCAGTTGCCGCCCGTTCGGGCGGCCGACGAGTCCTTCAAGGTACTGGTGGACGAGGCCGGCAACGCGATCGACGAATCATTCGAGGCGCTCCGACGGAAGCGATTGCTGGAGATCTTCGACAGCGAGCGCCCCGATGTGGTCGTCACCGAGCTCTATCCTTTCGGTCGTCGGCGGATGCGCTTCGAGCTCGATGCGTTGTTGGAGCGTGCCCGCGCCCTGCGCGGGCAGACCGGCTTACCCCTCATCGTTTCGTCGGTGCGCGATATCCTGGTGCCCCCCGCCGACGCGAAACGGGTCGACGAGATCGTCAAACGGGTCCAGCGTAAATACGATCTCGTGCTGGTCCACGGCGACGAGGCGCTCATCCCATTTCGCCGAAGCTTCGATCGGGCCGGCGACATCGCCGACGTGACACGGAGCACCGGCTACGTGCTCGACCCGGTGCCCGAGAGACAGGGCCCCGGCGCTCCGGGGTACGACGAGGTCATCGTGTCCGCGGGCGGCGGCGCCGTCGCCGAGGCCCTGATGCATGCCGCCATCGGGGCGCGGGAGCTCTGCAGCCTGCGGGATCGGACCTGGCGGGTGCTCGTCGGGTACAACTATCCCGAGAAAGCGTTCCACGCTCGCAGGGCCGCCGCGCCCCGAGGCGTGGTGGTGGAGCGCGCGCGGGACGACTTCACACAGCTGCTCGCCAACTGCGCGCTCTCCATATCCCAGGGCGGCTACAACACCGTATCCGAGATTCTCGCCACCGCCGCCCGTGCCGTGTGCCTGCCCTTCGCTGGCGGCCGGGAGACCGAGCAGACCCTGCGTTGCCGGGTGCTGGCCGAGCGCGGCCTGCTGCAGTCGGTCGAAGCGAACGACGTCTCCGCCGAGCAGGTGGCATTGGCCGTGGAGAAGGCCTTGACTGCACCGCCCACTCGGGGCCACGCGGTCGACACGAACGGGGCCCAACGCAGCGCGGCGCTGCTGCTCGATGCGGTCCGTGTGGGGAGGACACCGATTTCTTGAGCCGGCTTTTTCACTGACACCGGATTTCCATTACACTGCGCGGATGGAGTTCTTCGACGTCCCGGTCCGATCGTTCAACATGGAGATCACCAATCGGTGCACCCTGGCGTGCCCGCGGTGCGCGCGGACCGGCAACGAGTGGGTGAAATCCAACCTCTCCGACCTCTCGGTCGAGGTGCTCGAGCGCACATTCCCCCTTTCGAAACGCGAGAGCTTCGAGGGACTACGGGTGAACCTGTGCGGCACCTACGGCGACTGCATCTATCACAGGAACTTCCACGACGTCCTCGCTTACCTGAAGAAAGCCGGCATCGGTGTCTCGGTGGAGACCAATGGCAGCCACCGGAAGATGGACTGGTGGCGTAAGACCTGCGAAATCCTGACCGACGATGACATGATCACGTTTTCCGTGGACGGACTCGAGAGCACCAACCACATCTACAGGGTCAATGCCCGGTGGCAGGATATCGAGAAGGCTATGCGCTACTGCGCCAGTCGCGTTACCGTGGACTGGAAGTTCATAGTGTTTCGTCACAACGAGCATCAGCTCGACGAGGCGCGAGATTTAGCGGCAGACATCGGCGTGCGGCGGCTTCTGTTCAAGAAGAGTGGCCGTTTCGGTGAAGACGATCCCATGACTCCTTTGAACGAGGAATTTGTGGGCGTAGTGACACGCAATCGGAGAGAGATCGAAAAGCTGCTTCAAAAGGGCGTCGGCGACGAGGAGTTCGACCGCAAGGTCGCGATCGCGCCCAAATGCCGTTTCGGCAAGGACCTGTCGGTTACGTCGCACGGCTACGTGTACCCTTGCTCACCGGCCGAGCCCGCCGAGCCCTCCGGCTGGTTCCACGAGAATCTCGAGCACTTCGACCTGCGCAAGCATTCCATCGACGAGATATTCGCGTCGAGCAAGTGGCGGGAGTTGGAGGCGTTGTGGCAGCGGGCGTCGACTGCGCCGAAGGCGTGCCGCGAGTACTGCGGTGTGCACAGGGATTATCTGAAAGCGTACGATGAAACGTCCCGCCCCGACCGGCCGAACAAGCCGCACGACGCCATCCCCGTTACGATCGCTGGCTGAATCAGGAGGCGTCGAACCAGAACGTGTCCGGGTGATAGATCCCGAAGTGCGCGCCCGGATCCCAGTTGTAGATGCCTTTCTTGGGGACGTTCCGAAGCTTCTTGTTGATGACGACGGGCTGCGGGACGCCGGCGACGATGCCGATGGTGAACGCCTCGTTGGCGCGGATATCCAGCATCATCTCCCAGACCTTCTTGCGTTCCTCGGCGTTCGGGGACGTGAGCCATTGGGCGTTCAGCTCCATCAACTTCTTGGCGGCGGGCAGGTCCGGCGCCTCGCCGACCTTACCATTGGTCTCGAAGTACTGACCCCACTTCGGCCACTGGTACATGTCTTGGCGTGTAGGTGCGAGATCGCTGGGGCTCATGCTGGGAGTCGGCAGGCCGTTCTCCAGACCGCCCCACACGGACATCAAGGTCTCCCCCGCGTAGATCCGGTTACGGAAGACCTCCCGCTGTAACGGCTTGCTGAACAGTTTGATGCCGGCCTTGCGCCAGGTGCTGGCGATGAGCTCGAGGACATCGACCTGCTCGGTGCTCTCCCCGGCGGTCTCCACGATAATCTCCAGCGGGCGCCCATCGGGCAGGAGCCGCAGGCCATCTCCGTCGCGCTGGGTAAGACCGATCTCGTCGAGAAGGGCGTTGGCTCTTTTCAGATCGAACTGCGCCCAGGCGGTCGTGTACTCCGGCTTGTAGAGAGGACAGTCGGGGAACACCGTATCGTTCCCTTCACGGGCAAATCCGTAGTAGATGACCTGGTTGATCTCGTGTCGGTCGATCGCGAGCGACAGGGCGCGGCGGAAACGCACGTCCCGGACCAACTCACGCCATACGGGGTCTTTGACGTTCAGGTTGGGATACAAGGCGATATGCGATCCGAGGGTCGTATCCCACAGCAGCACCTTCCGTTTGGTGCGTTTCTCGTTCTTCTTGAGAAACGTGTAGTCGCTGAAATTTATGTGCCTGGCCTGGAGATCGCTCTCGCCGGCGCCGGTCTTCGCCGGAATCAGCTTGCCGTCCGCGATGTTGAGCACGACGCGGTCGATGTAAGGCAGCTGCTGTCCATTCTCGTCGACCCTGTGAAAGAACGGATTCCTCTTGAATACGAAGCGCTGCGAAGGCGGCGGTGTCGTGTTGATCCAGGGCTGCAACGTCGGGAGATCGGGGTTGATGTTCTTGTACGGGCGGAAGCGCGCAATATGCACGGAGGCCCAGTTGCGCCGACCTTCCTCGGCGGCCATGGTCTCCAGCTTTTTCGCGTCCGTATAGCGCGCGTGGAACTGCTTCAGATAGTGGCCGGGTGCGAAGATCGTCTCCGGCCGGGCGCCGGCCAGTGCCGGGAGAAAGAACGGATTGGGTTTCTCCCATGTATACCGGACGGTGGTCTCATCCAGGATTTCGAACACCGGCGGTTGGCCGTCCACCAGCATCGTCGCGGGCGGGCCGAAACTCGCGAGATCCTCGCTGGTGGCGATGTCTTCCCAGTAGTAGCGGAATGCCTCCGCGGTGAAAGGATGACCATCGGACCAGCGGTGGCCCTTGCGCAGATGGAAGGTGAAACGCCGATCCTCTTCCACCTCGAAGCTCTCGAGCACGTCCGGTACCAGATCGTATTCGAGGTTGTAGCCTACGAGCCGCGCGTAGCCGTAAACGACCATCATCCGGACGTCCTTGCTCCTGCCCATCAGCAGGACGAGCTCGCCGCCATACTTGCCGGGCTTATGGTAGGGGCGGTCGAATGTCATGGTCTTCGGCGGCGCCGGAAGTCGCTGTTCCAGGGGTGGAAGCTGGCCCTTCGAGACCAACTCCGCCAGCAGCGGCGACTCCGCGCCGAAGACCGGCGCCGTGGCCAGGGTGGCAACAGCGGCGGCGGCAACAAGCCCACGCGCGTAGCGAATCATGCTCACGCGAGAGCGAATCTCCGAGGCTCGATCTCGTCCTCGAGCCACACTTCGGTGAGATCGTGAATGCGGTCGAGACCATCGAGCAGCCCCGGGATCACCGCATCCGATGGCCGCTGCTGGGTAGCCATCCCACGCAGGGCCGCGGCCATGAGCGTCGGATCTCTGCCGTGCTCGTCGCTCAACATGCGCACCAGTCCCAGGTGCTCGGCCCGGGCGGCGCGGATGTACTGCTCGGCCCGGGGGCGCCTGCGGGGCACCAGCACCGCGGGCTTGTCGAATGTGAGAATTTCGCAGAATGTGTTGTAACCGCCCATGGCGACCACTCCGGTCGCGCCGGCCATCAGTCTCTCCAGATGGTTGTCGAAGGTGATGGCGCGCACGTTCCGCAGGCGGTCGATGCGTTGGAGAAAACGCTCGCGGCGCCCGGGCCGCATGAAGGGACCGAACACAACCAGAGCCGCGTGGGGCAGAGCCGGGTCCATCTCGTATGCCGACAGCAACCAGTCCACCAAATCTTCGCCGTCGCGGCCGCCCCCCGGGGTCACCAGGACGTAGTCGCGCTCCGGCCAGGGCCCCGGAGGCGGGTTGGACTCTCTTTTACCGTTCGCGCTCGACAGGTAGCCGGTATAGGTCATCTTCGCCCGCACGCGGGCGGGAATGTCGATGCCGGAGAGCGGGTCGTAGATCTCGGAAAGCCCGTACACGAGGATATCGTCGTAGAGGTCGTTCAGTGCCGGCAGCGGGTTCTTGCGCTCCCACTCCGCGGCCAGGAACTCCGGATCGTCCATGACGTCACGAAGGCCGAGGACCAGCCGTGTGCCGGCAGCCTTCATGACCCGCAGGGTATCGTGGATCTCCCCGCGCAACCCCAGCGGCTCCTTGTCGACGATCATCAGATCCGGGGCGAATACCTCGGCGGTGTGACGGATGATGGCGGCGCGCAGCTCCAGCACCTCGGCGATGTCCATGTGCAGGCTGAGAGACGAATACTCGCCATTGCGCAGCTTGATGACGCCGGGGATGCGCACGAAGTCGACCCGTGTTCGGAAGTCGAAGCTGCCGATGATCGGCGAGCCGGACAGGATGAGGACCGACGCTGCCTTGCGGCGCGCCACGAGGGAGTGCGCGATCTTTCGGCACCGCCGTAGGTGGCCCAATCCGAAGCTGTCGTGGCTGTAGATTAGGACCCGCTTGTTTTTGGATTTCTTTGGCACGAGGTCCAGACCTGTGGGGGTCGGAGAGTTCAGACTAACGCCCCGGGGCGCGTGTTCGCAAGGGCCGTCGTCGCGCAACGGACCCCGTCGAGCCCCGGCGGCGGCCCGGGTTAGAGGGCCGATTGGATGGCAGGGCGGGGGCCCTTACCAGGCGTCTGTGCCCTCGGGGCGCTCGGCCCGTCGGCGGGAGTACTCGAGCTGGAACTTGCGCCGCAGCAGCCCGCCGGGATCGTCCGGCACGCGGCGCAACCACTGGGCCATGGCCTGTTGCTCCTCGGCCGTCAGGGGCGGCTCCACGAGGGGCCGGCTCGCCTCCCCGGCCGCCGCCGATTCAGACTCCGGTCTTTCGCGGCCGGCTTCGTCGCGGCCGCCGTTCGCGTTCTCGCTCTGCTCCATGGCGTCTCTCGCATCCCGTTCCTGGGACGATCCATCCTCCTGCTGGTTACCGCCACCCTGGCCCTGGCCGCCGGATTCACCCTGCTGTTGCCGCGACTGCTGGCGCACCTGTTCCTTGAGACGCGCGACGAGGGTTCGGTTGTGGCGGGCATCCTCGTGCTCGGGGTCCGCCTCCAAGACGGTGTCGTAGGCGCTCAACGCCTCGTCCAGACGGCCGGCCCTGGCAAGCGCATTGCCCCGGTTGTAGTGGGCCGTGAGCGCGTCGCTCTGCTCGAAGGTATCGGCGGCGTCCTCGTATTCCCCCTCCCGGTACAGGGCACCTCCCTTCCACAGCGGGTCACGGGCGACGCTGGCGGCATGGGCTGCGTCGCCCCGTTGCAACGCCTGGCTGGCCTGCTGGTCCGGGCGCGCCCACAGATCGTCCCAGGAGACGGCCCGCGCCGGCGGCGGCACGATGCCGATGGCGAGCGGAACGAGTAGCAGCCAGCCGCGCCGGAAAGCGAGTGCCGCCAGGGGCACCAGCAGCAGGGCCAGCCACGGGCCGCGATCCCGCCACGCCTCGGAGGTTCGTTCGACGGCCCGCAGATCCAGATCCCAGGGCTTCGGGGCGTCCTCGGCGAGCAGGTGATCGATATCGCTGTCGTCGCTGGAGAGCGCCGCGAAGCGTCCGCCGCCTGCTGTGGCGATGGCGCGCAGAGCGTCGAAGTCCGTCATCGCCACGACGATGCCGCCCTCGAGCTCCTTGAAAAATCCGCCCCCCTGCACCGGGATGGGTGCACCCTCCGGCGTGCCGGCGGCGAGCACGGAGACGCGAAATCCCGCTGCCAGCAGCTCCGCGGCCTGGGCCTCCCCCCGCCGGCCCTTCACGCCGTCCGTAATCAGGATGACCTCGCCGCGGGTGGCGCCGCCACGCTCGAGCATGCGCGCGGCGGCCTTCAGGCCGAGATCGGCGCGACTGCCCTGGGCGGGCATGATGTCGGTGTCCACCGCCGGCAACAAGCTGATGAGGGTGTTGGCGTCCTCCGTCAACGGCGTGATGATGAACCCGTCGGCGGCGAATACCGCGAGCCCGACGGGACGGTCGCGGCTGCGGCGCAGGATGTCCACCACCTTGAAGCGAGCCCGCGTCAGGCGGGACGGCTGGTAGTCGGTGGCGTCCATGGAGCGGGAGAGATCCAGGACCACGGCCCGCGCGTTGAGGGTGCGATACACCGGCTGCTCGAGCCGCTCCCAGGCCGGCCCGGCGAGGGACAGCGATGCGATGATCAGGGCAAACGCCAGCAACCAGTACGGCCATTTTCGCCGCGCGGCCAGCGGCGCCACCAGCAGGTGGGGAAGCAGATGGGGATCGCAAACCTCGCGCCACTGCACGCCCTCGTGCAGACGACGCCACAGACTCCAGGCGAGCATCGGACCCAGGGGCAGGGCGATCAGCCACAGCGGACGCAGGAAATGAAAATCACCCATGGATCTCACGCTCCGCCGGCGTCCAGAAGAGCAATGCGCGGCGCAACCCGCCGGCCAGCAGACCGACCGCCAGCAGCAGCGCGAGTCCGAGGGGCCAGTAGAAGAGCTCGATGGTCGGGCGAAACTGCTCGTCATCGCTGATAACGGGTTCGAGCTCGTCGAGGGTGCGGTAGATCTCCACCAGCTCGTTGGTTTGCCGGGCGCGGAAGTAGCGCCCACCCGTCGCCCGCGCGATGGCGGCCAGGGTCGGCTCGTCCAGATCCGCCGACGGATTCACGCGCACGGATCCGTAAAGGCGCCGCATCATTGCCACGTCCGCGCCGACTCCGATGGTGTAAATCTTGAGACCCAGCTTGGCGGCGAAGCGCGCGGCATCCATCGGGTGGACCTCGCCGGCGGTATTGGCGCCGTCGGTGAGGAGAATGAGCACGCGGTTCTCCGCGGGTCTCTCCCGCAAACGCTTGACGCCGAGTCCGATGGCATCGCCGATAGCGGTCTGTTCGCCGGCCAGCCCTATCACGGACTCCTGTAGCAAGGTGCGTACGGTAGGCCGATCGAAGGTCAAGGGGGCCTGCAGGTAGGCCCGGGTGCCGAACAGGATGAGCCCGATGCGATCGCCGTCGCGGCGCTCGATGAACTCACCGGCCACGCGTTTGACCACATCGAGCCGCGTCACCCAATCCTTCTCGACCTGCATGTCCCGGCGCTTCATGCTGCCGGAGAGATCGACCGCGAGCATGAGATCGCGGCCCGTGATGCGAAGAGCGACCGGATCGCCTACCCACTGGGGCCGGGCCGCGGCCAGCACCAGCAGGATCCAGGCGAAGGCAGCGATGCTCAAGCGCCAACGCCGCGTGTGCACGCCGCGTTCATCGGACCACGCGGCCACTCGCAGGAAGAACGGTACCCGCAGCGCAGCCTCGGTGCTGCCGCTGGTGGCGGGCACCAGCCACACCACGATGACGGGAAGCGCCAGCGCCGCGAGTACCCATGGCCAGGCGAGTTGAAACAATGTCCGGAACCTTCAGGGGTTGCCGAGCAACGCGCTTTTGAAGCGGTTCCGGCACTCCGCCGGGTCCATCAGACGCCGATACGATGGCGGCTCTCCGGCGTTCACCCGCAGGCAGACGAAGGCGGTCCCGTTGGTTTCGCGGATGAGCTTCGACGCATCGGCAATCTGCTGGTCCCGGGTCACCGTGCGCGTCGCCTTGATGCCGGCGCCGATGGCCATCTGTTCGAGATCCACTCCGAGGCTCGTGTGGCTCTTCTGGTAGCCGGTCTCGCCATAGTGGCCGTTGTCCACGCAGACGATGGAAAGGTTCGGCGGGTTTCTCACGCCGATGGTGGCGAGAGCCCCCACGTTCATCAGCAGCTCGCCATCCCCCGTCACCACCAGCACGCGGCGTTGCGGCTGTGCGAGCGCGAGACCGAATCCCATCATCGCGGCGGCGCCCATCGCGCCGGCCATCGTATAGACATGGGAAGCGTCGTCGGTCAGGGCCGCGATGTCTCTCGCCGTGCCCGCGAGCCCTGTCACGATGAGAAAGTCCTCGTGCCTGCCCACCAGGGCCGGCACCGCCTCCCGGCGATCGAGGACGAAGTCATCGGTATGCAGGTCGCTGGTGTCGTTCACGGCGATACTCGTTCCATCGGCGCTAGAACGCCTTGGCTCCAATCAACTTCTGGGTCAGCAATACGGCGACGGCGCTCCTCGACTTGAAGGTCATGCGCAGGGCCGCATCGACCGTGGGCGCGACCTGATCCGGCGCGTCGACGTCGAGGCAGATGATGCCCATCGCCTCCAGCACCGGCCGCAGGGCCTGGCCCATGGGCATCTGCCACGGATTCTGCTCGCCGAAGTCGCCACGCATGCTGACCAGGGTCAGGAACGGAAAGTGGCCGGACTTGATCATGGAGAGAATGTTGACGCAGTTGCCGGCACCGCTGCTCTGCATCAGCAGCACACCCCGTGCGCCGCCGAGATCCGCGCCCGCCAGCATGGCGACGCCTTCCTCCTCGGTCGTCAACGGAATCGAATCTACGTCGGAGTCGGCGAGGGAGCGGTCGATCAGTGTCTTATGTCCCGCGTCCGGCACATAGGCAAACTGCGTAACGCCATGCTCACGCAGCAGATCGTAGATGTCGTCCGGCCAGCTCATGGAATTGAGGGACAGTATACCGAATGGAAAGATCTCTTGTAGGAGCGAGCTTGCTCGCGAATGAGGTCCCATTCGCGAGCAAGCTCGCTCCTACAGGGGGCGAAACTAGGCCAGGTTTTTCAGCGGTATAGGCTCAGTAACCAGGTAGCCCTGGTAGAAATCGATGCCGATCTCGCGCAGCTTCTCCGCCACCTGTTCGGATTCCACGTATTCCGCGATGGTGTGTTTCTCCATTACCTGACCGATGTCGTTGATGGAGCGTACGATCGCGAGATCCAGCGGGTCGTCGGCGATGCCCTTCACGTAGGCGCCGTCTATCTTGAGGTAGTCCACCGGCAGGGACTTCAAATACGCGAAGGATGAGTGCCCGCTGCCGAAGTCGTCGAGGGCGAAACGGCACCCGATCTTACTGAGCGTCGTCATGAATCGCGTTGCGTCGGTCAGGTTGGCGATGGCGGCGGACTCGTTGATATCGAAACAGATCTTCTCCGCGGGCACCGGGCTTGCTTCCAATACATCGCAGACGAAGTTGAGGAACTTCGGATCGACCAGCGACTGCGCCGAAAGATTGATGGAGCAGGTGACGACGCGCTCGAGCGCCCGCGGATTCTCCGCGAACCACGCGAGAGCATGGGTCAGGACCCATCGGTCGATCTTCGTCGAGAGGTTGTAGCGTTCGGCGGCGGGAAGGAATGCCCCCGGGGGTACCGGCTCGCCGTTCCTGCCGGGCAGTCTCAGCAAGAGTTCGATGTGCGAATCCCGCTCGGCCTCATTCGCTACCGGCACGATCGGAAGATAATGCAGCTCGAAGGTGTTCTCGTGCAGTGCGCGCTCCACCCTGATCACCCACTCTGCGTCTCCGTGACGCCTGACGAGATCGGTGTTGCTTCCGCGGTAGACGTGGACACGATTGCGACCCTTATACTTCGCCGTGTAACAGGCGCTGTCCGCGGCGTTCATCACGGCGGAAATATTCTCGCTCGTATGGTCTATCGGCACGATGCCGATACTGACGCCGACACCGAAATTCTTCTGCGCCCAGACGAATCGGAAGTCCGCCACCTTGCGCCGGAGCTTGTTCGCCACGCGTTTCGCCTGCTCGAGCGTGCATCGCTCCATGAGGACACCGAACTCGTCTCCGCCGAGGCGGGCGAGTGTGTCCCGCTGTCGAACATTCGCCTGAAGCACGGTGGCGATCTGACGCAGGAGCTCATCGCCGGCGATATGCCCACAGGTATCGTTGATTACCTTGAACTGGTCCAGATCGAGATAGCACAGCGCATTCTCGGTATTCTCGAGGTCCGCCGTTTCGAGCACCCGCTCCAGGCGTTGCTCGAATTCGCGCCGGTTCACGAGACCCGTTAGCGCGTCGTAGCTGGCCCTGTAGGACAACTCATCGGCAAGGATGTGTGCGTCGGTGATGTCCTGCATGACACCCATGATCTTCTGCACCCTGCCTTCCGGATTCGTGAGTGGAAGGAAATTCGCCGAGAAGACGCGCCGCTCCTTGTCGATTATCGCACCGAACTCGGCCTGCGCGACCTGTCCGTTCCGTACCCGATCCAGCACGTCCGTCACGCGTTCTCTATCGGCAGGGGCGATTATGTCGACGAAGAACAGTCCGAATACGTGAGACAGATCATCCTCGCCGATCATCGTGCGTCCAGCG
>Ga0070726_10003300_pt1 | contig 13659 bp, 14 predicted proteins | sample tdAd471_FD_67275 | JGI IMG/M metagenome (GOLD analysis project Ga0070726, IMG submission 67275) | Marine sediment microbial communities from the Atlantic coast under amendment with organic carbon and nitrate - tdAd47.1 | ecosystem: Environmental > Aquatic > Marine > Coastal > Sediment | place...
TGGCCCTGGTCGCGAGCTTTGCCGTGGCACTTTTTGCGGGTGATGGCCGAATTGGCCTGTCGACGCTCCTCGCTATGAATGAGCCCGGACTTCCGGGCCTCATCCTTCGCGAATTGCGCCTGCCGCGGGCCCTTCTGGGTCTGCTGATCGGGGCCGGTCTCGGCGCGAGCGGTGCGGTTCTGCAAGGCTATTTCCGCAATCCCCTGGCCGACCCCGGCGTGGTCGGGGTCTCTGCGAGCGCCGGTCTTGGCGCGGTGACGGCGCTCTATTTCGGCCTCGCCTCGGTCTCGCTTTTGGCGGTGCCGCTGGCGGCGATCGGGGCGGCCATGGCCGGCGTCGTCCTGCTGCTCACCCTTGCCGGAGCACGCGCCAGTGCCACCACGCTGATCCTCGCGGGCGTCGCCGTGGGTGCACTCTCCACCGCCCTGACGGCCTTGCTGATGAATATGGCGCCCAATCCCTGGGCCCTGGCCGAGATCGCCTACTGGCTGATGGGGTCGCTGAACGATGCGAGCTGGACCGAGGTGCGCTTCGCCCTGCCGCTCATCGGGCTTGGCCTGATTTTGCTGGCGTTCACGGCGGGGGCTGTCGATGCGTTGAGCCTGGGCGAAGAGACGGCCGCCAGCCTGGGCGTTGACCTTGGTCGCACGCGGATTCTGGTCGTCGCCGGAACCGCACTGGCTGTTGGCGGTGGTGTCGCCGTCGCGGGTGCGATCGGCTTTGTCGGCCTCGTCGTGCCGCATCTTCTGCGGCCCCTCGTTGAACACCGGCCCGGCGCGCTGATTCTGCCCTCCGCGCTGGGCGGCGCGATCCTGCTCAGCCTTGCCGATACCGCCACCCGCCTGATCTCCGGGCCTGGCATGCCGCTCTATCTGGGTGTTCTGACGGCCTTGCTCGGTGCGCCCTTCTTCCTGTGGCTGATCCGTTCCATGCAAAGGCGTGCCCCATGACCCGGCTCGATATCCAGACCCTGCAGGTCCATCTCGACGGGACGTGCATTCTCGACGATCTGTCGCTCGAGCTCGAGGCTGGACAGGTGGTGGCCCTGGTCGGACCCAACGGGGCAGGGAAGTCCACGCTGCTGCGCGCCATGGCGGGGCTGCTGGTGCCCAGCCGGGGGACGGTCGATCTGGGTGCACAGCTCGTGAGCACCATGTCTCCGGCCGAGCGCGCACGCCATATCAGCTATCTGGCGCCGGATGGCCGTTCGGCCTGGCCCATGCAGGTTCGGCAGATTGTTGCCCTGGGTCGTATCCCCCACCTCAAACCGCTCCGCCGGTTCACCACGGAGGATGAGGCCGCGATTGATCAGGCGATGGAGCGGGCCGGTGTCCGGAATTTCGCGGCCCGGTCCTTCGACACTCTGTCGTCCGGGGAGAAGGCGCGGGTCCTGTTCGCGCGGGCGCTGGCCAATGCGGCGCCGGTCCTGCTCCTCGACGAGCCGACCGCGGCGCTCGATTTGCGGTATCAGCTGGAGATCATGGAGCTCGCAAAGGCGGAGGCGGAGCGGGGGGCGCTTGTCATCCTCTCGCTCCACTCGCTCGAACTTGCGGCGCGGTATGCGGACCGGGTTCTGGTCCTCCAGTCCGGGAAGCTCGTGGCCGATGCCGCGCCTGCGGACGCGCTGAATGAAACCGTCTGCCGGGACGTGTTCGGCATTCAGGCGCCAGGAGGAATCCGGCCGTTGACCGTGCAGCTGGCAGACCCGGCCTAGTCGAAAACGATTTCCGGTAGGGGCTTGGTCAGGTCATCGGCTGCCGCGAGTGCGGCCTGTGCGGTTTCGAGGAAGGCCCGGGAAATCGGGCCATCGTCCAGCGCGATCGGGTTGCCGGCGTCGGAGCGGGTGCGCAGATCCGGGGTCAGCGGGATTTCGCCCAGGAATTTCGTGCCCATGCGCTCGGCTTCGGCTTTGGCGCCGCCCGTCCCGAAAATGTGTGAGCCCTCACCGCAGTGCGGGCAGATGAAGACGGACATGTTCTCGACGATGCCGAGGACGGGCACGTGGGTCTGTTCGAACATGCTGATGGCCTTGCGGGCATCATCCAGTGCGAGGTCCTGCGGCGTCGAAACGATCACCGCGCCGTCGACCGGCAGGTCCTGGGCGATGGCGAGTTGGGCATCCCCGGTGCCCGGCGGCATGTCGATGATGAGCACGTCGAGCTCACCCCAGTCCGTGTCGGTCACGAACTGGCGGATGGCGCCCTGCACCATCGGTCCCCGCCAGACGACAGGCATGCCCGGCTTCACGACGAACCCCATGGAGATCAGCTTGACCCCATGGGCGACCAGCGGCTGCACGCCGGCATCCGTCTTGTGCAGGCCCGGCACGTCGGTCAGGCCGAAGAGGCGTGGTGCCGAGGGACCGTAAATGTCGGCATCGATCAGGCCGACTTTCTGGCCCTGCCTGGCGAGTGCGGCGGCGATGTTGGCGGCGACGGTCGACTTGCCGACCCCGCCCTTGCCGGACGCGACGGCGATCACGCGCCGGGCGGGTTTCCTGACCGGTGGCGGTGCCTGGCGATGCTGATGTGGCGCGTGCTGTTTGGGCGCCTCGTCCCGGTGCGCCGTCATAACGACGCGCACGCGCTTGACCGGCTTCACCTTCTTGAGGGCTTTCTCGATCTCGGGCTGGAGACGGTCGAGGTCCGGTTGGCCGGCGACCGGCGGAGACAGGACGACAGTGGCCGTGTCGCCCATGATCGCAGCGGTTTCGACGCGACCCGCATCCAGAATGGACCGGCCCGACTGGCGTTCGATCACCTTTTTCAGGGCAGATTTGACGCGATCTTCCATAAGTCTCTCCCAGCAAGTTGAAGAGAGATAGGGCTTTTCGCGCAGGACTTAAAGCACCGGGCTGCGACGCGGGGCTTGGGGCTCTCGACTCTTTTCCTGTTCCGCGATGTTTGTATGACGAACACCAGAGGTGATCCGGGAGAACGTTGACAAGCGGGCTGTCAACATTCATAAGTTAGTACCTAAGTGATTTAGTATCATCTAGCGATCAGGAGGCAGATATGAATGCCAAGAGACAGGAGTTACTTATTGGCGCGGTGGAGCGAGGAAAGTATGCGCCGCTCTACCGCTATTTGAAAAGCCTGCGAGTAAACCGGTGGTCGACGACATTCGCTGAGGTGGAGAGAATATTGGGCTTCGAGCTTCCGAATAGCGCCCATATTCATCGACCTTGGTGGGCGAATGCGGGAAGCAAGGGCGGCCATTCACAATCTTATGCTTGGAACTTGGCGGGCTGGAAAACGACCGATGTGGATCAAGAAACTCAAACCGTGACGTTCGTCCGGCAGTGAGCTCGGTATAAAGGATCAGCCCGAATTGGTTGGTTGAACGCAGGCATGCCCCTGTTGCGCAACCCGGTCGCCGATGGCGGTGGCCGCATCGCGCGCGAAATCCCGGATCGCCGGGGCCGTGAGGTGCGCCGGGTCGGAGAAATTGGTCGGCTCGGATGAAAGGGACCAGATCGGGTCGATATAGGTCCAGCCGCGTTGAGCCGAGAGGTCGTCCAGGCTCTCGGCCATACGGTCGTAGATCTCGGCGAGGTCGGCCCCGTCCAGCCCGTGGGTGATGGAGCGAAGCGGCTGCGAGTGGGCGAGTTGTTCGGCCTCGTCCTGATCGCTGCGAAGCAGACCGCGATAGGCGACGGCCACGACCTCGTCACTCCCCAGGGCGTCAACGAGGCTGGCATAGAGGTCCTGGTGTGCCGTTCTCAATCCGTCATCGGGGATCAGGGCCTGCCGGTCCAGCCGCCGGGCATGGCGTCGTTCGCGCTCCAGATTGTGGATGCGGGCGAGGATTTCGGCGAGGCGGAAGTGGGTCTCCAGCCAGCCGCGGCGGCGCGTCAGGTCAGGGCTGTCCGGATGAAGGCGCTCGTATTCCTGCAAAAGGTTTTCCGGCCCGACGGCCAGAAGAAGGGAGACGTCAGCTTCAAGGGGGCGGACGTCCGATTCCATGATGGAGAACAGGTTCCACGCCCCCCAGCCCGGACCGGCGACCAGGGCGTAGTCAAAACGGCATTCCGGATACCGGTCCACCAGCCGGGCCAGCGTCTGTTCCGCGATCGTGTCCTCCGGCGCAAGGTCGGCACCGAGCAGTTTGCTGTCACCGATGAAGGCGATACGGATCACGCCCTCTTCCGGCAGAACGGGAATGTCCGGCCCGCGAAAGCCCAGGGCGTTGACGCGAAACTCGCGATACGCGGTGTTGGGTCGGAAGCGCTCCATGCCGTCGATGAAACCGGGATACATCGTGTCCCGCCGCAGACCGTTCCAGTCGAACTTGGTGCCGCGCGCGACCTGCCAGTCGTCCCGGATGTCGAACAGCACCTCCGATGCGGGCAAAGGCAGGAGCAGGCCGATCAGAAGGATCGCGCCGAAGAGTACCTCCTGCAGGCGTTCACTGATCCGCATGAGAGCCTCAATACCGTCCGTAGCGGAAGTCTGCCGGGTCGGCGACCGAGCAGAGAATGATACCGACCAGAATGGCGGCGTACCACAGGGCCGTGACCAGGCCTGCCGTGCGGGGACCGAAAAGTTTCAGGAAATATCCGTACATTCGATCCTCCTCAGAACGGCCAGAGCCCGACCAGCATGTCGAGCGCTTCCTGCGGGTTTCTCGGCTCGAGCACTTTGAAGCCCAGCCAGACGAAATGCGTCGTCATCAGCACTTTGATCGCATGGACAACACCGGCATAGCGCGCCGGGATTGCCGCATCGATCCGGGCGCCGAGGGCCTGGGTGCGCTGCCAGATGAAAATCCCCGTCGCATGGTAGAGGCCCCAGAGGAAAAAGCGGAAGGACACTTCGTGCCACATGCCGATCACGAACATGGTGGCATAGGCGGCGAGGGTCGGGCTGCGGGTCAGGGAGACGATGACGTCATTGATATTCTCCCGGCACCATTGCGACAGCGAGATGTGCCAGCATCGCCAGAAGGCCGAGATATTGGTCTGGAAGTAGGGCCAGTTGAAATTCTCCAAGACCCGGAAGCCAAGCAGGCGGGCAAAGCCGATGGCAATGTCGGAGAAGCCTGAGAACTGGAGATAGAGGTTCAGCCCGCCCTTCACGATGCCGAGATAGCCGGCCCAGACACCGGTCTGGCTGTCGATATAGCCGCCCAACACGTCCTGGGTCAGCCAGTTGGAGAGAATGACCACCTTGGCGTAGCCGTAAAGGATGCGCTCGGCGCCTTCCGAGAGGAGGCGCGGGTCGAAACGCTGCCGGGCGAGGTCGCGCCGGTAGTCATCCATGCGGTGGATCGGCCCCACCACCAGGGTCGGCAGGAAGAGAAGATAGGTCACCACATCCACGGGCGGCAGTGGCGGTTGATGTCCCTTCACCCGTTCCACGATCACGTGGATGCAGCGGAATGTGTAGTAGGACAGGCCCAGGGGGATGGCGACCGTATCGAGAAGCGCGTCCGGATCGAGGGCCTGGCCCAGTTTGAAATACCCCAGTATGGCGACCATGGCCGCGATCGCTGCGGTCGCCGTCCAGCCGCCGATATGGCGCAGCCGGGCCAGGAGAGCGGTCGCCGCGGTGAAGGCGACGAGCAGGCTGGCAGACAGGGGCGAATAATAGGTGAGGAAACCCAGGGTGAGGGCGCCCAGCAGATAGCGCCGGATCGAGCCGGGGGTGAGCCAGTAAAGCCCCACGGTCAGCCACATCCAGCCCAGCCAGGATATCGAGAGGAGGCTCATCGATCCGCCTCAGAACTTGTCGGGCAGGGCGAAGACGAACAGATAGGCCGCGACCGCCAGGACGGCGACGCCGAGGATGAGACCGGTCGCAAGCCAGACCCAGGCAGGCGCAGCTTGCCAGCTGTCGCGAAAATAGCTGTGCGGCTCCTTCCGGCTCATGAGGCTGTCTCCTCAAGATGCGCCGCCACGACGTCGCGCAAATGCTCCAGCCGGGAGATCGACAGGATATCGCGCGGGCTCAGCTTGATGCCGAAATGCTCTTCCGTCGCGAAAATGAGGTTCATGTGCGCGAGGGAGTCCCAGCCGAACGTGTTGCGGTTGTCGGAGGTCATACGCAAATCCTCCGGTTTGCAGCCGAAGACGGAGGCGGCCACCGTCCGAAGCCGCTCGTCCAGCGATCCGTCAGCCTGCGCCCCGCCGGACGACGCGGCTGCGCGCACGAGCTGTTCCAGCTCTCCGATGAGCACCTTGCCCGCCGGGTTGCGCGGGATCGCCTCGACCGCGACCAGCCTGCGCGGCAGTTTGTGCGGCGCGAGTCGCGCCTGACAGTGAGCCCGGACATCGGCTTCCGGCAGGGTTTCGACGCCCTTGGCGAGTTCGACGACACACGCGACCACCTCGCCCCAGACCGGATCCGGCAGGCCAAAGGTCACGGCCTCGGCGATCGCCGCGTGTTCGGTAAGTGTGTCAGTGATTTCCTGCGGGTGGATGTTCACGCCCCCGGAAATGATGAGCGTTTTCCTGCGGCCGATAATGGTCGCAAACCCGTCCGGGTCGAGCGTGGCAAGATCGCCCGTGTGGAACCAGCCATCGCGAATGGCCTCTGCGGTCAGTTCGGGCTGGTCCTTGTAGCCCTGCATGATGATGTCGCCCCGGATCAGGAGCTCGCCGCTCTCGCCCTCGGCAACCTCCTGCCCGCTTTCGTCTGCCAGGCGGAGTTCGCAACCCACCGGCTTGCCGATCGTGCCGCGCTTGTAGAGCGCGTCCGCGGGGCCGCAATAGGTCGCCTCGCAGACGGTTTCGGACAGGCCATACGTGTTCACCACGCGCACGCCGAACCGGTCTTCAACCGAGGTCCAGAGCTGTTCGGGCAGCCGGTCCCCGGAGGAGCGGATATTGCGAAAGTCCGGCGTGTCGAAGGCGTCGTTGAAACTGTCATGCAGCCGGTCGATGATCGACAGGATGGCTGGGACCAGGATGAGGTGGGTGATCCGGTCGCGATAAATACTGTGAAGCGTGTCCTCGATCTTGCCGATCTCGAACTTGCCGGGCCGGAACAGTGTCGCGCCCTTGAGATAGGCGTAGACGGGTCCGTGCAGGATGCCGTCGGTGAAGTGCATCGGCAGGAGGTTCAGCACCCGGCTGTCGCGGTCATAGTCATAGACCGCGTCAAAGGCCTCGATCTGGGCACCGAGATTGCGATGACTGAGCTGGACGATCTTCGGCGTCGAGGTTGTGCCCGAGGTGAAGAGCATCAGCCCAATGGCGTCCTCGTCGACGGTTTCGACGGACGTGTCCGGTTCGATTGCGTCGAGTTCGGCATCCAGACCTGAGGGCGCTTCGCTCGTCGCTCTGGATTTCAGGAGCCGACCAATCAACCCGCCGCCGGGCTTCGCCTTCGGCTTGATGGCTGTGATGGCGAGGTCTTGTGGCAGCGGGGCGTCGTCCAGGATGGCCTGATCGACAAAGACATGATCCGGCGCGAGGGCCGCCAGCGCCGACCGGCGCTCGACCGGGGTCAGTTCGGCATTCAGCGCGACCGGGGCGATCCCCGTACGCATAGCGCCGATGAGCAGAAGGCTGGCGTGCACGCCGCTGGTGGTCAGGATGGCGATCGTGCTGCCGGTGGTCAGGCCTTTTTCACGAAACAGTGCGGTCAGACGGTCGAGGCGGTCATTGAACGCGCCATAGCGCAGGCGCTCACCTTCAATGACGAGGAAGTCCTGGGACGCCGATTGCGTATCGCGGGCGGCAAGAAGGCGGGCCTGCATCATGGGGCTGGCTCCACGGGTCTCGTTCCGGCACCGACGAGGCTGGCGCGGAGTTTTGGCTTGTCGATCTTGCCTCGGCCGACCCGCGGAAAATCAGTGACGATATGGATCCGCCCCGGCACGAATTGCGGTCCGAGCTCGGTCTGGATTCCGGTCCGGATCTCGTCCTCTGCCGCCTCTGTCAGTCCGGCGGACAGGCGAAGCGCCAGCTCCACCTGTTCGACTCCATCCGCGCCTGTTCCGGCAAAGGCGCACGCTTCCTCGATCTCCGGGCGGAGCTGGACGAAATTCTCGATCTCCAGCGGTGCCAGAAGCGAGCCGTCGCGCGCCTTGATGATATCCTTCTTGCGACCGGTATAGATCACGCGCCCCTCGGCGGTGACTTCGCAGAGATCGCCGCTCGCATACCAGGGCGACGGATCTTCCTCGATCGACCCGTCCTCCTGCAGCCGCCCCAGCATGGCCGTGTCGCTGTGTACGAAGAGCTCGCCGGTTTCGCCGGGCGCGCAGGGCTCGCCTGCATCGTTCAGCACGCGCAAAAGCGCCTGGGAGGCAAATCCGCCCGCGTCGTTGAGCGTGCTGGTTTCGCCGGGCCGGGAATAGAGAACCGTCGCGATTTCGCGGGCGCCGTAATAATCGACCACGTCGAGCCCATAAGCGGTTTCCAGCTGCGCGGCGCTAACCGGGTCGGTGACACCGCAGCCGCTCAACAGGGTTCGTACGCCCCGAAGTCCATCCGGACCGATCCGGTCCAGGGCCCGGGCCAGCACCCGCAGGTTTGTGGCCACGGCGGTCAGGCGCGTGACGCCATAGCGTTCGCATTCCAGGGCAAGGGCGAGCGGCTGGTGGCGGGCGGTCTCGCTGGGCAGGAGGATGCGCCCCCCGCACAGGAAGGGCAGGCCGAACAGGCTGCGAAAACCGCACAGGGCCGTGTAGTCCGTGGCGGAACAGAAGACGTCATCCGGTTGCAGCGCCAGCAGTGCGGTCGCGGCTTCGGTCGTCCGGTAGATGGTTTCGTGGGTGACGATGATGGCCTTGGGACGCCCGGTGGATCCCGAGGTGAAGCCGACGACGGCGCCTTGGTCCGGTCGAACCTGCGCCGCCTCCAGCCAGTTCTCCGGCGGCGGGGGTGCCGCGTGCAGCCAGTCCTCGAAGGCGATGTCGGCCGGAGCCGCGTCAAAACCGATCCGATTGCCGGTGGCCAGGTCTGGCGAGAGCTGACCGAAATGCGCCGACGCCATCAGTTTCGGTCGGGCTGTCTCGACCTGGTCGGTCAGCGTTTTGGCGCCCAGCCCGTCACCGATGCGGATGACCAGCGCCCCCATGACCATGCCGGCCAGGGTGAGGATGAAGCTCTCGAGGCGCTGCGTACTGTCGACGGCAAACCGGTCTGCCGGGCCGATCCCCTCGGCGGTGAGCGCGCCGATGGCCTGACCGACAAGGTATTTCACATCGCCGACGCTGAGTGCGCCTTCCTCACTGACATAGACGAGCGGACTGTCCGGATCCCGGTCCATCGCCATGCGGAACAGGGCGAGGGCTGTGCGATCAGCCCAGGGCACGGCACTCGCGGGACCATGCCCGGTCGCAAATTGGAGCGTGAGGCTGCGGTCCGACAGATCGAAGCGAGCGCGGAGGGACTGGCAGAGTGCTGCGGTGTCTTCAGCGGATTTGCGCAGGGCGCGGGCCACGCGTTCGACCGGCGCGTCGAGTGAGATCCAGTAGAGCGCCGCGGCTTCGTCCGGGGTGAGCGGAATGGGCGCGTCCGCTTCGGATTGAAGCGCGCAGGCCTGCACATCCAGCCGCAGAACGGATGTCTCCACCCCAGGCATCTCTTCCCCCGACACGATCACACCGGGACGTTTCTTAGCAGACGCAGCAAGCGCGTCCAGATGAAAGCCGGTTAGAGCCCGGATCAGGCTCTCTTTTTTCGAATGTCGAGGAAATGGATGGTGGGCGATACTGGGATTGAACCAGTGACCCCTTCGATGTCAACGAAGTGCTCTCCCGCTGAGCTAATCGCCCATCCGATGCGAGGAGCCGGGTGTTTAGCGTCCCTTTGCGGGGAGCGCAAGATGGTGATGCGCTTCTGGTGGCGTGGATTGCAGTTTGGTCCGGAAACGAAAAGAGCCCGCCGATTGGCGGGCTCGTTTTGTGGTGCGACGGGTCCCGGGATCAGGCGGCCATCACGCGTGCGACCTCATCGACCAGTTCACGCAGGTGGAAAGGCTTGGAGAGCACTTTCGCATTGGTCGGTGCGCCGGAACCCGGGTTGAGGGCGACCGCGGCGAACCCGGTAATGAACATGATCTTCAGGGCCGGATCGACCTCCGTGGCGCGACGCGCCAGCTCGATACCGTCTACGCCCGGCATGACGATATCGGTCAGCAGCAGGTCAAACTGGGCCGGATTGTCACCGATCGCGTCCAGTCCTTCCTCGCCGTCTGCACAGACCCGGACTTCGTGCCCGGCGCGCTTCAGCGCCTTGGCGAGGAAGTCGCGCATGGAATCATCGTCTTCTGCCAAAAGGATCTTAGCCATGGATTTCCCACCCTTGCGAAACTCGAAACGACGCGACTCTAGCGCCCTAAGGTAAAAGTGTACTGAACGCGCTGCAATGCTTGACCACTCGTGTGCAGCTGCGCAGTGTCGCCTCATGCCATCGACACTGACATCATCCTCCCAGGCGACCGAACCGGCAATGCACAAAACGCAAAAGGGCGTTATCGCGCTGACGCGGCCGACCGGTGCTGACGAGATTCCCGTGTTGGTTTCCTCGCCGCATTCGGGACGCGATTACGCCTCGACCTTCTGCGAGAGAACGCACGCGGCGCTGGGGCAGTTGCGGCGCTCGGAGGACGCTTTCGTTGACGATCTGATCGAGGGCGCCCCTGCCTTTGGTGCGACAACGCTCTGTGCGCTTTTTCCGCGTGTCTTTGTGGATGTGAATCGCCGGGTCGACGAGCTGGATCCGAAAATGTTTGCGGACCGGCTGCCGGAGGGGGCGTTCGAGGAAACACGGCGTACGGCCTCCGGGCTGGGCGTGCTGCCGCGTGTAACCGCGGACGGGGCGCCGCTTTACCGACGCAAATTCCGTTACGCGGAAGCCGTGGACTGGCTCGACACCTATTATCGTCCCTATCATGACGCGATGGCCGCGTGTCTCGAGGATTTTCGCCAGCGGTTTGGTATCGCCATTGTGCTGGATATCCACTCCATGCCGAAACAGAGTGCGCGCGGCGCGGATATCGTGCTCGGTGATCGCTACGGCCAGTCCTGTTCGCCCCTCCTGACCGAGTTCGCGGAAACGGTTTTTCGCGAGGCAGGATATGTAACAGTTCGGAACACTCCCTACGCGGGCGGTTACACCACGGAGCATTACGGGCGTCCCGAAGCGGGCGTGCATGCGATCCAGGTTGAGATAAACCGCAGCCTCTACATGGATGAATCCCGGGTCGCGACAGCCCCGGGGTTTCGCGCGATGCGCGAGAAAATGCTTAGTTTCGTCAACGCAGTAGCGAATAAGGACTGGTCTGTCGCACTGACGTCATAATCATGCCCACTTCAGGCGAAGACTGGAGTCTGTCTTCGCCCGGCACGCGCTTTGCTCCCCTGTCAGGTGTGCGTCCCAGAGCGACGCAATTTGATACGCGAAGACGAGGCGTGAGTAGTTATGACGAACGATATTGATCTCCATGTTGGCAAGCGTCTGCGTCGCAGGCGCCGCCTGCTGGGCCTGACCCAGCAACAGCTGGCCGAATCCGTTGGTATCCGGTTCCAGCAAATCCAGAAATACGAGTGTGGCGCCAACCGCGTCAGCGCGAGCCGTCTCTTTGAGCTGGCCGAGGCGCTCGATGTCCCGGTGCAGTACTTCTATGAAGGCCTCTCGCAGCGCGATGAAGCCGCCAATGAAGGCAACCAGCTGGCAGCCGATGTGCTGTCCCAGAAGGAAACCGTCGACCTGATCCGGGCCTATTACCGCCTGGGCGAGCGTCCGCGCAAACGCCTTCTTGAACTCGCCAAATCGCTTGAGCCGGACGAAGCGGCCAACGACGCAGCCTGAGGCGGGTAACAGGACATGTCAGGGGGAGAGTTGCGCCTAGCGTGACCGGATGGGTCGTGCTAGGCGCAAGCGCATGTCCGAAACCGAATTTTCCCGAGATCTGGAAATCGCAAACCGGCTGGCCGATGCGGCCCGCGCGGCGGCCTTGCCGTTTTTCCGTACCGCTCTGACCGTCGACAACAAGCTTGAGACGGGGTTCGATCCCGTGACGGCTGCGGACCGCGCCGCAGAGACGGCGATCCGGGATCTGCTGGAGACGCTGTGCCCGGAAGACGGTATTTGCGGTGAGGAATTCGGCGTGAAACCCTCCCGTTCCGGGCGCGAGTGGGTGCTCGACCCGGTCGATGGAACCCGCGCCTTCATCGCCGGTCTGCCGACCTGGACCGTGCTGATTGCCCTGTCCGTCGAGAACGTCCCGCAAATCGGCGTGATCGATCAGCCTCATATCGGCGAACGCTTCATCGGCTGGCCCGGTGGGGCAAAGCTGGTGCGCGAGGGCCGGTCCTCGCCGCTGGCAGTGGACGCGTCGCGTGCCCTGAGCCAGGCGATCATGGCGACGACCGATCCCTATCTTTTCGAAGGTGATGAGGGCCCGATTTTCCAGCGATTGCGCAATCGGGTCCGTCTGTGTCGCTACGGCTATGACGCCTATGCCTACGCCATGATCGCGACCGGCTGTGTCGATCTGGTCGTGGAGAGCGGTCTGCAGAAATATGATATCGCGGCGCTGATGCCCGTCGTGCGCGGTGCGGGCGGCATCGTCACGGACTGGGCCGGTAATCCGCCGGGAGAAAGTGGCCAGATCATCGCCGCTGGCAGCGCAGCGGTCCACACGGCGGCGCTCGAACTCCTGCGTCCGGGCGCACTCTAGCGGCCCACAAAAATCGGCCGGCCACCCGAGGGATGACCGGCCGATGCTTGATCCGGATGGATCCCGAATTTTACTCCTCAGCTGCTTCCGGCTTGCGGAAGAGCAGGGTCATGCGATCGCTTTCGCCGATCGCGTCGTAATGCTCACGATCAAAGTCGGCTGCGACCTCTTCGCCACGATTGGCGGAGCGGCGCACCGGCGGCAGGGTCCAGACGCCGAACGGGTGGTCGGCCGTGTCTGCCGGATTGGCATTGACCTCGGAGCGACCGACGAGTTCGAACCCGGCTTCTTCTGCCAGCGCGATCACATAGGCCTCCTGCACATAACCCGTGCGGGCCCGCGGGTCCTGTTCACGGGTCGAGGGGAGGCGGTGCTCCACCACGCCCAGCGTGCCGCCGGGGCGAAGCGCCGCGTAGAAATCGCTGAAGGCTTTCTCGGCATAGCCGCCGCCCATCCAGTTGTGGACATTGCGGAAGGAGAGGATGGTATCGATGCTGCCCGGCTCAGCGAGCGCGCCCGACGTGTCGTCAAAACCGGCCAGCTGGACGTCACCGAAGCGCGCATCACCGGTATAGCGATCCGCAAAACTCTGGCGCGCATTCACGCGGGCCTCCGAAGCGGCATCGGCGGGAAAGTGCGCCGCGATATACGTGCCGCCATTGCCGGCGATCCAGGGTGCGAGAATGTCGGTGTACCAGCCACCGCCAGGCCAGATTTCGACCACTGTGGAGGACGGGTCGACCTCCAGGAAAGTCAGCGTTTCGACCGGATGGCGGAAGGCATCCCGCTCGACACGCGCCGTTGAGCGCCAACCGCCGGCGAGGGCTTCGTCCAGCGTTTCGACGCCGGGCGAGGCTTGTGTCGTGGTTTCGGTCGGCTGTTCGGTCTCGGCCTGTGGCTGTGTATCCGCTGAAACGGCCTGTTCCTCCTCAGGCGCGCTGCAGGCTGCCAGCGCGAGTGCAGTAAGGCTTGCGACAAGAATACGAGACGTGGACATACAGTGACTCTCCTGTTGGAATTTCGC
>Ga0070726_10003302_pt1 | contig 13653 bp, 13 predicted proteins | sample tdAd471_FD_67275 | JGI IMG/M metagenome (GOLD analysis project Ga0070726, IMG submission 67275) | Marine sediment microbial communities from the Atlantic coast under amendment with organic carbon and nitrate - tdAd47.1 | ecosystem: Environmental > Aquatic > Marine > Coastal > Sediment | place...
GGGGGCAGTTCACCCCGCCGCGCTCGCGACCGCGGTTCTTGGAGATCTCCTCGGCGGTGCAGCTGTCGACGTAGGCCTTGCCGTCCTGGATCAGCTTCAGCGCGTAGCCGTAGAGCTGCTCGAAGTAGTCCGAGGCGTAGAGCGTCTTGGGCCAGTCGTAGCCCAGCCAGCGAATGTCGCGCTCGATCGCCTCGGCGTATTCGACGCTCTCCTTGGTGGGGTTCGTGTCGTCCAGCCGCAGGTTGCAGACGGAGCCGTACTCCTTGGCGATCTCGAAGTTGATACAGATCGCCTTCACGTGCCCAATGTGCAGGTAGCCGTTGGGCTCCGGTGGGAAGCGCGTCTGCACCCGCCCGCCGTAGCGCCCGCTGGCTACGTCCTCGGCAATCGCCTGCCTCAGGAAATCGGTCGACTCGGCCATGTGCTCCACCCTCGGCGGCTCAGGATACCGCGTCGCCGCCGGGCCCACGACGCCGGGTGCGGGGGGCCCCTGTTGAGAGAATTGCTACCGCTCGGACGGCGGCACGTCCGCTTCGTCTTCGGCCACCGCCGCCCAGATCAGCGTCACCGGCAGCGCCGCCGTGTCGAGGGCCAGGCTGAGGGGCCAGTCAACGATCGCCAGGGGAACCATCCACGGGAGCCAAATCTGGTCCGGTGGCGTTGGAATGATCCTGCGGGTGTCGAAGCGCACCCCGCTGTAGACGATCGGCCCCGCGCCGTAGGCGATCCGCGCGCCGAGCGAGAAGCAGGTGCCGCACCCGCTGAGCAGCAGCAGCGCGCCGGCCAGCCAGGCCCTCAGGCGAGGGTGACGACCCAAGCCTCGGCGTTCTCGTCTTCGGGGTGCGCGCCGAACATGACGTGCTCGGGGTAGCCCTGGAACTGAATGAAGTAGCTCGTCTCGGGCTCGAGCTTGTTCTGGCAGGCGACCGCGTTGAACTCGTGCCCGGCGACGTCGCATTGAATGTCGTCGATCGGGTACTCGAGGATCGTCTTCTTGGGCAGCTCGTTGGCCTTGCCCACGCCGTGCTGTTGGATCGTGCCGCCGGGGCTGACCCCGAACATGCCGCCCTTCCACTCGCCCTCGACGGGGCCGACCTCGAACCACTGCCCGCACATGGTGTGCGCGATCACGTTCAGGCGGAACCCGCGGGACTCGGCGAACTTCGACTTACCTCGGCACTGGATCAGGAGCTTGGCGGACCAGCGCTCGGCGCCGCCGTCGATCGCCTTGCCTTGCTTCCAGAGGGTGGGGCAGCTCTCGAGGTCGGGCTCGCCGTCGAGGCCGAGGAACACCACATGGGGCGGGGTGGTCCGCAGCGAGGTGATCATGGCCAGGGTCATGGAGAGCCCGTAGCGGATCGTGGCGCTCTCGAAGTCTTCCTTGCGGCCGGCGATCACCCAGGTCTCGGGGCCGGCTTCGTCGGAGCTCAGGCGGCTGGCGAGCTCGCCCCAGGCGTACTTGTCGAGGTCGTCGACCCAGCGCGCGCCGCCGAGGGTGTAGCCGACCTTGTTCATGTCGGCGACGTACTTCTCCAGCGGGGGGGCGTCCGCGTCTTCGGGGGGAAGCCAGGTCAACCAAGCCGTCTGCGCCATGTCCTCGTCCTCGTTTCGGCCGGGATCCTAACCCGCTGGGCGGGGGTTGGGTCCAGGGCGGGTGCGGTATGCTCCCTGCTCGCGTGAGGAGGTGACATGCAGGCCTTTCGACTCGAGGGTGGGTTCGGCGTCGCCAACCTGAAGCAGGTCGAGCTCCCCAACCCCGCCCCGGGCCCGCTCGACGTGCGGGTCAAGGTCAAGGCGGTCTCGCTCAACTACCGCGACTGGCTGATGGTCGAGGGGCACTACAACCCCAAGCAGCCGCTGCCGCTGATCCCCTGCAGCGACGGCATGGGCGTGGTCGACGCGGTCGGGCCGGCGGTCACTCGGTTCGAGGTCGGCGACCGGGTCATGGGCTGCTTCGCCCGCGACTGGCTGGAGGGCGAGCCGACGCCGAGCGCCCTCGCCTCGACCCTCGGCGGGCCCCTCGACGGCTGGCTGGCCGAGGAGGTCGTGCTCCCGGAGTCGTCGCTGGTGCGGGTGCCGACCCACCTCCACGACGCCGAGGCCGCGACCCTGCCCTGCGCCGGGGTCACCGCCTGGAGCGCGCTGATCACCCACGGCCGGATCCAGCCGGGCGAGACCGTGCTCGTGCAGGGCACGGGCGGGGTCTCGACCTTCGCGCTGCAGCTGGCCAAGCTCGCGGGGGCCACGGTCTACGTGACCTCCAAGAGCGACGCCAAGCTCGAGCGCGCCAAACAGCTGGGCGCCGACCACACGATCAACTACGTGACTCACCCCAAGTGGGCGCGGGAGGTCGTACGCCTCACCGACGGTCGCGGCGTCGACCACGTGGTCGAGGTCGGCGGCGCGGGGACCCTCGCCCAGTCGCTGCGCGCCGTGCGCGTGGCCGGGACGGTGAGTGTGATCGGCGTGCTCTCCGGGCGTGAGACCGAGCTCGACCTGGCGCCGGTGCTGATGCGCAGACTGAAGCTGCAAGGGATCCTCGTCGGCAGCCGCGAGGAGCTCGAGGCCCTCGCCCGCGCGCTGGAGGCCAACCACGACCTGCGGCCGGTGGTCGACACCGAGTTCCCCTTCGAGCAGGCGCCCCAGGCGCTGGAGGCGCTGGCCAAGGGCGAGCACCTCGGCAAGCTCGTGATCCGGGTGGGGTAGACACGCCAGGCCGTCGATCCTCACGCGCTGCGGCGATTCGACGCACGGCGTCCCAGCCTGCCCCACTCGCGTCGACGACACGCCAGGGGATAGCGCTGGCACGCGGGGTGCACTCGAACGCGGCATGCAGATCAAGACGACCGTGGCCCGCTTGCTGGGCGCCTCCTCCTCCGACCCCGCCCACCAGCTGAAGCAGTCGATCCGCGAACTGGAAGACCAGGTGCCCCGGCTCAACGACGGGCTGGCCCACCTCAAGGCCCAGGTCACCTGCAGCGAGCGCGAGCTCGCCGCGCTGCGCGAGCGCGACGCCGAGCTAGAGGCCAAGATCCTCGACGCCTGGGAGCGCGAGCGGCCGGACGTGGCCGCCAACTACGCGCTGACCCAGGACGAGCTGCGGCGCGCGATCGCCCGCGAGGAGGCCCAGCTGACGTTGGCCCAGACCGCCTTCGCCCGCGGGCAGCGGCTGAAGCGCGCGTTCATGCTGCACAAGGAGGAGACGATCCAGCTGGCCAAGGACGCGCTCTCCGCCCAGCGCCAGGCCGAGTGGAACCGGCGGGTGGCGACCACCCTCGGCGGGCTGCAGCTCGAGCTCGGCACCCTCCCCGATCCGCTGGTGACCCAGCTCCAGGCCGACGAGGCTCGCTCGCGGCTCGAGCTGTGGCAGGCCCTCGAGCGCGTGCTCGAGGCCGACGACCTCGAGCGCGACCAGCTCCAGGCCCTGGTGGCGGTGACCCGCCACGAGCTGCGGGGGCTGGGCGAGCAGCTCGCCCACGCCAGCGCGCGGCTCGAGCGCCTCGAGGCGCGCCTGGGCCGGCTCGACGGCTAGCCCTCCGCCAGCCCCCAGTGGTAGCGATACACCGGATCCCCCTGGCTGAGGTGCCAGGCCTCGCGGTTGGTCTGCACGCGCTCGGGGTCGGGCTGGGCCGGCTGGCGCGGGCCGAAGCGGTTCACGTAGCGCGGGTGCGCCTCGACCAGGTCGAGCACCTCCTCGGCGTAGTCGCGGTAGTCGGTGGCGAACTGCAGCTCGCCGTCGGGGGTCAGCCGGCTGGCGACCGCGTCGAGGAACTCGGGCTTCACCAGCCGCCGCTTGTGGTGCTTGGTCTTGAACCAGGGGTCGGGGAAGTGCACGTAGACCCGCTGCACGCTCTCGGGCGCGAAGAGCTCGCTGAAGCTGGTGTTGGCGTTGCAGAGCACGACGTGGGCGTTGGCCAGCTCGTCGCGCTCGATCCGCCCGCGGACCTCCTCCACCAGGGGCACGCGGATCTCGAGCCCGACGAAGTTGTGCTCGGGCACGCGCCGGGCGCGCTCGAGCATGAACGTCCCGTGCATGCAGCCCACGTCGACCTCCAGCGGTCGCTCCGGGTGCGCGAACACCTGGGTCCAGTCGGGGATCTCGACCGGGCGACGAAAGCTGAGCGGGTTGACGTGGTGGCGGACGCGCTTCTTGGGCCGGGAGGCCACGGCGGGTCTAGGTCTTGAGGACGTCGACGTACTTGCCGTCGCCCTGCTTGACCAGCTTCTTGAAGCCGTTCTTGCGCAGGTTGTCGTCGCTGAGCAGCTTCTTCTCGTTCCAGCGCTGGCTGGTGACGCAGGTCGCGCCGCCGATCACACGGCGGATCGCGGTCTTGCAGTCGGGGCACTCGCTGAGCGCGGCTTCGGAGAGCGGCTGCAAGACCTCGAACCCGTCCAGGCAGGTCTCGCACCCGTTGGCCTTGGCGGTGTAGCGATACGTAGGCATGGGCTTCCTCCTCCTTTCAGGGGGCCTCTCCGAGGCCCCCTCGCGGCAAAGGCCGCTCGGGCTCACCCCCAATCGGTTGAGGGCTCTGGCTTCAGGGTAGCCGAGAGGTCCGCTCCGTCCAGCCCAATCCCTGGGGCGTCCGAGGGTTACCCGTGGTGGTGGCAGGGCCCGTGGCAGTGGCAGACCACGACCCGGGTGCGCGTGCGGCGCCGCGGGCGCTTGCGGGTGTCGACCCCGACCGACGCGTCGAGCAGGTGCTGCCCGTAGGACTTGCTCGGGTAGTTGCCCCGCCGGCCGTCGTCCCCCGAGCGGAGGCCGGCCTCAATGAACATGCAACCCGAGCTGGTGCACAGGATTGCGGCGAACAGCAGCGTGGCGAAGACTCTCATGGGACCCCCTGGCGCGCTCCCCTGCGCGGTTCGGTGGGTAGGAGTCGGGGTCCAGCTTTGGTTTCGCGTCGGACCCGACGACCCCCCCTAAGTCCCTGCCAGCCGCTACCATGCAGCCCATGGAAGAGAACGAGGCCTCCCGAGAGCTGCAATGGCTGCGCGCCGTTCGCGACCTCTCGCACCTGCTGGCGACGGAGCACGAGCCCAAGCGCCTGCTGTCCTTGATCCTCGACGCCGCGATCGAGATCACCAACGCCGAGCGGGGCTACCTGGTGCGGGTCCGCGGGCGAAAGCCCGACGGCAGCTACCGCTTCCGGGTCGAGGTCGCCCGCGGCTTCGACCGCCTGAGCCTCGCCAGCGAAGAGGGCGAGGTCTCGCGGACCGTGGTCAAGCGGGTCGTCGAGTCGGGCCAGGGCCTGGTCACGACCCACGAGCACGACTCCGACGTGCTCCGCGTCTCGAGCGTCATGGCCCGCAAGGTGGTCGCGATCCTCTGCGCGCCCATGGCGCTGCGCGAGGAGATCTGGGGCGTGCTCTACCTCGACCACAAGCGCGAGCGCGACGTGTTCAACGACAACGACCTCCAGATCCTGGGGACCTTCGCCAGCCAGGCCGCCCTCGCCATGGAGACCGCCGAGCTGCGCGCGGGGATCAAGCCCGAGGCCCAGCCGGTGAGCGCGCCGCCCGCGCCGCGCGCCGCGCTGCTGGGCAACTCCCTCGCCATGCGCACCCTCCGCGAGCAGATCGAGCGCGCCTCGCGCACCGACCAGGCGGTGCTCGTCGTGGGCGAGAGCGGCACGGGCAAGACCCGCGTCGCCGAGGAGATCCACTCCGCCGCCCGCGCCGGGGCGCCCTTCGTCGTCGAGCGCCTCGACGCCCACGACGAGAAGGAGCTCGAGCTCCTGCTCTTCGGCTGCGAACCCGGCGTGCTGCGACCCGAGCTGCCCTCGCGCACCGGTCTGTTCCACAAGGCCGGCAAGGGGACCCTCGTGCTGCGCGAGGTCTCGGGGCTGTCCCAGCGCTTGCAGTCCAAGCTGCTGCGCGTGCTGCAGACCAACGCCGTCAAACCCGTGGGGGCCGACCGCGAGTTCCCCCTCGGCTGCCGGGTCGTGTGCACGACCACCAAGGACCTGCGGGAGGAGGTCCAGGCTGGCCGCTTCCGCGAAGACCTGTTCTATCGCCTGGACGTGCTGCGCCTGTTCGTGCCCGCGCTGCGCGAGCGCTCCGAGGACGTGCTCGAGAGCTTCCACGCCTTCGCCGCCGAGGTCGACCCGCGCAAGCTGACCCTCACCCCCCGCGCCCAGGAGCTGCTCATGAGCTACCCCTGGCCGGGCAACGTGCGCGAGCTGCGCAACGAGGCGCGCCGGCTGGCGGAGTCGCCCCAGCGCACGGTCTCGGCCCAGCAGCTCTCGAACGCGATCCAGGAGGGGCGCGGCGTGAGCGCCGCCCGCGGCACGCTCTCGGGCAAGACCCTGGCCGAGGTCGAGCAGGCCATGATCGAGACCGCGATCAAGGAGTGCCGGGGCAACAAGAGCCGCGCCGCCCGCCAGCTGGGGATCCCGCGCACCACGCTCTACCACCTGATCGAGCGGTATGGGATCAATTGAATTGATCCCACACCGCTCGATCCGGTGCTGAAGTGTTCCGAGGGGGCCTCTCCGAGGCCCCCTCGCCCTCGCAAGTAAATTGCTCGGGCTCACCCCACAGGAGCGGGCGCTTCGCGCCCGCGGCTCCGCTGGGCAAGACGCCGCGCGCTTCGCGCGCAGTGCTCCGCCGACGCGCCCACTCCCCTGAAAGGCAGTGCTCCGCCGACGCGCCCACTCCCCTGAAAGCGCGAGCCTTCAGCCCGTTGGGGGTGAGCCCGAGCAGCTCTGCTGCGAGGGCGAGGGGGCCTCGGAGAGGCCCCCTGAGAACATCAGACTGCCTGCGACGGCGATCACCGAAGGTGATCGCCGTCGCAGTCAGTCCAGGCTCATGGACGCGAACAGCGAGTGCAGGTCGACGTCGTCGCGGATCCGGTGTTGGACCAGGCTGAGGAAGTCGTCGTGGCGCAGCTTGAGCTCGCGGAACATGGCGCGCACGTGGGCGTTGCCGGCCTCTCGCTCGCGGGCGTCGATCTTCTGCAGCGACTTGTTGAGCGCGTCTGGGATCTCTTCGCTGGGGGCGCCGTAGACGAACTCGGGGTCGAGGAGCTTGAACACCGTCGGGGTCTCGTAGCCCAGCTCGAGGGCCAGCTCGTCGAGGATCTCGCGCGAGACGCGGAGGTTGCCTTCGAGCAGTTGTTGGGTGTTCTTCTTCTCCGCCTCGGTGGCGCCGCCCATGAACTCCCCCTGCTCCAGGCGCTTGAGCATGGTGTGCGACCACACCCGCTTCTCCTGGATCAGGAACGCTTGCTCCAGGAGGTTGCAGCGGGTCTCCAGCTCACGAATGTGGCGGGCGTCGCCGGGAGAGGTCATGCGGGAATCCTCCAGACGGCTCAGCGACTCGCGCGGGGCCTGTTTTCAGCATAGCGGCTGGATGCAGAAAGGCACGATGGCAATGCCCGGGCGGTTCACGAGAAATTTGCCAGGGCCCGATCCCGCCCCTCGAATCCGCGTAGAATCCGGCCATGAACAGCTTTGCAGTCGGTGACGTAACCCTAGGCGAGCCCGGGACCTTGTTCCTGATCGCGGGCCCTTGCGTGCTCGAGGACGCGGAGATCCCAATGCGGATCGGGCGCTTCGTGCGCGACGTGTGCGCCGAGCTCGGCGTGCCCTACGTGTTCAAGGCCTCCTTCGACAAGGCCAACCGCTCGTCGTTCAAGGCCTTTCGCGGACCCGGTCTCGAGAAGGGGCTGGATATCCTGCGCGCGATCAAGACCGAGCTCGGCGTGCCGGTGCTGACCGACGTGCACTTGCCCGAGCAGTGCGCGCCCGTGGCGGAGGTCGTGGACGTGCTGCAGATCCCGGCCTTCCTCTGCCGCCAGACCGACCTGATCGTGGCCGCCGCCGAGACCGGCGCCGCGGTGAACATCAAGAAGGGTCAGTTCCTCGCGCCCTGGGACATGAAGGGACCCCTCGACAAGGCCCGCCTCGCGGGCTGCGAGAGGGTCATGCTCACCGAGCGCGGCGCGAGCTTTGGCTACAACAACCTGGTCAGCGACCTGCGCGCGCTCCCGATCATGCGCGCGTTCGGCGCGCCGGTGGTCTTCGACGCGACCCACTCGCTGCAGCTCCCGGGGGGTCACGGCGACCGCACCGCGGGCATGCGCGAGTACATTCCGCACCTCTCGCGCGCGGCGGTCGCGGCCGGGGTCGACGGGATCTTCGCCGAGGTGCACGAGGACCCGGCCTCGTCCCCGAGCGACGCGGACAACATGCTGCAGCTCGAAGAGCTGCGCCCGCTGCTCGAGACCTGGCTGAAGATCAAGGCCCTCGTCCCGTGAACGCTCCGCGGGTGGTCGTCGTGATCCCCGCGCTCGACGAAGAGGCCTCGCTGGGCCAGGTGCTCGACGCGATCCCGCCCACGGTGGAGGCGGTGGTCGTGTGCGACAACGGCTCGCGCGACCGCACCGCCGAGGTCGCCCGCGCCCACGGCGCGCTCGTCGTGCACGAGGCGCGGAGGGGCTACGGCTCCGCGTGCCTGCGCGCGCTCGACGCCGTGCGCGCGCGGCCCGAGGGGCCGCCGGACGTGGTGTGCTTCCTCGACGCCGACTACTCCGACTACCCCGAAGACCTCCCGCGCCTGATCGAGCCGATCGCCGCCGGGGAGGCCGACCTCGTGCTCGGCTCGCGCATGCTGCTCCCCGAGGCGCGGGCCTCGCTCCTGCCCCAGGCGCGCTTCGGGAACCAGCTGGCGACGTTCTTGATCCGGTTGCTGTGGGGCGTGCGCTACACCGACCTGGGCCCCTTCCGCGCGGTGCGCTGGGACGCCCTGGAGCGGGTGCGCATGCGCGACCCCGACTTTGGCTGGACCGTCGAGCTGCAGATCAAGGCCGCGCGCCACGGGCTGCGCGCCATGGAGGTCCCGGTCCGCTACCGCCGGCGGGTGGGGGTCTCGAAGATCACGGGCACCCTGCGCGGGACCTTCGCCGCGGGCACGAAGATCCTGACCACGATCGGGCGCTACGGGCTGTTCGACCGTGGCTGAGCCGGGGCTCACGCGCAGGCTCCGCAGCTGGCGAGCCGGCGAGCGCGCGCTCCTCGGGCGGGGCGACGTCGAGGACCGGCTCCCCGGGCGCACCCCCGCCGGGGTGGCGCCAGAGCCGCTGAGCCCCGAGGACCGCGCGGCCTGGAACTGGTCGCTCTCCTGGCCCACCCTCCAGCGCGACCTGGAGGCGACCCTGATCGAGGTCCTGGGTCGGGAGCGGCTCGAAGCCAGCGGCGTCGACCTGACCCGCACGCTGGCATCGATCCGCAGCTGGCCCGAGGCGCGCCGCAAGCTGCGCCTCGCGCGCGCCGTCGACTACCCGAGCGAGCTCCTGGCCGAGCTCGTCGACCCCGCGCGCTGCGAGGCCCTGCTCGCCGACTGCGCCGACCCGCTGGCCCACGGCGTGCGGCTCGGGCGCTATGCCGAGCGGGTCGCCGAGCTGGCGCGGTTGGCCCCGGCGGGGCCCGCCCTCGACGTGGGCTGCGCCAGCGGCGAGGGCGCCTGGGAGCTCGCCGCGGCGCGGGGCGGCCCGGTGCTCGGGACCGACGTGTGCCCGTTGCTGATCGAGCTGGCCCGCGCGCGGCGCGTGCCCCACGACCCCGAGCGCGAGCGCGCCCTGGTCGAGCTCGCCGCGGGCGTCGATCCGGCTCGGGTCTCCTTCGCGGTGGCCGACGTGCGCCAGCCTCCGCCCGGACGCTTCGCGCTGATCGCCTGCCACGGCGTGCTCGGCGAGAGCGTGCGCGGCGACGACGTGCCCCTCGCCCTCGACGCGTTGATCGGCGCCCTGCTCCCGGGCGGCGTGCTCTCCCTGGCGCACCGCTTCCGCGAGGATCGGGCCGCCGCCTTCGAGGCCGACCTCGCTGCCGCGGTCGAGCGCCACGGCCTCGAGGTCCTCGCCCCCGACCTCGTGCGCGCCCCTTGAACCAGAGCCTCCAGCCCATTGGGGTGAGTGCGAGCAGCTTCGCTGCGAGCACGAGGGGCCTCGGAGAGGCCCCGGGAACCAGCAACACGGCGCCCGTGGGTGACCACGGGCGCCGCGCAGGGATCGGAACTGAAGGGTGCAAAAGAAGACGAGGGGCGACGAGCCCCTCAGAACGGGTGGGTCAGTTGGCCTCCGCCGTGGGCAGGGGGCCCAGCTGCATGCCGTCGGCGGCCCAGCGCAACACCACGTCGCGCCGGAGTGAGGGGTTGGGGATCCCCTGCGCCGGGTGGGGCAGGGTCGCGGAGGTCCGCAGCAGGAGCTCGGAGTTCTCCACGTCGTCGGGGTCCATGTAGGCGACGGTGATTCGGTAGTCGGCTTCGAGGTCCCCGGTGGTGGACATGAGGAACGGCCGCTGGCTGGCGAGGTCGTGGCAGCGCACGCAGTTGACCGCGGTGTAGATCGGCGCCACGTGCTCGGTGTAGTTCACGGGTCCCGCCTGCTCGGGGGCGCCCTGCTCCACCCACTTCAGCAGGTCCTGATAGCGCGGATCCTGCGGGGTCAAGATCGCGCCCCCGCCGTGAGGGGTGGACCCGGTCGCCTTGGTCAGGAGGGAGGAGGCTGCGGGCGCGGCGGTGTCTACGAAGGACAGCGTCGAGCCCAGGTCGGCGGCCGGATCCACCCCGAGCCGGAAGGAACGGGAGGGATCGGAGTGACAGGGGGTGCAGGAGGAGGAGAGCAGGTCGTGGATTCCGTCCCCGAAGCCGCGGGGGAGGTCGGCGAACTCGTCGACCGCCGGCGCCTGGGCGAAGAGCCGCGCGCCGTTGGGGCCTCGCGCGGCGACCCACAGGGTCTCGCCGTCGGCGGCGAGGGTCTCGATCCCGAGGGTCGCCGGGAGGCCGGTGACCTCGCGCCAGGTGCCCTCGGAGGTGGTGAGCAGCTTGCCGTCGTCGAAGCCCACGTAGGGTTGGTCGCCGATCCAGGCGGTGCCCTGGGGTTCGTGGTCGAACCGGGCGGCGACCTCGACGCTGAATCCGTCGCTGACGGCGACGTAGCCCCCCAGCGCCTGACCGCTGGCGCCGTCGTGCTCGCCGACGACGATCACCAGCTCCTCGCCGCTGTCGGTGGCCCGGACCCCGAACCCGACGATCCGCTGCTCGATCGCTCCGGAGTGACTGGCGGCCACCGGGAGGGCGAGCACGGCGGCCTGGGGTTGGTCGGGCTCCATACGGGCCAGGCGCGCCCCGGCGACGCCGCCGCTGAGGGGGGTCACCCCGACGACGTAGAGCGCGCCGTTGAAGCCCACGGCGCCGGTGGGCTGTGTGGAGGGGATCGTGCCCAGGGATTCGAGCGCGCCGTCGAGGCCGACCCGCAGGACCTCCCCGTCGAAGGGCGCGCCGCCGGTGAGCACCAGCGCCACGCTGCCGACGCTGGCCACCGAGACGCTCTCGGCGTCGGTCTCCAGCAGCGGACGCCAACTGACCTCGCCGTCGACGTCGTCGCGAACGAGGAGCGCGCCGCCGGTCGCCGCGCGGGTCCCCATGAACACCTGCTCGCCGACGCTGGCGAAGGAGGTCGGCTGGCTGCTGAGGGTCACCTCGTGCTGAGGCTCCTCGCCGGTCTTGACCCGCAGCACGTCGGTCCCGCGGGCCGCGAGCACGGCGCCGTCGCCGGTCACGCCCAGGGCGCTGACTTCGCCGCCGAGCTCGGTGCTGTTGAAGCCGATCGCGACCGCGTCGCCCTGGTCGGGGTTGACCGTGGCCGGCGCAGCCGTCGACCGCGGGGCGACCACGAAGGGCGCCCCCGAGCCTTGGCTGCACCCGGCGACGATCGTGCTCAGCCCCAGGGGGAGAGCAACACTCACAGCATGAACCCAGCGCAGCGCCTTCACGATTCCGTCCTCCAGGGGTTGGTGCCCCGACGGCCCCCAGCGCTAACCGGAAAAAGTGAAGGCGAGGCCCTCTCCTCGGGCTAGCCGCTGCCGAGAAAGGACTTAGGTCGGCTGCCCTCGGCTTCGTTACACGAGCTGTACTCGCTGGCCGGCGGCGCGCTCCCGGCCCCTTAGAATCCCGGCCGCGAGGAGGCCCCATGCTGCACGTCGCCGTTTCCCTGGGCTTGTCCATTTGCGCCACGTTCTCCGTCGGCGAGCACACCTTCCACCACCGCGAGCTGCCCAACGGGCTGCACGCCATGGCCGCCGACGACGGCGACCGCTCGCGGACCTCGGTGTTCGTGATCTACGGCGTGGGCAACCGCATGGAGACCTCGCGCACCACCGGCATGGCGCACCTGACCGAGCACGCGCTGTTCACGGGGACGGCGACCACGCCGGCCGGGCAGCACGACGCCAAGGTCAAGGCGCTGGGCGGGGAGAGCAACGCCTACACCCGCGACGACTTCACCGCCTACTACGCGCACAACTTTCGCCCCGACGCGCTGGCCGAGGTGTTGGCCCTCGAGGCCGACCGCATGCGCGGGCTGACCTGGGACGAGGGGGCGTTCCTCCACGAGCGCGAGCGCCTGCGCGTCGAGGAGCAGCACTCCTACAACGGCGAGGTCAACCTCTCCGGGCTGCGCGACCTGCTGGTGTGGGACGGCCGTGACTACGGCGCGGGAGTCGCCGACGAGAAGGGCAACACCTGGGGCCCCGAGCTCGGCCTGGCCCAGGTGCGCGCGTTCTACGACGCCTGGTACCACCCGCGCAACGCGGCGGTGATCGTGGTCGGCGCCGACCCGGAGCAGGCCCTCGACGCGATCGAGGCCGCCTTCAGCAAGCTCGCCGCGGGTCCCAAGCCCGGCAAGCGTCAGGGCCCGCCCACGATCGACGGCCGCGAGGAGACCCTCGAGCTGCCCCTCTCTCGCGACCGCCTGGAGTACCTGTTCATGGGGCCCTCCCTCGCGTTCCCCGAGGACCGGGTGGCCTTGTTGCTGCTCGCCGAGCTGCTGGAGGGCAAGAAGACGCCCGACGGCGCGCCGGTCAGCGTGTGGCAAGGCGGCCGCGTCGGCCACGACCTGTTCGTGTTCGCGGCCACGGGAGACGGCGCGCAGTCGAGCCTCGACGCGGTCTACGCCGAAGCCCTCGCCGCGAGCTTCGACGCCGCCGCGCTGGAGAAGGCCAAGGCCAACCTCCGCGACGCGTTCAGCAGCTCCCCGCTCCGCAGTCGCCCCTACTTCTCCCTCGCCGTCGACGTGGCCGCCCTCGCCTCCTCGGGCCAGATCGAGTGGCCGGAGGGGTTCTCCGCGCGTGTGGACGCGGTCACGGTCGCGGACCTGAAGCGCTGCGCGAACCGCTGGCTGAACCCCAAGCGGCGCATGACGCTGACGATCGAGGCCACCGGTGAGGTGCTGCCCCTGCCGGACGACCGCGAAGGGCTGAAGCAGGCGGCCGAGGCCGCTGCCACCAGCGGTGACCTCGACCGCGCGATCGCCGCCTACGAGAAGCTGCTCGAGCTGAAGCCGGGCCGGATCGACCTCGTGATCTACCGCTACACCCTCGGCGCGTTGAACCGCGACCTCGGCAAGCTCGAGGTCGCGCGCGAGCACCTGCTCGCCGGGCTGAAGGTCGTGGAATACCCCGCGCTGCGCGAGCTGCTGGAAAAGGTCGAGGCCGACATGAAGGCCAAGGGCATGCAGCTGCCCGAGGCGCAGGAGCCCGCCGATCCGCACGGCGGCGGGGCGAACCCCCACGGCGGCGGGGCGAACCCCCACGGCGGCGGGGCGAACCCTCACGGCGGCGGGGCGAACCCCCACGGCGGCGGGGCGAACCCTCACGG
>Ga0070726_10003303_pt1 | contig 13652 bp, 6 predicted proteins | sample tdAd471_FD_67275 | JGI IMG/M metagenome (GOLD analysis project Ga0070726, IMG submission 67275) | Marine sediment microbial communities from the Atlantic coast under amendment with organic carbon and nitrate - tdAd47.1 | ecosystem: Environmental > Aquatic > Marine > Coastal > Sediment | place...
CCGGTCCAGCAGAATCTGGAACTGCGTCTGCACGGACGTGATGGATTCGTGCGCGATCAGCTCGTAAAGCATCACAATCAGCCGCGGACTGCCGCCCGTCATGCGATACAACGCCCGCAGCCGAGGCTCCAGCGTGACAAAGTCGTCCAGCAGATCCTGACGCTTGTCCCACTCCAGGTTCCTGCGGACCAGTTCGATCGTTTCCGGTTCGCTGAGGTTGTCCAGCACCTGAGTATCGAAGAAATCGTAAAACGGCTTCCTGACGTCCGTGATGGCGTCGAAGTGGATCGGTGCGGTCGCGATCAGCAGACAGCCGTTGCCGTCCATCAGGAATTTGCGGAGCGCCGCGATGTCGTGCCGACTGCGAATCTGGCTGGTAAAGATCTCGTTCAGGTTTTCCAGCGTGATCAGCAGCGTGCGTTTGTGGGTGCGGTTCTCTCTGCGGATCACCGGCACAATCGTGTCGACAATGATCGTGTCGTCTTCCTGAGTCGCCAGTTGCCGATGCAGTTGTCCCCAGACGGGTTCGTCGGGCAGCACCGCTTTCAGAATCTCACACAGCCCCAGCAGAAAGTCGGCAAACGACCGCGTCCGACCGGATTCTTCCGGGAAGCGGGCCACGACGTACTGTTCCGACAGCGTTTCGTCTTCCGCAATGCGGTCTTCGATCAGCGACAGCAGGTGAGTCTTGCCGATCCCTCGCGGGCCGATGAACAGAAAGTGGTGCTTCGATTTCCTGGACGCGTTCCGCAGCAGCGTTTCCAGTGTGTCGTCGACAATGTCTGCCCGCGCAACGGTGATGTACCTGCGATGTTCCGGGCTGGTCAGCCCGGCGCGATACAGCCCCAGATGGGAACGAGGTTCGTCCGGAGTGCCGGGTGAGTGCTGGTCACGCATAGTATTTTCTCCACCAGGCCTGCATCACGCCGCTGGCGAACCCAAATCGGTCTTCTTCGATTTCGTTGATGTAAAAATCGTTCTCCAGATTCAGCATCAACTGATTGAACTGCTGCCGACGATCGTGCTGCGGCAGTTCGTGGCCGCCGTCATCGCACACCCGGTCGAATTCCTGCTGCAGTGCTCGACGAGTCAGCCCGTCTGCAGCAAGGCTCAACTGTCGAAGGACTTCATAGGCGGCCGTCCGACGTGGCTCCGGATAGTACTGTCGGATTCGCGTGTAGTAGTGTTGCAGCTTGTCCTGAGCAGCGCTGCTGCGGATCAATCCGTCGAACACCGCGTCGACATCGTCGACCGTCAAGGGGGCCGGATCGGGAGTGGCCTTCGTTGGCAGTTTTTTCCACAGTCGGTACAGATCCTGGACGGCCATCTGCAGAAACAGGGGAATGGGTTGGCCGAGTCGTTCAATGATTCGCCCGGTGATTGCCTTTTCGAATCTCACCGCGCGACCGCTCAGCATGTCACGCACAAACTCACCAATTTGCGCACGAGTCAACACGGGCAGTGAGAGGTCATCCAGATCATTGACCAGATCAACGAATCCCCACTCGCTGAGCGATCCCTTCAGATTGACCGACCCACCGACAAGCCATCGGACGCGATCATCCTTCGGGTGTGGCGCCGTGGGCGGCAACCGCTGTTTCCGCCACCAGGCCAGAAACTGTTCCAGCAGGTCCGGGTCGTCGGTGTGCAGGCTCTGCAACATGTCCGGAAGCTCGTCGATGATGATCAGCACGGAATCATCCTGCCCACGAATCTGATGCAGAAGTTTCTCGCCGTGCTGCCGCCAATTGGCTCGCCAGTCGGGATCGCTATGCCGCAGAGCAATTTTAAAACCCGCGAAGCCGACTTCGCCCACCTTCTCGACGGCCTTCGTCAGTAACTCCCATCGAGCGGCGATTCTGTCGCGGACAAAATCCGGATGCTCGTCGTAAAGCGCGTCCAGGATCGCCTGGAAAACATCAGCGGGATGCTTCAGGTCCTGAACGTTGACCGCGATAACACGGAAACCGCGGGGAAAGTGCCGCATGTAGTCCATCACGCTGGTTTTGCCCGTACGACGTGGCGCCGTCAGGATGACGTGCTGACTGCGCAGGCTCCGCCAAAGGTCCTCAACGAATTCCTCGCGGAATTTCAGATCCGTAGCGTCGACAGGGGAGCCGGTATAGAAATCAGGCGTGTTTTCAGCATTCACGACAGAGATCCTTTACAACAGATTTGTTTCCTAACGACCAGCTGCGAAATCCTAACCAGTTTCTGTTGTACAACAAGTTTGTTTTAAGCGACTGGAAACTGCGCCCCACAAGTGACACCCAAGCCTGTGCCGGTCCGATTCAGCTGCGCGACCAGCCCATCCCGCAACGGCTCCGCCAGGTAGCCCGGCTGGCGCCCCAGCAGGCCAGAAGTCCGATGAAACGTCTCGCTCTGTGCGGTCGCTTTTCAACGTGTGCCGTTTCTCGCCGACGGCCACGGCTCTTGACTGCCGAAACCAGTGGATTTGCTCCGATTCCAATCCGTCAACCTTGTCGACTCGGAAGGCGACACCCATCATCCGGCAGGTTGGCAGCGTTCCTCTCGCCGCCGTTACGACACTCAATTCACTTCAGCACGCGCGAGTTTTTCATGTCCAGGCAGTGGGTCGGGGATCTCAAAGACGGGGATTCGGTGGACGAGGTGTTTCTGCTGGCTGAGAAGCAGATTCGGGCGAATCGGAACGCCAATCTTTATCTGCTCGCTCAATTGCGCGACCGCACGGGGACGATCAGCGGGCTGATGTGGAACGTGGCTGAAGGGTCGTGCGACGGCTTCGACGAGGGGGATTTCGTTCGCGTCAAAGGCAAGTGCCAGCTCTACCAGGGCGGGCTGCAGATGATCGTGACGCGGGTCGACAAGGCCGACGCGGACGGCGTCGCCCGCGAGGACTTCGAGCTGCAGCCCAAAGCCGACATCGAAAAGCTGATGCTCCGCATGAAGGAGATTCTCCTGGGCGTTGCCGATCCGGCGGTCCGGTCGCTGATGGAATGCTTCCTGATCGACGACGAACTGACCGTCGCGATGACTCAAACCGGAGCCGGCATCAAGGCGCATCATGCGTATCCCGGCGGGCTGGTCGAGCACATCACGAACATGCTCGAAGTGGCGTTGCGGATCGAGGACCTGTACCCCGACGTCAACTTCAGCCTCGTGCTTGCCGGCATCTTCCTGCACGACCTGGGCAAGGTCCGCGAGATGAGCTTCGAGAACTCGTTCAGCTACACCGACGAGGGCCAGCTGCTCGGCCACATGTCGATCGGCGTCGAGATGGTCACCGAGAAGATCGCGCAGGTCGAACGCATGACCGGCGAGAAGTTTCCGCAGGAGACGGCACTGCGGATCAAGCACATGATCATCAGCCATCACGGCAGTTACGAACACGGCAGCTCGCGTCTGCCGATGACGCCCGAGGCGATCGTTCTGCACCACCTCGACAATCTGGACGCCAAGGTTTACGAGTTCGCTCAAACCATCGAATCCGACCCGGTCGGCGACTCCCACTGGACGCCCTTCATTCCCCGCCTGGACCGCAAGATTTTCAAGGGAGCGCGACCTGCCGACGACTGATGGGCGGCGCGCCTCGCGGAGCAACACAACCACGTCGCCTTCAATCATCCGAACACGCGACCGCACGAATTCTGCAGAGAATTCTCCGCCGACATCGAACTTCCGTTTCACGCTCAGGTAACTGCCCGCAAACTCGACCGGCACGCCCCAGCCCGCGCAGCCTCCGTCAGGCGTGCGTCGCGCACAATTCCTGCGAGCAGCGTGACCGGCGGTGGAGTTTCAGTCAGCTCGATTCCGATTCACCGAGAGACCTCGTTGTACTCTCGGAGAACCACGGATGATCAGCTTCGCCGTTCGGACCGGCAACTCCGGCTATGCCTCACGAATCATTTGCTGGCTGAGCCTCTTCCTGCTCCTCACCCCGTGGCGCGACGCCACGTCGGCAGACTGGTTGAAGAAGATCTTCAATCCAAAGCTGCCCGCAGCTTCAGGGGCTCCCTCAGCCGCGGACTTTCCGATAGCGTCAGCGACGATGTTCATCGCCAACGACTCCGGCTTTGTCGAGCTGGCCGAACACGAACGGCTCAAGTGGAACCGCACGACGCCCCCAGCGCGACAGAGTCCGGTCCTGCTGTCCCGCCCGGCGAGCATCTACCGGAACGCGGAATTCGACTTCGAGTTTCAGCCGGATCACACCTTCCGCACGGTCATGGCCAAACCGAAAGAGCCCGGTCGGCTCTACATCGTGAATGTGCTTCCCGCCACGCCTTCTGTGTTGTCAATCGACGGACGGTTGAGGCAGCCTGGCGAGCAGCGAAGCCTGCGCGAGTACGTCCGCGATTACGTTTCCGAGATCAAGGAAGAACTGGAGAACGTCTGGTGCGGGCCGCTGCGGGAAACCACTGTCGGCGGGGCAACGGCTATCGAGTTTGAGCTGACCGGACACCGGAAGGAGCACCTGCTCTACCATCACGCATTCGCAGTTCTCGCCGACAACGCCGTGTACTTTGTCGACGGCCACGGCCCGGCCACGTCTCGCGGCATCCTTCAGATTGCACTGTCTGAACTGCTCGAACGCGTGCGGTTCGCGTCTGCTCCGGACACGGCCCCGCGAGGCATCGCCCGCGATGCGCCGGTCTGGTGGGGGATCGATGCAGAACTGGCAGGAACCGACTGGACCGTCACCGAATCCGGCCTGATCAACGAACTTCGACCGGCCACTCAGGTTGCAACGCGGGAAGGCCAGGAAACGATCTGCGTGATTCCGGTCACGCTGTTGAATCACGAGCCGCACCAGCGAGCCATGGTCCCGGCGCTGCTGGACTCCATCAAATTTGAGTACGCCCCCGGACTGCCGACTCTGAGAGAAGTCGACGTTGCCGGTGCTCGCTGGCACCAGCTCACACAGGAAGTCACTGGTCCGGAAAACCGAGAACGCCGGAACATCGCATTTACCACATCATCCGCCGGAAAGGCCTACCTGATCACGGCATCGTTTCCGCTGACCATGCCCGCGTCGCTGCAGGAACAGCGGCTCGAACTGTTCTTTTCACGACTGCGACTCACGCCAGCTCCGGTCCCCACGCGCGACCAGCTGACACTGACGCAAAGGTGGCAGCACGCTCAGTTCTATAATTCGATCGGCGTGTTTCATGCCGGCCTGGGACAGTTTGACATTGCCGTCGAGTACTTCCGCGAAGCGAACCAGCTGGACCCCATCAACAGCACGCTGGCTGCCAACCTGCTGGAAATCCTGCTCGAGCTGCGGCTCTATCCAGAAGCGATCAGCCTGCTGGAGAACCCGCCCTCTGACATCGCCGCCAGCGATCGGTGGCGGGCCGAGCGCGCGTGCATGCTCGCGTCCGTTGACCGGATCGACGACGCCGTGGCCGCGTTTGACGAACTGCTCGCAACCGGCATCACCGACGAAACCGTCTTCGAGACCTACCTCGCCGTCCTTGCTCAAAGCGACCGGACCGAGAAGGCCATCGAACTCGCCACGGACTATCTCGCAGACAATCCGTCACGGAACATCGCTCTCGTGCAGATCCGGCTGCTGCTGAATGCCGAGCGGTACGACGAAGCGGTCGAACTGGCCGAGGGCCATGTCGCCGGACCGCTTGGCGATCCGGAATTCTCGTACCTGCTCGTTGAGGCTTATCGCGATTCTGACGACACGGCGTCGGCGCATGGCGTCATCGAGCAGCTGCGGTCTGACGGCTTTGACGATGCGCGCACCTGGTTTCTCAAAGCGACGGTCGAGATCGCCGAGGAGCAGTACCGTCTCGCGCGAGCCTCGCTGGAAACGGTGCTCGAACGGCAGCCGGACCATCCCGAAGTCAAGGAAACTCTGGAACTCGTGTCCAATCTGATGGGGCAAAGCAACAACACGGAGATCCGGAACGCGATCGAGCCTGTGCCGCTGCCGGACGATGTTCGGCCAGTCGCCGTCCGCTCACCACAGAATCAGGATGCGAGTTCCTGGTACGGACTGGCGGCCTATGCGCAGTCATTTTCGCCGGATCAGGACTGTCGGCGAACGAGCTACGGAGTCGTCCATCTTGAGGATGCCGCCGCCGTCTCGGAATTCAGCACGCTGCAGTTCGCGTTCAAGCCGCTGGCCGAACGGGTTTTCGTGAACCGCGTCGACGTGTTCGATCGCGACGGACAACTGCTCGCACAGGGCAACATCGACGACTACTACGTCCAGTCGGACACGACCCAGGATCTCGCGACAGAAGAACGAGTCGTCAACGTGCCCGTTCCCGGCCTCAAGCCCGGCTGCCGTCTCGAATACGTCTTCACGTCAGAACGGCTGGGCGTCCCCGACACGTTCCCGTTCACGCAGCACTGTTTCAGCCGCGGCACGCCCGTCGAACGCGCTGTGATGCACATTTCCGGTGACGTTTCCGACCTTGTCGTTCAGGGCTCGGTGCCCAGGCGAAAAAGTGCCGGCGGGCTCACATGGATTGTCGACGCGCCCCCGCAACTCACCGACGAGCCGCTGCAGGTCGACCATCAGAAGGCGTACCCCACCGTGACGGTCGCCGGTGTCAATGGAGACTGGCAGAAGCTCGCCGCACGCTACCTGCAGCGTCTCTCCGGACGCCTCGACATCGGCCCCGACGTTCGTGAGCTGGCGCGGCAGATTGCGAACGACTCGAACGCGGTGACGCTCGCCGAGAAGGTCGTTGCGATGACCGCGTTCGTGCAGCGGGAACTCGTTTACCAGGGACTCGAATTCGGCGTTCGTGGACAGGTCATGCCGCCGGTTCAGCAGACTCTGCAGCGACGCTACGGCGACTGCAAAGATCACTCGCTGCTGCTCTGCCAGCTTCTGCGAGCCGTCGACGTCCCCGCGTCGCTGTGCCTCGTCCAGACCGTCGGGCCGGTCGTCCGCGAGATCCCCTCGATGGAACAGTTCGACCATATGATCGTCTTTGTCGACGATGGCCCGGACGGCTGGTTCCTCGACGGCACGTCAAAAGGCTCGTCTCCGGAGTTCCGAGTCCCTCCCGGCCTCGCAAAGCACGATGCCCTGATTCTCGACGAAGCAGCGCCGCGCCTCGTGCAGATTCCCGACTACCCCGCAGGAGCCAGCCAGATCTTCGCCGACCGCCAGATCCAGCTCGAAGCCGACGGCCACGCACTCGTTACTGAAGTCGTTCAGATTAAAGGCTACTCAGCGGCGATTTACCGCTCGCTCATCCGGGACATCGACCTCAGCAAGCGCGACGATTTCATTCGCGACTACCTGGCGCCGGAGAAATCCAACACGAAACCGCTGACGGGCTCCGTTCGCAATCTTGACGACCACAGCCAGCCTCTGGTTCTCAAGGCGACTTACGAGATCAAGGAACTGCTGCACCCGACGTATGGCCTGCTCGTGGGACGCCTCCCGCAGTTTCTGGAATCCGGCATGGTCGAGTACGAGGAGATTGAGGACCGCCAGACGCCGTTCCGACTTTCATACCCCAGCGACGTGATCGCTCGCATCCGGGTGACGTTCCCGACGGGTTACTCGGTCGACGGCTCACCCGAGGACGTTTCGCAGGCCTCACCCTTCGGAGGCCTCGCCAGCCGCGTCACTGTCACCGACCACGAATTTCAGATACTCAGCCGCCTGACCCGCCGCACGGGCGAGTTCCCGGCAGCTCAATGGCGGGACTATGCCCGGTTTCTATCGCTGGCGGGCGAGACGTTTGCTCCGCGTCTGCTGCTGCGGGAAGGGCCGGTGCAGCAGGCCTCACGCGAAACGGTTCCCGCCGCCGCTGGTCGTTGAATCGCTGTTCCGACCGCCCTAACATCGCCGCGCATTGATCGATTTTTCGCGACCGATCCGCCCATGCGGGCCGACAGTCGCTGACGCTGCGGCTGGATCCGTGGCCTGTCCGAGACCCGTGCCCCACCAGGAGTGACCTCATGAGCGATGCCATCGAAAGCGTCCTGCACGAAGACCGCAAGTTCCCACCGTCTCCGGAATTCTCCGCCTCGGCCCACATCAGTTCCGAGGAGCAGTATCAGGAAATGTGGAACCGGGCGAAGGACGACCCGGCGGGCTTCTGGGGCGATCTCGCTCGTGAAAATCTCGACTGGTTCCAGGACTTCGAAGCAACCTGCGAAGGCGACATGCCGGAAACCAAGTGGTTTGTCGGCGGGAAGACCAACGTCGCGTACAACTGCATTGACCGCCACCTCACGACCTGGCGAAAGAACAAAGCCGCGATCATCTGGGAAGGCGAGCCCGGCGACACACGCGTTCTGACCTACCAGGACCTGCATCGCGAAGTGAGCAAGTTTGCCAACGTCCTGAAGAATCTGGGCGTCGAGACCGGCGATCGCGTCACGCTCTACATGCCCATGATCCCGGAACTCGCCATTGCGATGCTCGCCTGCGCCCGCATTGGAGCCACGCACTCGATTATCTTCGGCGGCTTCAGCTCAGACGCCGTCGCCGACCGCAACAACGATGCCGCAGCCAAACTGGTCGTCACAGCCGATGGCGGCTGGCGTCGTGGCAAAGTCGTGCCGCTGAAGGCCGCCGTCGACGAAAGCCTCGAAAAGTCGCCGTCCGTCGAGAAGGTCGTTGTCGTTAAGCGAACCGGCAACGATGTCACGATGGTTCCCGACCGCGACTACTGGTGGGATGACCTCATGGCCGACGCATCGAGCGACTGTCCGGCCGAGGAACTCGATTCCGAGCACCCGCTGTTCATTCTCTACACGTCGGGCTCAACCGGAAAACCCAAGGGCGTACTGCACACGACCGCCGGCTACCTGCTCGGCACAACGATGACGACCCGCTGGGTTTTCGACCTCAAAGACGAAGACACCTACTGGTGCACCGCCGACATCGGCTGGATCACCGGGCACAGCTATATCGTTTATGGACCGCTGTCGAACGGGGCCACAACCGTCATGTACGAAGGCGCCCCGAACTGGCCGGACGAAGGCCGCTTCTGGGAGCTTGTCGAGAAGTACAAGGTCAACATCTTCTACACCGCTCCGACCGCGATCCGCGCCTTCGTAAAATGGGGCGACGAATGGCCGAACAAGCACGACCTGTCGAGCCTGCGTCTGCTGGGAACGGTCGGCGAGCCCATCAATCCGGAAGCCTGGATGTGGTATCACAAAGTGATCGGCGGCGAACGTTGCCCCATCGTCGATACCTGGTGGCAGACTGAAACCGGCGGAATCATGCTCAGCCCGCTGCCGGGCGTCACGGCGACGAAGCCCGGAAGCTGCACGAAGCCGCTGCCTGGCGTCGTGCCGGACATCCAGACCGAAGCCGGCGAAAGCCTCGGCGACAACCAGGGTGGCCTGCTGGTCATGACCCAACCCTGGCCGCACATGCTGCGGACGCTGTACGGCGATCATGAGCGCTTTCTGGACGTCTACTTCAGCAAGATCGAAGGCCGCTACTTTGCCGGAGACGGCGCGCGTCGTGACGAAGACGGCTACTACTGGGTGATGGGCCGTGTCGACGACGTGCTCAATGTGTCCGGACACCGACTCAGCACGATGGAGGTCGAAAGTGCCCTGGTATCGCATCCGGCAGTCGCCGAAGCCGCCGTCGTCGGCTTCCCGCACGATCTGAAGGGCGAAGGCATCTGCTGTTTCGTCACGCTGAAACATGGTGACGGCAACGACGAACAGAAAGCCGAACTGACTCAGCACGTCCGGAAACAGATCGGCGCGATCGCGACGCCGGATCAGATCCGCTTTGCCGCTGCTGTTCCCAAAACCCGCAGCGGGAAAATCATGCGGCGCCTGCTGCGTGACATCGCCGCTGGTCGCGAGTCGGCAGGCGACACCACGACGCTCGAAGACTACACCGTGCTGGCAAAACTTCGCGAAGAAGATTGACAGCCTGAACCTCAAGTCGATGATCCCCGCAGTCCGGCCACCGTGTGCCGGACTGCGTTTTCGTTTGCGCAGTGAGGCTCCACCGTGTCGTCACCCCGTCACATTCTGATGCTGTCCGCCGAAAACGATGCCCTTGCGGGCGGCAAGGTTGGAGGCGTCGGCGATGTTGTGCGTGACGTTCCAACGGCTCTTGTATCGCTGCCTGAGTTTGAAGGCCGCGTCACGGTCGTCGTGCCCTCGGCCGGCTTTCTGCATAAGGACGCCACGGCGTCAATCGGCACGTTCGCGTTTCCCTTCCGCGGTGCGGAGCAAACCGGCGAACTGTTCGAGGTTCCCGGCAAGCGTCCTCATCCTCAGATCCGACAGCTCGTCATTCACCATCCGTGTCTCGAAGCGACCGACCCGAACACCGGCAAGCCGCGCATCTATGTCGACGATCCGCCGGGCCAGCCGTTCGCCAGCGACGCCAGCCGATTCGCGTGCTTCAGCGCTGCCGCCGCTGCCGCTCTTAAAGCCGGCCTGTTCGGCGACATCGACCGCGTCCACCTGCACGACTGGCACGCCGGCCTGTTTCTGTTCGTCCGCGATTTCGTTCCCGGCTTCGCCGACCTCCAGCAGTACCGCACCGCATTTACGATTCACAATCTCGCGCTGCAGGGAATCCGACCGCTGGGAGATCCGGGAGACGGCGCGTCCACCGCGCTGAACAACGCATCCAACCTGGCGGCCTGGTTTCCCGGAGTGGACTACGACCTCTCTGTCGTCCGCGACCCAGAATACACCGACTGTGTGAACCCGATGGCGATCGGCATCCGCCTCGCCGACGCCGTCCACGTTGTTTCGCCTGGATATGCGGACGAGGTCTGCCAGCCCAGCCGCCCACACCGCAATTCCCCCAACTGCGTCTTCTTCGGCGGTGAGGGTCTTGAAGCTGACCTGCAGCACGCTCGCGAGGAAGGCCGGCTGCACGGCATCCTCAACGGTTGCGAATACGACGAGCAGCCTGAACATCCCCAACGCAGCGAAGCCACCTGGCGCGACCTGCTCGACATTCTCGAAACCGAGGTCGCTGCGTGGTACGCAAAGAAGCAGTCACCCCGTCAGTGGCTGGCCCTGCAGCGACTCCGAAAACTGCAGCAATCCCGCCAGCGTCCGACCGTCGTCCTGACCAGCGTCACACGAGTTGTCGACCAGAAGGTTCGCCTGATGCGAGAACCGGTTGCCTCGACACCACTTGACCGCATTCTTGCCGAGACAGCCGGCGACGCGGTCTACCTGCTGGCCGGCAGCGGCGATTCGGGCTACGAGAAGTATCTTGACGAAGTCGCTCGCCGTCACAGCAACCTGATCTTCCTGAACGGCTACAGCCAAGCCGGAGCCGACGCCCTGTATCGTGCCGGCGACGTGTTCCTGATGCCCAGCGCCTTCGAACCCTGCGGCATCTCCCAGATGCTGGCGATGCGCGACGGCCAGCCCTGCGTCGTGCATTCGATCGGCGGTCTGAAAGACACCGTGCACGACAACAAGACCGGCTTCGCCTTCAGCGGCGACACCCCGGCATCACTGGCCGACGCCTTCGTTGCCTGCACCCTCCGAGCAGTCAGCACAAAACGCGATTCCCCCGCCGAGTTCACCAGACTCCAGCGCGCCGCCTTCGAGGAACGCTTCCCCTGGTCAAACTCGGTCCGCGAATACCTGCAACGACTATACTAAGAGCATTGTCATTCACGTTCTCGACAACGCACACTTTCCCCATCGTCTGCATGTGACGTTTGCCCCCGATCCAATGCAAGTCGCCCCTCCCTGAGGCATGCCGCAGTGACAACTCACCGGTCACACATTCCTGACATGCTTGCGGCCCCCGCGCTGCTGGCCTGGATATTTCTGCTCTTCTTCCCAGGCTGCGACAGCCGGAAGAATTCCACTTTGACTGAAGAGAAGACCGTCAATATCCACTCTCAGCAGCTCCCCGACCACAATCAGGCGTCACAGAGTATCTCAACTAGAACACGCCTGAGGTTTAAGGACGTTGCAGCAGAATCCGGAGTCGACTGGACTTACAGAAACGGAGAAGAAGCAGGCCATTACGCCATTCTCGAATCTCTCGGCGGAGGCGTTGGCGTACTGGACTTTGACGCCGACGGACTGGCTGACATCCTCTTCCCCGGCGGAGGCAGGTTTACCGGCGACAGCAGACAGGCCGTCACCGGCCTGCCGGCTGGCCTGTACCGCAACCAGGATGCATTGGCATTCTCAGAGGTTTCCATGCCGGCTGCCGTCGACGGTTCGCGTTTCTATACGCACGGTATCGCAGTCTGCGATTTCAACAATGACGGATTCTCCGACTTCCTACTGACAGGTTACGGCGGTCTTCAGCTCTTCGCGAATCTCGGCGACGGTACCTTCACTGAGCGTCCTGCCGAGGAGACGGACCTGAGCGATTCTCAATGGAGCAGCAGCGCAGCGTTTGGGGATTTCAACGGCGACGGTGCCGCAGATCTGTATGTCGCACATTATGTCAATTGGTCGTTCGAAAACCATCCGTCCTGTCCGGGACCACGCCCGGAACAGCGCGAGGTCTGTCCGCCCCGCGACTTCCATCCGCTGCCGGACAAGCTCTATCTCAATCGGAACGACGGCACGTTCCGCGACGCGACAGACCAATGGGGGCTGCGTCCCGATGGCAAGGGACTCGGTGTCGTTGTCGGAGATATCGACCTCGACACGGACCTCGATATTTACGTCGGCAACGATACGGTGCCTAATTTTCTTTACCGCAATCAGGGCAACCGCTTTGAAGACGCGGGGCTCATGAGTGGTGCGAGTGTCAGTGATCGCGGAACTGCCGACGGCAGCATGGGTGTCGACCTCGGTGACTTCAATCTGGACGGACTCCCGGATCTCTGGGTTGCGAACTATGAGTCCGAAGGATTCGCGATGTACCGCAACGAGGGTGACTGCTTTTTCCAGCCGGTGAGCACAACACTTGGCATCAATGCAATTTCAGGCCTCTATGTTGGCTGGGGAACAGCATTTCTTGACGCCGATCTCGACGGGGATCTGGACATCTTCGTCTCCAACGGCCATGTCATTCGTCACCCATTAACTGCGCCTCTCAGGCAGCTTCCTCTCACTCTGGAAAGCAGAGATGGCGAGCGCTTCGGGAACGTCTCCGAACAGGCAGGACATTACACATCCACACCACACATGGGTCGAGGCTTGGCCATTTCAGACCTCGACCATGACGGGGATCCTGACTTAATTGTGTCACACACCAACGAACCTGCCGCTGTCCTTGAAAACCGCTCCATCAGTCAGGGTAAGTGGATTGGATTCAGACTGATCGGCACTACGTCAGCGAGAGATGCACACGGCACAATTGTCCGCGCAACACTCACAAAGCACCCCGAACTTGTCGTTCAGGTCAAGAGTGGAAGCAGCTATGCATCTTCCCATGACCTCACTCAAATTATTGGTCTGGGAATTACGGATGACGTCTCCAATGTGTCCGTTCAATGGCCATCTGGAATCGTGACTTCGCTCCACAAGCCGTCAAGCGGGATTGTGCACCCCATCATCGAACACGCATCCGACTCAGTGAATACGAGGTGATTCAGTGAGAAGAAACTTTATCGCCGTTCTTCTAGGCCTTGCCTGTATCGGCCTACTGGCTGGCTGCGACTCAGACGACGATGCATCACACATCGCAGATCCTGCAAAATCCGATCCTGCCGAAGTGGCTCGATTGCACGCGCAAGTGATGACCTTCTGCGGCGGCTGTCACGATC
>Ga0070726_10003307_pt1 | contig 13643 bp, 10 predicted proteins | sample tdAd471_FD_67275 | JGI IMG/M metagenome (GOLD analysis project Ga0070726, IMG submission 67275) | Marine sediment microbial communities from the Atlantic coast under amendment with organic carbon and nitrate - tdAd47.1 | ecosystem: Environmental > Aquatic > Marine > Coastal > Sediment | place...
GAAACAGCCAGGTCTGGTCGATCTCCCAGGTACGGAAGGGCTTGCTCATGGCGACATCATCAAAGGTGCCACCGACAGCCAATCTGGCTAATTCCCCGACAGGCTCCTAGCGGGGGGCCGTCCAGCGCATGCGGACCGCCCACAGGCTGCCCGGGATCAGGAGCATCAACCCCACCACGCTGAGCGCCGTGCGCAGCTGGCCGCCGAAGTCGTCGATCCACACCGCGAAGCCAAAGGTCGCGCTGGCCATCAGCAGGGTCCAGGCGGCGTGCTCGCTGGCGAACACGCGGCCGCGGACCTCCGTCGGGGTCTCGGCCTGCAGCCGAACCGTCGAGAGCACCCACACCGTCGATCCGCCGAGGTGCGCGAGCACGACCCACACCAGCGAGAGCACGAAGCCCTCCGTCTGCCCGAGGAGCAGGTAGAAGCCAGCCCCCCAGAGGTAGGCCCCCCCGATCAACCACTCCATGCGTCGCGGTATGTCCTGGGCCAGGTGCCGCGCCAGGATCGGCCCCACGCCGGTGCCCACCCCGCGGGCGCACCAGAGCATGGCCACCAGGAACACCTTGTCGTCGCGTCCCCAGCGGGTGCCGAAGTCCTCGCCCAGGAGGGTCAGGAGCAGGGTCGTGGCTCCCGCCAGGGACCAGCCGGGCTTGGCCAGGGCGAGGGTCAAGAGCCGCGGTCGCTTGAGCAGGTAGCGCCAGCCCTCCAGCATGGCGGCGAAACCGAGCAGGCCGCCGAGGGTGCGCGGCTCGCGCTCGCGCGCGGGGAGGGGCGGGATCGCGACGCCGAGGACCAACGCCGCCGAGAGCCCGTAGGTGCAGGCGTCGATCCCAAAGGCGGCCCCGACCCCCACGTAGGCCGCGATCGGCCCCCCGGCCAGAGCGCCTGCGGTGAACATCAACGACCAGGCGGCGGCGTTCAGCGCGTTCGCGGCGCTGAGGTGCTCGGGCTTCACCACGTCGGGGATCACCGCGTTGCGCGCCGGTTCGGCGATCCCGACGCACACCGTCTGGGCGAAGATCAGCAGGTAGAGCAGCTCGCGGTGGCCAGCATCGCAGGCGAAGAACAGCGCGATCACGATCACGGCTCGCGCGAGGTCGGTGGCCACCAGCAGGGCTTTGCGCGAGACCCGGTCGACGAGGACCCCCGCCCAGGGTGAGACCAGCAGCGCGGGAAGGGTCTTGAGAACCAGCACGTAGGCGAAGGCTTTGGCGCCTTCGCCGCCTTGCATGCCGCGGAGCGCCTCGACCACCGCCAGCAGCGTCAGCCAGTCTCCGAAGAGGCTGGTCAGACGGGCGGCGAACAGGCGGCGGAAGTCGCCGTTGTCGCGGATCAGGTCCCAGGTCGCGCCTTGCACCCGGGGACCTTACCCCGATCCCTCGCTGGAGCGTGCTCCGGGGGCCAGCTGAGGGTTAGAACCTGCTGCCGGCCGAGGCGAGCAGGCCGCCCAGGCAGCAGCCCAGCAGGCAGAACACGAACGGCAGCCAGAAGAAGGGGCTGGCGACCCAGCGTGGGGAGCCGGGGACCCGGCGGAGGGTGAGCTGGTAGTCCGGGCTGAAGAGCACGTTGGCGCGCTGGCAGAACAGGGCCCAGAGCAGCGCCACGTTGTAGGCGCCGCCGATGAACACGCCCAGGATCGTGCTCGGCTCGAAGAGCACGTTGACGACCTGAGAGAGCAGCTGGAGCCCGATCAAGACGCCGCACACCCAGCGCGCCCAGTTCTTCATCGTCCGCAGCCCCCCGCCCACGAGGAACATCACCGCACCGATCCCGCACATGAACAGGAGCAGGACGCCAGCGAAGGCGAACTCGCTGCCCCCGCTGCGACTCGCGCTACCCAGGACCGCCATCCCCCCGGCGAAGAGGCCGAAGCAGACGAGCAGGACCCCCGCGATCTGCTGCCAGGCGCCGATGGCGACCACGTGCGCCTCGTGGTCGAGGTCGCGCTTGGGGCCTCTGAAGTCGCCCTGGTCCACCACCTGCTCGCTCCAGGCGCTCTGCGGCGGCGCGTAGGGGCTGGACGCGCTCGGCGGTGCGTAGGGGTTCTCGGCTCGGGGCGGGGGCGCGGGCTTGTCCGCCCAGGCCGGAGGGTCAGGTCGCGCCGCTCGGGCCCCCTGCCGCGGGGACCCGCCCACGCGCTGAAGCTCTCCGCAGCGAGGGCAGGGGGCCAGCTTGCCGGCCTGCGCCGCGTCGACTTCGCCGGCGTAGCCGCACACGCATTGGAACGAAATCCCCATTTGCCCCCCGTGCTCGCAGTGTTGCCGGGCGCTCCCGCTCGCGCCAACGACTCTCTAGTCGCCGAAGCGCGAGGCCAGCGCGCTGCGGAGGTCCTCGAGCAGCGGAGCGTGGGCCCGCTCGTCGAACGCAGGGGCTGCGTCCCAGTCGTAGGACCAGATCGGCTTGGTCCGGAGCGCCTCGGGTTCGTCGTCGTAGCGGGGGAACACGTGGGCGTGCAGCGCGGGCTCGAGGTTCCCGAGCATGGCGTAGTTCATCCGAACCGCGCCGGTGACCTCCAACAGCGCGTCGCCCAGCAGCCCCAGGTCCTCGAAGAACCTCGCTCGCGCGGGGCCCTCCAGCGCGTTGAGGTGCGGGACCACGGGGTCGGGGATCAGGAGCGCGTAGCCCCGGATCACCTGGGGGTCGCCGAGCACGATCCAGCCCGAGGGCGTGCGGCGCACGACCCGGGGGTTCTTGCCCGCACGGGCGGCCTCGACCCAACGGTGGATCACGGTGGTCATGGGTCCTCCTCCCCTCGATCTCGGGGAGTGAATTCTCGCTCAAGCTCGGTTTGCGTGTGACCGATGGGTTGGGTGGAGGGAACCATGAAGACATTCTTTCGCCGCGGCCTGCTGATCACGTTCGTCGCCACTCTGTTTACGGGCTGCGCCTACTTTGCAGACAACCCTCCCCTCAAGCCCGAGGCCGAGGGCAAGTTGGTGAACGCCGACGTCCCCGCCCCGGTGGAGTTCACGCTCAACCGCGCGGAGAGCTGGCGCCACAACCGCAGCGCTTACCGCAAGCTGCACCTGGTCTACGAGCGCCACGGGTACCTGGGCCAGGAGGAGGTCGCGACCTTCGTCGAGGAGATCTTCCCCGACAGCGGCTGGGAGGTGGCCTTCAAGTACGGCCTCGACACCCAGAAGTACGTGCTCTACAAGGACGACGAGGAGTGCCGGGTCGAGGTCACCGAAGACTTCGGCGACCGCTTCACCAAGTTCGTGATCGACGTCGAGCCGCGAGTCACCCCGCGAGGCAAGACGGTCGCCCGCAAGAGCAACTAGCCCCAGAAAACACGGTCACGTAGACCATCGGCGCCCCGCAGGACTTGCGCGGGCGCCGTTTGTGTTGGTTTTCGTCCCACGAAAGTTATCGAGACGCAAATCTGGGAAAAGAAACGAACCGAATCTGGGCAGCGAGGAGGGGGCTACTTGTAAGTGGAGTTTGGGCAGCCCGTTGGGTGGCGCGGCGAGGAGCTGGCACGGGGCGTGATTGCGATGGGTCAACCGCCGGATGAACCGGCCCTAGAGCATCAACGGAGTCCCCCACTCATGAACGCGAACCTCTTTACACGCTGCATGGTCTTGGCCCTCAGCGCCACGCTGCTGACCGTCGTCGGTTGCAGCAGCGACAGCAACCGAAACCGCGGCGGCGGCAGCACCACCGCCGCCACCACCTCAAACAGCAACGGCTCGGTCGCCTCGACCAACAGCTCGACCGCGACCGGACAAGGCCCGCAGTTGACGGGCGTGACCTTCATCGACGCCGACCAGAGCAACAGCGTCAACGCCGGCGACCGCCTCGCGGTCCGCTTCGACGGCGAGCTGACGCCGCTCTCGACCAGCAACGCGATCCGCCCCGAGCTCGAGTTCACCCTCGCGGTGTTCCAGGACAGCTTCGGTGCCGGCGCGCGTTTGGCGCAGACCTCCCAAGCCAACGAGATCGAGATCGTGCTCGGTCAAGGGCCGGTGCTGCACATTAGCGACACCTTTGGCCTCGGCGTAACGACGCCGGGCTCGGCCTCGGGCCTCAACGTCTCGCCCTACGGCACCGGCCAGCTGACCGGGATCGATGGCGGCGCGGTGCGCCCGGCCAGCGAGTCGGTCGATATCGTCGGCACCCTGACCAGCGGCTTCGTCGCCGTGGACAGCCTGAACGTGCCGCGTGGCGGGCATTCCTCGATCCTCCTCGAGGACGGCCGCGTGCTGGTCGTCGGCGGGCGCGCCGCTGGCGGCGACCGCGACCTGGTGACGGAGGCCGAGGTCTACGACCCGCTGGCCGACACCTGGAGCCTCGTCACCGACCTCAGCGGCGACGCCGGGCGCATGCGCCGCGGCAAGGTCGACGTGCGCATGACCGACGCGACCCTGGTCGAGTTGGGCGACGGCACCGTGCTCGTCTCTGGCGGCTACGGGATCGAGCGCAAGGGCTTCTTTGGGATTGGCAAGGAGAAGGTCGACACCCTCAAGTCGGCGTTCGTGTTCAACCCCGTCGACAACACCTTCTCCAAGGTGGGCGACATGCAGTATCCCCGCCACTCGCACACGGCGACCCTCATGGACGACGGGCGCGTGCTGATCGCGGGCGGCTACAACGACAGCCTCTGGCGCAAGGACAAGACCCAGGCCCCCTTCGAGATCTACGACCCGGCCAAGGGCGCGTTCGAGAAGGTCGGCAGCTTCTTCAAGCGCTTCAAGAGCCGCGAGAAGCGCATGGGCCACACCGCGACCGCGATCGAGGGCAACACCGGGATCCTGCTCGCCGGCGGTAACTTCTACAAGGGCGGCGGACTGTTCGGCTTGATCAAGCCCAAGCTGCAAATGACCCCGGGCACCGAGGTCGTGCGTGGCATGGCCAGCGACGACGCCGGCGCCCTGAGCATGCCCCGGATCGACCACGCGGCCGCCTCGCTGGGCAACAGCGGCAAGGTGCTCCTGGCCGGCGGCCACGACACCCAGACCGCGATCGCCATGCTCGAGGTCTACGACGAGGCCACCGGGACCTGGTCGAACGGCGGGAACATGGCGAGCCCGCGCACCTGCCCGGTGATCGCCGTCGACCGCGACGTGGCCCTGATCGTGGGCGGCTTCGACGGCTCGAAGGAGAGCGACAACGCCGAGGTCTTCGACGTGACCACCAGCACGCTCAACGCCACCAGCTACCAAATGGTCCAGGCGCGCACCGCCCACACGGCGACGACCCTCAAGGACGGTCGGATCCTGATCGTGGGCGGCATGACTGGCAGCACCCAGCTCAACGGCAGCGACGGTCAAGCGATCGGCGGCGCCGAGATGTTCGTGCGACAGTAAGCATTCTCTGGCTACGCCGTACGGGGGTGCGGCGTAGCGGCTCTGGGAGCGCGCCCCACCGATCCAAGGATCGGTGGGGCGTGTTCATTGGTTTGCAGCGGAAGTGGGCTTGGTGGGGTTCACACTTTACAGCCGTGGGCGCCGTAACTCGCTGTGGAACAAGGGCTGAAGGGGTGGAACGGCGGTTGTAGGGAGAGCGGGGGAAGGGGTCTCGGACGTGAGCGAATCGGCTGGGCTGCGGGCGGCGTGTTGGCGGGTCCAAGTGCGGACTGCGGTCTTCATGGGGCTCGTGTGGGCCGGCGGCGTGGGGCTCGGGCTCGGCTGGGGGGTCGCGCTCGCGAGGCACGTTCAGCGTCAGGACACGCCGCGGCCCGCGCGAAGGGCCCCTTCGGCTCCGCGGCCAGTGTTGCTCGCGCCGCGGCCGGTGCAGGTGGCTCGCGCGGCGGGGGTGCGACCGATTCCGCAGGGGCTGGTGGTGTATCCCCGGCGAACCGAGTCCTTCGAACTCCCCGCGCACCTGCGGCGTTCACCGGAGGCTCCCGCGCGCGAGCGGAGGGGCCACCGTCCGCTGAGCGCGGACGAGGTCGAGGCGGTGGTGACCGTGAGCAGGACGGCGGACCGTTCGTCCGCGGCGGAGGCCGTCCCCGAAGAGGTGGCCGCGGTGGCCGAGGCGGCGGTCGAGCGCGCGGCCGAGCCGGAGCCCGAGGCCGAGCCGGAGCCCGCCGAGGCGCCCCTCGACCCGGCCGAGGTCGCGCGGGCCGCGGCCGAGCTGGCGAAGGTCCGCGCCTACCACCAGCGGACGGCGGAGATCCAGGCCATGGGCCGGCGGGCGCGCACGTCCGAGGAGTGGGTCTTGCGCGCGATCATGGCCCAGGAGCTGGCACGGCTGAAGGACCCCCGCGTCGTCGAGCCGCTGGGTGAGCTCCTCGAGGACAAGAAGGACGAGGTCGTGTTCTTCGTGCTCCTCGGCCTCGCGGAGTACGGCGGCGAGGACCTTCGCCGCGGTGGCGGTGCGAAGCTGGCGGGGGCGTTGCTCGAGGCGGGCAAGCGTCACGCGAAGGAGGTGCGCGAGCAGGCCTTCGGCCTCCTGCGGCGGATCTCGGGCGAGGACCTTCCGTCCCGGCCGCGGGCCTGGAAGCGTTGGCTCGCTGCCCACGCAACGGAGCTGGACCAGGGCCTCGCAGCTCCCGAGTTCGACGAGGGCGCCTACGATCCGCGGGTGGTGGCGCGGGTCCGAACCGGCGGGGGAACCCGACTGCGCGCGGACCCCAGCCGGATCCCAGGGAACCCGGTGTTCAGCAAGCTCGAGGAGCTCCAGCGCCGGGGGCTGGATCTGGTGGTGTGCCTCGATCAGACGAGCTCCATGGAGGCCGTGATCGAGGCGGCGAAGGGCAACCTCGGTGTGTTCAGCGCGGTCCTCGACGCCCTGGTCGAGCGCAACCGCCTGGGCTTGGTGACCTACAAGGACGGGGTCACCGCGCGCTTGCCCCTCGGCGGTGGGGCCCAGCGCTTCCGCGACGCGCTCCAGGGCGTGTGGGCCAACGGCGGGGGCGACATCGAGGAGGGCGTCGACAAAGCCCTGGCCAGCGCGCTCCAGCGCAACATGGGCTGGCAAAAGAACACCACCAAGGTCGTGGTCGTGGTCGGGGACGCCCCGCCCCACGCGCCAGACGTGGCCTCGATGCAGGCCCTGGCCAAGAGCATGCACCAGAAACAGCAGGTGGTGTTCCACGCCGTCGACTGCGGCGGGCTCGGCGCCGACGTCGCGCGCCTGGCGACGAGCTCCAAGGGTAGCGTGATCCGCCTGACTGCCAGCGACACCCTGATCTATCAGATCCTGGGGGTCGTCTTCGGCGAGGAGCTGCGCCCCGCGGTCGAGCGCTTCCTCGACACCTACCTCGAGTGGGTCGGCAAGCGCTGATTCAGTCCGCGGTCTGCTGCAGCGGCCGCCGGCGGCGGAGTCCGGCGGCGAGGAGCAGGCAGAGGCCGCTCCACCCGATCGCCCAGGGCAGGGCGGGGTGGAGGGGGAGCGCGGCGCTGAGTCCCGTGAGCTGGCTGGCGGCGTCACGGAGCTCGGGCGGCGGGTCGGGCACGCCCCAGGCCTGACCGAGGTCGGTGCCCCAGGCCAACGCGCCGGCGCCGAGCAGCGCCGGGAGGCTGGCCAGGATCAGCGCGCGCAGGCCCTCGACCACTCGGCTCGGCGAGCGCAGGTCGAGGGTCAGGCTGAGGGTCAGGGCCAGCCACACCAACCCGCCGGCGATGAGCAGGGCCAGCTCGCGGGTCCACGAGATCCAGTGGGCGAGGCCCCCTGGGGTCGGCTCGGGGCACTGGACGTCGTCCGGACTGACGGTCCCGTCGGGCCCCAGGGAGAACGTCCCAGTCTCGCGGGCGTCCCACGGGTTGCCCCAGGGATCGACCTCGGCGTCGCGCTCCGCCGCCGCGCTCACCGCGAGCTCGGGGTCGAGGGCGGGGAGGGCGAAGGGCGCGGCCAGCCCCGCGAGGGTCAAGACCACGGCCAGCACCCAGGAGGCGCGCTCGAAGCGATTGCGCCACGGGCGCTGCACGTTGAGCCGGCCCTCGACCTCACCCTGCTCGCCGGTGGGCACGTAGTCCTTGGGGGTGCGGCGTGCGGCGGGCGGCGGGTCGGGCTCGGGGTCGTCGAAGTCGGCCGAGGGCATGGGCCGGTTGGGGAACTCGCCCATGCTGGTCAGCGGCGGCTCGCGGCGGGTGGGGCGCTGGCTGGTGGGGCGCGGGGCGCGGCGGGTGGGCTGGTCGTCGTCGCTCATCGCGATGTCGATCAGGCGCATGCCCTCGCCGACCTTCTCCGGGGCGTTGAACTTGTCGCGGTCGACCGCGTCCAGGTTCAGCTCGACGAGCTTGAGCTTCTTGGGCTCCTTGGTCTTCCGCAGCGCCTTCTTCTCGGTCGGGGACGCACCGAAGAACATCTCCTCGTCCTCGGGGCCCTTACGAGCGGCGTCCCCGTCGCGATCTCGCCGTTGCTCCTTGTAGCTGCCGCGGTCCCTGGCCAAAGCCCACCTCGCACCTGCATGTTACCTAGCGACGCCCCTCCGTCAGAGGCGATTCACTCGCTACAACGGGGGCATGGCTGAAGATCTCGATTGCCAGCGGTGCGGCGCGTGTTGCTGCTCGGATTCGCCCGGGCATGTGCCCCTCAGCGGGGAGGACCACGCGCGCCTGACCCCTGAGGAGCAGCGTGAGCGGACCGTGTTTCGTGGGATCCGGTGTTTCATGCGGATGGTCGACGGCCGCTGCGTGAACCTGGAGCGGGAGGGGGACCGGGTGCGGTGTGCGCTCTACGAACGCCGCCCCCAGGTGTGCCGCGACTACGCGCGCGGGGGGCCGGCGTGCGAAGTGGATCGGGAGCGTTTCATCGCTCGCGACCGAGTGGGGCACCCTTTGGATTAACGGAGTCTCCCAGATATGGGGTTCGGGGGACGATGAGTCGAATCCGGTTCGTTTAAGTCTCGTTCTGGGACGCTGCTAGTCGGAATGCCGCGTGCAAGGTGGGACGGTAACAGAGAAGAGCGTTCTCCAAGAACCAAAGGTCCCCCCCATGAACTTCAACGTCCTGACGAAGGCGATCCTCGTGCTCTTGCTAGCCGTGGCGCCCCTCTTTGCCCAAGACGCGATCGCACCCAGCCTCAGCGGCGACACCGCCGCGGCGTCTCCCGCACCCGATATTCGACCCGACGGCGGCCTGATCCGGCTGATCCGCCGCGTGACCAAGGACGGCTCGCTCTCGCAGGCCGACTTCGACGCGGCCATGCGCGACACCGGCCAGCGCGTCAGCGAGCGCGAAATGATCGTGCTCCGCGACGCGCTGCAGGGCAAGGTCCGCGACGGCGCCGACTTCGCGCTGGAAGACGGTGTGCTCGAGCACGCCAGGCAGGCGATCTTCTTCGCCAACATGTACGACGACTCCAAGGCGCTGCTGGCCGGAGGCAAGACCTTCGGTGGGACTCCGATCCCGCAGGCGGTGCGCGACGTGATCGTGACCGCCAAACTCAACGGGGCGATCCTTTACTCGCCCAACGACACCAACTCCGACGGCGAGCACAAATACAGCCACTACCCCTCGATCACGCCGCCCACCGAGAACATGGCGTTCGATTGGACCGAGGTGACCCCCATGTCCCTCGAGGCCGACATGAACGACACGGGCACGCACCTGCGCAAGGCGGGTCAGCAGGGCAGCATGGCCCTGCTCGAGGAGACCATCGGCGGCACGGGGTCGATCTCGGCCGAATACGACGAGCTCGGCTACCCCGTCACCACCTGGTCGATGTTCTCGCACCCCCAGCGCGATCTGCTGATCGAGCACGGTCCCGAGGAGGTGCGCCGCTCGCGCGGCCCCAGCGGCAACCGCTGGTCGAGCAACGTCGCGATCATGAGCGACGGCACGATCCACTGCTTGCCCGCCAACCGCCGGCACTCGGACCACCCGAACCTGATCCTCACCAACCCGGCCCTGGCCCGCGGTCAGCAGTTGATGTGGAACGGCCACATTCGCGTGAACAAGGGCGTGGTCACCTACATTGGGACCTCGGGCATGCTCGCCAAGCGCGCCGGTCGGGGGCAGGACATCTTCCTCAACCCCGTGCCGTTGCTGAAGGCCTGGGGCTTCAAGGTCAGCGACGGCCTGAGCCTGCGCTCGGAGCACAGCAGCGAGCGCCCGGCGGTCAGCGAGGAGCTGGCGATCCAGTTCGAGGACCCCGCCAAGGCCCAGGACTAGCCTGGCGGGCCTCTCCGAGGCCCGCCCCTCGCGCTGGAGTCCCCCGCGAGGTTGCGACGAAGACACTCCACCACGGGACCGGTGGCATGCGCGCGGCGGGGCTCTCCTCGCCGCGCGCGCTTTGGTTCGTCTAGCCCAGGAGCTCGCCGAGCGGGGTGTAGGGCATCTCGAAGTAGTCGGCGACCGGCTTGCAGGTGACCTTGCCCTGGTGGACGTTCACGCCGAGTCCGAAGCCCGGGTCCTTCTTGGCCAGCGCGTCCACGCCCTCGTTGGCGATCTTGATCGCGTAGGGGAGCGTGGCGTTGGTCAGCGCGTAGGTCGAGGTGCGGCCCACGGCGCCGGGCATGTTGGCCACGCAGTAGTGCACGACCCCGTCCACGATGTAGGTCGGCTCGGCGTGGGTCGTGGGCTTGGTGGTCTCCACGCAGCCGCCCTGGTCGACGGCGACGTCGACGATCACCGAGCCGGGCTTCATGTCCTTGAGGTAGGAGCGGGGCACGAGGGTCGGTGCGCGGGCGCCGGAGAGGAGGACGGCGCCGACCACGAGGTCCGCGCGCTTGACCTGCTCGTGCACGCCGTAGGCGGTGGAGAACACGGTGGTCACGTTGGGGGGCATCACGTCGTCGAGGTAGCGCAGGCGATCGAGGTTCACGTCCATCACCGCGACGTTGGCGCCGAAGCCCGCGGCGATCCGCGCCGCGTTGGCGCCGACGATGCCGCCGCCGAGGACCACGATGTAGGCGGGCTCGACTCCAGGGACGCCGCCGAGCAGGATCCCGCGGCCCTCCATGGGCTTCTCCAGATACTTCGCGCCCTGCTGGATCGCCATTCGGCCGGCGACCTCGCTCATGGGCGTCAGCAGCGGCAGGCGGCCCTGGCGGTCCTCGATGGTCTCGTAGGCGACGCAGGTCGCCCCGCTCTTGACCATGGCCTGGGTCAGCTCGCGCGAGGCGGCGAGGTGGAAGTAGGTGAACACGATCTGGTCCTTGCGGATCAGCTCCCACTCCTGGGGCAGGGGCTCCTTGACCTTGACGATCATGTCGGCCCAGGCGTAGACGCTCTCGTTGTCGGGCGCGATCTTGGCCCCTGCGTCCACGAACTGCTGGTCGGGCATGCCCGAGCCCATTCCGCCGTCGGCAGCGATCATGACCTCGTGCCCGGCGCGAACGAGGGCGTCGACGCCCGCGGGGACCATGGCAATGCGGTGCTCGTTGGACTTGACTTCAGCCGGGACGCCGATCTTCACGGGGTATCTCGCTTTCGTGGGCATAGGGTAGTCCCTCTCCCGGCCGTGGCAACAACGATCGGGGGCTCGAATTGACCTCCCGGGGAGCTCCCTTCGTCCCTTAAGATCCCGCCATGCTCGACGTCCAGGGACTCTTACTCCGCTTTGGCCGGCGCACGATCTTCAACGACGTGTCGTTTCGCCTGGGGGCTGGCCAGCGGGTGGCTCTCGCCGGGCGCAACGGCCAGGGCAAGTCGACCCTGTTTCGCGTGATCATGGGCGAGGCCGCCGGCGAGCAGGGCGAGGTCAACCTGGGCAAGGGGCGCACGGTTGGCTACCTGGCCCAGGACGTGGCGCCGCCCGAGGAGGAGACCACCGTCGTGGCCGAGGTCCTCTCGGGGATCCCCGAGCTCGGGCAGCTGGAGAAGAAGGTCGAGCGCCTGCTCGTCGAGCTGGGCGAGAACCCCGAGGACGAGAAGGTGCTCAACGCCTACGGGCGCGCCCAGGCGCGCTTCGAGGAGCTAGGCGGTTACTCCGCCGAGGCCAAGGCGCGCACGATCCTCCACGGGCTCGGCTTCTCTCAGGAGCGCATGAACGGACCGCTGAACCAGCTCTCCGGTGGCTGGCTGATGCGCGTTCAGCTGGCGCGGTTGCTGCTGATGCAGCCCGACCTGCTGCTCCTCGACGAGCCGACCAACCACCTGGACATCGAGACCCGCGAGTGGCTGCTGGAGTTCCTCCAGGGCTTCCCGGGCACGATCCTGCTCACCAGCCACGACCGCTTCTTCCTCGACGCCCTCGTGAGCAAGGTCTTCGAGCTCGAGAGCGGGCGGCTCGAGGTCTACGTCGGCAACTACTCCAAGTACGAGATCGAGCGCGAGGAGCGCCTGCGGCGGCTGCGCATGGCCCACGCCCAGCAGCAGCGCTACTTCAAGCAGCAGGAGCGGTTCATCGAGCGCAACCGCGCCAACGCGACCACCGCCAGCAACGTGCAGAGCCGAATCAAGCAGCTGGACAAGATCGAGCGGATCGAGCTCCCCCCCGAGCCGCCGAAGATGAAGCTCCGCTTCCCCGAGCCCGAGCGCTCCGGTCACGTGGCGCTGAAGCTCCAGGGGCTGGCCAAGCGCTACGGCGACCTGACCGTGTTCTCGGGGCTGGACCTCGAGGTCGAGAACGGCGAGAAGCTGGTGGTCACCGGCGTCAACGGCGCGGGCAAGTCGACCCTCCTGCGGCTGATCGCCGACGTCGACCAGCCCTCGGAGGGGACGGTAAAACGCGGCCACAACGTGACCGTGCAGTACTTCTCGCAGTACGAAGACGACATCGCCGACTCGACCCAGACGCTGCTGCAGGTGATGCAGGCGTCGATGCCGCTCAAGTCGACGATCAACCCGCGCACGGTGCTGGGCTGCTTCCTGTTCAGCGGAGACGACGTGGACAAGCAGATCGGCATGCTCTCCGGTGGCGAGCGGGCGCGGCTGAAGATCGCGCGCATGCTCCTGCGCCCGGCGAACCTGCTGGTGCTCGACGAGCCGACCAACCACCTCGACCTCCACAGTCAGGACCTGCTGTTCCGGGCGGTGAGCGACTTCAAGGGCACCTGCGTGTTCGTCTCCCACGACCGCGAGTTCATTCGCCGCCTGGCGACCTCCGTGCTCTCCATCGAAGACGGCCGCGTACGCCACTTCCCCTGCGACTACGAGCAGTACCGCTGGCGGCTGGCTCAGGAGGCCAAGGAGCGCGCCGACTACGAGAAGTCGCGCGCGGCGCCGAGCAAGCCCAGCCAGCCGAGCAAGCCCGCGAAGTCCAGCAAAGCTGGCAAGCCCAAGCCCAACCGCAAGACCCGCGAGCGGCGGAGGTGGGAGCGCAAGGCCGAGGAGCTGCAGCAGAAGATCGAGGCCGCGGAGGCCCGGGTCGGCGAGCTCGAGGCGCTGATGGGCGAGGCGGGCTTCTTCGACGACCAGGAGCGCAGCGTGCCCCTGATCTACGAGCACAAGGAGCTGCAGCAAGCGATCGAGGCCGACTACGAGTCGCTGGAGTTTGCCCTGCAGTCCCTCGAGTCGGAGTCCTGACGCCGGCGCGAGGCTACTTTGGCTCTAGCTGTGCCTTCAGCTCCTCGAGCATGCCCGGGGCCTGCTCGTTGCCCAGGCGCGCGGCGGTCTCGAGCCACTTGATCGCGCCCTCCACCGACCGAGGTCCCCCCTCTCCCGCCGCCAGCATGTAGGCCAGGTTCAGCATGGCCTGGGTGTCCGCGCGGCGGGCAGCCTGGGTGTAGAGCGCGCGGGCCTTGGGCAGGTCGCGCGCCCCGCCCCGTCCGCTGTAGTGGTAGCTGCCGAGGACTTGCATCGCCTGGGCG
>Ga0070726_10003308_pt1 | contig 13642 bp, 9 predicted proteins | sample tdAd471_FD_67275 | JGI IMG/M metagenome (GOLD analysis project Ga0070726, IMG submission 67275) | Marine sediment microbial communities from the Atlantic coast under amendment with organic carbon and nitrate - tdAd47.1 | ecosystem: Environmental > Aquatic > Marine > Coastal > Sediment | place...
CAGCTCCGATAATCGATTCTATGGGACGGAAGGTAACGAATCGCATATATATCGGATTTTCTTTTACCTTATCCCACCAAGCCATACGCCCTCGTCCAGTAGTAATAATCAATACAAAATCATCCCCAATACTTTTAGGTGATCTACCTTGCAAAATATGCTCATCAATAAAATCGATTATTCCTTCCTCTCCATATTTCTGTCCATTTTTCCCGATCATCCCCTCTATGAAAGAAAGATGCAGCACCACAAAATGATAGGCAAGAAAATCCTGAGAACGAACACTTTCAAAATGATCCAGCAGTTCATTTTGAAAGTTTAAATGTAAGTGATCCCGATATAGTTGTAAACGAGCAATTTGCAGGGCCAGTTTTTTATCATCTATTTGGTGGCGCTCATTTTCTGCAGCGCCACGTCCATTATACAATCGATTGTAAATACGACGATCAAAAATACAAATTCGACTTATTAAGGATTCAAACAATTCAAAGCAGCGTATTGTCGACATTGCTTTCAATTGATTCATAGGTTTACCCTCACAGAATTTAGTGATCATTTCACCGTGGCTGCGATAATTAAATTTATCTGCTGCTGCTGTCAAAGAAGAGCCATGCTCAACGGCTATTTGCATTCTATTGGGAATAGCCTTGTAAATAGCATATTGTTCGTCATCCCAATCTGCGTCTTCAATTTCTGATTCGTTTTCAAATTGAATAGTACGTCCCTTATAGGTAACTCTTCCCACCCGCGTTGCCCCCTCTAGAAAATCAATAACATAGTCTTCTTCATTTTTTTTCAACCATCGTGGTAACCATAGATGGTAAGCTTCTTCTAAGGAGGTCGGTAATGCTTCGGCACTAATGATCCTGATTAACCCACTTGACTTTAGATTGTAATGTTGTGCTTGGCTGTTTTCGGGAAGATAGATGAATCGATAGCGTGCCCTACTGTCTAAGGCCGGATTTCGCAGGGAGGCTACGGTATTAACAATATCAAGGATTTCTTCTCCCTTCCAAATATGGAAGTACTTTTTGAGATATCCTAAACCAGCTTCGGGCTCAAAGAGAGCCGTAAAGGCCGCTTTATTTGCTTCTCTGTATTTCCGATGACTCACTTCGAATTCTTCAAAGACACCGGATTCTTGCTCCCTGATTAAATAGCTGGCTGTTTTAATCCATGGGTAGTAAATCTTGCCAATAGCCGATTCTTCGCTCTGCACTTGATCAAAAGCACTCATCATGAGTACAGAACCACAAATCTTATCTTGATAGTTCCCTCCTAATTTAGGTTGGAAGGTATTATCCGTTACTATATCCGAGTCCAAACCTTCAATCCGTCTTATTAATAAGCCTTCTTCCAGTTTGACGGGATGTTTCAGCCATACACCAATTTTATATAATTCGGGTCTAGGGCTTCTTTCTTTTGCCTCAGAATCAACGGGCCTTGTATGGATGGAGATATTTAGGATTAAACCTTCTTTTTGAATTGCCTTAAGTACCTCTCCTCGATAATGCTTTACATTTCTAATTTCATTTTCTAAAAGTGTAAAAAAAGCATGCTTTCCTATAACTCCACCTGGGAAAAAAGCATTGAACGATTTAAGTTCTTTACTTAACTCCTCGTATAATTCTCCTTCTTCCACAAATAGACTTCTTGTATTGTCCGTTGCATTCAAAATTTGATCGAAATCATCTAAATTCACAACAGCGAAGGTACCATCTAGGAGTGTTCCATCCGAAGTAGTTTTTACCGTTTTCTTATTCTTAAAGTTCTCGCCCTCTGGCCTGTCTTCTTGTTCATAGATAGTAATGTTTAAATGTAATTTGCGAACATCCTCAGTGTTAGCAATCGTTCCTAAGTACAGTGGATTATTCACAAAATCCGACCAAAGTACTTCATATAGACTAATGACCTTTCCTGTGAAGTTTGTTTGGCGCGTAATTCCACTCCAGAATGCGCCCTTTTCTAATAAGAATTTAAACAAGGGGAACAACTCTTTCGATAGGGTCCGATTTGGGAATTTCTTAGTGTAGTTAATGATGGGATTATTCTTATCACGACCAAGGGTTTCTATAATCGCTCTGCCCATTTCATCTTGATACTCAGCTCGTTCTCGAAACCAATGACTTAGGGTTGTTAAACTGTGCGCACTTATATTATGTGCAAATGAATCTAAAAGAATAGTAATGATGGCTGTCCTAAGGTGTTGATGCCTAACTTTATCCAGCAGTGTCCTCACTTGATTTAATATGGCATCATTTTGTTTTACTCTTTCTTGATGATAGTAGGTAGATATTTTGTAATACTGTTTTACATTAATATAGTTTTGTATTTCGTTACTTGGATTAATAGCTTTTACTACTTCATCGAAAAAAGAAGCTCTTGTAATGTTTTTCCCTCTTACATCCCAACTCATGGCTAGGTTATCATATTCCATTTTGAAAAGCTTCATAATCCGACGTATCCTAGTCGGGTTATCCAGTTTTTTAGAAAGTTCATCTGGGAAAAGAATCCAAACAATTCCTTGAAAAAGTCCCGCTCCAAAAAGAGGGATTCCTATGTACTTATCTGTTGAAATATCAAAATAATCGGAAACAATGGGATATTCATTTTCCTGTAAGACATTATCTAAGTTGGCAAAATAGTCCTCTAAAGTTCCAATTTGTATATCTTCTACACCAAATTCTCCTTTTCTAAATCGGTCAAAAAAAGGAAAAGTTTCTACCTTTTCCATTTCTCTAGTGAGGGCTCTATTTTTTAGTGCTGCCCAGTTTTTATCTCGTTTTTTCTTCCATTCGGCTTGATCCCATTTTTCACCCTGAAGCTTCAGCGCTTTGATGTAATATTCAGGAACTTCATTTTCTAATATCTTTCTTTGCCTAGTAGTGCCTGCATAAGTTAAGGATTCCAAATCAGCGTCCTTCTTTCCCTCCATTTCTGTCAATAGTTCAAACTCTCTATTAAAGATATTGGTAATCAACATAAATTTGGCCTCCAATTCTTCAATATGGTATAATATGGCATGAAGCCGATCATGCAGAATCTCTCCAAATTCAAAAAAATCCGGAATTTTAAACAAAATCCGGCTTCTGTCAATTTGGTTAGGAGCACTATTCTTCATTTATCTTTTTTAAAATAAAAGCTATAAAGACATTAAAATAATAAATTACAACATCTCTTCTGTTAAAAGCTGGTCAATATTTTTTTCATATTGCTTTATACGTTGTGCTTCTTTTTCATTTTTAGCAAATAAAAACAATAACTTTTGATTGATGGGAAAAATGAAATAATGTGCTTTGGTTATATCAAAACCTTCTCCATTTATTAACCAAGCTTTTTCGTCGGCTATAATTGGTGCTTTTTCTTCGTTTGGTGCAGTGAAATAGGTTGAAAATTTTCCCTCTTCAATTTTAGAGTAGTCCCTTTTCAACATTTCATCTGATAATAAAGTCTTTCCATCGTAATTATTTATCCTATTTATGGTTTCCTTTGATATGCGATGATTATTAGTATGTGCATATACTTTCACCTTTCCACCAACAATTTCAGTTAGCATACAACATAGCAAATCTACTCCAACTTCTTGACTAAGTCTGTCTAAGACATCTTTATAATTAACTTTTGGATAATGATATTGGATTGATAAATTCAACCGCAATTTGCTCAAAAAACCTATGAAAAATACTTTAAAGAAATACATAGGTCGTTTTGCCAAAAAAACCGCCTTCGTCTCAGAAAAATACATTGCGTCGAATCTCATTGCTAAATGATTTAGATAAATATGTTATAGAATTTATTTTTCATAGCTATGTCACACATATTTTCAAAATAGGGTGTCATGCTATTTTTCTCATCCAAACATATTCTGGCGGATAGTGAAAGCTGTCTACTCAGATCGATACATTTTCGGATAGCTCCACTTTCTTTTATTTCATTAACAATTTGCATAGGGTATTGAGTCAGTATCTTTTTTTGTCGTCTTCCTCCTGCTAAATATGCTTCAATTTTCCTTCTTGACCCCTCTTCTAAATGATAAATTAGTGGGAGAGTAATATTAAAATTATAGAGGTCCGCGAAAAAATCTGTCGTCTTTTTACCTCCGGTCTTTAGTAAAGCCTGCTCTTTTTTATTCGGACTATATGCAAAATCTGCATAGTCGTTGATAATTTGCAGCATATAGCCGTACTGGATAGCAAATTTCCGCAGATTCCCCTTTTCTCTTCCCTCGTAGTTCATCATAGTTAGAACAATTTCAACAATGCACTCAAAGAAATATACATTTGTTAGGTAAAGCCGCTGAAAATATCCATCAATGAAATGATCTTTTCCCGTGACTTCGGTCTTTACCAGTTTGCTAAAGGAAGAAATGCAATCTTGTACAAATGGAGGAAACAAATAACGGCCTTCAAGCAGGAGAGGAAATTGATCAGCATCAACCCAACATTGGTAATTATTATATTCCTTATCTATGCGTTGTCCAAGATCAACAAACAGCAAAAGTCTTGAAAGTAAGCGGTGGATAACAAGGACTTGTTTTTCATCTGCCAATAAAGGAGTAACTTCTTTATCTAGGTATAAGAACAATAACGCCCTTAAAATATTAGCAGAAATCAAATTCTGATTCACCGTTTTATCCTGTCCCTTTCTAACATCATATTTATCATCCAATATGTGGTTTTCCAAATATTGAATAACAATTACCATTTCAAAAAGAAAAGGTAGTTTAAGAAAGAATAGTTCTTTCCATTTTGTAGGCCCTTTTCCGTCAGCTGTTTTCGCCTCACTCAGGTATTCATATAACTTACGACAAAAGTAGGCTCTTAATGGTTTGTTATCAATCTTGGACTTGAAGTAGGAAAGGGTGTAAGCAGCTAGTTTAGCATCTGAAAAAACTTGATAGGTCTCTAGTATTTTTTTAAGAACTTCAATTTCTTTTACTAGACTCTTCCCCATACCATCCATCTCCTTGAAGCGTTTTGTTTTGATTCCTGCCATTATAAATAGTTTAAGGGACAATATTAATATAAAACGATATAGAAACGGAAATCGTTGTCCTAAAACCAATACAATAAACAAGGAAATAATGCCAGAATATGTCAAAGTACTTAGTTCCAAATTGAATTAGAACCACTAATAGGATAGCTAATTAGATGCCAACTATAATTACTAAAAAACAAAACACCATACAACTCACTATAAATCAATTTCTTACTCATTAAAATAAACATGCATATCTTTATATCCTAAAATACAAGTCAGCCTTTTTTCGGATAAAAATTTCGGATTTTCCGAAAAAAAGACGTTTTTTTTGAGTCATTTTTTTTTAAAAAAACTGTTAGATTATTTCAAATTCTTTTAAAAACCAAAAGGAAGGATAAATTTATTAAGATAAAAAACTCAATAAAAGATTCTTGCTTTGCTGTTATTCTTCTCCATATATACAAGGCTTTTAGCATCATTGAAATGAATTTTAGACAAGCCAACGCTTGTCAACATTTGATTAAATTCCCCGACCCCAAATACCTTAAAAATACATCTCTGCTTAGCCAGTACTTGTTTATTCTTAGTCACATAGTAACTCTTCTTTAAATAAGCGCCTTCTAGCTTAATATGATGAGTATAATAACCAACCTTATCCAAAGCAAGTCTATGCAGATTCTTGTGTGCTTTCTGAATAGTTAGCGCTAATATGCCGTCCTTTTGCAGATGAGTAGCTATATTCCTTAAACCCAGTATATTATCCCTAATTGAATGCAGGTAACTCATAACTTGAACTTCACCCTGGTTATTAGCAGTAGCATACCACGCACCTCCTATAGAATAGGCAGCATCGAATTTCTGCTTACTCTTGTAGTCTCTTATATTTTTTAGGCATAAGTTTGCTTTGCCATGCAACCGCTTATCGCAAATCCTAAGCATCTCTTGAGAAAAATCTACTCCTGTAATACGATATCCTAAACTCAACATTTGCTCGGCTGCTAGCCCCGTTCCAATGCCGACCTCTAACAGTTCCTTCTTGGTTCCGAACAGATCAGCCAGTTGTTTAGCCAGGCCGATGTAATCGTAATAATGAGAATGCACAATTTGATCATAGAATCGACTAATTCTTTCCGTGTAAATATTGCTATTTTCCATTACAAGTTTTTAGAATGCCTCGCCTGATGAATTAATATTGTTAACTCATAGCAGATAAAAAATTACAGCCATTAGACCATGTAGGACTTCTCTAATTTCTGTGGAAATCTAATTCAGGAGGGACGAACAATGGATTGTTGACAAGAATTTCAGCGATAAGATTTTATCCGTTCCTAATTCAAGTTGAACTAAGGAAGATTGCAAAACAATTTTGTTTTTTTTCTAGAAAACTTTGTTTTTAAAATATAAATATAATATTTTTTCGTAATACAATAAATAATAGCTTCAATTATTTATTGTGGGAAATGCCTGGCAAATATTCATGCCTGCAAGCTGTGAGCAGCATGTTTTCGCAAACTTGATCTGCAAGTATCCTCTCCACATCCTTGTTTAAATAGGTTTTCGACTCCTTTTCTTAAAGAATATATTTCGGATAAAAATTTCGGATTTTCCGAAACAAATATCGTTTTAATTATCTCGCCATCAGATACACTTACCCTGGCTCATGGCCTAAAGAAACTTCAATTACCTAATAATCAACAATTTAAATTCAAACAAATAAAAAGCAAAGTCTACAGACCTACTGCCTAATACATTTTGGTATCAAAATAGATATTACTGTTATACCAATAGTAGTCTCCATGATTTTGCATTCGAATATCGACTTGGAGAACGAAGGGATTTAAAATAAAAGCGACACACGGCTATCTATTTTACCAAAAAATAAATATTATGAATTTCTTAAGTAGTAACTTTAATCTTATTCTGTTTTTAGGAGGCGGGATGGTAATCATCTTAGTCCTATTCAGTCGCCGCCCTTATCATTATCCACAATATCAACCACATTATCAACCTTACCCTTCTAATGGGTGTTTGGGTTCTATTTTGGGCTACTTTGTTATGATAGGGGGAATACTTCTCTCAATATATCTAGTCTATGCAATAGGAGGCCAAAAAGAGAACGTTGTCCCCGATAATCGGGATAAGCAAGAGATCATCCAACGAAGAATGGCAAAGGATTCTATACCTGAATCCAGACCGCCTGGAAATGATGGCCCCATCGAACAAGAATGGGGCAAAGAATACAAACCAGACTCTAACCGCCGCTATAACGTAGGTCGCCTCCCCATCGAAACCTACTCCCCTCATCAAAAACTGGTAGATGAAAAAGAATTTGAAGATGAAATTCACAAGGCGCCAGTACCGATGCATATATATATCCAGAATAAGGTCGCTCCTACTGAAGAACGAGCCATTAGTGCCTGGAGAAAGTTAGATCAACAATACCCTGATCAAGTTCATATTGGATATGATACAAATATGGATTCATATCCATATAAGCTTCTAATTGGTCCTTTCGAGAATAAAGCCGCTGCTAAAAAAGCAGCAGGTGAAGCGAAGGTATGGATAAGAGATCTTAGAAAAGATACCAGTATCTACCTTCTTGATATAGCGTCAAATTGAATATTGGCCGTGCTAAAGTATTAGAGCTTTAAAGTGAGTTCGTTACAAGAATGCTTTAACTTTTACTCGGAAAATCTATGTTATACCACAGCATCCCTTGATAATCGCCCAGGTTTTCCTAGTATTTAGTATTAGTATGTTTTGAACCCATTCAGGGAGTGTATTTAAAGTACACTCCCCTTTTATTTTGAGGTTTTGCACCTAAAATCAGATGAATATAGAAGATACAAAAACTAGCAGGGCAAGTTTATTTCAAAAACGATCCGTAAATTGGGCTCCCATTAAGCAACAATAAAATAAGCAGATGTATATGCCCAACCCGATTCGTAATTACCACACCATTTTTTGTCTTTTGGTCAGTCTATTAAGCGTTCAAGTCTTGAGCGCTCAAGCGCCTATCCAATATCATCTCAATCTGGATGATATCAATCATCACGAACTGAATATCAGCGTAGAGTTTCCAAGTGTGCCACTAGGCGACTTGCAAGTGCGAATGCCCAGAGCTTCTCCAGGGCGCTATGCCGTACATAACTTTGCCAAGAATGTATATGATGTGAAAGCCTTTGATGAAGAGGGGGAACAACTTTCTGTCTATAAAACGAGTCCGCAGGAATGGGAAGTAGTGGGGCATAGTGGATATGTACGCTTTACCTATACGCTCTTTGGTAATTATGGAGATGGTACTTATACCGGCATTGACAATCGGAAATTGCATATGAATATGCCAGCCACCTTTGTGTATGGGGTGAAAATGGATAAACGCCCCATTGAGCTGTGTATAGATTTGAGTGCACATGAAGGCTGGGAGGTGGCGACACAGCTCAAAGAGCTGGAATCAGATTGCTATTGGGCCCCTAATTACTACTACTTTTTTGATAGCCCCACAATGGTTGGGGAGATTGATTTTCGGCGATTCCAAAGTGAATCCAATGGTAAAGAATATACGATCGAGGTGGCTATGATGCATGAGGGAACGGATGAAGAATTAGATAGTTACGTGGAATGGGTGCAGAAAGTAGTGGAGGCACAAAAGGAGGTGTATGGTGAGTTACCGGATTTTGATTTTGGCCGTTATACTTTTCTAACCAGTTATAATCCTTGGATCAATGGGGATGGGATGGAGCATCGTAACTCGACGGTTTGCAGTAGCAAGGGCAATTTGGCTAATAATGCGAGAGGACTCATCGGCACCATTTCTCATGAGTTTTTTCATGCTTGGAATGTCGAACGCATACGCCCCCAATCCTTAGAGCCTTTCAACTTTGACGATGCTAATATGTCGGGTGAGCTTTGGTTTGCAGAAGGTTTTACTTCTTATTATGATGATTTGATTCTTTGTCGGGCGGGAATCATTAGCCCCGATGAGTATGCGCGTGGCATTACAGGAACGCTCAATTATGTACTCAATTCCCCTGGGCGCCAATATCGCAACCCCATCGAGATGAGTTATAATGCGCCCTATGTAGATGATGCCACGGCCAATGATGAAACGAATTTTTCCAATAATTTCATTAGCTATTACTCTTATGGGGCAGTGCTAGGATTGTGTCTAGATTTGGGTATCCGAAAGGCTTATGAAGGAAAGTCTTTAGATGATGTAATGAAATATCTCTGGGTGAAACATGGTAAAACAGAGGTGCCTTATGAAATTCCAGACCTACAAAAAGCCGTCGCAGCGGTGACCGGAGATGAGAAATTTGCTAGTACATTTTTCCAAGCATCTATCTATGGGAGTGCGCTTCCCGATATTCCTGCCTTGCTGCAGCATTTTGGTTTAGTCGTCAAACAAAGGGCACCCGGAAAAGTGGCCTTCCGAACTCGGGTAAACTTCACGGAAGAAGGGGCTTTACTCAAAGGTAATGTTGTACATGGCGGTGCCCTGCATCAAGCGGGTTTAGTAAAGGGTGATATCATCCAAGCGATTAATGGCAAGGTCATTAAAACGAAAGAAGATTGGGATATCGTGATGCCTACTTTAAAAGTGGGTAAATCATATTCGATTGAATACCTCCAAAATGGAATAGCCACTAAGGGTGAATTTACAGGAATGGAAGATCCTGGTTTTCAAGTGATGACCGTAGAAGAGGCTGGGGCTAAAATCACAAAAGAATTGGGTATGAGAAGAAAAGCTTGGTTGAAGCACTAATTTTTATACTACTATACATTTAGCAGCCAGAAGTAGACTAAGAAACGGGTCATGTGTCCGTCTAGCCATGCTAGGCGGACACATTTTTTATACAAAGCCCTCCTACCCTTTCAAACTCGTCACAGCATACCCATTTTTCAGCAGAAAACGAGCTGTTTTATGCGTATCAACTGACAGCTCAAAATCAAAAGCATCTGCTAGTCGATTGATCACGCAGAAAATGGCGCAGACATGAATGACCTCCTCTATCGCTTCATCCGATAAGCCTTGCGACTTCATCGGGCGGATGTCCGCCTCGCTAATTTCATGCGGCGAAACCGTCAGACGTTGTAAAAATCGTAACACCGTCTTTATTTTTTCTTCTATTGGCGCTTGTTCAAAATCTTGCATCACCGCATCAGCTTTGTCAATGCCCAATGACATTTGGGCCATGGTATGATGATCTCTGGTACAAAATTGACACTGGTTTTGCTTAGAAACAAATGCGCCAAACAACTCTATCTCACCCACTGACCAGTGCTTGGCCTTTCGAAGCCCTTGTTCCAACCAAGGATTGTAGTGTTTTCCAAAGAAGTTTCTTCGATAGGTTGAAACAGCGACAGGGCCTGGAACATAGCCCATCATCGACTTGATAAAGAACAGTTGCAATTTCTGCAACAGCCGATAACCATTCTTTAATACCTGTAGTCTCATCTTATTGACAGTTTTGAAGTGCTTGTAATCCCTTTTCCAATCGAGTAATCCCAGCAGCCGTAGCTCCCACGACGGTCAATTCAAAGATTTCATCTTCTGAAAAGCCCGCTTCCTTGAGTTGATCGATATCGCGATCCGCTATCTTATAAGCCTGCTTGGACAATTTTTCGAGGTAGGTATTCAGTGTGGTGGGCGTGATGGGAGTCGCATCTCCACTAAGCACTTGATGAGCAACTTTCTGATAGACTTCCTTGCGGAGGGTGCTATCGGCATATCCTTTCCCTAGGACAGCCTCTTTTAAGGCCTGGATCATACTTTTTCGGTTTTGGTATATGTGGAAAAAACCTAGGGATGGCTCTTTAAAGATAAAGAGAAGACCGGAGAAATAAGCATAAAATGGTCAGAGAACCGCATAAAAATGGAATCTCTAGTATACGATACCAGACACCCCATTCCATTCGTTTACATTTTTATGGCTTTATTCCGGCCCTGGTAGGTGCCTGTCTAGCGCCAGAGAAAGAAAACACGCCACATCAGCGGGTCTTTTTTATTGCAGGCGCTCTTTCAAAAAAGCCAAGGCCAAGGCATTGGCTTCCTTAGCAGCTTCCTCATCATACTTTGGGTTACTAGGATTGGCAAAAGCATGAGCCGCTTTATACTGATGCGTTTCTACTTTCTTTCCGGTAGCTTTGGCCAAATCTTCGAAATTATTCACGACCTCAGGTGTAATCCATCCATCCTCTTCTGCAAAAATGCCCAGTACGTCAGCCTCTAAAGGTGCCAAAGCAGCAGCCTCCTGTACAGGCATCCCATAATAAATCACGCATCCAACCCCTTGTGCACCAGCCATAATCGACGTCTTCAAAGACCAACCACCACCAAAACACCAGCCAATCGTTCCAATTTTCGCAGCAGATCCCGCTTTAGCGATGGCTCCTTTGACGATGGCCTCCGCTCGCTCTGGCTTCACGGCTTGCATGAATTTACCGGCTTCGTCCGGACTAGTAGCTACCTTTCCATCATACATATCCAGGGCCATTACATTGACATTATCCAATTCCGCAAATAAGCGATCAGCCTCTTCCTTGATATGGTCATTGAGCCCCCACCATTCATGGATAACAAAGAGATATTTATCCGAAGGGCTATCGGCCATCAGCACATATGCACTAGCATCGGTTCCGTCAGCAGTAGCAAAAGTCGCCATTTCTCCGCTTGCTACGTGATCTGTCCCTTCTGGCGAATCGTGTGCATCTTTGAATTCTTCTTCGTCAGCAAATTGGGCCATCCCTTCTTCATCTGCCGCTTCTCCTGCTTTGTTGCCGCCACAACTAACCAAGACAGTAATGGCCAAGGTCATAAATATGATTTTTTTCAACATGTCTAGTAATTTAAAAATGAAAAGATTGAATTGTATTTAAGCAATGACTACGATCCACAATCAGTGATGAATGAAAAACCAATTCATCGTAAAAAACATTTTGTATCTTGATCTTGGTTTAAGAATTAATCATTTGCTATCCCATATCTATGTTTATGAAAGCTCCTCAGAACAAGATACAAAACAACAAAACAAAAGCTGTTGCTAATCAAAACTTAAAAGCAACTCCGACGAATAGTCCATTTGTAGACCAGCGTCCGTCTATGGCAACCCAATTATCACTCGCACAAAAGATTCAAAAACATACCCAAAATACTGCGATACAATTGTCGAGTTTCAACCCGAATGGCGTGATTCAAAGAGTAGGCAATCATGAGCAACATTTACTGGATAATGGCGATACTAGTAGTGGGGATTATGAAGTCGCATTGATCAGTGCTCGTCGCTTGGATAGCAACACTTATTTCCCTGATTCTGATTCAACCATTGATGATGACTTGGATGTATTCTATGGCCATTTTGTGGGAGGCATGAACCCTCGTCAAGTAAGCTTAATCAATTATGGCGGAGTTAATAAAGAACAAGCGGGTACCTGGGTCATGGCAAAATTAAAAAATGCAGACCACCCTGCTGGTTCTGCTCCAGGAAGTGAGCCAATTTGGTATAAGAAACTTCATCAACGCCGAAATTCTACTAATTCAGTGGTGTATATCAGAGGCCATTTACTGAATCAAAAACTGGGGGGGCCTGGTAAAGCCTATAATTTGGTCCCTCTCACGCAAATGAACGATGTAGGGGCAAACGATTCAAACGGTATCCATTCTTCTCAATTTGAGACGGTAGCTAAAGGATATTACAATGACTCAACCTCTGTCAGAAATCGCCTTGACTATATTCGATATAATGTATCGGCCTCCTACGATGGTCATGAATTTAGGGATATAGTCAATGACCAGGCCCAAGTGGTAGGTAACCTTCAAAAGATGGTAGAGAATAAATGGGTTGCCAATGAAGATAATCTAACGAAATTAACGGCGCAGTATCAGGAACACTTCAAAGGTTATGATATTAGAATTATGCAAGATGCACTCTCTGCTATCGGAGCTAACCAGCCCAAAACGGTAGGAGATGTTAGGCGTTTATGCGCAAAAAATTTGAACTTAATGATGTATGAAGAAACGGCTGTGCCAACAAGCATTTCGATAGAATTGTCGGTCAAAGACAACTTTGATGAAGATGAAAAAATCATCTCTTTAGCCAATGGTAGTATAGATATTAAGTTACCTTCTGATCTCAAAGCTAAATTCAAGGAAGAAATCTAATTTAGAATGGTCAGTGATCTTAGGACTAAGGGATAGCATTCTGGGATAAGTTTTTTCTTCATCAGCGTATCTTAAGGTGAAGAAGAAAGTTGTTTTCCGGTTTTTATTCTCTCTGATTGCAGCCAATCAATCATTTTTAAACAACTTCCCTTAAATAAATCCTCCAAAAACCAACCTCTGTCGAATTATTTCTCTCATTAGTAAACAGTTAGAGATATTCGGCAATACAAACTAACAACTAAAACCTAGTATGGAGTTACAAATTACTAACCTGAATAAAACCTACGCCAATGGCGTCCAGGCTTTAAAAAATGTTGACCTGACCATTCCTCAAGGTATGTTTGGTTTACTCGGCCCCAATGGTGCTGGAAAATCTTCCTTGATGCGTACGATAGCCACGCTCCAAGCAGCCGATACAGGAGAAATTCAATTGGGAGACATCAATGTACTGAAGGAGAAAGATGCAGTACGTCGTGTATTGGGGTATTTACCACAAGAGTT
>Ga0070726_10003310_pt1 | contig 13635 bp, 12 predicted proteins | sample tdAd471_FD_67275 | JGI IMG/M metagenome (GOLD analysis project Ga0070726, IMG submission 67275) | Marine sediment microbial communities from the Atlantic coast under amendment with organic carbon and nitrate - tdAd47.1 | ecosystem: Environmental > Aquatic > Marine > Coastal > Sediment | place...
ACCGCCCGGTGCACCACGCTGTGCACGTGCCCAGAATCCCGGAACCGCACCTCGGCCTTGGCGGGATGGACGTTCACGTCCACGGCTTCGGGTGACATCTCGAGCATGAGCACCGCGGTCGGGTACCGGCTGTGCTCCATGAGCCCGCGGTACGCCTCCTTGATCGCGTGCTGGATCGTGCGGTCGCGCACCGGGCGCCCGTTGACGAAGACATGCTGCGCGATCGCCGTCGGCCTTGCGATCGCCGGCAAGCCGACGAGGCCCCAGAGCGCGATACCCCGCGCATCATCGAACTCGTCGGCCGAAACCTCGAGCATCTGCGCCTCGAGTTCCTTGCCGATGACCGCAAGCGCCCTGGTCTTCGGGTCCTGCCCGGGCGGGAGATCCAGCAGCGTCTTGGACTCTGACTGGATCACGAACCCGATGGCGGGGCTTGCCATCGCGATCTCGCGCAGCGCGTTCAGGCATCGGCTCTTTTCGGTCTGGGGAGTCTTGAGGAACTTGCGACGGGCTGGCGTGGCGTAGAAAAGATTCCGCACCTCGATTGTCGTTCCGACCGGGCCAGAGGCCGGGCGGATCGCCTCGGCGTCGCCCGCGTTCACACGGATCTCCGAGGCGCCCTGATCCTCGGCTGTGCGCGAGCGGATGGACACACGCGCCACACTGGCGATCGATGCCAGCGCCTCGCCCCGGAACCCCATCGTGGCGATGCGGTCGAGGTCAGCGGTCGTCTCGATCTTGCTCGTCGCGTGCGCCTCGATCGCCAGGGGCAACTCTTCGGGCGAGATGCCCTTTCCATCGTCCGAGACGCGGATCAGCTCGATCCCCCCCGCTTCCAGTTCGACCCGCACCCGCGTCGCGCCGGCATCAATCGAGTTCTCGACGAGCTCCTTCACGACCGAGGCGGGGCGCTCGACCACCTCGCCAGCCGCGATCTGGCTGGCAACGGTCTTGGAGAGCTTGCGGATTGGGCGTCTCGGGTTCACGCTCGATTGTACGGGCCGGCGCGGTAGACTCGCGGCATGAGCGACACCATCTTTGCCAAGATCATCCGAGGCGAGATCCCCTGCCACAAGGTCTTCGAGGACGAGCACGTCCTGTCGTTTCTCGACGTCGGCCCCCTGTCGGTTGGGCACACACTCGTCATCCCCAAGGAGCCGGCCGTCACACTCGATGGGCTCAGCGACGAGGCGAGTGCCGCGATCGGGCGGGCCCTGCCCCGCATCTGCCGGGCTGTGATGAAATCCACCGGCGCGACCGCGTACAACATCCTCCAGAACAACGGCACCGACGCCCATCAGGAAGTCATGCACGTGCACTTCCACATCATCCCGAAGCTGGATGGCAAGGGCCTCGGGATCACATGGAATGCAAACACGATCGACCACGCCGAGGGCGCCAAGCTCGCGGAGAGGATGCGAGAACTGATCGGCTAATCGTGGACCATGCTCGTGGTGAGCGCTGGCAACCTTGCTAAACCCATCGTTGTGCGCACGACGAGTGTGGATGAGGGATCGATGGATTCGACGATGCCCTCGTAGCGCCGGCCGTTGTGCTCGAAGCGCTGCCACGTGCCGGTGAGCGTGTCGCGGGTGTGCCATTTTTTGGCGAGCGATTCCGGCTCTTCACCGAGCGCCCCGTTGAGCTGCGTGAGCACGAGCGACGCGAGTTCGAGACGATCGACATCGAGCCCGATCTCTGCGAGCGAAACCCCGGTTGTCAATCCCGCTTCTGTCCAATCCGTTTCACTTTGATGCGTGTTGATCCCCATGCCCAGTAGCGTCAGCCCGTTCTGCTGCTCGATCAGGATGCCCGCGATCTTCTTGCCCGTCACGCGATCGACGACGTCGTTTGGCCAGCGCAGACCGATGCGGTGCGTGAGCTCGGGCGTGGCGATCGCCTCGGCGACGGCAAATCCCGCGGCCAAGGGCAACCTCGCATCGACCGCGTCTGTGCGCATGGCGAGCGTCAAAGCGATACCGAGGCCCTTGTTGTCGAGCCACGTGCGCCCGAGCCGACCGCGTCCGCCGGTCTGCCTGCCGGTGATACACAGAAGCCCCGGTTTCCCCCCGGCGTGCCGCGCGGCGGCGTCCTGCGTCGAAGCCGTCTCCGCGAGCACCACCACCCGGTCCAGCCCGAGACGGCCAAGCCCCGAGACGTGCGTCTCGAGTTCGTCGGCCCAGCGGTGCAAAGGCGTGCGGTCCTTTGTCATGCGCCAGGCTCGATGTCCAGACGCACATCCGCCGTCACCGCCTGATGTGTGAGGGCTCCAACACTCGCGCGGTCAACGCCAGTGGCGGCGATCTCGGCGATGGTGTCCAGACGCACACCGCCCGAGGCCTCAAGCTCGATCGCGCTGCCCCGGTTTGTGCGCATCGTCACGGCTGTGCGCAGGGTCGAGGGGTCCATGTTGTCCAGCAGCACGTAATCGATCAGACCCGCGGGCACGTCGAGCACGCAGTCGAACTGGATCAGCGTGTCCACCTCCACCTCGACGAACGCGGCCTTCTCGCTCCTGGCCTTCGTGCAGACCTCGGTGAGCCACGTGGCGAGTTGGTCCGGTCCCAGATGGGCGATGTGGTTGTCCTTGATAAGCACCGCGTCGTGTAGACCCAGTCGGTGCGATAGCCCCCCGCCGCAGCGGACGGCGTACTTCTCCAGCACGCGCAGACCCGGCGTGGTCTTGCGCGTGTCCAGCACCTTGCACGTCGGCCCGGCTTGCTTGACGTGCTGGGCCGTGAGCGAGGCGACGCCCGAGAGCCTGCCCAGCATGTTCAGGATTGTGCGCTCGGCGGTGACGATCTGATCCAGCGGGCCGGTGAGCTTGGCGAGTGTTGTGCCTTTGGCATGCTGCTCGCCGTCGTGCGCGAGGGGGTGGAACTCGATATCTGCGCCGAAGACCTCGAGCAGATCGGGAACGACCGCGAGGCCCGCGATGGTGGCGTCGGCGCCGAGCATGACCTTGGCGGTGGCAGTGCGGCTGGATGAGCCGCAGACCTCGGCCGTCAGGTCGCGCCGGTCGGGCCCGAGGTCCTCGTCGCGGGCGAGCTCGAGGAGCCTGCGGACGAGGCCCGTCTGACGGATGGACCGGTAGAAATCGTCGATGGACTCGGGCGTGGACATGTCCCATCCTATTCGGTCGTGGGCCCCTAGAATCGGCATTCACTCAGACGAAGGAGCACGGACGATGGGACTACTCGACGGCAAAGCTGGACTCGTGGTGGGGATCGCCAACGACCGTTCGTACGCGTGGTACATCGCCCAGGCCCTGACCGAGGCCGGGGCCAAGTGCGCGTTCACGCACCTGCCGGGTGAGAAGAACGAGCGCCGGACCGCCAAGGCTGTCGAGAAGCTGGGCATCACCAACCCGTGGCTCGTGCCGATGGACGCGGCCAGCGACGACGACATCGAGAACGTGGTGGCCAAGTACGCCGAGTCGTTCGACCGGATGGATTTCCTGATCCATTCGATCGCGTTTGCCGACCGCGAGTGGCTCAGCAAGGGCAACTTCCATCAGACGCCCCGCAAGGCGTTCCTCGATGCGATCGACATCTCCGCGTACACGCTCCTGGGCATGACGCGGGCGGCCAAGCCGATGATGGAACGCACGGGCGGCTCGGTCCTGGCGATGAGCTACTACGGCGCCGAGAAGGTCGTGCCGGGCTACAACGTCATGGGTGTTGCCAAGAGCTGTCTCGAATCCACGATGCGTTACCTGGCGGCCGAGATGGGCGAGTTTGGTATCCGTGTCAACACGATCTCGGGCGGCTACCTGCGCACGCTCGCGTCGTCGGCTGTGGGCGGCGCCGACGACATCTCCAAGCACAACGAGTACCGCGCGCCGCTGAGGCGGAACGTCGAGGGCTCGGACGTCGGCAAGACAGCGCTCTACCTCGTTAGCGATCTCTCCTCGGGCGTGACGGGCGAGAACATCTACGTCGACTGCGGCGTGAACACCATCGGGGTCTGAGTTCGCACCAACCCCGTCTGAGAACCACCCCGAAACGACGGGCTGACCCGCGCAAACCGTACGGATTCCCCGTAGTACCGGCCTGTTTGGGCGGTTTTTGGGCTTGTCTCAAGGTTCGCGCAACGGGTTGTCGATGATGGGGTTATGAGCACGATCGGATCCGGTCTTGCAGCTTCCGTTGCCGCTCTCGGCTCAGCCGAGCGGGCTGCTGTCACGAAGAAGGCCAACGAGAAGCGTGACGAGCAGCAGGTCCGCAAGCAGATCCAGGACCGGTATTCTTCGGGCACCGCGGATGTTGAAGCGGTCAATGCTGTCGTTGAGACGAGACAGGACGACGAGAGCCCTGCCGATGATCGGCGCGAGAAGAAGCCCGACGTGCACGCTCAAGCCAAGGAGCCGGAAAGCAAGCCGGGGACTTCGCTTGATATTGAGGCTTGATCGCTTATCCCGTGGCGGAGGCTTCCAGCCTCCGCAGTCGTCGTTGAAGCAGTGTGAAAATAACGGAGGCTGGAAGCCTCCGCCACTGTTGTGATTTTCATTTTTCGTTTTACTTTTTACCCGTGAAGAACGACGCGATCGAGTGGATGGTCGTCGAGCGTCCCATGGCGCCGATGGACTCGGTGAGCGGGATCTCTTTCGGGCAGACCTTGACGCAGTTCTGCGCGTTGCCGCAGTCGTTGACGCCACCCTTTGAGCTGAGCTCTTCAAGCCGATCGCCCTTGAGACGCTTGCCGGTCTCGTGCTCGTTGAAGAGTCTTGCCTGACTGATCGCGTGAGCGCCGATGAAGGACTCATCCCACTTGGACTCGTCTTCTTCGAGGTTGTACTGCGGGCAAGCTTCGAGGCAGCAGCCGCAGGACATGCACTCGGAGAGCTTGTAGCGGGTCTGCTGGTGCTCGGGCGATTCCTTGGGCCCGGCCCCGAGGTTGTAGGTGCTGTCGATAGGCACCCAGGCCTTGATGCGCTTGAGAGCGTTAAAGAGCCTGGCCCGGTCGACCCAGAGATCGCGGACGATGGGGAACTTGCTCATGGGTTCGAGCGTGATGGTGTCGCCTTCGAGCGGGGCGTATTCGTCGATCAGGCAGGAGCAGGACTGGCGGGCCTTGCCGTTGATGACCATGGTGCACGCGCCGCAGACCTCTTCAAGACAGCCCGAGTCCCAGACGGGGGGCGTGGTCTGCTTGCCATCGGTCGTGACGGGGTTGGCCGCGATCCACTTGAGGCAGCTGATGACGTTGGAGCCCGGCTCGGTGGGGACTTTGAACGACTCCCATCGGCTGGGCTTGCCGGGCCCGTCGCATCGCATGATCTTGAAGATCACGGAGCGGCCGACCTTGGCGCGGGCGCGGTTGGCCTTGCGTTCTTTTGCTTCGTGTTCGCGGAGTGCTTCGGTGGAGCTCATGGTCGTATTCCTCTCGCAGCGGCCTATGAGGCGGTGGCTGCGGTCTCCTTCGTGTTGGCCTTGCTGTCGGATTTGCCGTAGGTCCGTGCACGCAGCTCAACAAGCGCCGCTTTGACAGGCACGAACTCGATGTCGGACTTGCCTGTCGATGCGTTGTAACGGGCCACGGAGGTCTTGAAGAACCGCTCGTCGTTGCGTTCGGGGAAGTCCTTGCGGTAGTGCGCGCCCCGGCTCTCTTCGCGCAGCAGGCCCGCACGCAGGATCGCGTCGGCGATCTTGAGCATGTCGCCCGTGGCGCGGGTGAATGAGAGTGACTGGTTGGTCCAGCTGGCCGCGTCGCCCAGTTCAACTTTCTCGAAGCGCTGCATGAGCTCGTCGATTTTGGCGATGGCCTGCTCGAGGCGCGGGCCGGTTTTGACGACGGTCGAGGCCGCGGTCATCTCGTCGCCGAGTTCCTTGGCGATCTGGTAGGGGTTGTACGCCTTGTCGCCCGTGCCGCCGTTGGAGCTGGCGACAAGCTTGTCGTGCTTGGCCTGCTCCTTGGAGACGGCTTCATCGAAGACGCTTGCTGGCGCATCGTCTTTGGCGTCCTTGATGTAGTTGAGCACGGACACGCCGTTGCAGAGCCCGTCGAAGATGCACGAGAGCAGCGCGTTGGCGCCGAGCCGGTTGGCGCCGTGGTATGCGAAATTGACTTCACCGAAGGCGTACAGCCCGGGGATGCTGGTCATCATGTTGTTGGGAGCGCCGATGGTCAGGCCGTGGCCCGGCTCGGTACCGATCGGGATGGGGTTGCCTGACTTGTGACCCGGCTTTGGTGTTTCGGGTGTGTAGTTTCCGGGTGTGTAATCGGTCCACAGGCCGCCCATCGAGTAGTGGACAGCAGGGAAGATTTTCATGGGTGTGAAACGCGGGTCGACGCCGACGAATTTCTCGTAGATGTCGAGGATGCCGCCGAGCTTGACGGTGAGGTAGTCCGGGTCGCGGTGCGTCAGGTCGAGATAGACCTGGTTCTGGCCGTCGACACCCATGCCCTCGTTGACGCAGACGTCGAAGATCTCGCGGGTGGCGATGTCGCGCGGCACGATGTTGCCGTAGGCCGGGTAGCGCTCCTCGAGGAAGAACCAGCGTTCTTCTTCGGGGATGTCGACGGGGTTGCGTGTGTCGCCCTTCTTGCGGGGCACCCAGACGCGGCCGCCCTCGCCTCGGGCGGATTCGGACATCAAACGCAGCTTGTCAGCGCCCGGGATCGCGGTCGGGTGGACCTGAACCATCTCCGGGTTGCCGTAGGCAGCGCCGGCCTGGAAGCATCGGCTGGCAGCACCGCCTGTACAGATGACCGAGTTGGTGGATTTGCCAAAGACCAGCCCGCAGCCGCCGGTCGCCATGACGACAGCCGAGGCGCGAAACGAGCGGATCTGCATCGTCCGCATGTCCTGAGCGACGATGCCGACGCAGCGGCCCTCGTGCGTGATGGGCCAGAGGAATTCCCAGAACTCGTACTTGTTGACCCTGCCCTCGGACTCGTAGCGCCGCGTCTGCTCATCGAGTGCATAGAGAAGCTGCTGGCCGGTGGTCGCGCCTGCGAAGTGGGTGCGTTTGAAGAGCGAGCCGCCGAAGAGGCGCAGGTCGCGGAATCCCTCGGCCGTGCGGTTAAAGGGCACGCCCATGCGGTCGAGCAGGTCGATGATCTTGGGTGCCCAGTTGGCCATCTCGAGGACGGGGTGCTGGTCAGCCAGGAAGTCGCCGCCGTAGATCGTCTCGTCGAAGTGCTCGTACTCGGAGTAGCCCTGCTGCCGGGCGATCTCGTTGCAGGCGTTGATGCCGCCCTGAGCGCAGACAGAGTGCGAGCGTTTGACGGGGACCATGCTAAAGAGGTCCACCGGGACGCCGGCCTCGGCGATGCGGACGGACGCGGCCAAGCCCGCCAGTCCTCCCCCCACCACGATCACGCGATTGTCAGACATGGAACCTTTGCTCCTTCAGATGCGCTTTAGTGGTCCGCCTCGGCGGCCGGTTGGGCTGTTTCGACATGTGAGTTCGTGTGAGCGGCGTGCAGGTCGGCCTCGATGGCCTTGGCCTTGTCGACGTCCAGCAGCAGGAAGCCGATGAGTGACGACCACGCCATAAGCATGAGTCCCGCGCCGAGCCCCGCACAGACATAGCCCCATCGGCGCTGGGCGGATTCGGAAATGGTCAGACCCCAAGTGATGGCGGCTGTCCAGAAACCGTTGGCAAGGTGATACACGCTCGCGGTCACGCCCACAAAGTAGAAGAGCGAGACGGCGATGCCCCCGAGGCCGATGCCCTGGGCCTGCCCACGCAGAGCGAGCGAGAAGGTCGAGGCTGCCTGCGAATGGGACCACGGCTCATCTGTGGGCGACAGGAAAGTCCAGCCCCAACGGAGCGTGGCGACGTGATAGAAGATGTAGAAAATCGCGATGTAGCCCGTCAGCCGCTGGAGCGTGTAGCGCCAGTTGTCCTGGTAGGCGTAGCGGGCGGTGTTCGATTTGCCCGTGCGGGCGATGTACACGCCGACGATCGCATGGAACGCGATCGAGAGCCAGAGCGTGACCTCGATGAGGATCAGGAAGGGCAACTCATTGATGAACGAGACTTCGTGCTGGAACGTGCCGACGCGTCTTGCGGTCATCTCACCGACCGCCTCGATCGTGCCGGGCGCTACGTTCTCGCTTGCCCGCGAATTGACGAGGCCCCACGCGATGGTGGAATTCGTCAACAGGTGGTTGATGAGGAAGACACCGATGGGCAGGATGCCCGAGAGCGAATGGAGCCGTCGGAGCAAGAAGTAGTGCCGGTTCATGAAGCCGGAATCATTTCCCACTTGGGTATCCTTTCCTGGGTCGATCAGATCTGGGGTCAATCATCCCATGATCGATCAGATGGAGCGGGCATGATGTTCGATCGGAACGTCCCGGTCGATGCCGGTTGCGAGCACCGGCGGGGCATATTTATGCCATCGGTCCGGGAGCGCCGCCGGCTGGACCTTTGGGCGCGTTCGGGCCGGGTGTGCCATCGGGGTTGATCAGCCCCTCGGCGACAGCTTTGTCGATCGACTTGGTCGTCTCGACGAAGATCGCCCGGAGCTCGCGGACCGTCTCGGAGAGTTCCTGGTCCTCTTCTTCGCTCAGGTTGCCCTTGGTCTTGGCTTCGAGCACGGCCAGGATGTCGATGTGCGTGCGGGCAAGGTCGGGAGCCAGGATCCGCTGGCCGGACTGGGGCTCGGGCATGATCCCGAGGTACATCGCGGCCTGTGAGGCCATCAGACGCACCACATCGGAGAATTCGAGGGGCTTGTTCGCCTCGGCCTTGGCCTGCTCGGCTTCGGCTTCCTTCTGGGTCAGGCGGTCCTTCTCGCGGTTGGCCTCCGACTTCCAGTCCTCGTCGATAATCAGTTTCGGCTTGTCATCGCTCATTTCGTAGGTTCCTTCCGTTCTAGGGTAGGCTACGGGTCAGCCGATGACCCATTTCGACTGATTCGGAGGATCCGAGGGTGAGCAGAACACATCGCAATGCGGGCTCCGCGTTCGGCATCATCATCCCGATGCTGCTGATCGGGTGCGCAGGGCAGGCGGATCGGAAGGTCGAATTGAACCAGTTCGCAGGCGGGGTTGACACCTCTGCCGGCGCGTCGGCTCCGCGCACGGTGTACGCCCCTGTCAACCCCTCGCGCCCCGCGCCCGAGACCATCGTCATCCGCTCCTTTGAGACTCAGGCCGCTGCGGGCACGCCCGAAGATCCCGATCTCGAAAGCTCCAGCCCCGAAAATTCCAGCCTTGAAGAACCCGCCCCCACTCATATCTCCACGGGCGGCATCTACGACGCCAAGGTCGGCGACATCAACGGCAGGCCGATCATCGCCAGCCGATTCCTCGAAGACCTCATGCCCCGCTTGAACGCCATCTCTGTCGAGCAGCCCGACCTTGCGAGCTGGCGCCGGGAAGCAAGGCCCGTCATCGAGCGTAAACTCGAGGGCATGATCCGCGACGAGGTGCTCTACCGTGAAGGCCGGGCGCGCAACCCGAACTTCAACGAGCAGGGGCTGCTCTTTTTCGTCGACAAAGTCCGCGAGCACATGGTCCGTCAATCCGGGGGCAGCGAGACACTGGCCGACCAGCGGCTCCAGGAACAGGAAGGCGTGTCGCTCGATCAGTTCCTCGCCTCGATCGAACGCCAGCGGGTGATCAAGGATGTCCTGGACATCGCGGCCGAGGACTACGCGCCCGTCAGTTGGCTTGATATTCAGAACGAGTACCAGAGGCGGTACGACCAGTTCAACCCCGACCCTCGCGTGTTTTTCCGCTTGATCTCACCGGCTAACGACGAGGCCAGCGCCGAGATCGAGCGCCGATTGGGCGAGGGCGAGACGTTCGACTCGATCGCGTCCGATGCGCGTGTCAACCTGTTCGCGCCGGCCCGTGGCGGTCTGTTCAGTGAAGAGGGCACCCCCATCTCGGGTCCGTTCGCAGAGGCAACGCTGATCAACGATCCGCCGCTGAACTCGGCACTCGTCGCGCTTGAGCCGGGCGATTGGGTCGGCCCCGTCGAGCGTTCGAGCGGCCGGACCGCGTACATCATGCTCGAACGCGTGAACGAGGACACGATGTCGCTCGACGACGAGGCGGTGCAGCTCAATATCGAGCGGTATCTCAAGCAGCTTCGGCGTGAGCAAGCATTGGATAGTTTCGTGATGCGGCTGCGCGAGCGGGCCAACCTCGGGCAGGACCGCTTTGACGTGCTCGTCAGCGAGATCATGCGTGTCGCCGAGACGCGCGTGTTCGACCAGCAGGCCTCGCGGGGCTGAGCGGGCCCATGTTCGCCCGCTTCCGCAACACGAGCCCGACAGGTCGGCGAGGCGAACGCATCGCGGCAAAGTGGCTCCGCAAGAACAGATTCAAGGTCATCGGCCGCAACGTCCACGTCGGCATCGGCGAGGCGGACATCGTCTGCATCGCCCCCGACCGCAGAACGCTGGTCATTGTCGAGGTCAAGACGCGCCGGCTCACGCAGCGCGTGCAACCAAAGGCCGAGGAGAGCGTGGGCGTTCAGAAGCAGCGCAAGCTCCGGCTCGTGGCGCGGGCGATCGCCAAGAAGCCGGGCCTCACCGATCGGCCGGTGCGGATCGATGTCATAGGTATCGACCTGCCCGAGCGGGGCAAGGCGATCGTTCGGCACTACGAATCGGCAGTGGGCGGCTGAGGCTGCTGGTCATCCTGGGCCGGGTTCACGCCCGTTTCGTCGGCATCGCCTGTCGCCAGCGAACCACGGAACCGGCTCTCGAGCACGGTCTCGGCGAGTCGCTCCTGGTCGAGACGCTCGGGGATGATGACACTGAACATCGAGCCCGAACCGATCTCGCTGACGAGCTTGATCTCGGCCTGGATGAGCGAGGCGAGTTCCTTGGAGATAGCAAGCCCGAGCCCCGTGCCGCCGTGCTCGCGGGTGTGCCCGCTGTCGGCCTGCTGGAATTTCTCGAAAATCCGCTGCTGATCCCGCTGATCGATGCCGGGACCAGAGTCGATGACGCTGATGCGGATCGAGCCGACGTCTCCGGCGTGCGCCCCGGGTAGGGGTTCGGCCCGGAGGATGACCGTGGGCGTCCGCCCGCCTGGCGCGGGGTCGGTGAATTTCACTGCGTTAGCGAGGAAGTTGAAAAGAATCTGCTGGAGCTTGCGTGAATCGGTCTCGACCGTGGGCAGAGTGCCCGACACGTCGACCTCGATTTCGATGCCCTTGCGCCTTGCAAGCGGCTCGATCAGACCCGCCAGAGCCTCGCACACCTTGCCGACGTCGACCGACTCGACCGAGATCTCGGTCTTGCCCGCCTGGATCTTGGCCATCTCGAGCAGGCTGTCGATCAGGCCCAGCAGGTTGCGCGAGGACGTGAGGATGTTCTCGATATAGCGCACACGCTTGCGGTGCTTGGTCGAGTCGTCCCCAGCGATCGCCTCGGCCTGTGCGATCTCCATGAGCAGCTCGGCGAATCCGATGATCGAATTGAGCGGCGTGCGCAGCTCGTGCGAGACATTGGCAACAAACTCGCCCTTGAGCTTGGCCGACTCGAACAGCGCCACGTTCGCGTTGGCAAGCTCGCCGACCTTGAGATCAAGGGCCGAGTTGATCGATCGGAGCTGGTCCTGGCTCCGCTGGATGTGCTCGAGCATCGCGTTGAACGCGCTGCCGAGCTCCTCGAACTCATCGCCCGTGGCGATCTGGCTCCGGGCACCGAGTTCACCATCGACGACCAGCTCGGCTGTCTGCTTGAGCTCGCGCACGGGTTCGAGGATGAGTATCGACGTAATCAGATAGAACACCAGCACCGCCAGCGCCAGGACCAATGCGCCGGCCCCGATCAGATACACCGCGTTGAACGCGAGCAGACGGGCGGCCTCGGTCGAGCGCCGGTCGAGGATGATGATCGAGATCATCTCAGAAAGCTCGGGCGGCTTGGCGATGTACTCGGGGCGGGCGTAGTAGTACCGCCGAGCGGTGCCATCCCACGATGCCCACTGCGAATCGGCGGCCGACTCGTCTTTCTGGAAGTACGCCAGTGCCCGGGCCAGATCCTCATCGTCCTCGGCCTGTGCCCGGGCTTCACCGATCGAGAGGCGGACCACTCCCAGAGCTGTCGCACCCTGCCCGCCGGGGCTCTCGCGCTCGGTGCGTTCCCAGGCCGACACGAGCTGGCGTGAGAGCTCCTGCTGGACATCGCCCACCAGAGCGTTCATGCGGAGCCACGGCGCCAGAAGGGCTGCAAAGACGATCAGGACGATCGCGGCCCCGAAGAGCAGGAGACACTTATTGGCAAGAGAGATGTTGCGCCACATGCGTTGACAAGTCTATCCGGACCCGGAGGGCGAGCATCGCTTCCCCAAGTGCTTGCCGGGCGTAGAGTTGCCCCGCATGGCCTCAAAGCGCGTCTATCTCGAAACCTTCGGCTGCCAGATGAACGAGCTCGACTCGGAGCTGGTGGCCGGTCGCCTGTCGAGCCTCGGGTACACGTTTACCAGTACCTCCGACGAGGCCGACGTGGTGCTCTACAACACCTGCTCTGTGCGCGAGCAGGCGGAGCAGAAAGTCTGGAGCCGCCTCGGTGAGCTTCGCGACCGGAAATCCGAGAAGCCCGGCATGGTCGTGGGTGTGCTCGGGTGCATGGCCGAGCGCGACGGCAAGGGGCTGATGGACCGCATGCCGGTCGTGGATGTCATGTGCGGACCGGGCGAGCTGGACAAGCTGCCGGCCCTGCTCGATAACGCTGTCCGCACCCGCCAGAGCCTGGTCGCCGACGATCCGAACGCGGCCACCAAGTCCGTCAAAGCGGTCGCCCTTCAGGGCTCGACCTCCCGCCGGAGCGCGACGCTCTCGGCCGCCGGCGACTCGCTCGAATATCTGGATCTCTCGCGTTCGGTCAGCCCGATCGATCCGGTGGGCTCGCTCCGCAAAAGCGCGTATGTCCGGATCACGCGCGGCTGCAACAAATTCTGTACGTACTGCGTCGTGCCCTTTACGCGCGGCGCCGAGATCCATCGCCCACCCGAGCACATCGTCGAGGAATGCCAACGGCTTGCCGACCAGGGCGTCTTGGAGATCACGCTGCTGGGCCAGACGGTGAATCACTACCGCTTCGAACACGACGCCGCGACGGTCGCCGGGGGCGTGACCCAGCCCCAGAAGGGCCGGGCGTTCAAGGGCGGGCACAAGCGTGATCCGCTCTCGGGCGCCAGCGTCACCACGTTTGCCGACCTGCTCTATCAGATCCACGAGAAAGCCCCGAGCATCCAGCGGCTGCGCTTCGTCACGAGCTACCCGCGGGACTTTGGCGACGATGTGCTGGAGGTCATCCGAGACTGCCCCCGTATCTGCCGGTACCTGCACGTCCCCGCCCAGACGGGCTCGGACCGCATGCTCAAGATGATGAACCGGGGCTACACGGTCAGCCAGTACGACGAGTTCGTCTGTCGCGCCCGCGAACACCTGCACCAGCCCGAGATCGGCCGGCCGCTAATGATCTCGGGCGACATCATCGTCGGCTTCCCGACCGAGACCGACGAGGACTTCGCCCAGACGGTCTCGCTGCTGGAACGCTCACGCTACAAGAGCTGCTTCATCTTCAAGTACTCACCCCGCCCCGGCACGGTCGCTTACGACAAGATCCCCGACGATGTGCCCGAGGCGGTCAAACGCGTACGCAACAACGAGCTCCTTGCGGTGCAGAACCGGATTTCTGGCGAGATCAGCCGCG
>Ga0070726_10003311_pt1 | contig 13634 bp, 12 predicted proteins | sample tdAd471_FD_67275 | JGI IMG/M metagenome (GOLD analysis project Ga0070726, IMG submission 67275) | Marine sediment microbial communities from the Atlantic coast under amendment with organic carbon and nitrate - tdAd47.1 | ecosystem: Environmental > Aquatic > Marine > Coastal > Sediment | place...
AGCCCGCGCGAAACCGTCTGCCGACCGGCCGGATAGGCGGCGGAAAGGCGCAGTTTATCTATTTACTTTTATCGTGTATCTAATACACGCAACTGGTCTTATTTCGCGGGACGGATCGGCGCGAGCAGCAAATCGACAAGTGCCGGGTCCCGTCCCTCACCTTCCAGGCCGATCGGCATATCCGCCCAGCGCGCGGTCCCGGACCGGGTGCCGAACAGCCGGTCCCAGAAACTGAACAGCGTGCCGTAGTTGGAATCCGTATCCGCCCGGATGGCGTGGTGATGCACCCAATGGATGCCGGGCGTGATGATCACGGCGGAGAGCGCCTTTTCCACCCCCGCCGGCAAGCGCGCATTCGAATGGTGGAAAATGGAACACAGCAGCAGCACCGCCTCGAAGACGACGACGGAGGCGAGCGGAATATCCATCAACCCGACATAGAGCCCGCGCGTGACGGCGGACAGCAGGACCTCCCCGAAATGGAAGCGCACGGCGCTGGTCACGTCCAGATGGCGGTCGAAATGATGGACCTGATGGAAGCGCCATAGGAACGGCACTTCATGGTTCACCCGGTGCCAGACATAGATGAACAGGTCCAGCAGCAGGATATCCAGCGCCAATCCGCCCCAACCGCCCAGCGCCTCGCCGATCCAGGCCGGGCGCCAGTCGGGGCCCTGGGCCGCCATGACGGCGCTGAGCGGCAGGACGATCAGCGGCGACAGCGCGCTGTTGATCGCGAACAGGGCGCCGTTGCGGGCCCAGCGCATGAACCTGCCCCGCTTTCTGTCCTCCCCTTCGGCCGCCTCCGCCGCGCCGGCCTTCGCCTGGACCCATTCATGGGCGGCGGGCGCCAGGCGTTCCCAGGCGAACCAGACCAGGAACCAGACGCCGACGACCGCGCCCTTGAACAGCAGGATGTTTTCGACCGCCGTATCCACGTGCTTCGCCTACCTCGTCTTGGGCCGTGCCGGCCCGGTCAATTTTCCGCCAAGCGGCCATTCACCGCAATTTCCGGGGTGCTCTATCAGACCGCATCCGGTACAAATTCGAAAGCCGGATCGCAGCCGATACGCCCCTTGGCCTACGCCAACGGGCCGGGATTGGCCGGAAGCGCCGGGAAAAAGGCAAATCAGCAATAGGTGATCGCCATGCAAAGCGCACTGATCGGTGTTTCCGGCTGCGCCATCGAGGACGAAGGCAGCCGCTTCTACGTGAAGGTTGGCGACAAATACGTGAACGCCATCGCCGATGCGGCGAAGGCGACGCCGTTGATCGTGCCGCCCTTGGGCGACGTGCTTGACCTGGACCTGTTGCTGGACCGGTTGGACGGGCTTTTCCTGACCGGCAGCCCGTCGAATGTGGAACCGCATCATTATGAAGGACCGGCCTTCCGGGAAGGCGTGAAACGCGATCCGCGGCGCGACCGCACGACCCTGCCGCTGATCCGCAAGGCGATCGAACGCGGCATGCCGGTCTTCGCGGTCTGCCGCGGGCATCAGGAGTTGAACGTCGCGCTGGGCGGGACGCTGCACCAGCATGTCCAGGAATTGCCGGGCAAGCGCGACCATCGCGTCAACGACGAGTTGGATTATTTCGGGCAGTATGACGTCGCCCACATGATTTCCATCCGCCCGGACGGGCCGCTCGCCAGGCTTGCCGGCGGCGCGCATGAAGTGAACGTCAATTCCCTGCATTCCCAGGCGATCGACCGACTCGCCCCCGATCTGGTGGTGGAGGCGGAAAGCCCCGACGGGGTGATCGAGGCGGTTTCCATGCCCTCCGCCCCGGGCTTCCTGTTGAGCGTTCAATGGCATCCCGAACATCCGGTCGCCCTGACCTGGCCGTTGAGCCGGGCCATGTTCACGGCTTTCGGCGACGCCGCCCGCGCCTATGCCGCCGAACGCCAATCCGGCAAACACCACGCCAAGGGCGCCGCCGCCTGACGGACCGCCGCTGTTTTTCCGTTTATCTGACCTTGAAGGATCCCGCCGATGCGCCTGGCAACCTGGAACATCAATTCCGTCCGTCTTCGCATGCCGATCGTGGCCCAGTTCACCGAAAGCCATAAGCCCGACGTGCTGTGCCTGCAGGAGACCAAGGTGGAGGATTCCAAGTTCCCGCTGGAGGACATCAAGGCGCTTGGCTACGAGCATGTCCTGTTCCGGGGCATGAAGGGCTATAACGGCGTCGCGGTCCTGTCCCGCCTGCCGATCAAGGACGCGGGAAGCCGCGACTGGGCCGGCAAGCAGGATTGCCGGCATCTGGCCGTCGATGTGGACGGGAAGTTCGAATTGCACAATTTCTACGTTCCCGCCGGCGGCGACGAGCCGGACCCCGAGGTCAACGAGAAGTTCGATCACAAACTGCGTTTCGTCGATGAAATGCGCGACTGGTTCGAATCCGCCCGCAAGGCGACCAAGCCGATGGTGCTGGTCGGCGACCTCAACATCGCGCCGCTGGAAAACGACGTCTGGTCGCACAAGCAGCTTCTGAAGATCGTCAGCCACACGCCGGTCGAGGTGGAGAAGCTGACCGCGGTCCAGAACGGGATGAAATGGGTCGATGCGGTGCGCGCCAGGATTCCCGAGCCCGAGAAGGTCTACAGCTGGTGGAGCTACCGGTCGCGCGACTGGCAGGCCGCCGACAAGGGCCGCCGGCTGGACCATGTCTGGGTCACCGCGCCGCTGGCCGATGCGGTGACCGGCGTCGATATCGTCAAGGACGCGCGCGGTTGGGAAAAGCCGTCCGACCATGTCCCGGTGATCGTCGATTTCGACCTCTAGGACGTTGGGTCGTCCGAAGCGTCACCCCCGGGACCCGGCCCGGCGGCGGACGGGTTCCCGCCAGCCCTGATAGCTCCGGAAAAAGTAGCGGCCCTGCCTCACCCCGTCCGGCAGCGGGATGTCTTCCGCGTCGGGCAGGGGAATATCCTGGTCGCTGACGACCACCGCGCCCGGCTGCAGCATCTGCGGCAGGATATCCGCCATCATCCGCGCCACCCGGGCGTCGCGCGCCGCGTCGCCGGTGCCGATATCGCTGTGGACGAGGATCGCCGGTTCCGGCAGCGCGTCACGGGCCTGCAGCAAGGTTTCCGGCAGATCGCCCAGGAAGAGATGCCGGTCGTCAGGCGTGCTGTCGGGATGGGAGGCCACGTGGCGGTCGAACACGAAGATTTCCCGGTCGGGCAGGGTTTCCCGCATATGATCGAAGGTCCTCCCGTTTCCCAGGCCGATCTCGAGCACCACGCCGCGCCGCCCGGCGATCATCCCGGCCGCCTGGTTCAGGCAGGCGCGCTGGGCCGTGAGCCGGCGAATGAATGACTCCAGTCGGGACAACGGCTTTCCTTTTGTCGTTTTCCTGGTTTCAGTCTCCGCCATCCGGGAACGGGCCGGCGAACTACAAGCCTACCGTCCTTTTGAACTTGTGCCGCAATGCGGAAAATCCAAGACCCGCGCCGTTACTTTCTCGTGAACAGGCTGGAAACCGCCGGAATTCTGCGGCCTTCCTTCATTGCCGGAAGCCGCGGGAAAGCGCGCCCGGCGGACCCAACCCGGAAAATCCATTGTGACGGCATCGCTTTTCCATGTAATAGTTCCCGCTTGGGGAGTTTCAATTGTCCCGGGATACGTCCGCGGGGGGGCGCAAGCCGGTAATTGGCGGACACCAAGAAACCGCTACCGTCAGGAAGGTGCACGAGGATGAGCCGGGGCCAGCATAAGCGTGTGCTGATGTATAGCCACGATACCTTCGGGTTGGGTCACCTGAGGCGTGTCAGGACGATAGCGCATGCCCTGGTCGAGGAATCGAAGGACGTTTCCGTCCTGATCCTGACCGGGTCGTCCATCATCGGCAGTTTCGATTTCCGCACCCGGGTGGACTTCGTCCGCGTTCCCGGCGTCATCAAGCTGCGCAACGGCGAATACACGCCGCTGAAACTGCACATGAACATCACCGACACGCTGAAGATCCGCGAGTCGATCATCCGGCACACCGCCGAAACCTTCGATCCCGATCTGTTCATCGTCGACAAGGAACCGCTCGGCCTGCATGGCGAGGTCGAATCCACGCTGCAGGACCTGAACGAGAAGGGCATTCCCTGCGTTCTCGGGCTGCGCGACGTGATGGACGAACCCGCCTTGCTGGAGCCGGAATGGAAGCGCAAGCGCGCCATTCCCGCCCTGTCGAAATATTACGACGAGCTTTGGGTCTACGGCCTGCCGCAGTTCTGCGATCCCCTGGAAGGGCTGGAAATCCCGCAATCGGTCCGCCGCAAGATGGTCTATACCGGCTATCTGCAGCGCAGCGAACCGGCCGATCTTCCGACCGCGGCCTTCGCGACGTCGAAGATCCAGAAGCCGTACATCATGGTGACGCCCGGCGGCGGCGGCGACGGGGAGGAACTGGTCGACTGGGTCCTGCAGGCCTACGAGACCGACAGGAACCTGCCCTATCCGGCGCTGGTCGTGCTGGGGCCGTTCATGTCGACCGAAAGCCAGGCCGCCTTCAAGGGCCGCGCCGAAGCCTTGGACGATGTTGAAATCATCACTTTCGACGCCCATCTGGAACAGTTGATCGTCGACGCGGTCGGCATGGTCGCGATGGGTGGCTACAACACGTTCTGCGAGATCCTGTCCTTCGACAAACCGGCGGTGATCGTGCCGCGCCGTTTTCCGCGCCGCGAACAATATATCCGCGCCAACCGCGCCCAGGAACTGGGCCTGTTGAAAATGCTGGACCCGGAAGAATCCAAATTGCCGAAGGACATGGCGACGGCCCTGCGTCACCTGCCGCAACAGAACCACCCGTCCGACGTGATCATCCCCGGATTGCTGGACGGGTTGGAAAGCGTGAATATTCTGGCGACCCGCCTGGCCGCACGGCCGCGGCCCAAGGTTCGCGTCGCCAGTTCCAAATAGCGCCCGGGCTTCCCGGCCAGCCCCCCGACCGGCGATCGGGCGGCATGTTCAGCAATCGGGCTACGACCGAAGGTCCATGAGGTTCCATGACGACGGCGTTCGTCCTTAAAGGTTATCCGCGGCTATCCGAAACTTTCATCGCACAGGAAATCCTGGCGCTGGAACGCCGTGGGCTGGACATCGTGATCGTGTCCCTGCGGCACCCGACCGACCGTCACAGCCATCCCGTCCACGCAGAGATTGCGGCCCCGGTCCTCTACCTTCCGGAATATCTGGTTCAGGAGCCGCTCCGCGTGCTGCGCGCCTGGTGGAAGATGCGCCGGCGGCAGGGCTACGATACGGCGCGCCGGGTCTGGCTGAAGGATCTGATGCGGGACCGGACGCCCAATCGCATCCGGCGTTTCGGACAGGCCCTTGTCCTCGCCGCCGAACTGGACGGCAGGATAGACCGCTTGCATTTCCATTTCCTGCACACGCCCGCCTCCGTCACCCGCTATGCGGCGGTGATCCTCGGCCTGCCCTGGAGCGGGTCGGCCCATGCAAAGGATATCTGGACCATTCCCGAGTGGGAAAAACGGGAAAAACTGGCGGCCATGGATTGGCTGTCCACCTGTACCGGTGTCGGCGCGGACCATTTGCGCGGATTGGCCGGTGATAATCCCCAAAAGGTGCATTTGGACTATCACGGCTTGGACCTGTCCCGCTTTCCTCATGTGGAGCCCGAAGCGGCCCGGCGCGACGGATCGGATGCGTCGGATCCCGTGCGGCTGATCTCTGTCGGCCGCGCGGTCGCCAAGAAAGGCTATCCGGACCTGCTGACCGCCCTGTCGAAAGTGCCCGGCAGCCTGCAATGGCGGCTGACCCATATCGGCGGCGGTGCGGAGCGCGACGACCTGAAACGGCAGGCGGAGGTTTTGGGCATCGCCGACCGGGTGGAATGGCTGGGCGCGCAGCCGCAGCAGACCGTGCTGGACCGTCTGCGCCGTTCGGACCTTTTCGTTCTGGCCAGCAAGATCGCCGATGACGGGGACCGGGACGGTCTGCCCAACGTTCTGATGGAAGCGCAGAGCCAAGGCCTCGCCGTTCTGTCGACCGCCGTTTCAGCGGTGCCGGAATTGATCCGCGACGGCGAGACCGGGGCCCTGGTGGAACCGGGCGACGTACCGGCCCTGACGACGGCGCTCTGCCGGCTGATCGCCGATCCCGATTTGCGGCGCCGTTATGGCGAGGCCGGCGAGGCCCGCGTCAGGGCCGAATTCGACGCCGCGGCCTGTATCGCGGATATGGCCCGCCGGTTCGGTTTGTCCGAAGACCCCGCGCCTGCCGACCAACCGCAACCCCGCGACGCACCGGCATGTGGATAGAATTCTATGCGCCGATGAAGGCGCCGACCCATCCCGTCCCCTCCGGCGACCGCCGCATGGCGCGTCTGTTGATGCGGGTTCTGGGCCGTGAGGGCCACGAAGGCCATGACGGCCACACGGTGACGCTGGCGTCCAGCCACCGCTGTTGGGAGGGGAAGGGCGATCCGGACCGGCAGGCCGCGATCCGCGCCCGCGCCGGGCTGGAACAGGACGATCTGGCCGCCTGGTACGAACGGCATGGCGCGCCCGACCTTTGGTTCACCTATCACCTGTACCACAAGGCGCCCGACCTGATCGGCCCTGGTCTGTGCGACCGGTTCGGCATCCCCTATTGCGTGGCGGAACCGAGTTTCGCGCCGAAGCAGGAAGACGGCCCCTGGGCGGCGGGCCACGACGCGGTGCGCCGCGCGCTCGGCCGCGCGGATGCCGCCTTCTTTCTTAATCCCATAGACCGGGAATGTGTCGCCCCCCTATTGCCCGCCCGCTGCCTTGCCCGGGATCTTCCGCCTTTCGTCGATACCGCCCCCTACCCGGCCGCACGTGCCGCCCGCGCGGAGACGCGCGCCGCCATCGCCGCCCGGCACGGGATCGACCGCGACCGGCCCTGGCTGCTCGCCGCCGCGATGATGCGGCAGGATGTGAAGAAGGATTCCTATCGGCTGCTGGCCGACGCGCTGGCCGCCCTCGACCCGTCCGGCTGGGCGCTGGTGATCGTCGGCGACGGACCGGCCCGGACGGAGGTGGAGGTTATGTTCGCCGGTTTTCCCAACACCGCCTTCCTGGGCGCGCTGCCGGCCGAAGATCTGGCCATGACACAGGCGGCCTGCGACCTTGCCGTCTGGCCCAGCTTGAACGAAGCCTTCGGCCTGGGCGTGCTGGAAGCGCAGGCAGCGGGGCTGCCCGTCGTTTCCGGGTTCAATCCCGGCGTCGCCAATATGATCCGCGACGGGGAGACGGGCCTTCTGACCGAAATGGGAAACAGCGCCGCTTTCGCCGATGCGGTGTCGTTCTATCTGGAAAATCCGGATACACTGCTTCGGCACGGCGCGGCGGCGCAAGCGAATGTCGGGCGCCGGCACGACCTGGGCCATGCGGAAGAGATCCTGTTCGACGCCATTAATACTATAATAAGGGAAAACGGTCGATGACACAGATAGCCATCCTGCGGCACGGCCCCACCGACTGGAACGAGGAAGGCCGCCTGCAAGGTCGCGCCGACAGGTTCCTGACCGATGAAGGCCGGCTGGAGATCGCCAGCTGGCGCCTGCCGGACGATGTGAAGACATGGCGGGTGATGTCGAGCCCGCTTTCCCGGGCGCGAAAGACCGCCGTTCTTCTGACCGGGCCGGAGCCGGTCATCGATCCGCGCCTGATCGAGATGGATTTCGGCGACTGGGAGGGCGAACGCCTATCGGACCTGCGCGAACGCCTGGGCGAAGAGATGCGCGCGAACGAAGCGCGCGGCCTGGACTTCACGCCGCCGGGCGGCGAAAGCCCGCGCATGGTGATGGAGCGGCTGAAACCCCTGCTGACGGAAATTGCGGAAGCCGGGAAACCCTGTCTGATCGTCGCCCACAAGGCCGTGATCCGGGCGCTCTACGCCATGGCCACGGGCTGGGACATGACCACGGATGCGCCGGTGAAACTGAAGAACGCCTGTCTGCATCGGTTCAACCTCGCCCCGGATGGGACCCTCAGTGTCGACACGCTCAACTATCCGCTCACCTGACCGGCCCCGGTGAACCGCCAACCGATCGAAAGATGACCCCGCGCCTTTTCATTCATGTGCAGCATCTGCTCGGCATCGGGCATATGGAGCGCGCCTTCGCGATCGCATCCGCCTGCCGGGGCCTCGGTTTCGACGTCACGATGGCGACGGGGCGGGGGTCCTGCACGGCGGACGGCCGGGACCGCCCGGTATCCCATTGGGTGCCCCTGCCCGATCTGCGGTCGGCGGATGCGGGTTTCTCCGTTCTGCTGGACGAAAACGGGAACCCCGCCGGCGATGCGCTTTGGACCCGCCGCAGGGAGGCCCTGATGGACGGGTTCCGGACCGCGGAACCCGATCTTCTGCTGGTCGAGGGATTTCCCTTCGCGCGCCGCCGCTTCCGCCACGAATTGCTGCCCCTGCTTCAACTGGCGCGGGAAAGGGGCGTGCCCGCGGCCTGCTCGGTCCGGGATATCCTGCAGCCGAAAACCGCCCCGGACAGGATCGAGGAATGCCTGTCCTGGGCGAACGGACTTTTCCACCTTGTCCTGGTTCATGGCGACCCGCGCGTCGCCCGGCTGGAAGACTCTTTCGCCGCCGCCGGGCGGCTCGAAATCCCCATCGTCTATACCGGCTATGTCGCGAAGCCGGACGGACCGGACGACGGCGCCACGGGGCGGGACGAGGTGATCGTCTCCGCCGGCGGCGGCGCGGTCGGCGCGGCGCTGTTCCGGGCCGCCCTGGAGGCCGCCGCCCTTCCCGGCGGGGACCGCTGGCGCTGGCGCCTGCTGGTCGGCCGCAACATGGCGATGGCGGAGGATCCCGCGCCCGCCCATGTGACGGTCGAGCCGGCGCGGCCGGATTTCCGTTCGCTGCTGTCGCGCGCCGCCGTTTCCGTGAGCCAGGCCGGCTACAACACCGCGGTCGACCTGATCGCCAGCGGCGCGCCCGCCGTCCTGTGCCCATTCGCCGAGGGCGGGCAGAAGGAACAGGCGATGCGGGCCGACAGAATGGCCGCCGTCCTGGGCGCAAGCGTGCTGCCCGAAACCGGCCTGACCGGCGCCGCCCTGCTGGCGGCGGTCGCGGCGCAGGCCGGGCGCGGCCGCCGTACCCCCTTGAACGACCGTACCCCCTTGAACGACCGGGCCGCCGCGAACGACCGGGCCGCCCCGATCGACCTGGCCGGTGCGGAACGGACTGCGCGGATGCTGAACCTGTGCCATACCGGGACCATCGCCGCCGCGGCGGGATTGGGATTACCCGCCGAAGAAAGACCCGATGAAAGGGGACAGTCTTGACCGTCGACCCCTGGCAGGAACTGCAGCAGGAATTGGACCGCTGGCATGCCGCCGCGCGGATCGCGACGCTGTGGTGGCGCGACGACGATGCCACGAGGCCCGGACCGGTGCTGGACCGGCTGGCGGAAACCGCGTCGGGCGCGCCGGTGTCCCTCGCCGTCATCCCGGCCCTGGCGGACCCGGCGCTCGCGCAGACGCTGGACCGGCATCCCGCCCTTACCGTCATCCAGCACGGCTATGCGCATCGGAGCCATGCGGGTCCCGGGGAAAAGAAATGCGAATTTCCCGCCGGCCGCGACGAGGCGGAGATGCTGGCCGATCTTGCCAAGGGCCGGGAACGGCTGGCCGGTCTGTTCGGGCCGCGCTTCCGCCCCGCGCTCGCCCCGCCCTGGAACCGGATCGCCGACACCCTGCCCGCGAAGCTTGAGAGTGCCGGGCTCTTGGCGCTCTCCACCTATCGCCGTGCGAACCGCCCGCCGGGGCCGCGCCGATGGGTCGACACCCATTGCGACATCCTCGCCTGGCGGACCAGCCGGGGTTTCGTCGGCGACGCGGAAGCGCTGGGCCTGATCGCCGGCCATCTGCGCGCCCGGCGCACCGGTGATGCCTTGGAAGAGCCGACCGGGGTGATGACCCATCACATCGTCCATGACGAAGCCTGTTGGACATTCCTGCGAACACTGGCGAGAGTTGTCGCGGACCATCCGGCGGCGGCCTGGTGCGACCCTTTCTCGGATCTGGCGGCGGCATGACGGAGCAGACGATACACAGCGCCTATGAACGGCGACCGCTGCTGGCGGATTTCGCCCGCTGCGCCGCCGGCCTGTTCTTCACCATCGGGCCCGCCCTATTCCTGAACCCCCTTCCGGTGCTGTACTGGATCTTCCTGGCCGCCGGCATGCTGTTCCTGGCCTTCGGCGTGAAGACCGCGCAGAAATGGGTGACCAAGGTCGCCGTGACCGCGGATACCCTGACCGTGACCGCGCCGTTTCGCGCCAGCCTTGCCTGGAAGGATCTGAAATCGGCCAAGCTGCGCTTCTACGCCACACGGCGGAAAAGCCGGAAAGGGTGGATGCAGCTGACCCTGAAGGACGGAAGGAGCCGGATCGTCCTGGATTCCGCCTTGGCGGATTTCGATCTGGTCGCGAAATACGCCGCGCGCTGGATCCTGGAAAACGGCATCGAGCTGGATATTCCCAGCCGCGAAAATTTCCTTGCGCTCGGCATTCGGCTCGACCGAAATGCCGGGGTGGAAGAATGAAAAGCAGCCGGAAAAGCATCGAGAGTTCTTTTTCCGCCGAAAATAGGGGGGTCGGGAGCGTTTCAGTTGACGGCTCTTAACCAGTTGTGAACATTTTCTTCCGTAATATTTAACCGGCGCCAAGTAACCGGGGGCGTTAAGAACATCCCGGAACGCCGGATACAGGTGATCGTCAGCAGGGGGAGCCGTCCTGGCCCATGTCCGAAAACTTAATCGAAGTCCGCGACCTAAGAGTCAGTTTCGATCTGCCGGAAGGGCAGATAGAGGCCGTTAAGGGCGTTTCCTTCCGGGTCCCGGCGGGACGAACGGTTTCCCTGGTCGGCGAGTCCGGCTCGGGCAAATCCGTCGTCAGCCAGGCGATCATGGGCATCCTGCCGAAATCCGCGCATATCACCGGCGGACAAATCCTGTTCCGCGACCCCGACAAGCCGGGGACCGTTCTGGACATCGCCGCGATGGACCGCGACGGACCGGACATGCGGTCGCTGCGCGGCGGGCGGATTTCGATCATCTTCCAGGAACCGATGACCTCGCTCTCGCCGCTGCATACGGTCGGCAACCAGATTTGCGAGGCGCTGGAACTGCACCGCAACGTGAGCGGCGCGGAAGCGATCGCGATGGCCGAGGAAATGCTGGCCCGCGTCGGTTTCCCCGATCCGGCCCGCGCCATCCGCACCTATCCCTTCGAACTGTCCGGCGGTCTGCGCCAGCGCGCGATGATCGCGATGGCCCTGGTCTGCCACCCGGCGCTGCTGATCGCGGACGAACCCACCACCGCGCTCGACGTGACGATCCAGGCGCAGATCCTGAAACTGTGCCGGGACCTGCAGGACGATTTGGGCATGGCGATCCTGATGATCACCCATGATCTGGGCGTCGTCGCCAACATGGCCGAGGAAGTGGTCGTCATGTATCACGGCGAGGTCATGGAACATGGCGCGCTGACGGATATCTTCCGCGACGCGCAGCATCCCTATCTGCAGTCGCTGCTGCGGGCGGTGCCGCGCTTCAACATGAAGCCCGGTGAACGCCTGGTGCCGATCCGGGAGATCAAACCCCGTATCGGCGGCCACCTGACCGTTCAGAAGGAAGCCAGCGAGGGCAAGCTGGGCGAGCCGATCCTGTCGGTCCAGGGCATCACCAAGACCTATACGATCAAGAAGGGCAGCCTGTTCGGGAAGCAGGAGCGCAACCAGATCAAGGCCGTCGACAATGTCAGTTTCGAGGTCCGCCGGGGCGAATGCCTGGGTCTGGTCGGCGAATCCGGCTGCGGCAAGACGACCTTGAGCAAGATCCTGATGCGCGCCCTGTCGCCGGATGCGGGATCGATCCGGTTCCACGACGGCGCGGAGATCGACATTCTGGGCCTGGAAGGCAAGGCCCTGCTGGATTTCCGGAAGAAGATGCAATTCATCTTCCAGGATCCGTTCTCCTCGCTGAATCCGCGGATGACCGTGCTGGACCTGATTTCCGAACCGCTGGAAATCCACAACGTCGCCACCCATCGCGAACGCCAGGAGCTGGTCCAGGAACTGATGGAGCTCGTCGGGCTGGATACGCGGCACCTGAAACGCTACCCGCACAGTTTCTCCGGCGGGCAGAGGCAGCGCCTGGGCATCGCCCGCGCGCTGGCGCTGCGGCCGGAACTGCTGATCTGCGACGAGCCGGTTTCCGCGCTCGACGTGTCGATCCAGGCGCAGATCCTGAACCTGCTGAAGGACCTGAAGGAAACCCTGGGCCTGACCTATATCTTCATTTCCCACAACCTGGCCGTGGTCGACTATATCGCCGACCGGATCATGGTGATGTGCCGCGGGCGTCTGGTGGAAATGGCGCCGCGCGACCTGCTGTTCAGCAACCCGGTCCATCCCTATACGCGCGGGTTGCTGACGGCGGTGCCGGATCCAAACCTGGATCACCCGCTCAATTTCGATCACCTGATGTCCGAAAAGGCGTCCGAGCCCGCGGTCTGGCCCTTCCCCTTCGGGGAGGTCGACGGCGTCTCGCCGGTGCTGCGGGACCTGGGTGACGGCCATTATGTCCGCGCCCTGCCGGACGCCAACCTGTCGGAGCTGGCGGCATGATAAATCAGTACGCCCCGGCCCAAACCAACCGCGCCCAAACCAACCGCGCCCAAACCATCCGCGCCCAAACCAACCGCGCCCAAACCAACCGTGCCCAAACCGCGGCGGCGCAGCGCCGGTCCACCCTTCTGGCGGCAGCGGCCGGGCTGGGCCTTCTGGCCGGCGCGCTCGTCTGGGGCCTGACCGCGAACCGCGCCCATGCGCTGGACATCGTCGACACCCCCTTCTTCGCGGACGCCGTCGCCGCCGGGACCCTGGCGCCGGTGGCCGACCGCGCGCCGCGGGAGCCGCTGGTCGTCAAACTGGACCGCCCGGGCCAGAAGGTGGGCCAGCACGGCGGCGATATCCGCACCCTGATGACCGACGCCAAGGATACGCGGCAGATGACCGTTTACGGTTACGCGCGCCTGGTGAAATACGACCGGGATTTCGAACTGGTTCCCGACATCCTGAAATCCGTCGACGTGGAGGACGGCCGGTCCTTCACCTTCACCCTGCGCCGCGGCCACCGCTGGTCCGACGGCGCGCCCTTCACGACGGAGGATTTCCGGTATTGGTGGGAGGATATGGCCCATAACGAGGAGCTGTATCCCGTCGGCCCGCCGGCCTTCATGAAAGTGCGCGACGCCTATCCGCAGGTCGAGATCCTGGACGAGGTGACGATCCGCTATACCTGGGACTTCCCGAACCCCGATTTCCTGCCCGGCCTGGCCGGCGCGTCGCCGAACTACATCTATGCGCCGGCGCATTACATGAAGCAGTTCCACGTCAAATACGCGGACCCGGCGGAACTTCAGGCCCTGGTCGAGAAGGAGGGCCAGCGAAACTGGTCCGCGCTGCATACCAGACGCGGCCGGCTGTACCGGAACGACAACGTGGAACTGCCGGTGCTTCAGCCCTGGAAGGTCGAGACGCCGTCGCCGAGCGACCGTTTCGTCTTCTCCCGCAATCCGTATTACCACAAGGTCGATGTGAACGGGCTGCAACTGCCCTATGTCGACCG
>Ga0070726_10003316_pt1 | contig 13619 bp, 9 predicted proteins | sample tdAd471_FD_67275 | JGI IMG/M metagenome (GOLD analysis project Ga0070726, IMG submission 67275) | Marine sediment microbial communities from the Atlantic coast under amendment with organic carbon and nitrate - tdAd47.1 | ecosystem: Environmental > Aquatic > Marine > Coastal > Sediment | place...
CGGGTCCTTGAGCGAGCCAAAGGCAACAGTCATGCAAGGCGGCGCGCCATCCGGCGCCCCAGTCCACAGGACATCCGTTTCGCCGGTTGGGTAAATCCAATGGTTCGCCTTGGTGGCCCCTGCGGCTTCGATATCGCCCTCAAATCCCAGAAACAGCGTGAAATGCGCGATGCTGGAAGGGAGCGCGCGGATTTCCGACATCCAGTTTTCGTGCCCGCATCCGTCGGGCAATAGCCCGTCAATGGTTTCGCGCGCGCCGACGTCGGAGATCACCGCCTTTGCTCGTATTTCCTCGCCGTCGCCCGTCCGGACCCCCACAACAGCGCCGTCTTCGCAAAGCAGCTTTTCCACACGAACACCCGCGCGGGCTTCGCCTCCATGCTTTGTAATGGTCGGAATGATGTGCTCGGCAAAGGCGACGCTGCCGCCTACCGGATACCAGGACCCACTTAAAAGATACGAGGCGGAAATCAGGGAGTGCATGGCAAAGCTCGCCTTGCTCGGGCGCCCACCATGATCACCCCATTGCGCGGTCAGAACCGCCGCAAGCGCAGGATCATCGGTGATGTCGTCGACAACATCCTTGGTCGTGCGGGCGCACCATTTGGCAAGGGCGTGCCTGTTCCACCATTTAAGCACGTCGCCCGCAACCTTCGGCATGGCGCGCGTGGGAAAGATCTTGTGCATCGCTTCGCGGCCGTCATGGAGCGCACGGGTCCAGGCCTCGATTTCTTTTTCGTGTTCCGGGAAACGATCCTTCAGGTCCCTTTCCTGCGCCTCGTGCGGGCGCGAGAGGGAAAGTGGTTCGGCCGTTCCAATGTGCAAGACGTCGTAAGTCGAACCCAGAGGTGCAAAATCCATAGGCGTGTCGCACAACCAATCGAGCATCTCCCGCTCGTGATCACCAGGCGCCATGTGACTCAGATAGTGGATGCCCACATCCCAGAAAAAGCCGTCGCGGGAAAAACTATGCGTGAGCCCGCCCAGAGTTTGATGCTGTTCGAGTAGCAGCACCTTGTGCCCTACACGGGACAGCGCGGCCGCCGCGGCCATGCCGCCCATTCCGGAGCCGACGACGATGGCGTCCCAATCGCTTGTCTCAGCGTCAGTCATATTGCGCCTCCCTCGTGTCACTTGGGATGATGGTCAAAACTAGACCATGCAGCGGCGATGCGCACGTTGATCAGGGTCAACGGGAGGTATGTCCGGCAGATGTGGTGATGTCTGTGATGATTGGTAGCGGAGGAGGATACCGAATACTCGGCCTAACTAGCTGACAAAAAGCGCCTTCTTCGCTTGCGGATTATCGAGTTGCCCCTAAAACTGCCCCCAGTATATCTAGGCAACATTGTCCTGGAGCATTGCCTAGCCATCATCCCAACCCTAGCGGCATCAGAACTTTTTCAATCCACATGGCGTCAAAGGCTTCAGCCAGTCGCCTCCAGAACGGCAGACTGGTGTCCGCATACGCGTTGGCTATCAACACCAACAAACCCCCGCAGATAACAAATAGGTAGCTGAAGAGCATCACACCTAACTGAACTCGTACTCTACCTGTGGTGTTGATTTCACCCCAGTCCGTCGGCCGTTTAAAATGCTTTGTATACAGATTAGCAAGATGTCGGAGCTTAGCTCCTTGCTTTACCCGCGCATTGCGTTCGTCTGACCAATCCCGAGCAACTTCGAAGATAGTGCTATGCCAAACCAGCAGCTCAACCTGAGACTTCGCGGCCGCCCACGCCATATACCCACCCGCAGCCATTAGCACCATTGCTGGCACGATTAAATTAATCACAAACAGACTGATTGAATAGGATAGGAGACTAAACGGAAGTACAATAAGAAGAACGATAAGTGTCTGCGCCGGTATCGATACAAATCTCTTCAAAACAAGAAATCCAGCCGCTATGTTTGCCAGAACAATAATGTCCATTCCCCAGACCGGGAACCCCGGCAGGGCGAGAGAGATATCAAACCATGAGGCAACCAATAGGATGGGTGCCTGTATGGCAATTTCTAGAAGATGCGCCAATGGTTCTGCCACCGCCTTGTAGGCATTCACCAGTGCGACCCATGCCTCAATCCCATAAATGAAGTTTTCTCCCATTCGACCAAGCGCAGCTGCACCCAGGAGCGAAAGGGAAAAGAGTTTGGTGATTGGATTAAAAAGTAATCTCAGGATTGGCTTGATGACCTGCACCCAGGTTTCAGCCAATGCGCCGCGCACAACAGATCTATCTTCTTCGGTACTCATGTGATCGCCCCCCTTGTCCGAGACATACAGCAACGCTACGCACGGAACGTGTTGCCTCCTTTGTCCCGAAATCCCCGCCCCAGCGTAATTCCGTCAGACAGGACATGGCAATTCGGTATTTGGGACACGGGTCAAGGTGAAGAGCCAAAAAGACGGTAAAAGGGCTGAATTATGACTGGAAAGGGACATTGGCATTTTGCGAAACGGATTTAGGTGTTGCCCTCACTGGCTCGAACGTCCCGTAATCGAAGAAGCATCGAGAGCATCCGTTCAAGTTTTCTATCCAAGAACACTTCATAACGAACAAGACGATCCAATCGGTCCACATCAATCGCTTCACCGAACGCGTGAGTTCGCAATTGCGGTCGGATAGTTAAACCAGCGCGTCTCCGTTCGATCCAAGGGATAACTTCATTCTCAAGAAACTCTCCTAACCCCTCGATACTAGCGGTATAATGCAATCCTTGGGCGTGAGGGTTGCCGCTAACTGGACCACCGCTCGTATGTTCTGACAACTCTTCATTCCACCAATTGAGCGTATCCTCCCTCAATTCTCTCAAGGCGCATTTATATGCATCGGAACTCTTTGACTTAAGATACTCTAATGCACTCTTAGTCATTGCTTCGTGCTCCAAAAGATCATCCAACTCAGCAATATCATCTTCAGGTTTGGAGCGAACGGCTTCAGAAAGGTCATTAAAACGGGCCACCGCATGGAGGTGCACAAGGGCCGTTTCTGCGCTATCGCTGAAGACTTCAAGCGTCTGCGCCAGGCCGTGGCGACAAGCAGTTGCCTCCGCCATCCTCAATCGGCGCTTCCGCCACAGTACACCGGCCAGCTCCTCGATGAGGTGTTCCTCGGTAGGGCCGACCGGCGAATGTTCGGTCACAAGAGCCTCCAAGAGGTCCAGGTATTCGGCATCATTTTCCCATGGAAGGACCGTGTGCTGCGACAACACCCCATGACGCAGCGCGTTGAACCGGGTGAGCTCCGTCCCACTCATGACTTTGCCCTACCTTTTTCTGGACTACCCTGTGGTCCTTGTCGACCAGCTCCGCACACGGGATTTCTAATGCCCAAAGAAGCAAGAGCCCGTTGGGCTTCCTGCCTCCGATTATTCTGCCAGCTTGACCAGCACTGATGGTGAAGCCAGGTGTGGCCGTATCCTTCAGCCCCAAACGGAACGATTACATGACCGTCTGAGTCAGGCGTTTCACACCATGCGCAAATTTCGGGGTCGGAGGGCCTGGGGTCACGATTGAGCCATTCGGCGATGCAGCATTGGTAAGCCGTCTCTTCGGCCTTATCCCGCGTTTGCCCCCCGTCATACTCGGCGATGCCCGCTCGCTCATCGAAAAATGCCTGCCAGTCGTCTTGCGACCACGCGGGCTCCCTTCTGCCGAGCAATTCCATTATTTCCGGCTTGTTGGCGCGAATTGCTGCCAGCAACAAGGGGTCCGGCTCCCGCGTTACGTCCAGGACCAGATCCGGGCCGTCTACAGCCACGCGAATGCCGCTATCGCGTACAACACGAAGGGTTTCTGCGGCGTTCATATCCTGATCCTCTTGGTTGGGGGACAGTCATAACCACCAGGGACTCCACCTTCCTGGGCCTGCCTCTGCAGCTCGGGTTCCGTCACACCGTCACAGACCCCATCGTCGCTGGTGCTTTGCTGAATTGCTTCCGCCATCGGTGCGCCTGCTGTGACGTCACGGCTGGCAGTGGGCAAGAGGGATTCTGCCGATTGTGACATTGTTACCGATGATTGGGCGAGATAGCGCTCGAACGGATCTGCGAACGCTGCCAGCTTGTAACCTTTGGCCGTTCGCCCTGCCTCCAGCCTAATCGTGCCGGGCACTACGCCGAAGGGCTGTAGCAGGCGCGCCAACTGCCGGGCACTGATCGGCCTGCCTTGCCGCCATTCCGGCCACGGACGATGCTCCAACCTGTGCAACTGCTCCAATACCAATTCCGTCGGAAGACGATCTGCAGCCATACGGTCAAATAGCTCCTTAATGTCTTTAAGAAGCATGACCGAGATAGAGTGTTCGTCCTCGGCATCTGTTAGAGCGAGAGCAACATCCCGAGCCAATTGTGCCCAGCGCCCGCCAGCGACATCGCCAATCGCAATGAGTGGTCGCCAGTTGTCAGCTGCCCTGTCGTGAAGGCCGACGGGAACTTCGCCGTCCCAACCCGCCAACCGATCCCTATTGTCGACCGCCCAACGAGCGATTTTCTGACGTATCTGATTGAAGTTTCCAACGCGGTCGAGCCGAAACCGTTGTACTATTTCGCCCGGTTTTTTGCGGCGCAATGGCACCATGATGGAGCGGTCATTCAGTGTATCTGGCAGATTGCCTATCATGGCGATTATGACAGGGGCCCAAGTGCAAAACCTACTTGGCACATGATCATCGCCCACTGTTCGGACTACATAGGCCTGCGTACGATTATGTCCAGAATTGAGGATCCCGCGCAGCTCGTCGCTGCTCTGTAGGAACGTATCGGCTTCATCTATCAGCAAGGTTGGAGATGCCGCTTCAATCGATCTGAATACCGCCGATGCCGTGATGTTTGATGCAGGCAGAGGCTTGGGCACCAAATGCTGCAGAACCGAAAGCGCTGTCGTCTTTCCGCACCTCTTCTCAGGCGAGGTTATCGCCAACCTGGGTGAAATAGGCCAAACATTATGGGCGTGCGCAAAGACCAGCCACAATGCCATTGCTTCGGAAGCGTAGCTTGGCAAGACAACAAAACTACCAATTGTTTCGGCAATTTCGTCTAACAGCTCTGCCCCTGCCACAGGATTTGGCCAAAGTGTTTCTTCTGGCCAGGTCAGGGCTCCCGAAAGGCCTGCTTCTTTACGGGCTGGGGCCAACTCGCACAGCGCCAAGTCCAGCTCACCCACACGCACACCCAACGCCTTCAACCGGGATCGCACTCGCTCGAACTCTGCCCGATCTTGCATCTTCATTGCCGCAAGTTGCCCGAGCGCTTGAGGCGCAAATGGCGCGCCAGCATCATGCTCCGAACGATCCACAAGATCATCTAGACCAGTCATCTGTTCAGACAATGTGCCAGCTGAGGCTAGAGTGGGGATTGACTGCGTGCCACTCATGATTCAAGGCTTTCGATTAGAGCCCGAATATCGGAGATCCGCCACGCAGTGATGCGCTCACCCAGTTTGACTGGCTGTGGATAGCGTCCTGCTTTGACACCGGCCCACCAAGTTGACTTAGAAACTGGAATAATCGGAGGGACGGGCGGCACGGCCGTCCTATCACCCAAGATTTGCGAAAGCCTTAGAAATCCCGCTTCAGGTAGTTTGTCCATATCGGCTGCTCCGGTTCGTTAGGCGACAACGACATGCAGCGAGATATTCCTTGGAGATAATAGGTGGACGAGATTACAAAACTCGGCTGGAAAGCCGCATCGACCGCGGAAGGTTATAGTCAAACCCATATACAGGTTTTCAATTCTCCTTGTGACTTTCCCAATGGAGACAGTCATTTAAGGGTCTTTGGGTTCGCGAACTGGAGTTCTGGGCGCGCCGCCTTGAGGATTCCAGTTTGCAACCTTTGCCACTTGATCGATGCCCGATTCATTAGGTCTTCCGTCTTCATTAGTCAGATCAAATTGCTTGGCATGTTCATTCAACCATCTCGTAAGTGCCTTCTTTGGTGTAAGGCCACTCGTCTGAGTCGAAGCGGAACTCACCGCCTGCCATGCTCGAACTGCGGCCGCAAGCTTCGGGGCATAACACGGGTGGGAATGATCGAGGTAATCGACGTTCTCGTGGACTTCTGGGAAAAAAAATCCTTCGGACACACCATGCAGCCGCAGAAAGTTCCTTAAGGACGCGACTGTGACCTTAGATTGATAGACGTCAATGGAGTTTGGGTATTCACCGCAAACCTCGCCATATTGGTCCAAAGCGTACTCTGGGATTTCATATCCCTCGATCTCACCCCTTCTAAGGCCAACTATAAGAGCGCTCTTTGTCGCCTCATATCCACTGGGCCGATTTTCAATGGAGTTCTTCTCAACGGTCTCAACCCATTTATCGGGGTCTTGTCCAATGATGAGCAGAGCGGCAACAACGATATTCAGCTCATCGCACAATCGCCAATAGTCTAGACCTTCCATCTTCAAATGCTCCTACTCGTCTGGACACTGCCACCGCGGAGTAGCCCTGGGCAACGTGCCGCCCCAATGCAGAATCCGATACAGGCTATTGGATTGTATCGGATATTGCCTTACTTTGCAGGAGTTCCGGCATCTATCTACACGGACATCAAACCATGAGCCAGACTGGGAACGAATCGGCTTTCCTCCCTGGTTGGGATTGTCGGGCAGATCAAAAACATCAAGAGGCAGCTGGTGGCAAAGCAAAATGATTCGGACAAAGCCAAAGCCAAGACCGCTACCCGGCACGGCTCCCAAGTGCTCACGGATAACGAGATAAGAGACATCACAAAGCTTCTTGAGGCTGGGAAACCACTGCCGGACAAGCTCCGCTTTCTTCTGTTTGAAGACAAGCGCGAGGTCGAGCTTGTTTGGAATGGCAAAACAAACGAAGTGTGCAATGTTGTCCTGCCGTTTCAAACCATTGAGCAAGTGGACGAACCACGCGCCGAGAAGCCCGAGGACGTAGCCCGACAGTCAGATCTCTTCTCTACCGATAGCCGTGGGCGACAGCTAAAAGGTTGGGCCAACAAACTGATTTGGGGCGACAACAAGTTGATCCTCTCTTCACTGAAGAATGGTCCGATACGCGAAGAAATCGAGGCTCAGGGTGGTATTAAGCTGATCTATATTGATCCTCCATTTGATGTCGGCGCAGACTTTTCTATGGACATTGAGATTGGTGAGGACACCTTTACCAAGAAGCCGACTATCCTAGAGGAAATTGCCTATCGTGATACTTGGGGCAAGGGTGCCGACTCTTTCATTGCCATGATTTATGAACGCTTGATCCTAATGCGCGATCTTTTGGCAGATGATGGTAGCATTTACGTTCATTGCGATTGGCGGGTTAACAGCTATCTCAGACTTGTTTTGGATGAAGTTTTTGGCCAAGGGCGTCAGAATAACGAAATAATCTGGCACTATGAGAAGTGGACTGCTCCAAGCAAATCATATCAGAAGAACCATGACCTGATATATTTCTACACAAAGGGCGAAACCCACACATTTAATGAACAGAAAGAGGTGACCGACAACCTTAAGAAAAAGTACGAGAAGGGCTATCTGATTGGTGGTGGCTACGGAGCCAACGGCCTAGTTGTCTACGACGAAGAGAATCCCATCGTAAAACAGAAAATTGCTTCTGGAAAATACAAGGTTCATTACGCAAAGAAGGAAGGTAAGCCTCTAAGCGATGTTTGGTCTGTCCCCTTCATTAACCCAGTTGCCAATGAAAGACTCGACTATCCGACCCAAAAGCCCGAAGCCTTGATTGAGCGGATAGTTCGTGCGTCATCCGATACCGGAGACATCGTGGCAGATTTCTTCTGCGGTTCCGGCACTCTTCCCGCAGTCGCAGAGCGATTAGGAAGAAAATGGATAGCCTCGGACTTGGGAAAGTTTGCCATACACACTTCACGCAAACGACTTATAGGTGTTCAGAGGGCGCTAAAGCATACAGGAGGAGATTATCGTGCCTTCGAGATCCTAAATCTCGGCAAGTATGAGCGCCAGCATTTCATCGGTGTGAACCCCGATTTAAGGGAGGAACAGAGACGGCAACAATTGGCCGCCAAGGAGGTAGCGTTCCTCGATCTGATTTTGCGCGCCTATCGGGCGGAGAAGACCGACGGCTTTGCGACATTTCATGGCAAGAGGGCCGGACGGCTGGTCGCGATTGGCCCCGTGAATCTTCCTGTGACGCGATTGTTCGTCGAGGAGATCATTCTCGAGTGCCGCAAGAAGCATATCACCAAGGTCGATATTCTAGGCTTTGAGTTCGAGATGGGCCTCTTTCCAAATGTGCTGGATGAGGCGAGGGCAAAGGGCATTGATATTGCGCCCAAATACATCCCGGCCGACGTGTTCGACAAACGTGCCGTCGAACGCAACCAAGTGGTGTTCCATGATGTGGCCTTCATTGAGGTCAAGCCTCATGTGAAGCGCAATACGGTGGCGGTGGAGCTGACAGATTTTTCGGTTTTCTATTCCCAGGATTCCATAGCGAATGCCGAGGCGAACCTCAAGAACAAGGCCAGCCGGATCGTCGTTGAGAAGGGCCAGATCGTCAAAGTCACGAAAGACAAGGACGGTATTGTCGCTCGCGAGACGTTGACCGAGAACTGGACGGATTGGATCGACTACTGGTCGGTCGATTTCGATTTTGAAAGCAAGCGCGAGATCATCCGAGTCCGGAATGCGGAGACCGGCGATTGGGAAGAACAATGGACAGGCGATTATGTATTCGAGAACGAGTGGCAGAGTTTCCGTACGAAGAAGGAACGTTCTCTTGAGCTGACCAGCGTTGCCCATGAATGTACGCCCGGACGGCGCAAGATTGCCGTCAAGGTCGTGGATATTTTTGGAAACGACACGATGACCATTGTCGAGGTCAACGTCGGGGGGAAAGGCTGATGGCGCTGCACCCGGATTTCCCTGAATCACCGCATGCGATACTCGACCCCTCAATCCGTTGGTTCCCAGCCGATGAGGCTCTGCGTGAGACCAGCATGGACAAGCTCATGCCGCCGCTGGTGGCGGCACTGCGCATCAAGGTGAAGGAGTTTCGCGATAGCAGCTATGCCGGCGCCAGTGATACCAGCAAAAGTCTGCTGAACTGGTGGTTCAGGGAGCCGCACCTTCTGCCGCAAACCGACGGCACCATGGCGGAGTTTCAGTATTTTTTCGGCCAGCGTGAGGCGCTGGAGACAATCATCTATCTTTATGACGTCGTGGGCGTGAAAGACAAGTTCGATCTGATGCGCTTCGATAGCTCCGGCGCCGTGTCGGCTGGCATGTTCGACGAAAGCTGGCGGCGTTTCGTCATCAAGATGGCAACGGGTAGCGGCAAGACCAAGGTCATGAGTCTCGCGTTGGCATGGAGCTTTTTCCACAAGCTCTACGAACCGGACTCCACCCTATCGCGCAACTTCCTTGTAATCGCGCCCAACATCATCGTCCTGGATCGCATCTATCACGACTTCCAGGGCCTTCGTATTTTCTTCGACGACCCGGTGCTGCCAGACAATGGGTTCGGCGGACGGAACTGGCGGGATGATTTCCAGCTCACCTTGCACAAGCAGGATGATGTGCGTGTCACCCAACCTACCGGCAATATCTTTTTGACGAATATCCATCGTGTTTATTCTGGCGACGACATCCCGCCGACGCCCGACGATGACAACACAATGGATTACTTCTTCGGTAAACGACCGACCGGCGCAACCACGGACTCGAGCGTGGACCTCGGCATGATCGTCCGCGACATCGATGAGCTTATGGTCCTTAACGACGAGGCCCATCACATCCATGATTCAAAACTCGCCTGGTTCAAATCTATCGAGGACATCCACAACCGGCTCCTGCAGAAGGGCGGGGCGCTGGCGCTACAGCTGGATGTGACGGCAACGCCCAAACACAACAACGGTGCTATCTTCGTGCAGACCGTCGCTGACTATCCATTGGTCGAAGCGATTTCCCAGAATGTGGTCAAGCACCCTGTCCTGCCCGACGTTGCTAGCCGGGCCAAACTCTCGGAGCGCCAGAGCGCCAAATACACAGAGAAGTATGCCGATTATATTGATCTTGGCGTTATCGAATGGCGCAACGCTTATGCCGAGCATGAAAAGCTGGGCAAGAAGGCCATCCTTTTCGTCATGACCGACGACACCAAGAATTGTGATGACGTGGCTGAATATCTGGAAGGCCGCTATCCCGACCTTAAAGACGCTGTTCTCGTCATCCATACCAAGAACAATGGCGAGATATCCGAGGCACAGAGCGGCAAGGCGAAGGAAGAATTGGAGAAGCTCCGTGAGCAGTCCAACAGGATCGATGACCCGGATAGCCCCTACAAAGCAATCGTTTCGGTGCTGATGCTCAAAGAAGGGTGGGATGTTCGCAACGTCACCACCATCGTCGGCCTTCGCGCATATTCAGCCAAGAGTAACATCCTGCCGGAACAGACCTTAGGTCGCGGCTTGCGCAAGATGTATCCTGGTGGATTAGAGGAATATGTCAGCGTCGTCGGTACCGATGCGTTCATGGATTTTGTGGAATCTATCCAGGCGGAAGGCGTGGAACTTGAGCGCGCCGCCATGGGCGAGGGTACCAAACCGAAGACACCTCTTGTCGTCGAAATAGACAATGAAAACGACAAGAAGGACATCGACGCTCTTGATATAGAAATACCTGTGCTTACGCCGCGCATCTACCGGGAGTACAAGAATCTTGCCGATCTCGATATCAGCTCCATGGAGAACGATCCGGTCGCTTATCGGCAATTCACGGAAGAAGAACAGCGGGAAATCGTTTTTAAGGACATCACTACTGGCGAAGTGACCCATGCGACCATCCTCGATACGACGGGTATTGCCGACTATCGCAGCGTCATCGGATATTTCGCCCAAGCTGTCATGAAAGATTTACGGCTGGTCAGCGGATATGACGTGCTTTTCGGCAAGATCAAATCCTTCGTGCAGACAGAGCTGTTCGATCAGGCCGTCGATCTTGAGCATCCAAACACCCTTCGCAATCTATCTGAGCTTGCTGCCACCAAAACGCTGATTGAAACCTTCAAACAGGCCATCAACGCTCTGACGGTTAGGGATAAGGGCGACGCAGAAATCCGCGACACCATCAAGCTGCGCGAGACACGGCCCTTCGTGGTGAAAGATCAGGGCTATCTCATGCCGAAGAAGAGCGTTTTCAACCGCGTCATCGGTGACAGCCATCTTGAGCTTCAGTTCGCCAGCTTTTTGGAAAACTGCCCGGACGTGGTGTCTTACGCCAAGAACTATCTCGCCGTCCATTTCAAGCTCGATTACGTCAACGCAGATGGCAATATCTCGAATTACTACCCGGACTTCCTCGTCAAGCTGTCCGACAGGCGGATCGTTATTGTCGAGACCAAGGGACAGGAAGACCTCGACGTTCCCCTAAAAACCGCTCGCCTCCAGCAATGGTGCGAAGATGTCAATCGTGTCCAGATGGATGTTGAATACGACTTTGTTTATGTCGATCAGGAAAGTTTCGACAAATTTGCACCGAAAACGTTTGATGCGCTGCTGGCTGGATTTCGGGAGTACAAAAGCTAATCGCTTTGCGTCGCAGTAACGGTCATTTCAAATGCGCCGATTGAAAGACCACGATATTGCGTAAGCGTGAAGGGAGTGCAGGAGGCGCCCCACCCTTCTCACGCGGTCTTGTTAATCGGTATGATTTCCGCGCCCGCCTTAAGCTTGTCCAGGTAATCCGCCCACTCCTGCATCATCTTTTTCCGTTCGGGCAGATGAGCCGTGCGGTTATAGGCGCGCCCATTGGGGTCACGCACCGCATGTGCAAGTTGATGCTCGATCAGATCGGGACGGACGCCCAAAACTTCATCAAGGATGGTGCGCGCCATGGCCCGAAAACCATGGCCCGTCATTTCGTGCTTTTCAATTCCCATACGCCGCATGGCGGCAAGGATCGCATTGTCGCTCATTGGTTTTTTTGTGCTGCGCGCACTTGGAAAAAGATAACGGCCACGCCCAGTGAGGGGCTGCAGTTCGCGCAGGATATCCACTGCCTGGGTGGCAAGCGGAACAATGTGCTTTGTGTCAGTCTTGGTGACCGTATAGCGCCACTCAGCTGCCTCCAGGTCGATGTCCTCCCATTGAGCATGGCGCAGCTCACCAGGGCGCACAAACACCAGTGGTGCAAGCCGGAGGGCGCACTGCACGGGAAGTGTGCCCTGATAGCCATCCAATGCCCGGAGCACTTCGGCCACTTTTGTGGGCTCGGTAACGGAGGCGAAGTGGTTGCCTTTGACCGGCGGCAATGCCCCACGCAGATCAGTGGAGGGGTCGCGTTCCGCCCGCCCGGTGGCGACAGCATAGCGAAACACCTGCCCGCAACTGCCCAAGGTGCGATGCGCTGTCTCCAAAGCGCCGCGCCCCTCAATCCGCCGAATCGTCGCTAGTAGTTGAGGGGCGGTGATGTCGGCAACGGGTTTGCCGCCCAGCCAAGGAAATATGTCCCGCTCAAACCGGTTCATGATTCGGAGGGCGTGATGGGGCGACCAATTCCCGGAATGCTTGGCAAACCATTCCCGAGCCACCGTCTCAAAGCTGTTGGCTGCTCTTTCGGCTTTCGATGCCTTGGCAGCTTTGCGGTTCTCGCCAGGGTCGATGCCATTAGCCAGCAGCTTGCGCGCCTCGTCGCGGCGCTCGCGGGCATCCTTTAAGGAGACATCGGGATAGACCCCGAGGGAAATCCGCTTTTCCTTGCCTCCAAATCGGTACTTGAGGCGCCACCACTTGCCACCACGGGGGGTGACTTCGAGATAGAGCCCACTTCCATCAAACAACCTCTTTGTCTTACTGGCGGGCCTGGCATGGCGTATGACGATAGCCGTAAGGGGCATTTTGGGGCAACTCCCTTTGAAGGCCGTGTATTGGCCCCCAAAGTTGCCCCCAGTTGCCCCCAGATGTCAACGGACGACGCAGCTCCACCACGGACGAAGAATATGAGAAATCGGCTGAAAACTGGACCAGACTGTATCTAATTGGACGTTGTTGGAAGCTATTTTGGTAGCGGAGGAGGGACTCGAACCCCCGACACGCGGATTATGATTCCGCTGCTCTAACCAGCTGAGCTACTCCGCCCCAGGAAGGGCCGCCACGGGCAGGAAATCGGGCCCCTGCGCGGGCGAGAGGGGCGATTTACGGGGCGGGGGGCCAACTGTCAAGAGAGCTGTCAAAATGGCCCGGCAAACCAGCGGAGTACCGGTCGGATGGGCGTGAAAGGCGGCCCCGGCAAGCGGAACCGCCCTCGCCGCATGCCTAGCCCTCCTGAGACGCGGGCCGCGCCAGCACCACGCCGGCCAGGGCGAACCACACGCCCATTCCCGCAATCACCGAAGTCATGCCCGGTACATTGAGCACCAGATGGCCGGAAATGATCCCCAGCACAAACACGGCGCCAAGAACCGCGCCGAAGATGCCGACGCCACGTTCAAACATCGATCCGCCAATCAACGGCAGAGACAAGAACAATATCGCGGCGCCATAGGCCACGGTCGACGTGTTGGCAAAGACCTGATTGAAGGTTGAGGTCAAAGCGATCAGCAGATGGAAACTGCTGCCGCCACCATCCGGCAAGGCGGCAAAGTCGTGCGCGAGGCTGGTAGAAACAAA
>Ga0070726_10003320_pt1 | contig 13608 bp, 12 predicted proteins | sample tdAd471_FD_67275 | JGI IMG/M metagenome (GOLD analysis project Ga0070726, IMG submission 67275) | Marine sediment microbial communities from the Atlantic coast under amendment with organic carbon and nitrate - tdAd47.1 | ecosystem: Environmental > Aquatic > Marine > Coastal > Sediment | place...
TTGCTGGTGAAGAATTTAACCTGGGTTCTCCAAAACAGCTGCAGCAAATATTTTATGAGAAACTACAACTGCCAGTTTTGAAAAAGACCAAGACCGGGCAGCCCTCCACAGCCGAACCGATTCTGCAAGAACTGGCCATTGATTATGAAATGCCTCGGCTGATTCTTGAGCATAGAGGGCTGGCAAAACTCAAATCTACATACACGGATAAATTACCACTGGAAATTAATCCCGATACTGGGCGCATACATTCTACCTACCAGCAGGCAGTAGCGGCTACCGGGCGACTCTCTTCTACTGAGCCCAATTTGCAGAATATTCCCATTAGAACTGCCGAGGGTCGAAGGGTTCGTCAAGCATTCGTGGCCAGCGCCGGGTATCAGCTGTTGGCTGCTGATTATTCCCAGGTTGAACTGCGCATCATGGCGCACCTGTCGGGAGACCCGGGGTTATTGCAAGGGTTTGCTGACGCCCTTGATGTGCACACTGCAACCGCTGCTGAGGTTTTTAACGTCGCTGTCGAGGAAGTGACACTAGAGCAAAGAAGACGTGCAAAGGCCATTAATTTCGGCCTGATTTACGGCATGTCTGCTTTCGGTCTGGCTAATCAGTTGGGCATTTCCCGACACGAAGCCCAGGACTACGTAGAGCGTTATTTCGATCGCTATCCGGGGGTGAGAAAGTTCATGGACGAGACTCGCGCACTGGCAGATGAAAAAGGCTATGTTGAAACCTTGCACGGCCGGCGCCTGTATCTACCGGATATACATGCTGGCAATGCCATGCTGCGGCGAGCTGCACAGCGCACGGCAATCAATGCGCCAATGCAAGGTACGGCCGCAGACATAATCAAGCGCGCCATGATAGACATAGATCATTGGCTTGAAGCCGGCGATCTGGATGCCAGAATGTTGATGCAGGTGCATGATGAACTGGTATTCGAAGTTGCTAATGACGATGTAGAGCTACTTGCTGATGGTGTAAGGTTCCGAATGATTTCCGCGGGTGCCCTTGCAGTTCCCCTTGTAGTTGAGATCGGTGTTGGCAGCAATTGGGATGAAGCCCACTAAGACAATTTGAATCCTCTAGCTAGCTTGTCGTGTTTCTAAGCCACAGCAGCAACTATCCCAGGTTTCGATGATGAGCCTCAGTCGGTGGTTGGAAGCCCTGCTGGCTCGTCAGCGACAGTTAACCAATCACTGACTTTACGTCGCAACTCTTCAATAGCCTGCTGCTGCTGGATGGAAAACAGCTGCACGGTTGCATCTGGGAACGGTTCAAGTTCCTGCCTGACCTTCAAAAGAGTTATATTAGCGGCACCACGTTTGAGCTTATCCGCTTTGGTCAGCAGGACATGTACAGGCAATTCCGATTGTGTTGCCCATGCAATCATTGTGCGATCAAATTCCTTGATCGGGTGGCGAATATCACTGAGCAGCACCAGACCTGATAAAGCCTGGCGTTTCCTCAGGTATTGTTCCAGCTCGTGCTGCCATTGGTTTTTGACTTTGAGCGGTACTTTGGCGAAGCCATACCCTGGCAGGTCAACGAGATAGTGGTTGTCGGCAACGCTGAAAAAATTTATCAACTGGGTGCGCCCGGGAGTCTTACTGATTCGAGCCAGTTTTGATTGACCCGTTAGCGCGTTGATGGCACTGGATTTGCCAGCATTGGATCGGCCAGCGAATGCAACCTCAGCCAGGCTGTCTGAGGGGCAGCCCGCTAACCGCGCGGCGCTTAGGGTAAAACTGGCGTGGGAAAATTTCATCAAGGTTTGGACTTTTAGAGTTAGCCGGGCGTCAGGGGTAAAAAAGGGTAGCAAATTGCGCCTGGCAGGGACATCCGGATAGAGTCATTTTATGAATTAAGGTATAATCCGCCGCCTTTTTGGAAGTTATCTGGTTTGAATTACCCAACGGAGCATAAGGAACCCTGGAATCTACAATGAAACGATCTGCTTTATTACTCTCCTGTCTGTTATCTATCATGACTGCCCTGGTAGCTCAATCTGTCAGCGCGCAAGGTGACGCTGGTGCCGGTGCTGGCAAGGTGGCGCTTTGTGAGACCTGTCACGGGCCGGCAGGCAATAGCTTGATTCCCGCCAACCCCAAGTTGGCAGGTCAAAATGCAACTTATTTGATCAAGCAGTTGAGCGACTACAAATCAGGTGCACGACAGGACCCGACCATGTCGGCAATGGTTGCTGCACTCAGTGAGCAGGATATCCAGGATATCGCTGCGTATTACTCCACACAGGTTATCGAGGTAACCGGCGCAAACCCGGAAAACCTGGATTTGGGCCAACAACTGTACCGGGCCGGGAATGCGGAGATTAATTCGGCAGCCTGCACAGCTTGTCACGCACCGAATGGAGCGGGTAACGCTCCGGCGGGGTTTCCGGCACTAGGTGGGCAACACACAGAGTATACTCTGGCGCAGCTACGTGCATTTCGGGCAGGGCAGCGAGATAATGATTTGAACAGCATGATGCGCACCGTTGTGGAAAGGCTCACAGACGCGGAACTTGAAGCTTTGGCAAACTATATTTCGGGCTTACATTGATCAACCGGGGGTTGCCCTGATTAATTTTGAGCCTCGATCAATTAAGCTGATTAAGCCTATCGCCGATTAAGTGCGGGTTAATCTGCACTGGGTTCCAATATAATTCGAGTCAAGACAGCATTTTGGCCCGGTGAGTGCATTTGGAATGCCGATAAGCCTTATGATACGGTGGCATTTAATGGTAGCGGTTACTTCGATTTTCCGAATTAGACTAGCAAAAGACGGAGCAATGTAATGAACAGGCAAATCAAACAGTTTGTCGCAGTACTATTCCTAATCCCCCTGGCCTTTTCTGTATTTGCGCAACCCGCAAGATTCGTGGCCGGCACACATTATATCGAACTGAATAACCCGGTACGCACTAACGATCCGGACAAGATTGAGGTAGTGGAAGCATTCTGGTACGGCTGCGCCCACTGTTTCAGATTTGAACCGTTGCTGCAGAATTGGGTCGCAAATGCGCCAGATGACGTTGATTTCGTGCTTTTTCCTGCACAATGGAACCAATTAATGAATATTCACTCCCAGATTTTCTATACCGCAGAAGCCCTGGGAGTGGTTGATCTCATTCATGAGCCGGCATTTAATGCTATCAACCTTGAAGGCAATAGATTGCAAAATGAGCGCCAGATTGCGGCGCTGTTTGTCGAGCATGGGATCAGTGAAGAAGATTTCACTGCGGCGTTCAATTCCTTTGCAGTGCGTACCAAAGTCAACCAGGGTGATCGCCGCATGCGCGATTATCAGGTACAGAGCACACCAAACCTGATCGTCAATGGCAAATATCTGATTGCTACCGGCCAGGCGGTGCCTACCCAGCAAATGATGTTGGAGGTTGTTGATTTTCTTGTAGATATTGAACGAGTGGCGAAGGCAAACGGAAGCTCGGGAGAGTAAAGGGGTACCCAGGCCTTTAACCATTTGAGGCATATAAAAAGGCTGACCCATTTCCTGGGGTCGGCCTTTTTTTTCCGCCGATCTAGGCGGGGTCAATACTGCCCGATTGCAAGGATTGTGATCCAGGCCCCTTCTCGCGACCTGGTTTAGAACTATTTTGCTCCGGTAACAGTCTCTACAAGTCTGTTTTCATCTAGCCATTACAGCAGGAATGACATAAGGTGTATTTTCGGGGTTAAACCGAGATAAATTAAGGGCTTCGGGCCTGTTGCAGGGTCCGCTAACGAGTTTAACCAGGCAAAATTGTTATACGACATGGCCTCTACAGCAATTGATATCAACTACTGGCGCGATACGGTCAAGCAGCGATTGCCTGCTGGCTTGCGCAATGTCTTCGAGGGTGGCTCAAAGCGTGACCTGATCAAACACATTGGCGCGATTGTGCTGGTACTCGAGGATCAGGTTGTCAATATTAACAGTGGTGAAGCAATTCGGCTGGCCCCTGTTGAGATTCATGCCGCGGATAAGCTGGCTGCGGCCTGTCGGCAGCTTATCGAGCCCGGCAGCAATGAAGAGTCGGTGTTATTGCTTTTACCCCCAGGGGAGTTTGTAGCAACCAGGGTTGCCATGCCGGGAATGGCGCGGGAATCTCTAATCGCGGCGTTGCAGCTGCAGGTCGATAGCCTGTTACCCGCCTGCCGGGAAAAACTTGCACTGGTAGTCAACCCGGTAGTGGGAGATTCGGCACAAGACAACGTGGCATTGTGGGTTACCGAAAGCCGCCTTGATACGTTATTTGATGCCATGCACGAGGAGGGCCTTTTCCTCGCTTCGGTGTCACCTCGAAATCTGGCGCTTGCTGCAGAAGGGGAAACCATTGACCTGCTGGATTCCACCAGCGAGACCGAAACCCTTACAACACTTGCAAACGGGGCCGTGACTGGTTGGTACCACGTCAGGGTTTCGGACTTTGGTGATCCTGATTTTGCCGCTCAATGGCAACAGTTACAGGCTCAGGTCGATTCAAGCACTGTGGTGAAAGTTGGTGCTACAAATGCTCCTGAAATATACCGGCAACGGGCTCGGCAAAAATCACTGAACAGAGATTATTTTTTATTTCCAAGTCGTGCCTTACGTGCGAAGCACAGAGTTGAAAAAGGTAAACGGGTTAAGCAGGTCGCGACCGCTCTGGGTATTATTGCACTTATCGCCAGTCTTCCATTTTTGATCCAGAGTGTAGAAATGTTTCGCCTCCGTTCTGCCCTTGATGCCCAACAGACACTTGGGCAGGAAGCTCGTAGCGACCGAACCATAGTGCAAAGCTTTGAACAAGAGTGGGGCGTTATTAATGACTTTCCGATACAAAATGTTCCGGAGGCATTGTTCGCGCTACAACAGATATTAAGCCCAGAGCAATTGAGCGCATTCGACTTGTCACAGGGAGTGATAAGTATTGAGGGCGAGAGCTCAGAGCCGCAGGCGATACTGCAACGACTTGAACAAGACCCGATGTTTACCGAAGTAACTTTTTCCCGAGCCACCAGCAATAATCGATATTACATTGACCTGAGGCTCAGCACCGTAAACTTTGAGGGTTACATGGTGCGACATTTTCCAGACGAATAGTTGGCGGAACTCATGCAGATCAGTAAACGGGAAAAAACCATTCTGGCAGTCGCCGTAGCGCTGGGATTGGTGTTTGTATTGTCCGGAATCTTACCTTCTGTACGTGGCCTGTACACCGAGCGTCAGAATGTCATAGCAGACATAGAGCTGCAGATTGAACGGGAGAGACGTCTGTTTGAGGAATCCGCACAGTGGAGAAGCAGGCGTATTGAAACAGAGACGAATATGCAGGGCCTTGAAACCAGGATGTTCAACGGGGACACGGTGCCCATCATTGAAGCCAATATTCAGCGTTCGCTCACGCAGTACGCTAGAGACAGTGGAATAAATGTCAACTCAACAAGACTGGCAGAGAGATTAGAAACAGATGACTGGATAATGGTGCAGCAGGAAATGTCATTCCAGACTCAGGATGCTGCCAATACCATCGAATTTTTACGGCTACTTGGTGAGTCGTCACCCCGATTGTGGATAACCGATTTTAGCCTGAACCGCAATCGAAATCAGTTTGCTGGTTCCATAATAGCAGTTGGCTTTGCCAGGAAAGAAGGTGTTCTCATGTCCAGCGCAGGAACAAGGTAGCAGATGTCACATACAAATATGACAATGCCGGTTTTTCATGAGCTGCTGGAGCCGAGTAATATTGTACCAGCGCTCGACTTTGATGAAAGCGGCAGCCTGGTATGCCTTTCTTCCCCTGAGATAGAGCTACGGGCCAAGATTCGCTTCATTCTAAACGAAAAGGTGAAATTCACACTCGGCAGCCAGGATGAAATCAAGAATTTGATGCGCCATTGGAGGGCTGAGCTGTCTCCTGAAATTGAAAATACCGAGGATATATTTGTCTCCGGTTTTGAAGACGATGAAGAGCTTACAGATCTGGCTTCGGAGGCGCCAATAATCAGGCTGGTAAACCATCTGTTTGCCAGGCGTTAGACCTGAATGCCAGTGATATTCATTTCGAACCGGGGGAATCTCACCTGGAAGTACGTTGTCGAGTTGACGGGATTATGACCCGAATCGAGAGATTGCCGGTGAGGATCAACAACGCAGTTACTTCGCGACTGAAACTGATGGCGCGCATGGATATTGGTGAGAAACGCCTGCCCCAGGATGGTCGCATCGATTACCAGATCGGCAGTAAGCAACTGGATATGCGTGTATCTACTCTCCCAGGTGTACACGGTGAATCAGTGGTATTGAGAATTCTTGACCGCAGCGATACGTCTGTGCCCCTGACGGACCTGGGCATGCCCGGCCATGTTCTGGAGCACTACCTGGAAGCAATCTCCCAACCCAATGGCATGGTGCTAATCACTGGGCCTACCGGTAGTGGTAAAACAACAACTCTGTATGCCACGCTGGAAAAGATCAACAGTGAACGACAGAAAATTATTACGGTGGAAGACCCGGTTGAATATCAGCTGGATGGCATTACCCAGATTCAGGCTAACGCCAGCATCGGTCTGACTTTTGCTGCCGGGTTACGTTCCATTGTGCGCCAGGACCCGGATGTTCTTATGGTCGGGGAAATAAGAGACCATGAGACAGCAGAAATTGCCATTGAGTCGGCGCTGACAGGGCATCTGGTATTTTCTACTTTGCACACTAATGACGCCGCCGGCGCTGTTGCTCGGTTGCAGGACATGGGGGTGGAGGGCTACCTCATCAGCTCCAGCCTGTTAGTGATTCAGGCCCAGCGGCTGGTAAGGAGAGTTTGCAAAGATTGCGTAACAGCCCAAGAGCTCACAGATGACGAAGCCAGAGTGCTGGAAATTGGCCGTCACGAATGCCCGATGATTAATCGTGGCAACGGCTGTGATCAGTGCGGAAATACCGGTTATCGTGGACGTATTGGCCTGTATGAATTACTGGTGATGTCGGATGCCATCCGGCATCATATTGCGACCGGAGCGGACTCCAGTATTATCCGCGAACAGGCTATCAGTGAGGGTATGCGCACTCTGCGCCAGGACGCACTGGAGAAACTAAAAGCCGGAGTTACAACCCCCGAAGAAATCGTGCGGGTAACGAGAGCCATATGAGTTCGTTTTTCTTCAAATATCAAGCCTATGACGCCGCCGGTAAGATAGAGGTCGGTCAGCTTAATGCAGACTCCGAGCGTGAGGCAGTAAAAATCCTCCAGGGCAGGGCCCTGATTCCAGTCAAGGTACAGCCAGCCAGGTCAAGCGAATCTCAGGGAACTCGGAAGAAAATCCGCCACAGTGATCTGCTGGATTTTACCAACGGGTTGTGCACCTTAGTAGAAGCCAGGATTCCCATCGATAAGGCCCTGCGTCTATTGGAGGGAATAACCGAATCTTCGGCCATGCGGGACCTGGTTATTTCCATGCGTCGCGAGGTAAAAGAGGGTAAAAGTCTGGCAGAAGCTATGGAAGCTTGGCCCCAGGTGTTTTCCAAAATGTATATCAATATCGTCAGGGCCGGTGAAGAGGGTGGCATTTTGCACCAGTTATTGCCGGAACTGGCGCAATACCTGGATACCAGTGCGAAAACCCGGCAGGCTATCATCAATGCCATGATTTATCCCGCAGTCCTGCTGGTTGTTGGCATACTTTCGGTATGCTTGATTCTGGTATTCGTGGTGCCCCAGTTTGCTGCCATGTTTGAAGGGGCGGGCACTGAAATACCACCCTCCGCTCAATTCCTGCTGGCCTTGAGCAACTGGCTGCAAGGCTATGGTTGGCTATTGTTGTTGTTACTTGTAGGCATTGTAGTCGGCTGGAAATTCCTCGACAGGGATACTGATACAAAGCGAAAAAAAGACCGCTTCAAACTTGGCCTTCCCCTGTTCGGGACTTTGATTTTATACCAGGAATGTGCAGTTTTTGCCCGTACTCTGGGTGCTTTGCTGGGTGCTGGTATCCCGCTGATTAGAAGCCTGCGTGTAGCCAGAGAGGTGGTACATAATACAGAGATTGTTGCTCACCTTGTGCAGGTTGAAGAAGATGTGCGTGGAGGCTCCGGATTGGGCATTTCCCTGGAAAAAACCGGGTGTTTTCCAACCTTGTTGCACCAACTGGTGGCGGTGGGCGAAGAATCAGGTCGAACTGCCAGCATTCTGCTAAAATCCGCCGCTACTTTCGACACCTCGGTTCGCAATCAGATGTCTCGGCTGGTGGCAGCATTGCAACCACTGCTGATCCTGTTTCTGGCCATTGCAGTCGGTGGCATAACTATTACCATGCTTTCGGCGGTATTCAGTATGAATGCCGTAGAGTTTTAACAAATGGAGCGGATTCTGTGTTGTTAAATTATAAGGACATAATCATGCAAACCCATTGGCGCCAAAAACGGACTTGCCTCTTGTCGGTTGGGCTGCTGGCTCTGCTGGCAGCCTGTTCGTCAGCTTCACCACCAGCTGGCGGTGCCGGAGCAATGCCCCCGGGTGCAACATCGCAGGCTGGCAATGCACCGCGGGCGGCTGGAACCACGACGATTCTGGAACTATCAACCGGTGCTAACGAGGAGCAACAGCGCCTTATCGAAGAGATTAATCGTTTGGGCACACCGGTGGAATTTACCGGTCTCAGAGAGGTAGCTCCCGAGGCCGTGGCTCCCGCAGGCGATGACGTGGTGGAGTTGAATTACGAGCAGGCGGATCTGCGACTGGTTCTGGAAGAGCTGGCCGACGCCCTGGATATTACAATTGTCATTGACCCAAGCATTGATCATCGGGTCAGTGTCCGCACCTCGCCCAACCGACCGCTGAATAGGGCTGATATTTGGCCGCTGGTCCGCATGCTGGCCCGGGATGCACAGGTTTCCCTGGAGCAGGTCGGTAATGTTTACAACGCGCGCCAGGTTGCAACAGGTATACCGATTGAAATAACCACACCAGCACTGACTGCAACCTCGACAGCTGCAGAAGTGCTGCAGATTACTCCCTTGATTTATGTCTCCACTGAAGCTGCAACCGAGGTGCTGAGCCCGCTGCTGGATGAAGGCGCTATTAACCGTTTAACCAATACCAACGTGCTGGCCATAACCGGGTCTCCATCCGAGCTGCAAAGGGTCAATCAGCTGCTGTTACTGATTGATGCCGACCCCTTTGCCAATCGCGGCATCCAGCTTTACCAGTTGCGCAATTCCAGTGCCATAGAAGTCGCAACCGAGCTGGAAGAGATATTGGTTCTTATCGAGGGCCCAAACCCCGCATACCAACTTAGAGGCATTGAGCGTATAAATGCCATCCTGGTCACGGGCCCAGCCAACCGAGGCTTCGAAGAGGTCACCCGCTGGATACAAATTCTGGATGCCGACAACCAGGAGCAGGTAGAACAGTTATTCTACTACAGCGCCAAGAATTTGAACGCAGTGGAATTGGCAGAAACGCTGACTGAAGTGTTTGAAGAGCAGGATGATGATGGTCCGCAAATTATTCGAGATGCGCCACTGCCCGGGCAGGGTGCTACGCAACCTGCGTCGATCGGCACAGTAACTGGCGGTGCAGGTACTACCCGGATATTGGAACAGACCCAGACTTTTGCAAACAATGAGCCGGCACCTGGGCAGGACGCACAGCCAGGACAGACTGCCGTGTCAGCCAACCTGCGAGTTAGAATCGTGGCTGACGAAGCGACCAACAGTCTGCTGATCCGCAGTACCGCTCGAGATTATCGGCAGTTGCTGACCACTATCAATCAACTTGATGTAGTGCCATTGCAGGTCATGGTCAATGCCGTTATTGCCCAGGTCACCCTGAACGACGAAACAAAATTTGGCGTGGATTGGTCTCGCATTGCAAGTGATGCGGAGGTAGACGATATATCCACTTCGCTACAAACCCAGTTTGTCCCGGAAGGTGGCCTGGGTGGATTGATGTTCAGCAAGTCCTTTGTTGATGGTGCGGCCCGAGTGGAAGCTACTCTGGATGCTATTGCTTCCAATAACGACGTCAGGCTGCTTGCACGCCCTACTCTTACTGTGACCAACAATCAGGAGGGTGAGATACAGATTGGCTCGCAGGTTCCTGTTGAGCAAGGTGCGACAATCGGGGCAGGTGGCACAGTAAATTCCAGCGTCGGGTACGTCGATACCGGCATTGAGCTGTTTATTACACCGCAGATCAACAACGACGGAATAATCAACCTTGTTATTACCCAGGTGCTATCGTCGGTCGACAATAGCCGCTCAGGAGTGCGCAACAATCCGGTTTTTAATCGCCAGGAGATCACCACGACCGTAGTAGTTAGGGACTCTGAAAACGTGGTGCTGGGAGGGCTGATTCAGGAGGATAATCAGTCCTTGAATACAGGAGTGCCGGGTCTAAACAGAATTCCAGTATTGGGCAACCTGTTTTCTTACCAGCAACAGTTACAGGAGCGCAAGGAATTGTTCATCGTGCTGCGCCCCGAAATTATTAATTTGAACGTACCATCAACTTTACAATATTCAGAAATCCTGGAACGCTTTGAACTGGCAGCAGAAATTTTCGCGGAGGCCGGCTTGTAGCAATACTCCAGGCCAGAACTTTAGACCAGCTAATTCATACGCACACAAGTATTATCCGGAACTGACCATGCAATTATCGAATATCAGAACACTATCGGTTAAACCCAGTCGCGGATTCACGTTGATTGAAATCCTCGCGGTTATGGCAATTGTTGCCCTGTTGGCAGCTCTAGTTGCCCCCAATATATTCCGTGGTACCGAAGGGGCTCGCCGCGATGCCGCCCTGGCCCAAATAAGATCCTTGCAGACCATGTTGGATAGCCATCGTCTGGATGTAGGCAGATACCCGGAGTCACTTGAAGGGCTGATGGAAAACGAGGAAGACAGTGCGGCCTGGAATGGACCCTATCTGCGCGGTCAAATTCCTCTTGACCCTTGGGGCAATGATTATGTTTATGAGTCCGACGGCCGAGAATTTTCATTAGTTTCCTATGGTCCGGACGGGGAGCGAGGCGGCGAAGATGATGACGCCGATATCGGTTCCTGATCCAGGAATAATTCCCCACGCCAAACTCCGGCCTATACCGGTGTCGTCCAGAGGATTTACGCTGCTGGAAATACTCCTGGTAATGGCCATAATCGCCATGGCCAGCCTGATTCTGGTGCCAAATATGACCGGTATTGAATCACGTACTTTTGGCGCCCAGGTACGGGAAGCCCAGTCCCTTCTTAACTACGCCAGGCGTTTGGCGGTGGTCAGCGGACAACCCAGTACTGCCAGCCTTTTTGTAAATTTGCCAGACGAGGAAACTGTTGCTGAGGTAGCCCGCTCGAGTGTAGGTCAATGGGTAGGTTCTGAATCAACCGAAGTGCTGTTTCGCGATAGCACCGAAAGAGAGGTGGAGGTTGAAGAGTTATTGGAAATCACTTTCTTTCCCGGCGGTGGCAGCACCGGCGGCACTTTGTTACTGACGGCAAACAGTCGGGCTGCCATGCTGGTTATTGACCCGTTTACCGGTCGTGTGGAAACGGAGTTCGTCGATGCCCAGTAAGTTAGGGATTCCCTCCAGGCCAGCAAAAGGCTTTACTTTACTCGAAGTGATCGTGGCATTGACGATCACAGGATTTGTACTGGGTAGCCTGTTCAGCCTGGTAGCAGGGAGTAAGCAACTCTCCTGGCGCTCACAGGATAGTCTGGTGCGTGCGATAAATTCCCGAGCGCAAATTAATTTTTCTCTACTGGAGAACGAATATAACGAAGTTGACTATATCCTCGAGAATCAGCGCTACGAGACACAGGCAATTGAAATCCTGGAAGCGCCGGAAAGGCAGACCCAACCCACTGTTTACGCCTTAGAGGAATTCGAGGTAGTAGATAATGATCGTGACCAGGTGATATCCGGGATTCGGATGCTGCAGCAGGAGTTGCCGCAATGATGGTCAGGAATGCGCTATCCATGATTCCCAGGCCGATGTCGGGTTTTACCCTGATCGAAGTTATCCTGGCATTGTCATTAACAACAATGTTGCTGGGTCTGCTCAGCACTGGAGTTTTCGTGGTTGCCAGGGATTGGAATCAAAACTCTGATGTGCTGGACCGCAGCCTAGACGAAGCGCTTTCGATTCTGCAGATTGATCGCGCATTGCATGGGGCTTTCCCTCACAGTTACGTGAATCGTGACGTGAATACCCGCCACGTTTATTTTGTCGGCGAGGACGATGCCCTGAGCTGGGTATCTACGGTTTCTCCTCAGCGCACACCAGGTCTCATGGCCTGGGAGCTGTTTAATGAGCCAGACGGCGTTTATCTGACACTGGCGCCGGCATTCAGCGATAATCCTGATGAACGTCTCGCCCAGGCCGAGCCTGCCTTGATTCTGCCCGGCTATGAAGCAAGTTTCAGCTACCTGTATGACGAGGCAAACCTGACGCGACAATGGCGTGACGAGTGGTTAGCAGAGGAATTCCAGAGTTTGCCCCTGGCTGTGTATGTACGTTTCACTGCAAATAACAGAAGCGAAAACCTGGAGGAGTTTGAGGTCGTGGCGCGGATTGCTAATAACCAGCACAGAAACTTACGTCCCAATACCGTGGGGGTTTCATTTTGATACGCATACCGGCTCGGCAGAATGGCTCAGTTATAATAATTGTTCTATGGACTGCTGTGTTGCTGACAGTGCTGGTAACTGCCATGGCAAGCAAAGTACGGCTGTCGGCCCAGACGGCATATCACAATCAGGCAGCGGTAGAAAGCTGGGCAGATATCTCTGCAGCAGTCAACAAGTCCTATATGGAGTTGATGCTGGAGAGAATGCCTCGCCCTATAGGAGAAGCGCTGCAGCAGGACGAAGACGGTGAAGTTTTAATTCCAGCCTACAGGTTCAACGGACAACCGCTGGCTCTTAATTATCACGCTGATGAAGACATGGTTGTGCGTATCTACGATCATGGTGGAAAAATCAACCTGAATCGAATTCCGCGCCGAAACATGCAATTGTTGATTGAAAAGCGCCTGGGAGGTGAGGACGCTGATCCTGAAGAAGTTCAGGATCTATTGGCTGCGTGGACGGATTGGACTGACTTGAATGAATTGGTGAGCCTTAACGGTGCCGAGGATGAATATTATCAGTCGCTTGATCCGCCGTATTTTCCGAGAAACAATCCGGAACTGGAAACGGCTGAAGAAATATTGCAGATCCGAGGCTTTGCCGAACTATTCGAAGGCGTTAACCTGGATGCAGCATTTACAATATACGGCAGCAATCGGTCCATTAATCTAAACCTTGCTACCCGGGAGGCGATGGAGCTACTACCTGGCCTCGACCAGGAATTAATCGAGCGAGTTATCGCCTACCGTGAAATTGAGGACATCAATAATAGAGCGGAGTTAGCGGAGATCATTCCTTACCAGAACCTGGTTGAACTCTCCAACTGGGTTGGCAATAACACGTCAACAATCTATTCAATTTTCGCCTACCCGCGCATTGAGATAGACCCGGATGAAATTGAGCAAACACAAGCACAACAACTGGATTTTAATCCCGATCCTATAACCCAGGCGTACATGGAAGTCGTTGAAGTAAGAAGTTTCAATTCCCTACCTCGGGT
>Ga0070726_10003322_pt1 | contig 13605 bp, 10 predicted proteins | sample tdAd471_FD_67275 | JGI IMG/M metagenome (GOLD analysis project Ga0070726, IMG submission 67275) | Marine sediment microbial communities from the Atlantic coast under amendment with organic carbon and nitrate - tdAd47.1 | ecosystem: Environmental > Aquatic > Marine > Coastal > Sediment | place...
GATAACGATTTCGAAGCAAAACGAAAATAACTTCGATTATTTCACCTTTTTGCTTGCATTTTAACACAGTTCATCTCATGTACGGTGTTCACGTCTAAAAATTAAAAATGTAACAGAAATGAGCCATACGAGATTGAAAAAGCGGAAATCGGAAGGAGGAATTTGGAAAACTAGCCTAGCCCAACTGAGATTCCGCCCTGTCTGTTCTGGCGAAAAGCCAGGCAGGTTTCCGCCTTCACATGAGAATTGCTGCAATAGGGTACTCAAACACGGGTGCTCTAATTCGTTTCTAAAACCTCCAGTTTTATCTTTTCGCACTATTCCTTCAAAGCAAAGCAATAATATTTACCACCTGCCTTTGTACCTGGTTTTCCGCCACCACCGGCAGCGACCAGCACATATTGTTTATCGCCAATTGAATAGGTGGCAGGCGTCGCATATGCCCCGGCTTCTAGTTGGTATTCCCAAAGTACTTTACCAGAAGTGGCGTCGAAAGCACGAAATCGCTCATCCATCGTGGCACCAATGAAAATTAAGCCTCCTGCCGTAGCCATCGGCCCGCCCATGTTAAAAGTGCCGGTAGGAGGGGAGCCCTGGGCCTCTAGAGCAGGATAGGTGCCCAATGTCGCTTGCCATTTGATGGCCCCCTTGTCCATGTCGATGGCACTAAGGACACCCCAGGGTGGAGCATTGACAGGAAATCCATCCGGATCTTTGAATTCATTATGGCCCGTAGCGATGTACGGGATTTCTTCCGAGAAAGTGAGTTTCAAGTCCGCTCGTTGCAAAGTCTTTTCCTTTCCTTTTTCTAGTAAAAATGCAGCAAAAGCGCCTTGCTCATCATCGGAGAGAATACCAAATTTGGGCATCTGCCCTTTTCCATTCTGCAGGATTGATTGGACATGTCCGATCGGTTGTTCTTTCACGATTTCCTTTAACTGGATGAGTGAAGGGGCTCCGGGGTTTCTAGCGCTACTGTAGCCATGACAACTGCCACATAAGCTACGATAGAGCTGTTGTCCCAAGTCAAATTGTGTAATGCTGGAAGCAGGCTTTGCCTTAACCATCGATATCCATTCGGCCTCATTGCTGCAATTGACAAATAACACTCGATCTGCTGGGTCGTAGGCCGCCCCGCCCCAGTCGGTACCACCATTGAATTGTGGGAGCGTAACGGCATCTTGCAAGCCAGGGGGTAAGAATATACTCCCCGTTTGCATATCGCTCAACCGTTCTTTGATGGCAGTAGCAACTGCTGGAGTGCGCTCACTTACATTGTTTTCATCAAAGTGTTGTTGGGCATAGCGAAGAGAAGCCGGGGGGAAAGGCTGTGTAGGCCAACTCTTTTCACCCGGAATCTCACTCTGTGGGACTGGCTTTTCCTCGATCGGGAAAATCGGCACACCCGTCTCCCGATTTAAGACAAATAAGTGTCCCATCTTAGTGGGTTGTGCCACAGCATCTATCAGTTGGCCGTCTTGTTGGACTTGTACCAAATTCGGTGGACAGGGAAGATCATAGTCCCATATATCGTGGTGAACAGCTTGGTAATGCCATATTTTTTCTCCGGTAGCTGCGTCTAAAGCCAGGATGCAGTTCGCATATAGGTTTTGACCAATGCGATTGCCTCCCCAATGATCATAGGCGGCCGAACCCGTTCCACAAAAAACGATGCCCCGCTCTTCATCCAACGTAAAGCCTCCCCAGGCATTAGCCCCACCGATCTCTTCCCAGGCATTGGGAGACCAAGTGTCGTAGCCTTCTTCGTCGGGGTAGGGGATGGTGTGGAAAATCCATTTCATTTCGCCCGTACGCACATCATAGGCCCTGATATGGCCTGGTGCGGCTGGACTAGGCCCTTCGCCTAATGTCGTGCCCATAATAATGAGATCCTGGTAGATGATCCCAGGGGTGGCAGCTGTCACCCACATAAATTCGACCGGCCGCCCTAATCCTTTATACAAGTCTACCTTTCCGGCTTCTCCGAAGGACGAAATAACCTCACCAGTCCTTGGGTGCAAAGCATATAAAGAAGAGCCCGCTACGTAAAAGAGTCGCTCTTCGGTATCATCCGACCAATAAGTTACTCCTCGATTGACACCACTAGCTTTGCCTCCTGCATAAGGGTCAAAACGCCAAACTTCCTCTCCACTGGCTCCATGCACGGCTGCCACTTTCAAGCCAGGAGTGGTCAAATACACTAAACTATCTATGATGATGGGATTGCATTCTATCGTTGTTCTTGGCGATTCTCGGTGATCACCGGTTTCAAAAGTCCAAGCGACTTCTAGTTGACTAACATTTTCGGTATTGATAGCTATCAAAGGAGAGTATTTGCTCCCGCTGGCATCTGCACTATACATGGGCCACTTGGCTACTACACTAGTATTTTGTTTGAGTTGGCAGGAAGTGAGGAGGAGAAGGGGGGAGAGTAAAATCCAAAGGAAAAATTTACTACTATAACCCTGAGGGAGAAGGTAGGGAAAAGACGCTTGCAGGGCAGCAGCAGGGCAGTTCTTGATCATATTTAAAGTGGTTTTTCTTAGTTAATTTAAGTAATTCGCTAAAGAATTTATTCAAAAAATACCCGACTGTCTAACACTTGAATTTTTCCCTTGATTTTATTGTTGGATAATTTACCCTGACTCCCAGGGTTGATCGTCAAATCAAAATCTTGTCCCCATTCCCGCTTCAGACCACAACGGCTGACTTTGTTTCCGGTAATTTCAAATTGCGCACAGTTACCTACTTGTATGCCATCCCACCCGCAATGGCTAATTTGATTATTCCGAATAAAAACGTTGGACAGTTGCTTTGCACTTTTATAGTGAGGCCCGATATAGATGCCTTCAAAACCACAATTCGTAATCCGGCAGTTCTGAATCGTAAGTTGCTGGTAAGCCACATCCTGATTGATACGAATGCCCGTATGAGCACCATCGATAATAATCCCATCCAAGGTGAGTTGTTGCGCACTACCCCAAACTGTAATACTTTGGTTGATAAAGAGTTTTTTATTCCCCTTGATACTTAGCTTTCGAGGGTTTTCTAAGATAAGGGCATCCTCTTTGTGCGTCGAAATAATCTTTACTTTCCCTTTGGCAATGAGCTGTATGTTTTCGGCATTCTTTATGACCAGTCGTTCCCCCTTCCAAGTACCCACTAGAAATACGGCACCCTTTTGACCCTTTAGGTCTATAGTTGCATTTTTTAGTTGGGACAGTTGTATGGTAGATTGACTAACAGCGGGTAAGGAGATCAGCAAAGTGCCGAAACTGCAAAGGAGCGCAAAGATATGATCCATGTATTGAAGTTCTTTTAAGCTAGGATAAACTTATTCCCAAATATGCTCTTAACCCGTCACAGGGTCAACCTCAACACTATTTCGCATAAACCAACTCACCATCCCCAAAGAAGCGATAAAGTAAGCGGCTAAGACAAAGGTCAAAGCGACCGAAAAGGTCTCCAGGCCAAACCATCCACTTTGCCACCAAAGAATCGCTAAACCCAATCCCGCTTTTACCGCCTCCGCCCATAGGGCAAACTTTGATTTATCCATGAGGGTAGTGAAGCTGAAAATACAAACGAATAGGAAGCCGCCATAGAGCAAGATTTGCGTGAAAGATAGATCTGCAATATGATTGGTGAAGTGAAACATCAGGGTGATGGTGACGATCAATTGAAACCAGGACCAGGCCAGTAGAGGAGGCGTTAATCGCGTTTCATACTTTTCAAAATTATAGACATCTTCAACTGCTTTTACCGGGTATCGATCAATGACATCCGCTGGGCGCCAACCTGTCGGCATGAACCAAATTCGAGCCCTATCCCACCAGCTCTTAGTACGCCAAGCATCCAACCACAATAGACCGAGATGCTGCCAATTGATGATAATTGGGTTCCAAGTCTTGACAGGCCTCTTTACGCCATAGACAGCCGGAACTTCTGGTAATTCGGGCTGAAAAGTGCCAAATAAACGATCCCAAACGATAAAAATTTGGCCATAGTTTTTGTCCAAGTATTGCTGATTCATAGCATGGTGTACTCTATGATGAGAAGGCGTAACCAAGAAGGATTCCAGAAAACCCATTTTGTCAATCAATCGAGTATGGTACCAAAATTGGGCAAATAAATGTAGGGGAGCGATAATCGCAATGACATGAGTTGGCACGCCAAAAATGGCAGCCGGAATTAGTAGGATATTAAAAAAGGAGAAAATGACAGAAATTGATTGACGCAGGGCACAAGCCAAGTTAAATTCTTCACTGCTGTGATGAATAATATGGCGATTCCAAAGGAAGTTAATCGTATGATTCCATCGATGCATCCAATAACCCGCAAAGTCTAATGCGATGAAGCCGATCAGGTACAACAACCAGGTTTCTTGCACCTCAAATATCGCTAGATACTTGAGAAAGAAGGAATAACTGACAATGACGACCGTCAAGCCCAGCACATCTTTAATCGTATTGGTAATGCCAGAGCTGAGGCTAGATATCGTATCGGCACCGCGGTTGACCACCATTCCTCGCCGCTTGGCCACTAATGACTCAATGAGGATGAGTATTACAAAAAAAGGAATCGCGTAGTTGAGGACTTGTGCATAGGCTTCCATAGTTGCGAATTTCCGCTAAAGTTATGAAATTCGAATGATAGCTCCTCGCCCTTGCCAGTGTTTTAACGGTATCTTCAAACTACTAGGTTTAAATGGGGGGGGAGCGTTCGAAGATAAGCCATTGGAAGAGTAAGACCTATACTGAGTCGACAAGCGAGGGAAGTCCGTCGATCTGTCCTTCTATTTTGGCTTTACAACTAGCAGATTCCAAAAGAATTGCATGGAAGGATCAGTCTTATATAATCCCGTTCCGCATGAAAATTGGGAATTCAATCTCTTTGACGGTTTCAGCCTGCCAATATTGATCTAGCTGTTTAATCAGGTCAGGAACGGGGTTTTCTCCTGCATTTTGTACCAAATAATTCTGGACACTCGACCAGGAGTTGAAGTAACCTTCCAATTGGTGCCTATCCCATTGTACGGCAATGGAAAGATTTTGTTGAGTCCGAATCTCTTCAAAGTCGAATGTGATGCTTTGATAGGCAGTATCTACATGCTTTCGTTCCTTGTTCCAATAAGGACCTACTACATCCGTATAGAATCGATCAATAATGGCGTCAATTTCTTTATGAATCCGCAGTAAGCCATAGCCCCAGATGCTGATAATGGCTCCTTTCTTACCCACTCTTCGGACTTCCTTATTAAAGGCTTCAAAATCAAACCAGTGCATGGCTTGTCCGACTGTGATTAAATCAAATGTTTGCGCGGGGAAACTGGTGCTTTCTGCTCGCTCCACCTTATAAGTAATGTTGGGAATACTTGTAGCCTGATTCAATTGTTGTTGACTAATATCTGTCGCATAAACCTGCTCAAAGTATTTTGCCAATTCAATGGCCACTTGCCCGTTGCCCGTTCCGCAATCCCAACACGATTGTCGTTTGGAGGTGAGAGACAAGAGTTCATCATACAGCACTTGGGGGTAGCGAGGGCGGTATTTTTGGTAGGTTTTGGCTTGCTTCGAGAATTTATCTAGGATTTCTTTCATGTTGAGCACTAGTTTTAATCATCCTAAGCGGCTTCCTCACCCTCTATGACATTCAAGATGAAACCCACCTTAAATACATTTTCAATGCTGATGTTAGGGTCAGGCGTTAGCAATTTTCTTAGTCGACAGATATACACATCAAAACTTCGGCCGAGGAAGTAGTCGCTCTTACCATAAATTAATTGTACGGCTTCTTCTCTGCGCAATATCTGGTTTTTATGTTGACACAGCAATTGAAGCACCTCAGTTTCTTTTTCCGTGATGCGCTGAGATTGGCCATCCAGTACCAATTCCTGTCTTTGTGCATCAAAAAAGAATTGCCCCAATTGAAAGTGAGTGGGTAGCGAGGGGATCTGCTGCATTTTTTGTCGGCGCAGGATCACTTTGATTTTGCACAGTAATTCCTCTTCATCAAAGGGTTTGGTGATATAGTCCTCAGCACCCAATTGGTAGCCTTTCATTCGATCTTCCTTTAAGAGTCGAGCCGTAAGGAATAAAAAGGGAGTTTGCCGGTCGGATTGATGGATATGCTTGGCTAGACTAAAACCGTCCATTCCTGGCATCATGACGTCGAGCAAGCACAAGTTAAAATACTGTCTTTTAAATTGTTCTAAACCGGAGAGTGCATCGCGACACCATTTTACCTGATAGCCAGCCCCTTCGAGGAATTCCATCAATAGAAAACCCAAATTTAGGTCATCTTCTACTATCAATAGCTTAGTCGACTTTGACATAATTCATTTTTTGGGTGACGGGAAAAAATAAATAAAAGCAAGTGCCTTGGCCCAAAACACTTTCAATCTTGATTTGTCCTCGATGTAAATCGACAATCTTCTTCACATAGGCCAGGCCGAGCCCAAACCCCTTTTGAGCGTGAGAAGCGCTGGGTTTGCCTTGTTGGAATTTATCAAAGATGCGTTCTTGCTGGGCGCGAGGAATCCCTTGACCATTGTCCTGTACCCGAACGGAAAAGCCATTATCTTTTGCCTGGATATCGATCTTTATCTGAGTGCCAGGCGCCGAATACTTTAAGGCATTGTCGATCAGGTTTCGCAAGGCATTAGCGAGGTGAAAGGGATCACCACTTAGTCGGGGAATATCGGGACTAATATTGAGCAAAACTTCAGCTGAATGTGCCGACAATTGTAATGTCATTTCTTGCAGGACGTTCTGAACCAGCGTAGGTAAATGTATCAATTCCTTTTTCAATTGGTAATCTCCTTGTTCCAATCGAGCTAGTTGCAAAACCCGATCTACTTGCTCCATCAATTGATGACTTTCTTGCTGAATGATGGCTACATATTGCTCGCGTCGATCCCGCAGTTTATTTTTGGCCAATAACTTACTGGCGAGTTTGATATTGGTTAAAGGCGTTCTAAACTCATGGGTCATGTGATTGAAGAAATCCATATTGCGCTCCCTTAATTTCTTTTGCCGAATAAGGTAGTAGGTCGATAAGATAAAAACCAAACCTACAAATAGAATGATCGCAAAGGAAGAGAAGGCCATAAAACCCATTTTATCTAAAATATAAGCCTCGCGATTGTCGAAGTATACATTTAAATAGTGACTGTCATCCTCGATCAAGGGAGACAAAGAACAGCCCAGGTTTTCGGGTTGATCCGTCTTCTTTTGTTCAACACTCACTTCATAGGGGAGGTCCACTTTGTAAAAAGCGAAGGCCTCGCGCAGTGCGTTTCCCCCTTCTTCAGTTTTAAAAATTGAATCGAGTTTTACTTGGCAACTTCCTTGGTTCTCACCCGTCACGCAACTGACATTGAGCGTTGCACAACTTTCACTCGTTGCCATCTGCTCTACGGCATTACACAAAGCCATATCTACCCGATGCCTGAATTGCTCTTCCAAAAGATTATTGGAATGCCGCATCCATCGCAACTGGAAGAATATCAGCAAAATCAGGGCCATCGCGGAGGCCCCGACTAGGAGCGAACTGTAATTAAATTTCTTCATGCTTGCTATTTTTTGGCCATGTTGTTTAGGTATCGCATCGGCCTTTTACAAAGAAAAATCATTTGCAGCACTCCCACCCATCGTTTAACAGCTCTTTAACAACTGTCTAACAGTTCAGAAACAAAGGTCAAGGAGAGGAAGCTTACTTTTGTTTTGTCGAATGTGATCTAGCATTTTATTTTTTATTCATAAACTTATATTACCATGAAATCTTTATCTTTTTTGTTGACTTTTTTCTTTTGTACCTGCTTGGTATCGGTAAATGCGCAGACGACTACGGGTTGCGCCAAGGCTAAGGTGGCAAGCACTGCTTGCAAAAAAGCAGTAGCGGTAAGTGCTTCAACGGCAAGCCTAACTGAAAAAGCCGCTTGTACCCCAAAAGAAGCCTGTTGTGAGCCTTGCCCCCTAGCTTGTTGTGCAACAGCTAGCACGGCCAGCACCGCTGTAGATAATTTATTGAAAGCGGTTCAAGTTATGCAAGTAAATCAGACCAAGAATACGGCCAAGACGTCCACTTGTCAACCCGCGAAATGTGCACCTGCTGAATGCAAGCCGAAGGCCAAAGCCATTAGCACGACCGCCCTCGTCACGAAAACGTAGAGCGATCTTATTGGACTGCACCCGCGTGAGTGAGAAGTCACAAGACAGTGGTGAGATCGACTAGATACCGGCAGTAGCTACATTTTGGTCGTCTCTTACCGCTGTCTTGATCAGCCCCTGAACCCTTCCCCGCTGCTGACGGCACTCCCCAACCCGTAACATTGAACCCCTCTTCTCCCTATGTTTTTCCATTTCCAATGCCTACCTTTGGCGATTCAAATCACAAGCAAATGGCAACAGGGAAAAACGCAGTATTAGACACGCAATTCAAGCTTCCAGGGCAAACCCAATTCTACCGAGGTAAAGTACGGGATGTATATACGGTGGGTGATCAGTTAGTGATGATTGCCTCAGACCGCATTTCTGCATTTGACCATGTACTTTCTCGGCCAATACCTTATAAGGGGCAGGTACTGAACCAGGTAGCTACCTACTTTCTAGAAGCCACCAGAGATATTGTTCCCAATTGGCTACTGTCAGTCCCAGACCCCAATGTAGCGATCGGCATTGCTTGCGAACCCTACAAAGTGGAGATGGTTATTCGTGGCTATTTAGTCGGACATGCATGGCGAGAATACAAGGCAGGTAAGCGAGTACTCTGTGGTGTTCCTTTGCCAGAAGGAATGAAGGAGAATGATCGATTTCCTAGTCCGATTATCACGCCGGCTACCAAAGCGGAGGAAGGGCATGATGAGGATATTTCAAGAGAAGAAATCATTGCACAAAATATCGTTGCTGAAGCAGAATATCAGCAATTGGAGGCTTATACCCGGGCCCTTTTCCAGCGCGGCACCGAGATGGCTGCTACCCAAGGCTTAATTCTGGTAGATACGAAGTACGAATTTGGAAAAAAAGAAGGTCAAATCTATCTCATTGATGAGATTCATACCCCTGATAGTTCTCGATATTTCTACCAAGAAGGCTATGAAGAACGGCAGCAAAAGGGAGAACGTCAAAAGCAATTATCCAAAGAGTTTGTTCGAGAATGGCTAATGGCGCATGGCTTTCAGGGCAAAGAAGGGCAATTGATGCCCATCATGCCCGATCCTCTGGTTGAACAGGTGACGGAACGCTATATTGAATTGTTTGAGCGGGTGACTGGCCAGCCTTTTATCAAGGCAGATACAGATCATATTCAAGATCGTATTTACAATAATATCGTGACAGCTTTAAGCCAATCGTAATTTATTAAACGGTTGGTACACCAGCTCCAGCTGTGTACCTTGCCCTGTCCCTGCCTGCCGATAGCTCCGCTATCATTCCGCAGTAGGCTGCCCGTCAACATAACTGAATCCATGGCTGCTGTCTACTTGCCTGGGTTTTGAGCTAGCCGAATAAGTTCGGTGCTACAGGCCGGCATACTTGGCGAGGTAATCAAAATGCCCCGCTAATTCTCCTGCTCGGGCAATCGTTGCCCGTTCGATGACTTCACTATTCGGATCTAGCAGTTCCGGAAGCACCCGCTCGATAAACATCTGCCCAAAAGCTTCCGATGCATCGCGCGGCAATTCACTAGGTAGATTATCAATGGTCATCATATCCACTCCCTGCGGTGAAAAGGGAGCTATTTCCTCCTCTTTGATGGGATCAAATCCAAAAATAGGATCCGCAATGGTGCTGGCCCGAATCGTAGATGGAATCGAGGAGATTGGCGCAATGTCGCAGGTGATGTCAGCCACAGCCTGGATACTGAAGTCGTCCTCTCGCATGTCTTCTAAGGTAAAGAAGGAAGGCGCTTTATTATCCCAATACACACCGTTGATCATCAAGTCACAGACCTTGGTGAATGGCTTGAAAGTACTTTTAAATAAGTCGGGAGATAGGTGGAAATCATCTTTATCAAAAGCTGAACCATCTTTGCGGGCTGCATAATCATCTGACATCAGCAGCGCAAATACAGGTTCTTTGTATTTTTTGACCAAAAAATCATTGGGACTGACCTGGCGGATACCCATATCGCGTAAAACCTGTGCTGCGCCTTGGCCTACGCGTCCAGTCCCAGTTAGGACAATGCGAATGGGCGGGAGCTGCAATTGATCCCGATAGTAGGTTTGTGCCGCCTCATAATCGTAAAAGTCTTTCATTCTCGGCATGTCGAAGGTGCCCGTTCTCCGCCCGTACATCAATACGCCATTATGCGCACCGACCATACCGGCAAAACGACCAAAAGCGATCAGACGCCGGCCCCATTCATCGGTTATTACCTCATAATCGATCAGGGTTATTTTTTTCCGTAGTACGGCTTGCAGTAGCTTTTGATTATAAGGTTGTTCCTTGATAGTATGGGAAAAGAAAAAGTAGGTTTTGCCAGGAATAAGGGCCTCGATAGGCACTTCTTTCACGCCCATGAGCACATCACAGCTTTCCATGTCTGAGCTTAGGGGAATGCCTAAAGCTTGGTAATCCTCATCTTTAAAACACCGGATAGGAGAGGGCTCCACCAGGAGTTCAAAGTTGGATTGTTGCAGCAGTTGTTTACATTGTTTCGGGGCAAGAGGAACACGCGTATCTGGCGGCGTTTTACGTTCACGGATAATACCGATCTTCATAGATAGTGGCTTTGGTTAGGTACTATAATTTGGTTGTTTTGACAAGATGGGGAAAGGGAAAGGCCTGGTGCGCCTTTTGATTTCCGATCCCAGATTTTGGTACCTTCATCTGTCGTCGCAAAAATTGGAAAACTTTAGCGATTCTCAAAGAGAACTAATTTATTCCCAAGAGAACTTTTTTCCTTCAAATTAAGTTTCTATTATTGCAGGCTGTTTACTCAAAGGAGAAGACAGCTAGAAACGCTGCACAAGCAGCACATGGGGACGTAACGGAATCGACAGGAATGATTATTCGTTAGTAAGCATGCCGGAGCATACTAGTTTACCTCCGCAAAAAATGACTAGTAACAATTTTTCAAATGGCAACAGACAGTTCGCCATGGCTGCCTAGTTCTAGGAATTAGAAAGCCTTTGTGCCTTGCGCTTGACGCCTGATACACAGCGTGACGCACATCAACCAACCCTCGGGCTAGACTAGTAAACCGCTCCGATTGCTAGTCGAAATTCAGGAGATAAGGGATGAGTATAGGAGGGTTTCCAATCCTTTCGCATCCACGAAAATTTAACTGGGAACTAAGCATGTAGAAAGCTCTCGGAGGCTTTCTCTGGACGCGAGTTCGACTCTCGCCGTCTCCACTCCAAAGCGCATAGTGATCAATTTTTGATTGTTGTGCGCTTTTTTTATGACCTATGCCACATCCTTGCTGAGCATAAAATGCAAATGCCCCGCTTATCTCAGATCTTTATGCGCCTCCTATCCCACACCATCCGCCACTCCTTCGACTGGCTCACTATACAAGATAAATCGCTAAGGCCTACGCGCAGCTTCTGGCCCCGCCTCGCCATTTGAGTATGATTGATATTGAGGTAGGGCCTTATGCGGTGTTGTGGAGGAAGGTGGGGAAGGTTTTGGGGTGAAATATGGAAGTTTTAAAGGGAATATATATATTTAGGAGTTGGCTGACATATCAAATAAAATAGAGAATTATGAAATTTGAAGAATTATGGGAAAATTACTTAAACCAAGACATTACTGAAATATCAGATGAAATAATTGCTGTATTTAGAGAACCATTGGCTCCAAAAATTAGGGAAGAGTATGATATAGGGGAAATGATCATTGAATTTACGGGACATCATGAGACAGCGAAGCAATATGATAAAATAGAAGAGTTAAGAAGAGTTCTTAAAATTCACCAAGAAGAACTGTATGAAGAAGATGGCGACTATTTGAATGAATCGTTGATAGAATATTACTGTTTTCGTGAAGATTTAGGCAAAATAAAGGAAAATCTGATAGACTTTATAGAGCGAGAATATGATTATGATCTATTGATTAAAAGTATCAAGCAAATACAGTATTATGGATACAGTGAAATCATCGATAAATTAATTGAGAAAGAGTTTACAAAGGTTAGAGATTCGGCGAAGTTAATTGATGGGGCTGAATTTGAGTTGGCAAAATTCAAGTATCATATAGAGCTAGAAAAGCTATTTAAAAGTCCTGAAGGAAAAGATTCATATGATTGGATAGAATTTGGAAAGAGAATTTCCCCATATGGGTTTAAATTTAACGAAGAATACTTAGCTGCCCTTGAAACAGGCTTATTAAAAAAAGGCATAGCAGATGAAGGATTAGACTTGTTAAAAGATTTTCCTAAAGAAAAGACATATATAATGGGGACATTAGAGATGATGTTTCTTAAGTATATGGATCAAAAGGGCTGTTGTTTTCCTATCAGCGGAGTGATTTGGTATGAGTTATTCCAATATTTTGAAAACAAAAAGGAGAGGAATTGGCCGAATTATTTTAAAATAGGAAAGAAGGATTATGAGCAGTTTTTATCCAGTAAGAGTGGTTTTATATCGGATAACACAATAGATATAGTCCTGATATTATGGGGAAGTAGTTATTTTCTTGATTTTATAAAGAAGTTAGGTGTAATCAATGAAGAACAATATTTAGCTCAAAAAGAGTTGGTAAAGAAAGTGATGCTAAAATTTAGGGAGGAAAATCGGTATTACCTATGGAAATATAGTTTTGTTCATGAATGGGAGAGTTATGAAGGAGAAGAACTAGCAGAAAGAGAATTAGCCGAAAAAGAGTTCAAGGCATCTTATGATTTACCGGTAGAATCAGAGGAATTTGATATGTTGAAATTTGATAGCCTATTTAAAGAACCATTGAGAACTTCTCCGAAGGAGGGAATCTATCAAAGATTGATTAAGCCAGAAAGAAAGATTGGTAGGAATGAAAAGGTAACAGTAAAATATAGTAATGGGATCGTGAAAAAAGAGATAAAGTACAAGCACATATTGAAAGACCTAGAGGAAGGAAAATGTGAAATAGTTTGAGTAGAAAGAAATACGTCAGCCAATACAGGGGGAGAGCGATCATGCCACCTTCAGGTTAAATATAAAGATCATAAGGTATTCGAAGAAAGAGCAGATTTATAGATAGTCGTTTCAGGTTAAAATATATATATTCGGGAGACGTAGTTTGGACTACCATAAAACAACTTCCTTTTAAGAAATCATCAAACCTTGACCGCATGAAGACCAACAGCTTCCTCTTAAGCCTGGGTGTGTTTGTACTCCTAATGAGTTGCCAGCCGGCCACTTCGTCAGATGCCTCTCCCATTAGGGCGGGAATGACCAAAGTCACGATCCTATATCCGAACGCTGAAGGGACAACCTTTGACATGGACTACTATTCCAACAAGCACATGCCCATGGTGGCCAGTTTACTAGGCGATTCATTAAAGCATTTGGCCATTGATAAAGGAATGGCTGGTCGGTCGCCGGATGAACCCATGCCCTATTTGGCGATTGGTTATCTATACTTTGACCAGCTTTCGGCCTATCAAAATTCTTTCGGGCCGAAT
>Ga0070726_10003325_pt1 | contig 13603 bp, 7 predicted proteins | sample tdAd471_FD_67275 | JGI IMG/M metagenome (GOLD analysis project Ga0070726, IMG submission 67275) | Marine sediment microbial communities from the Atlantic coast under amendment with organic carbon and nitrate - tdAd47.1 | ecosystem: Environmental > Aquatic > Marine > Coastal > Sediment | place...
GGTGATAGCTGCCGCCGCCGCCGAGGTATGGCTCGGTGATCAGGCAATTGATGCGGCTGCCGAGTTCGTCATGCAGAGCCTGCAGTTCGGCCTCGTACTTCGACAGGTCGAGCGGCTGGCCATACTGGCTGTGATCGGCGATCTCGTCCTTCGGGAAACTGATGAAGCGGACGCGCGGGTCGCGGTTGGGGTCAGACTCAGAACCGGTGACCGCTCCGGCGAGGCCCTTCTTGCCGTGAAAGCCGCCGCGCGTTGCGAGAATCATGTCGCGGGATTCGTCGCGGTGCAGGCAGGCCCAGAGCGCTTTGATAACGGCTTCAGATCCGGACGCCGACCACATCACCGTGTCGAGCCGTTTGCCGAACTCTGTCGCCTGGACGCTCTGCAGCAGCTTCTGAACCGCCAGCGTTTCGACTTCGGTGATCGCGTTGTAAGCCGTCAGCGGGACGAGTTCCGAATAGCCGTCGCCACCCTCGAAGATCGCCGGTGTCCAGCCGAGATTCTCAACGAAGCGCTTCATCCAGTTCTTCGGATTGTGGCCGAGGTTCGCGACGAGCACGCCCGAGCTGTAGTCGTAGAGTCGCCGTCCGTCCGCCGTCCAGTGAAAACAGCCAGCCGACTTCGCCAGCACGGCCTGGCTCGGTGTGAAGGTTCGCAGTGCGACGGGCTCCTGATGAGCGATGATGTCTCGCGCGGCGTTGGAACGGTCTTCTCCGGGAAACGTGATTGCGTCAGTCATGGGCGAAGGTCCAGAGTTGAGAGTCCAGTGTCGAAAGTGAAGAAGGCTGGGTGGCCGGGGCTGGACTGAGCCTGCGAAGGAAGCCCCGGAGTTTCATGGCAGATAAAGAACCGGGGTTTCGCTCGTACCTCGCTCCAACCCCGGCCACCCGAATGCTGGTCCTGACGCGCCGTTGCAGGAACCACTCAGCCGCAGCTTCCGCCGCCGCAGGTGCCGCCCGTTGAGCAGCCTTCCGCCAGCGGTAGAGACTGGTGAGCGGCGAACAGTTCGCGGGTGCGACTGTCGCCGGTGACAATTTCAAAGCCCAGATCCTCGATCATCTGGAAGTCCGCCGAGGCCGCCTGGCCCTTCGTCGTCAGGTAATCGCTGACGAACAGCGAATTCGCCGGGTACAGCGCCATGGCCTGCATCGACCGCAGGTTCACCTCGCGACCGCCAGCGACGCGAATTTCGGTATCCGGGTTTGCGAAACGAAACAGGCACAGCGCCTTCAGGCAGAAACGCGGGTCAAGGTCCCGTTTGCCTTCGAGCTGCGTGCCGTCGATCGGGTTCAGGAAGTTGACGGGAATCGATTCCACTTTCATCCCGGCCAGTTCGAGCGCGACATCGACCAGGTCGCCGTGATCCTCGCCCATGCCGGTGATCACGCCGCAGCACAGTTCCATGCCGGCTTCGCGGACCGTCTTCAGCGTATCGAGCCGGTCTTCGTACGAGTGCGTCGTGCAGATCTCGTCGTAGTAGCGGCGGCTGGTGTTCAGGTTGTGGTTGATCCGGTCGACGCCGGCTTCCGCGAGCTTCGCCGCCTGATCCGAGTTCAGCAGGCCGAGGCAGCAGCAGATATGCAGTCCGTAATCCGCTTTGATTGTCCGCACGACGTCGGCAACGCGGTCGACTTCCGAGTTCGTCGGGCCGCGTCCGCTGGTAACGATGCAGTAAGTCCGGGCCTGAGCGTCGTAGGCCTGCTTCGCACCGGCGAGAATCTGCTGCTCGTTGAGCAGGCTGTACTTCTCGATGTCTGCCGTCGATTTGACGTTCTGCGAGCAGTAGCCGCAGTCTTCCGGGCAGAGGCCGCTCTTAGCGTTCTTCAGAAAGTACAGGTGGACCTTGTTGGCGAAGTACCGCTCGCGAATCAGCCAGGCGGCGTCGAGCAACTGCAGCAGCTCGGCATCGCTCGAATCCAGAACCGCGAGACCTTCCTCGCGCGTCAGTTTGTGCCCGTCAAGAATCCGCTGAGCCAGTTCAGACCAGCTTGCCACACGGGCCGGCAAATCCACAGTCGACATTTCCGCCTCGGACTTCAAAGAAACTTCAGAACGCAGACCGATCAAAATCGGCAGCACGGCGACGCGCTGAGGGGCCTGCGGGAGGGCGGCAGTCTAACGTCCGGCGAGTTTCGTTGCAGTGAAACGACTTTCGCTGGTACGAAAGCAGGAGCGGCGCCGGGCTCACCGAGATCGAGCAACCTCAGCGGCGTGAGGAAGCATGAGCTGTCGCGGAAAAAGTGAGCACATCGGCGAGCCGCTGCCGTGAGGCGGGCTCTCAACTGGCGAGCCGCTGCCGTCAGGCGGCGGGTGCTGCTGTGGGCGAAAACCGCGGCCTCACGGCACACGGCTCGCCTGGTACGAAACTCTGGCACGGCCCCGAACGCAGTCGACTGGAAACTTCGGGCAGCGGCTGCTCGAACTGGAACCGGATCGGGGGGCTCCCCAGTCGCCATCAGAGTGCACTCAGATTTAATTGTGAAACCGAAGAACATCGTAGCTACCGTCGCCAGACGGTGGGACAGTCCACCGTCTGGCGACGGTAGCTACGCCGGGTACCGAAATCGCTGAGGGCACCCGCCATCACGACTCCGGCGAGCGGGTAGACGCAGGGTTCGAGGCGGTCGATGATGCGCGTCCAGATCGGAGCGAGAAAGCGGGCAGCAGCGATAAGGGACGAAGTTGATGAATGGAGCACAGGCGACAGTCGCATCCCTGACCGGCCCCGCACGCGAACGTGTCGAAACCCGATGCCGTGAGTTTCGGCAGCTCCTCGAATCAGGCCAGGCGTCCAATCTGACCTCGTTCCTGCAGGATTCGTCGGGCGACGAACAGGCAGCACTGCTGCGAGAACTGCTGCAGATCGAACTCAACTGGCAGAGTGGCCAGGGGCTCGTGCCGGATCCCGACAGCTATTCTGACCTGCCTGGCGTCCTGCAAAGCGTCGTTGAAACGGTGTTTGCTGAGCGTCTGCAGACTCTTTCTCCAGAGGAAGACTCGACCGCCCGCACGAACGCGAACGACACTGCAAACGCAACCGAGCGTTCCGCAGCTCAACCGGCGGTGTCCGCAGCCGGGGCCGCGCCCGGGACCACAGCCGGAACTGTCGGACCGGGCAGCGGAGACACGCAGCCGGAACGGAATCTCAAAGCCAGTTGGAACGCCCCAACCCTCGCTCCGGACGAACTGGCAGCGCTCGACGATTCGGGAAAGTCACCGACGATCGGCAGCGCGTCCTCCGACGCCGGATCAAACCGCGCGTCGTCAATCGACACGGAAGCCGACAGCGATGCGCTACAGACGCTGGAAGAGTTCTCGCTCGAAACAGAAGGCGATTCCACGGAAGCCGAGGGCGACTCCGGCTACAGCGCCGCGACGATCGACGAGCAGCAGCTGACGCCGGAAATGCGATCGCAACTCTCCCGCCTGCGATTGCGTTCGGGACAGGGCCAGGCACCATCGGAGTTCGAGCCGGAAAAGGTCATCGGCGATTACGAGATCCTCGGCGAACTCGGCCAGGGCGGCATGGGCGTCGTTTATCGGGCTCGGCAACGCAGGGCGAACCGCATCGTCGCCCTCAAAGTGATCCGTCCGGATCGGCTGTCGGGCATGAGCGAGTCGACGCGCACGCGGATGATCGAGCGGTTCCGCAACGAGGCTCAGGCGGCGGGACGGCTGCAGCACGACAACCTGGTCACGGTGTTTGAAGTCGGCGAGGCGGACGGCTGTCACTTCTTCTCGATGCCGTTTATCGAAGGCGGGTCGCTGTCGGAACTGCTCCGTGACGGGCCGCTCGAAAACCGCCAGGCCGCCGAAATCCTTGAACCGATCTGCCGGGCGGTCGGCGCGGCACATCAGCTCGGCATTCTGCATCGAGACATCAAACCGCAGAACATTCTCATCGAACGAGAAACGCAGCGGCCACGGATCGCCGACTTCGGCCTTGCCAAGCTGGCAACGGACGAGCAGACGCTGACGAAAACCGGCGAGGCGATGGGCACGCCGCCATACATGCCGCCCGAGCAGTTCAACAGTGCCGCCGACGCAACCACGCAGTCCGACGTCTACTCGCTTGGGGCAACGCTGTATCACGTTCTGAGCGGCCGACCGCCGTTTCAGGCGGCATCAACGTTCGCGACGATGCGGCAGGTGCTTGAGCACGAACCGGTCGCGTTGCAGCAACTCAACACCGCCGTCGACCGCGACCTCAGCACGATCTGCATGAAGTGCCTCGAAAAAGATCCCGCCCGGCGGTTCGAGTCCGCAGAGGCACTCGCCGACGAACTGAAACGGTATCTCGACGGCAAGCCGATTCTCTCACGACCGGTCTCGCGCACGACGCGATTGCTGAAGTGGTGCCGTCGCAATCGAGTGCTCGCCGGAGCGATCGTCGCCACCGCGGCCGGCTTGTTGTTCGGCGGTGTGAGCCTCGCCGTCGCGTACGTCGAAACGGAAGGCGCGCGCATCGCGGTCGAGCAGAGCCTCGACGAGACGAAGCAGGCTCAGGAGCTGTCCGAGGCGAGCTTTCAGGACGCCCTCGAAGCGGTCAATCAGTTTTTCACACAGGTCAGCGAGGACCGGCTGCTCAACGAACCGGGCAGCCAGAAACTCCGCCGCGAGCTGCTCGACCTGGCCCGCGACTACTATCTGCGGTTTCTCGATCGCCGCTCAAACGACCCGACGGTGCGCGACGAACTGGCGGCGACGCACTTCCGGCTCGGACTGATCACCGAGGAACTCGATTCGCCACAGGCTGCTGTCGAGCCGCTCGAAACCGCCCGCAAGGTTCAGGCAGAGCTGCTCGCCGAAACGCCGGACTCCAAGCCGCGCCGCCGGGCACTCAGCCGCACACTGGCAGCACTTGGCCGAGTCGCGACGCTCGACGGTGACCTCGACACCGCCACGCAGCTGTTCGAGCAGACGCGCGCGATGCGGCAGCAGCTCGTCGACGACACTGACGATCCGCAAGAGCGCGTCGAGTTCGATCGGCTGCTCGCCAATGCGGATATGAATCTCGGCCTGCTGGCCAGGCGGCGACAGAATTTCGACCGGACACTCGAGCTGTTTAACACGGCGCAGGACCTGCGGCTGGCGACGCTGCAGCAGTTCCCGCAGGCCACGCGGCTGCGGCGCGACCTCGCGAAGGGCTGGTACAACCTCGCGAACCTCGGCGTCGACCAGAACAACCCGGAGCGCGTCGCTGAGAACATTGAGCAGGCGATCGACGAAATCCAGAAGCTGCTGGCCGAGAACCCGGACGATCTCCGCGACCGCTACCTGCTGGCAGTTTGCCTCCGTTTAAAGGGAGACCTGTTCGCTGCCCTGGTGCCGACACAGCCTGAATCACTCAGCAAAGCCATTGACGCTTACGGCCAGGCACGCCTGCAGTTGCTCGACCTGTCGCAGCGGTCGCCTGCCGTCGCGTCATACCGCGCCGAACTCGGCGGCCTGCTGCTGAACATTGGCCAGCTCGAAGCCCAGCGGCAGCAGTACGACGCCTCGCGAACGACGTTCGAGCAGGCTCGTGAGATTTTTCAACAACTCGCGGACGAGACTCCCAACGACCCCGAACTCGCCCGGCAGGTCGAGCAGATCGACAGCTTCCTCCAGGAACTCAACCGGCTGCAGAACGCCCGTTAGGAACTACCGCAACCGCTTCTGACAGAAACGGCGGCGTCACGCTGGCAGACTCTGCCGGTCAGGCAAACTGGTCCGTTCGCTTGAGTTAAAGCGAATTCCGGAGCTGAAGCGGGTCGAGACGTTCGCGACCTGTCGCCGATATCTCCAGAAGGTGCTGAGCGCGCACGCGATCGGCCCCTTCCGAATCCGGTTCCTGGCGACGGAGCGCGACCGATGCGAACGATGACCGTTCTCAGCGGGCTGCTGACCACGGCAGTCTGCCTCAACCCCTGCCTCACGGCGGACGCTCAATCAAATCAGCCGCGTCCGACGCCGGCAGTCGGTGCCGCTTCCGCTCGAGAATCCGCTCCGGAAATTGAGGACTGGTGGGCGGCTCCGGGGAATCCCCAACGTGACGAGTATCTCAAACGCTACTCGCAACGATACTCCGCAGCGTCATCCCGGCTGAGTTCCGGCGACCGCCCCGCAATGCCAGCCGCACAGTTCGCCTTCCTGCCGCAGGAGCGTCCGCAGAACTCCGCACCGCCAGCCCCTCCGGCAGCAGCTCAGCCCAAGCCGCCCGCTGAACCGGCCAGTCCGCCAGCGACACCCAAGCAGCCTCCGCTCCCGCCACCGGCCACACCACCAGCCGCGCCACCGGCCACACCGGCAATCCCCGAGCCACCCGCCGCGGAACCCGCGCCTCTGGCCGAGCCGTCTCCGTTGTCGCCCTTCACGGCGCTGCAGTCGCCCCCGCAACCGTTCCTGACTCGACTGTCGCGGGCTCCCGACATGTTCGGCGACTCGATCGCCACCAACTCGGTCCTGATCGATCAGCAGGGCATCAATACCAGCGGCCCGAACCGGTCAATCCAGCTCGATCTGCCCTCACCCGGCGGCTTCGCGCGGTTCAAGAACGAGCACGCCCGTGCGATGCCCACCGACCGGGTCTTCGTCCTCTACAACCACTTTCACAATGCACTCGACTTTCAGTCGATTGGCGCTGGCACGGTGACGCGTAACGTCGACTTGGTCACACTCGGAGCCGAAAAGACATTCGACGCAGGCCGCTCCTCACTCGAAGTGCGTCTGCCGCTGGTCGGCTTCAACGACGTCAACATCAACGGAGCAGGCTTTGACGCCGAGACCGTCGGCGATCTGGTCCTCGCCCTGAAGACACTGCTGGCCACCACCGATGACTTCGCGATCGCATCGGGCGTCGCTCTCAGCCTGCCGACAGCCAGCGACGTTTCCGTCGCGCTGGGCAGCGGCGACACCCTGACGATTCAAAACCGAACGGTGAGGCTGCTGCCGTACCTCGCGTTCCAGCTCACGCCGGATGAAAACTGGTTCTTCCACCTCTACGCACAGCTCGACGCCACAGCCGAGGCCAACCGGTACGTGTACCGCACGGCGGGCACGAGTTCCTCGAACCGGATCGCTGATCAGTCGCTGTTTTATCTGGACTGGTCGGCCGGCTACTGGTGGTACCGAGCCGACAATCCGCACGCGACGGGCCTGACCGGACTGGCCTCAGTCTTCGAGCTGCACTGGACCACAGCGGTCAACGATGCCCAGGGGGCGCTGATCGGCGACCTGCCGATCATTCCCACCAACAACCGCTTCGACGCCTTGAATGCCACGGGCGGACTGCACATCGAATTGAATTCCGCAACCGCACTGCGAGTCGCCGCTGTGCTGCCTCTGCGTCAGTCGCGAGATAATCGGTTCTTCGATGCCGAGGTCCAGGCATCGCTCATTCACCGCTACTGAGCAACGTCTCCGAAGCAGGTTGCCCAGAGTGGCGCCTCGCTTCCGCCAGACGAGCCCAACCGCCGAGCCTCACACCACAAACTCGGCCACAACACACGAAAACAGCCCGCCATGTATCCGACACGGCGGGCTGCTCTTGTTCTGTCGAGTTCGAAGTTCGAAACGGGTGCCCTCAGCGATTTCGGTACCTGGCGTAGCTACCGTCGCCAGACGGTGGACTGCCCCACCAGCTGGCGACGGTCGCGACGATGTTCTTCGGTTTCACAATCAAATCTGAGTGCACTCGTTCGAAGCGACCACAGATTGAGCGGCCTCAAGGGCGAGCTATCTCTGGTCGCAGTCAAACACGTTTCGCTGTTCAAGGCACGTCCGCAGGCGACGAATTCGAGCCTCAATCTCACGCAGTTCGTCGAGCGGGCAACCATCCGGGCAATCAACCGCCGTCTTCACTTGAGCGGCTTCCAGGCGTGCGGCTTCCGCTTCCAGCATCGCGAGCCGCTGTTCGAGTTCCGCTTCCGTCTCGACCACCTCGGCGGCTTCTTCCACCAGTAGAGCGGACTCCTCAACCAGCAACGCTGACTCTTCCACCACAGCGAACGCCTCGGTGGCGACGGCGGTGTTTGCGGCCACGGCATTGGTTTCAATAAAGCCCTGCACCGACTGATTGAACGAGCCGGCAATCGATGCCTGCACCTCGGTCGCGACGAATGTGTTGCCCCGATCGTTGAATCCCATGCCGCGATTGAAAGCGTGCGTCCCGAACCCGGCGCCACCTGCCCCGCCCCCAGCGGAACCGCTGCGTGCGACGGACTGCCCGCTGACACGATACGACTGGTTGAGGCTGGTCAGCGCGTTGGCAATATCCGTGTACTCAAAGTTCAATGCCGAGGAAACGGCGCTGACGCCGGTCACAAGGGCCAGCACGCCGACGGTCATGATGATCATCAGTTCGGCCGACGCGACCATGCCGCGTTCGTCATCCAGAAAGTCACGCAGCACGCGCGAAAAGCGAATTGGCGGGGGCGAAAAACTCATCGGGTCTGTCCTCTTTCTATGCCGTGGTAAAGCGGCGGATCGAGAACAAGACCTGAGAACATTCGCGGCAGCGTGAGCAGATGGTTCGCGACGAAGCACGACCACAAACAGTCCATGACAAGACGCGAACACAAGCGGTCTGCGACAGAACACGGACACTGAGGCTCACCAGCGCTGCTGCGAAGCGCGTCCTCTGAAGCGGGACACTCCGACCGAGTGAGGCATCGCCGAAGGTTGCGATCGCCGGTCGACTGCTCCACGAGCGTGCAAAGCTCAGAACCGGCCATCAGTACCCGGTTCCGGAACAGTCAGTCGACGAACTTCGGTGGAACCGACCTGCCGGCCGACTCCGTTGCGATGCCTCACTTCGATCAGGTGACGAAGAAACTCCGGTTGCGACGGAGCCTCTCCCGTCTGGTGGTCTCTCAGGTCACCAGACAACGCTGCGAGGGTCTCTCTCTCCCACGCCACACAAGCTGTACGGTTCGCCGGGCAACTCAGGCGTCTCAACCTGCCATGCCCCGGCGACCGAGAGAAAAGGCACAACCCGTACCGGTCGAAGAATCGCTACAACCGGAATTTCCTGACATCGCCTCTAAGTGGCGTCACAGCAGAGCGTTACGTCCCATGAGTGGCTGCCGTACACAAGCCAGCGTCCCCTGCCAGCGCACGAACGCTGGACACTCCTAAGCGCAAAGCGCCAAGCCAGCTTTACACCGGTCTGAACCGGCTCAGGCCCTCGGCACAAAGCGAGCCTCGGCGTTCTTCAGCGAGAATTGGCTCGACAGACGGTTCAGAGCGCAAGCCGCTGCCATTCAACGATGACTTCGCCCGAGCGTCGAAGTGCCTCATCACGCAGCTGCAGATTTCGCCGCAGAGGAAGTGTTCCCGAGCCGGTGAAGAACGGGTGGCCCCATAAAAGGCTGCCGGGGTCTGCGTCCGTCGGCGGATCGCTTCGAGCCGATCACGGCTGCTTGTGCAGAGCCATGTCCATCACGAGCAGATCGTCACAGGATGCTGGCCTGTACGAATCTGAAACCAGAAGACTATCACCGCCGCACGTCCACTGGGATCCGGATCGGCTGCAACGCCTGAAGAATAGTGCGATACCGAGTAACAATCTGGTCGTAGAAGTCCGGCATCTGCTTTGCTCGAACCGTGATTACTAGTGCGTACGGGATCTCTCCTGCCTCTCTCGGTTTGTGCCCTGATTCTCTCGCGTGGTAGTGAATGTCGAACACCGGCTCATGCAGACTTGATCCACGGCAGTTCTTCGGAACGTGGAGCGTTGTCTCCCACTTGTGAGCATCGTCGCGAAGCTGCTGCTCAGTCTTGTAGACGTCCTTGAGAGAAAAGAACGTGCGGGAATCGGGATTCTTTTGCTCTGCATCCTTTCGTTTCTCGGAATTCGGACGAAAGACAACCTCAAGGCCGCTGCGGGTGTAGTTCACCGGATCGTTGGGATCAGTATCCGAGAAGAAGCAGAAGGTCGCCGTAATCTGCACCATCCCTTTCAATTGTCCGTCAGGTACTGGCACTGGCGCCCGAAAATACTGGCCAGGCGTCATGTCACCCTGGTACACGATCGTTGCGGTGTCGTCATCCGTCTCCAAAAGCGTCAAGATGTCATGCGGAAACCGGCCCCATCCAACTTCATCGCGGTCGTGGTCCTTGTCCCAGTCGGCACGGTTAATCATCAGTGCTTTGATTGCGAGCGGAGAAAGTACCGAGCCGAGATGCGCTCGCACTCCCATGGCAATTCTGAGTGCCGTTGGCGCAGCGAAACTTGTACCGACTACTGGGATCGCCGTGCCATTGGCCGGCCCGAGGACATAGAACGGATTCTCTTCGCTGCCACCAAAAGCGAGGCCATCGGGTTTCACTCTGCCGGGCGTCCGACCGGGTCCGATGGAACTATGCAGAGACCGTCTCCAACCATCCTGCAGAGAGTCACATGATCCGACGCCGACCGCGTTGACGCAGTCCGACGGTGACTGAATTCGCGCGAGACCGTATCCGCGATCGCGCCTGCCAGAATTCCCGCAAGCGATGAATGCGAGTAACTGCTTCCTCGCAAACAGTGCATCCAACACTGCAGTCCATGCGTGTGGTTCATCGTCGTCGATGGGAAGATCCGGCCCGATTGAGAATCCGGCAAACTCATACGACCGACTCTCCAGGACGACTTCAATCCGTTTCAACACATCAAAGTAATCGGCGGCGGGGTCATCTTCTCCGGTCTCCGTGTCGAGAACACGAAAGTGGTCAATGCACGCGTATGGGCGATTGACTGGCTGCCCTGATTCCAGCGGTCCGAACAGACTGGCGGACGTCACACCCAATCCGTGCTCCGTAAACTCTGGAACCCGTTCTGCCAGATCGGGTGTATCGAACTCGCGAACCCACCGTGAAAGATCCGGCCCATCGCTGATACCTCCGTCAAAAATTGGAACGCGAAGTGATTCATCAATGGCGGGGCTATCCGGGAGTTCGACCTCGATTGTTGACGGGCCACCGTAACTTCGGATGACAGGACGAAGTCTTGGCATTTCGCGAGCAACTCGAAGGAACGAGTACGTTGCAAGCTGTGCGATTTGCTGACGGTCGGCACGAACAGGGACGAAACATAGCCGCCTCGCATGAATTCGGCGGTCCATGTCTGCCGCCAGGCCAAGCGATTTCGCAAACTCCTGGAATCCATCAAGGATGAAAGCAGATTTGGAGTCAGGCCCTGCATGTAACACAACTTCCCAGAAATTCGCATCGGTATCTGTTGGCTGACGGACACGCGCTCTGGCCGAAAGTGGCATGATCCTCTCTATTCGCCGGAATTGATCGGACGGCGCAGTCGAATCCGGCCAGCTCTTAATCAATGTCGAAATTCTGGCGAGCTGTTGTCTGTCAGCTGCCACAAAAATCTCTGCGGTAACATCTTCTACTTCCGTCCCCTCAGTCTTCCGAGCTTTCGACGTCGGCTTCGGCCGTTCTGGCTGGATTCGTGCTTCGCGGCTCCCGACGGGGTCCCAGTTGACGGCCTCGAAGAACGATTCTGGATAATAGGACTTAGCCAAGTATGACGGGTGCAACGTGACCGAGATCACTGTCTGGTTGTTCGGGCACGCAAGTCCGCTGAGCTGGTCGACCTCACCCGACGTTGTCGCAACCTGTGGCAACAGCCGCTGCATCCCGTCTTCAAACGTGTAAGGCTGCCACTTCCCGTCCTGGTTGCTACCGGGACGCGGAATCGGTGACGTCAGCCGTTCTCCATAGCCCAAAAGAAAATTTCTGGCCATCCGTTCCTGCTCCTGCTTCGATTACTCCCTGAGCGCCGCCGCGATCGTATTTCGGGCGACTCCGGTCACAACATTCGCTTCACGTTGCGAAAGTCCAGACTGAACAAGCAATACAGCAATCTGTTTCTGCCGTACTTTGGGGGCTGTTCCAACGAATGCCCGCACCAGGGCAACGAGTCTTTCCTCAAGGCTCTCGTCGCCTATCACCGCTTCTCGACGTGCCTTGCTAATCGATCGCTCGACGTCGCTGTATGACTGCCCTGTCAGAGCCTCGACAACGGCCGTCCGAATGCTGCTGCTAACTTCTTCGCCATCAAGAAACAGAGACACAGCAGCCGTGAGTTGCGTGACGTCCGGCAGTTGAAATTCGATTGTCACATCAAACCTGCGCCACACGGCAGGGTCGAGGAGTTCCGAGTGGTTAGTCGCAGCAATCAAAAAACCGTCCTGCGGCCATGATTCGATCTCCTGCAGGAGCACTGTCACTAGTCGCTTCAGTTCTCCAACCTCTCCGTGGTCACTACGTCGCTTTGCAATCGCGTCAAACTCGTCAACAAGCAACACACAGGGTGTTCCTCGGGCATAGTCCATGACATTGCGAACGTTGCTGCCTGTCCGCCCAAGGTAACTGCTCATCACTGCTGAGAGGTCGAGAGTGATCAATGGCAGAGAAAGGCTCGCTGCAATCCATTTGGCAGTCAGCGTCTTGCCAACACCGGGCGGGCCCGTAAACAGGAGCGATCGTGTCGGCGCCAGATTGGCAGACGCGAGATCGTCGAGTCTTTGCCGTTCAGCAACGACCTGCTCAAGACACTGCCTGACCTGCTCTGACCAGATCGGGTCTACCGGGAGAATTACAGGATCATCGACTCTGGCCAGTTGGAGACGAGAATCGGTGTCCACCGGCACCTGAGCAACTGACTTTCTCAGAACTGCAGCACGGGCTGGAGACTTCATGAGTTTTCCGAGTTCTGCAGCCAACTGCGGATAGTCGCTGCGTAGCCGCCGCACAAGCGACCGGATGAAAAGCACTGAGTCGTCCCGGTCGCCTTTCGACGCCAGTTTGGCCAAGCGGATCAGTTCGGCACCAAGGTCGACGGATTGAGCCATGCGAGCAGTTCCTGCAGCTGGGGAATCGAGCACCTCGTATATCGGGGATCGGCTCATTTTGCAATGACCGTTTTATTTCTGAACCACGATATTTTTCCAGATCCCCTATTGACCGAAGCTCGATCGGCTCAAAGATACACCTACAAGCTTTTATTGAGCCAGCCAATGCCGGTGAGCGATCCCGCTAATCGGCGAGACTTCAACTCAGGGGTAAATGATGAGTAAGGATCAGGATCGAATGGTCTACCGGGACACGGACGGCGAGTGGATCAACAAGCGAAACGGTGCCAGCAGAGCAACCAGCCGCCACTCCACTCAACAGGATGCTGTCGACGCGGCACGCGCCAGTCTTGTCAATCAGGGGGGAGGAGAGCTGACAATCAAGGGACGCAACGGGCGGATTCGAAGCAAAGACACGATCGCGCCCGGAAATGATCCAATTCCGCCCCGCGACACCGAGCACTGATAAAGCCACAGTAACCTCGGGCCGTTCGGCACGGAGCCCTCTGCGGAGTGATCAGGGACGGAGCGTCCTCGACAAAAGGGGACTTGCTGGCCGACTGTGAAAGTTGGTGAGACTTCCTTTCTCGCACGCTTGAAGAGTTTGTCGCCGTAACACATGAAGTTGCAGCAGCCGAAACCAAGGGCGCCAGTGCGGCTAATTACCGACAGTTGCATGCAGCGTACGAAAAAGACTCCGAGCAAGTGGGAGCGAGCGGCAACTTGGCAGCGTGTCTAGGACTCTCTACTTCCCATTCGGTAAACAATTTCAC
>Ga0070726_10003326_pt1 | contig 13599 bp, 13 predicted proteins | sample tdAd471_FD_67275 | JGI IMG/M metagenome (GOLD analysis project Ga0070726, IMG submission 67275) | Marine sediment microbial communities from the Atlantic coast under amendment with organic carbon and nitrate - tdAd47.1 | ecosystem: Environmental > Aquatic > Marine > Coastal > Sediment | place...
AAAATTACATCCGTCGCAAGGGCACGGTATCGATGCCGCCGCAAAATGCGGTCAACGTCAAGGGGGTCTGACCATCGCCCCCGTCTTGATCCACGGTTGCGATCCCCGTCCGGTTCGGGGACGCAATGTTTCAGATACACGCGAAAGCGTGATCATGGGTGAGGCGCGGCTTTGCAGCAAACATGGTAGATTTCCCTGTGTAACAAGGAAGATGCCATGACCCGATTTCTTTGCGCATTGGTTGCGCTATGCCTTTTGGCAATACCCGCCACCGCCGCGGCACCCGACGACCTGCCCGATGGCCTCCACTGGGAAGAATGGTTCACTCACTCGTCCCTCGACCTGCAACAGGATTTCGCCGAGGCCAAGGCCGAGGGCAAACATCTTATGATCGTGGTGGAGCAGCAGGCCTGCGTCTATTGCAAGACCCTGCATGAGGTGAATTTCCAGAGAGACGAGGTGGTGCGCGCAACCAGAGACAATTTCCGAGTGATCCTGATGGATCTTTGGGGCGACCGGATTGTCACCGATCTTGACGGAGACCGCCTGCCGGAAAGCGCGTTCATGCGGAAATGGGGCGTCAATACCACACCTTCGATGATCGCCATTTCCACCGAGACCACGCCCGAACTGGCCGCCCATCTGCCGGAATTGTTCCGCCTGCCAGGCTATCTGAAACCGTTTTACCACGTGGCGGTTCTTGACTATTTCCTGGCGGATCCGATGATCGAAATGGATTTTAGCACCTGGTTCAAGGCCCGGATCGCCCAGGCCGAAACCGACGGGATTGATCCCGAACGCTGGTAGGCGCCAGTATCACGAAAACAGTTCCACTGAATGGGGAGGAAAGACATGATCCGAAGACACGCACTGGCTCTGCTCGCCAGTATCCTTATGGCAACCCCGGTACTTGCCACTGAATCTGACGGGGTGACCGTTGGTGATGATGGCCTGTACAAGGAGCCCTTCTTTATCGATTCGTTTATGGAGTTCAAAGACGATCTGGCCGAGGCCGCGAAGCAAGACAAATACCTGATGGTGATCATCGAACAGGATGGGTGCCCCTATTGCCGCGAGCTGCATCGCGTCAATTTCCGCAAAAAAGAGATCGTAGACTACATGAATGAACATTTCATGGTCGTTCAGCTGGATCTATACGGCTCACGCTCGACAGTGGATTTTGACGGCGCCGAGCTGGAAGAAAGGCAATTGGCGATGAAATGGGGGGGGGTGTTCACGCCGACCACCATCGTTTTCGATAAGGAAAAACTCGACGCCACCAATTTTCGTGAGGCCGAGGCGTTTCGCCTGCCGGGCTATTTGCGGCCTTTCCATTGGCAGACCTCGCTGGAATTTGTCGTCTCAGGCGCCTTCAAGGAAACCGATTTCCAGCGGTATCTGGGTGAAAAGGTCAAACGCCTGAATGAGCAGGGGATCGAGGCGGAAATCTGGGAGTGAGGCTGTTTCAGGCCAGCGCGTTTGTTGGCCTGTTGTCAGTCTTCGCGGGCCCGCTTCCGGCTGGAACACAAGGGTGCGTCGATATCAGACAAGCCTTCGGCGCGGCGACGAATCCTGATGGATCGCGCCGCACCGACCCCTTTCCGGGGATTGATTTTGGGCATTTGGGCCAGTGGGTTGTCAGGCCCGCGAACGGAGTCTGTTCTTGACGTATCGCCCACGCCGGGGAAACCGGGTCCGGTGATGATCTCCTCCGCCGGAGATTTGCACCGTCCCGGCACCAGACCGCTCTGACCGAGCCGATCGACTGTGCAGCAGCGCTCGAACCCCACTCGCTACAGCCGCATTTTCAGGCCGTCCGGGTCATAGGGCGAAGCAGGAATGACCCGCGCGCGGCGTTCCTGACCGACGATATGGACGCTCAACTCGGTGCCCGGTGCCGCCGCTTCCTTGTCCAGTCGCGCCATTGCCAGCGATTTCTGCACATAGTGACCGTAGCCGCCCGAGGTGACAAAACCGACGCGCGCGCCGTCGCGCCAGACCGGTTCATACCCCGCCGCATCCGCGTCCACGGCGTCGATTTCCAGTGTCACCGTCCGCATCTGGTCGCTGTCGTCGTCGCGCGCTTCCATCGCGGCTTCACGGCCCAGGAACCCTTCCTTCTGCCAGTTGATCCAGCGGTCCATGCCGGTGTCGCCCGGCGTATATTCCTGCCGGAACTCCGCCGACCAGATGCCAAAACTCTTCTCTAACCGGAGCGAGTTCATGGCGTAAAAGCCGAACTCGCGGATGCCATGTTCGGCCCCTGCCTCCAGCAGCACTTCACGCAGCGAGATATGTTCCATCGCGTGGCAGTTGATCTCATAGCCCAACTCGCCGCAAACGCTCATCCGGGCGACCTTGGCACGGATCAGGCCGAGGTCGAATTCACCGCACCCCATGAACGGCAGGGCCGCGTGGCTGACATCCTGATGCGTCAGACCCGCCAGCACGTCGCGGGATTTCGGCCCGACCAGCGCAAAACCAACCTCGGCGTCCGAGATGTCGCGCACCGAAACGCCGTCATCCATGTTGTCCTGGAACCAGCGCATATGCCATTCGCGCAGGTAATAGCTGCCCATGATCCAATAGCTGCCATCGCCCCAGTTCAGCAGTGTCAGATCGCCTTTTAAGCGACCCGAAGGGGCCAAAGCCACGGCCAGCCGCGCGCGCCCCGGTTTCGGCAGCGTGGTTGCGAACATCTTGTCCAGCCAGTCCAGCGCGTTCGGACCCGACACGCGATAGCGCGAAAAGCCGGAAATATCCAAAAGGCCGACACCTTCGCGTACGGCTTTGACCTCTTTCGCGACTTCGTCAAACGCGTTCGAGCGTTTCAGGGTGTGGTTCTCCTCGAACCCTTCGGGGCCGAACATCAGCGGCACTTCAAGCCCCCAGCTTTCGCCCCATTTGCAGCCTCTAAGATCCATCGCGGTATGGGCGGGCGCGCGTTTCAGTTTGCGCCCGGCGGGCAATTGTTCGTTCGGGTAGGTCATGACGAAACGGCGCGAGTAGAACTGACCGGTGGTCTGGCGAATATATTCGCGGTTCGAGGTGAACTTGCCGTAGCGCGCGATGTCCATCGACCAGGCATCGGCCTCGGTCTCGCCGTGGATCATCCATTCCGCCAGGGTCTTGCCAACCCCGCCGCCTTGCAGGAAGCCCGCCATGACACCGCAGGCCAGCCAGTAGTTTTTCAACCCGCGGCTCGGCCCGACCAGGGGGTTGCCGTCGGGCGAAAAGGTGAACGCGCCATTCACCCATGTTTTAACCCCGACATCGTTCAACACCGGATAGCGCTCAAAGGCGCAGGTCAGCTCGTTCTCGATCCGATCGGGGTCTTCCTGCAGCAACTCGATGCCATAGTTCCACGGCGCACCTTCCATCCGCCAGTGTTCGTGGTTGATCTCGTAAATGCCGACCAGGATGCCTTTCTGGTCGTGCCGCATATAGGTAAACCCTTCGGGATCGACCATCATCGGCACCTCGAAGTCGAGCTTTTCAAGCTCGGGGATCGTATCCGTCACCAGATAATGGTGCGCCAGCGGCGAAACCGGCAGGTCCAGTCCGGCCATGTGCCCCACCTGCTTGGCCCAGAGACCCGCCGCGTTTACAACGTGTTCGGCGTGGATCGTGCCCTTTTCGGTCACCACATCCCAGGTGCCGTCGGGACGTTGGTTCAGCTCTTCGACCTTGTTGTGCTCGATCACGTCCGCGCCGCGTTTCTTGGCGGCCCCGGCATAGGCATGCACCGTGCCCGTCGTGTCGATATAGCCTTCGCGATCTGCCCACAGGCCCGCGATCACGCCGGTCGTGTCCATGATCGGGCATTTCGCCTTCACTTCGTCCGGGGTCATCATGTGGCAATCGTCGATGCCGATCGACTGGAACGTGCGATAGGCCGATTGCAGCCATTCATAACGGGTCGGGTTGGTGGCGATGGTGATGCCGCCGGTCATGTGAAGGCCGATATTCTGGCCTGATTCCTTTTCGATCTCGGACAACAGGTCGATCGTATAGGCCTGAAGCGACGCCATCGTCGGGTCCGCGTTCAGCGCGTGAATACCGCCCGCGGCGTGCCAGCTTGACCCGGCCGTCAACACCGAGCGTTCGACCAGTGCGACGTCGGTCCAGCCGAATTTGGCAAGGTGATACAGGACCGAGGCGCCAACAACGCCGCCCCCGATTACAACAACGCGATAGCTGTCTTTCATTTTACCCTCCCGCTTCACTCTGGTGTTGCCTGATACTGGAACGGCCAGCCGGAATTGCATCGCTCATTTGCGACAGACAGCCGGGGCCTTTGGTCGGATTTCTTCCTTCGGAGCCGATCAGCGCATGACGATCAGGACCACGCCCGATACGACCAGAACCGCAATCACCAGATGGCGCAGACCGACCTTTTCGCGGCGAAACAGGAAGACACCATAGGCAAGCGTCCAAAGCGGCACGGTTGAGGATAACGGCGCAACAACCGTCACGGCACCAAGATTGATCGCCGCATTCAGCGACTGGATGCCAAAGAAATTCAACAGACCTGTCAGGCAGAACCATTTCCACCCCTGGCCACCTGCCCGCCGCTTGGCCGCAACCGCGGGCAGGCGCAGGATCAATAACAACAGAATGGTCGACGTCGTTGCCTGCAACATCGTTGCAAAATAGGGGCTGGGAATCTCCTGAAACCCGATCTTGGTGAAGGGCTGCACAATGCCGCGTGCCGCCGACGCACCAAGCGGTATCAAAAGGACCCAAAGCGGCCAGCTGCGGGTTATTTTCCGCGATCCGAATGCCGAATAGAACAGGGATGCCATGATAAGCCCGAGACCGAGCACCCCCTGAAGGCCGAAATCCTCACCCAGAAACAGGATTGCGGGAACAACCGCGAAAACCGGTGACATGCCGCTAAAGGCCGCGGTAAGTGCCGGCCCCAGCCGCGTGATCGACAAGACCTGCAAGGTCTGCCCCCCCGCCGGAAACAACAGACCACCGGCCAGAAAGATCAGCGCGGCGCCGCTCGTCATCCAATGCCATTCGACCATCGCCGGCGAGAATATCCAAAGAAGACACGCCATGAACCCGATGGAAAGGAACGCGCCTGTAAACGCGTCGGTATCCTCCAGGCCTTTGCTTTGCGCAAATACCGTCAGGCCAAAAAGCGCCCCGGCCAAAAGCGCAAGCGATGCCGCAACAAGGGTCATTGCAAGGTCCCTGGCCGGTTTCAGATGGCCGACCCTAGGACAATTTCACGGCAGAATGCCAGATGTTTCGCGCGGATCAGATCCGAATGAATGGCTGAAACAGGCGCGGGATCATGGATTTGAACTTCAACGAGCCTTCGGTCGCGGCCAGGCAGATGCAATCCATCCCGTCTTCCGCTACCGGTTGATGCAGAAGATCGGCGTCGCCAACCTCGACGTCGCCGGGGCCGAACCGCGCGACTTCGTCGGAAAAGGCCCCTTGCAGCACCAGCGTCAATTCGATGCCATGATGGCTGTGGTGCGGGACGGCAGCGCCCGCCGGTATATGAAGCAACCGAACAGTTTCGGGGCCTTTGCAGGGCAGGATCTTCTGCCGGACACCGGCGCCGATCCGTTTCCAGGACATATCGTCCGGGCTGACCCCGGCATAGGGCCTGAGCGGTTCGGGGAACACCCCGCCGGGGTCTGCAACGCGCCGCTGCTCGGCACGCGGTTCAACAGGTGCCGCGTCGATCCGGGCCAGAACAGCCTCCAGCGCGTCCGGCGCGATTTTGATTTCCGGCTGATCTTCCAGAACCGCGCCGCCGATGGCTTCCTGAGCCAACATTTCGGCCCGGCAGTGATCGCACAACGAGACATGGCAGGCCACGACCAGGCTGAACGCCTCATTCAGGTGGCCGGCGGCATAGGCGGCCAGGATCGAAGCAGGAATATGGTGCGTGATGTTTTGGGTCATCTTGCGGTCATCTCATGGCGGAGCCGGTCCAACGCCAGTCGGATCCGCGATTTCACGGTCCCAAGTGGCAAAGCGTCGGCTGTTGCAATTTCAGAATGGCTGAGCTCGCCGTAAAAAGCGCGCTCGATCATGGTGCGCTGGGCCGCGGGCAGGGTCTCAATGGCCCGGCGAAGCTGGTCCTGTTCCTGCTGCACGGCGACCTCGGCGGCGGGATCGGGGCTGTCGCTCATGTTCCAGGGCAGGTCTTCCGGCTCAGGGCGGTTCTGCTTGCGGAACGCGTCCAGCTGTTTGTTTCGCGCGATGGTGAAAATCCATGTCGCGGCGCTGGCCTTGGCAGAATCAAACATATGGGCCTTTTGCCAGACGGTTGTCATCGCCTCCTGCATGGCTTCCTCGGCCATGGGAGCCGAGCCGCCGTTTTTCATAAGATAACTTTTCACCCGCGGTGCGAAATGGCGGAACAATCGGGCAAAGGCAGCACGATCGCGGTTTTGGCTGATCGCGTTCAGGCACTCTGCCCAATCGTGCTTTGGTTCTGCCTGCATAGCCGTATCACCGTTCGGTTTGGGTGCCCGTCGCCTGGGGAGGCCGGGATGCGGTGCCACCTTGGGCGGCGAGGTCAAAGCTATGGAAGGTTGATCAAACATGCAATTGTTACGCGGCGCGTAAGCGATCAGATCACCGGGCGCGCGATTTTTTTTCACGCAGGCCGGATGGCGCCTCGGCCCAGCGCCACTCGCCGGGTTGAAGCCCGCTCAGGGACCAGTCTCCGACAGCCGCCCGGATCAGCCGCAAGGTCGGCAGGCCGACCGCCGCCGTCATGCGTCGCACCTGACGGTTTCGTCCTTCAGTGATCGTCAATTCGATCCAGGAATCGGGCACTGATTTCCTCTCCCGGATCGGCGGGTCGCGCGGCCACAGATCCTCTGGCGGATCAATCTGGCGGGCCTTGGCCGGGCGGGTCGGCCCGTCTTTCAGGGTCACGCCCTTGGCAAGCGCTAAAAGCGCGGCCGCCTCGACAACCCCTTCGACCTGCGCCCAATAGGTTTTGGGCGATTTGAATTTCGGGCTGGCGATCCGTGCCTGCAACGCCCCGTCATCGGTCAGAACCAGGAGGCCCTCGCTATCTTTGTCGAGCCGTCCGGCGGCGTAAAATCCCGGCTGATCCAGATAGGCGGACAAAGTATGTGCCCCGCGCGTGCCCTGGTCGGTAAACTGGGATAAAAAGCCATACGGTTTGTTCAACAGAAGGACGCGTGCCATCGGCCCTATTGACCGTCGAATGTCGCGCTGACGCGGGCCTTGATCCGGCGGATCATCCACCAGACCCCCAAGATCACCGGCGGCACCAACAGCGCGCTGAGCGTGGTTTTCGACAGATGGCTTTTGACCAGGGGCGTCAACAGATAGGCCATCAGATTGACCGCGTAATAGCTGACCGCGACCACCGAAAGACCCTCGACCGTCTCTTGCAGGCGCATCTGCAACGCCGCCCGTTTGTTCATGGATTCCAACAGCTTGCGGTTCTGGTCGGCGGCGGCAACACCAACTTGGGTCGCCAAAAGTTCGGCCGCGCGGGCGGCGCGTGCCGACAGGTCGGACAGGCTTTTTTCTGCGGCTTCGCAGGTCCGCATGGCCGGGTCGAACCGGCGGGTCATGAATTCCGAAAACAACTGGCTCGACTGGATCCGCTCCTCACGCAGGACCTTGATCCGCTGGTCGGCAATGGCCCGATAGGCGCGCCCGGCGGAAAATCGGAACGCGCTGTCCGAGGCCAGCGCCTCGACCCGCGCCGAGATTGCCAAAAGCCGTTGCAGCATCGCGTCTGACGCCCCGGTCCCGCCCGCCATCGCCGCCGAGATATCTGCGAGGTCGGAATCAAGCTCACCCGAAGCGCCAAAGACACGGCGCGCCACCGGCAGGGTCATCATGGCCATGGATTTATAGGTCTCGATCTCCAGCATTCGCTGAACGACCCGGCCCATCCGCCGTGCACCGACATCGCCGAGCCCGAACACCGCAAAGCGTACATGACCAGCCTGATCAATGCGGAAATCCCCGGCGATGACGACGTTCTGATCCAGAACATATGCCGCGGCCAGGCTTTCGCTCACGAACCAGGCGCGAATTTCCGGCCCAAGCCGGCTTTCAACCGCTGTAGCGTCTGTGACCCGTTCAATGCGGACCCGCGCTGATGTGATCACCGTTCCACCAAGGCTTTGCAGCCAGGCTTTCGGGAACATGTCCGACAGGTCCGAGGAAAACGGCGCCTCCTGCAACCCATCGGCAAACAACGTATAGGTCACGAATTCGGAATGCTGTTCCCATTTCAGCCGGTGACGTCCCAAAGCCCCCTGGTAATGGCTGGCATGTTCCGGCGGGTGGGCGGCACCGTGTCGGTCCAACAGCGCAAGCAGGTCCGATCTGGCCCCGGCAGCCCCCTCCGGGAGGGTCAGCGCAATGTAATATGCCTGGCATGGCCCCGGAATTTCAGGGAAGGGCCGTGCATGCAGCTCGTTTGACAGCTCATAACGCTGTGGATGATCCGTCAAGACCGGCATATGGCCCCCCGCAAAGACATGAGCGCGATCCTACAGAATGCCGTCTTCGGCGTCTTCGACGGAAAACCCGAGCGCCTCCAGCCCGGCCTCAAGATGGTCTGCAAGATGCGGGCTGCCCAACAGATAGTCCGCAGTGGGCGTGGTCGCCTCTTGCTTGGCGGTTGCAATCGCCTCGGCCAGTTCGTCGGCATCGAACGAGTCGCGCCCAATCCACATGACGGCCACCAGGCTGGCTTTTTCGTCATCGTTGAGATCGTCAATATAGGACCGGATCTCCTGCTCGGTCGCGTCACCGCGCCGGCTTTCCAGGATAGAATCCGCATCGGCCCCGTCTCCGGGGGCATCCCAGCGGGCGACTTTGGCACCCAGTTCCCGGCCGCGAACGATCACGCGTGCGATTTTTCGTGTGCTGATTTCCAACATGGATGTCTCCGCAATGGTTCAAACCAGTGTAGAGCCGGGTCGGTCCGGGACGCAAGCGATACAGCATGGGCGCATTGGCGCAGATTGCCGCTGCGCGCAGAAAGCAAAAGGCCCCGCCAAGGGGCAGGGCCTCAAGAAAGTGATCGAAAGCCTGATCAGCCCTTTTTCAGGCATTCGCGACCCAGAACCTCGGCGATCTGCACCGCGTTCAAGGCCGCGCCTTTGCGCAGGTTGTCGCTGACACACCACAGGTTTAACCCGTTGTCGAGGGTGCTGTCCTGACGGATCCGGCTGATGAAGGTTGCATAGTCGCCCACGCATTCCGCCGGGGTGGTGTATCCGCCATCCTCGCGCTTGTCGACGACCAGAATGCCGGGGCTTTCGCGCAGGATATCGCGGGCCTCATCTTCGTCCAGAAACTCTTCGAACTCGATATTGATCGATTCCGAATGGCCAACAAAGACCGGAACGCGCACACAGGTGGCCGTGACCTTGATCTTCGGGTCGACGATCTTTTTGGTTTCAGCGACCATTTTCCACTCTTCCTTGGTGGAGCCATCCTCCATGAAGACATCGATATGCGGAATGACGTTGAAAGCGATCTGCTTGGTAAACTTCGCCGCATCAACTTCCTGACCCGGAACATACATCCCCTTGGTCTGGTTCCACAGTTCATCCATACCTTCTTTGCCAGCGCCGGAAACCGACTGGTAGGTCGAAACCACCACGCGCTTGATCCGGGCCCGGTCATGCAACGGCTTCAGCGCGACGACCATCTGCGCGGTCGAACAGTTGGGGTTGGCGATGATGTTCTTCTTGGCATACCCATGGATCGCGTCAGCATTGCATTCCGGCACGATCAAGGGGACGTCCGGGTCGTAGCGGTACAGCGACGAATTGTCGATCACCACGCAACCGGCCTTGGCCGCCTTGGGCGCGTATATCTTGGTCGCTTCTGATCCGACGGCAAACAGGGCGATATCCCAACCGGTGAAGTCGAAGCTGTCCAGGTCCTCGGTTTTCACGGTTTTATCGCCAAAGCTGCATTCGGTTCCAAGCGAGCGGCGCGAAGCCAGCACGGCAATTTCATCGACTGGGAACTGGCGTTCCGCAAGAATGTTCAGCATTTCGCGGCCCACATTGCCTGTGGCACCAACGACGGCGACTCTGTACCCCATTTCAATTCTCCTGGGTGTTTGGTTTTGGACGGCGCCCTATAGCGCTAAACCATGCCCGATGGGAAGAGGCGAATGCCAATTGCCGCCCTGGGCCGCGCTTTGCTGCGAACCGTTGCAGATATGCGCAGGACCCGCAGTTTTGCGTTCAGAGATAGCCGCTGTCTTTCAGGAATCCCGTCAGGGCTGTGGCATAGGCCTCGGGTGCTTCGACGCATGGCAGATGCCCTGCGCCCCGGATCAGGTGGAACGCGGATCCGGCGACCAGGCCTGCCGTCTCGCGCACCATATCCGGCGGGGTGGAGCCATCTTCCGAGCCGGCGATGCCCAATACCGGAAGGGTCAGCCGTGCGGTCGAGTCGAAAAGGTCCGTATCCCGGATCGCATGGGCGCAGCCGGTATAGCCTTCGATCCAGGTACGGCACATCATGGCATGCCACCGCGCGACCTCATCGGGGTCGGAATTGCGGAAAGCATCAGAGAACCAGCGTGTCATCGTCGCATCGGCCAGCGCCGCGACACCGCCCTTTGCGACGGCGGCAAGGCGGTCGTCCCAGATCGCCTCATTGCCAATCCGCGCCCCGGTGTTGGAAAAGACCGCCACCCGGACCAGATCCGGTCGCTCGGCCGCCAGGCCTTGCGCGATCATGCCGCCGATTGACAGGCCGACAAGGGCCACATCGCGCAGCTCCAGATGGTCCAGCAAAGCCGCCAGGTCGAGCACCAGATCGCCCATGAAATAGGGCGCGTTCGGCCCTCCGGACAGGCCATGACCGCGTTTGTCATATCGTATGATCCGAAGCCCCTCGGGCAGATATGGCAGCAAACGGTCCCACAGGCGGAAATCGGTGCCAAGCGAGTTGGCAAAGACCAGAACCTTGCCATCCCGCGGCCCCTCATCGGCGTAATGGATCGGATGTCCGTTCAGGGTTTTCATCGGCATTGCGGTCCCTCCTTTGCGCGGCGAAGCTTTCCGCATGGCCGCCCGAATGGCAAGCCCCGACAGCGATAATTGGCCTGTCGTTTTCGCACCATTCCTGTCAGTTTCGGACCAGCGACGCATCACCCAAGGGCCGAAACTGGGCGGACAAAACTCGAAAGGGGAACAGATGAAAGCAGCCGTATGCCATGCTTTTGGCGAGGATTTGGTGATCGAAGAGGTAACATTGCGCGCCCCTGGCCCCGGCGAGGTCGAAATTCGCATGTCTGCCTGTGCGATCTGTCATTCCGACATCACCTATGCCAAGGGCGATTGGGGCGGCTTCCTGCCGGCTGTCTATGGCCATGAAGGCGCCGGATATGTCGCGGCACTGGGCGATGGGGTGCAAGGTCTGTTGGTTGGTGATCCGGTTCTGGTGACGCTGATCCGATCCTGCGGGGAGTGTCCCAATTGCGCCACCGGCCAACCTGCGCGCTGCGAGACCGGCGTAGACCGGGTGAAAGGCCCCCTCACAACGGCGGATGGCGGCCCGCTGGAACAAGGGATGCAGACCGCCGCCTTTGCCGAACGCGTTGTGGTCGATCAAAGCCAGGTTGTCAAAATTCCCGCCGACATGCCCATGGCCTCGGCCAGTCTGCTCAGCTGTGGTGTCATCACGGGTGTCGGTGCGGCGATCAACACGGGTCGGATCCGGCCAGGGTCTTCGGTTGCGGTGATCGGGGCAGGGGGGGTCGGCCTCAACGTCATTCAGGGCGCCGCCATCGCCGGAGCCGCGCGGATCATCGCCGTGGACCTGGAACCGTCCAAACTGACCGCAGCGCTGGAGTTTGGCGCAACGGACAAGGTCCTCGCTTCGGACACTGCCGTGGACGAGCTGCGCACCCTCACCGGTGGGCGGGGTGTCGATACCGTCCTCGTCGCGGTCGGCAGCGCCGCCGTCTATCAAACCGCCCCGGATTACCTGTGTCAGGGCGGTACCCTGGTGATGGTCGGCATGCCGCCGGTCGGCGCGGGCGTGACATGGGAGCCGCTCAATATCGCCAGTCTCAGCCATTCCATGCTCGGCTCCTGCATGGGCGACACGGTGCTGGCCCGCGACATTCCCTATCTTGTCTCGTTGTATCAGCAGGGGCGGCTGAAACTGGATCAACTGGTGTCCAAAACCTGGGCGTTCGAGGATATCAATCTCGCCATTGCGGATACGCTGGCGGGCAAAGCGCGCAGGAATGTGATCCTGTTTGACGACACCGGGACACCCTAACGGGTTTCAGCGAAGGTTGGCCTCGACCCCGAACGCTTCGGGGATATCGGCTGTGCCCGTCAAGATGAGATCAGCCATCACCTCGGCTGCCTTGACCGCCACGCCAAAGCCGATTTTGAACCCGCCATTGGCCACAAAGCAGTTGGCCTGCCCAGGATGCGCCCCCAGGATCGGGGCCCGGCGGCGGCCGCGCGGGCGCACCCCCGCCCAACGGGTCAGTACCCGCGCCCGTTCCAGTGCAGGCACCAGCCGGATCGCCGTTTCATGCAGCCCATCCAGCTGTTCATCGACCTGATCCGCCCCGCTCCAGTCGGTTTCCGAAGTGGAGCCGATGGCCACCGTGCCACCCTCATGCGGGATGATATGCAGGCCATCGGCATAAAGCTGTGGCAGGCCGCCGGCGTCATGGGCGACGAGCAGACCCTGTCCCTTGACGCCTTTGCCGATGGTTCGGCCGAGGTCATCGGACAGGGTTTCCAGCCCTTCATACCCCGTGGCCAGAACCGTGGCATCGGCACCGCGCCCTTTGTCCGCGCCTTCGACAATCTCACCGCCCAAAAGGGCAATCGCCCCGGCCAGGCTTTGACAGGCGTCTTTCGGGGATATCCGGGCCGACAATGTGTCATGCACCAGAAACCCCGTCGGCGATGGGCCCGCCCAGTCCCGCCAGCTGCGATCCGGCACGACCGACCAGCGCGCCAACCCCTGCCAGCGCAGATCGGCCTCAGCCACCCGCGCCCTGGCCAGGTCCAGGCCGCGATCATCGACAATCGGGGTCACGCGCCCGATCCGGCCATAGCCCGAGGACAGGCCGCTGACCCGGTCCACCTCGGCCCAAAACGGCCCGGTCTCGATCAGGCTTTCGAACTGGAACTGTTTCTTGGCATTCCAACTGTCCGGCGTATGGGGGGCCAGCGCCCCGACGACACCGCCGCTGGAGCCGGCCGCGATCCGCCGCTTTTCTATCAGCCGCACGCGCATGCCGCGTTTCAGAAGTGTATAGGCAATTGTCAGGCCGAAAATCCCACCACCAAAGACCTCGATGTCCGCCATTGCCATTTCCGCCGCGAATGCTTCTAGTATCCGCGTTTCTTAGGAGGTTCGATGCAGAAGGACCAGAGCCAGGCAGACCTGGAATGGCGCGACGGGATCGTGCCGGTCTCTCGCCGGTTCGACGATCCCTATTTCTCGGTGGTGAACGGGCTGGCCGAAACCGACCATGTTTTTCTGGCCGGAAATGCACTGCCCGACCGGTTTCGCGACGGATTTCAAATTGCCGAACTGGGTTTTGGAACGGGTTTGAATCTGTTG
>Ga0070726_10003330_pt1 | contig 13591 bp, 15 predicted proteins | sample tdAd471_FD_67275 | JGI IMG/M metagenome (GOLD analysis project Ga0070726, IMG submission 67275) | Marine sediment microbial communities from the Atlantic coast under amendment with organic carbon and nitrate - tdAd47.1 | ecosystem: Environmental > Aquatic > Marine > Coastal > Sediment | place...
TAATCAATCGCGAAACCTTTTGGGAGGTAATAGATGAATTGAAACAAGCAGGTGCAGAAGGTATTTTAGTGTGTCCTATCGAAAAAATGGTACTGTAATGCAACGTATCAATTATCCACAGCCAAAAGAATGGGACGAAATACTAAAACGTCCCACGCAAACTGTTGCCGATATTGAAGAGGTGGTCAACAGTATTTTCAGGGAGGTACAATCGGATGGTGACACCGTAATCAAAAAATATACGGCCCAATTTGACAAGATTGATTTAGACTCGCCAATCGTTTCCAGTTCAGAAATTGAGAAAGCTAACAATTCTGTTTCGGATGCATTGAAACAAGCCATCAATCTGGCCAAATCGAATATTGAGAAATTCCATGCTGCCCAAAAAACAACTAAGGTTGAAGTGGAAACAATGCCCGGGGTAGAATGTTGGCAAGAAAAGCGGCCCATTCAAAAGGTAGGGTTGTATATTCCGGGCGGTACAGCTCCTTTGTTCTCAACTATTTTAATGTTGGCCATTCCAGCCAAATTAGCGGGATGCAAGGAAATTGTACTTTGCAGTCCACCAGACAAGAAAGGTGAAGTCAATCCAGCGATTTTATATACCGCCCAATTGTGTGGGGTAACCCAAATTTTTAAAATTGGCGGCATTCAAGCCATTGCAGGGATGACCTTTGGAACGGAAAGCATTCCAAAAGTCTATAAAATATTTGGCCCAGGAAACCAATATGTGACGGTTGCAAAGCAATTAGCTACCAAATATGGCGTAGCAATTGATATGCCAGCGGGACCAAGCGAGCTTTTGGTGGTTGCGGATGATTCAGCCAAGGCTGCTTTTGTAGCTTCGGATTTGCTCAGTCAAGCAGAACATGGAGTTGATAGTCAGGTAATCCTGGTTTCTACTTCAGAAAAATTGATCGATGCCGTTGAAGAGGAGATCGAAAGTCAACTACAGCAATTGCCTAGAGCGGAAATAGCTAGCAAATCAATTGTCAATAGTAAGCTAATTTTGGTGAAGAATGATCAAGAAGCTCTGGATTTGATCAACGAATATGGCCCGGAACACTTTATTGTTTGTGTGGAAAATGAGGATTATTACCTCGAGAACATTCAAAACGCCGGATCTGTTTTTATTGGAAACTATACGCCGGAAAGTGCTGGTGATTATGCTTCGGGCACCAATCACACCCTGCCCACCAACGGTTACGCCAAGCAATATAGCGGCGTAAATTTGGATAGCTTTATGAAGAGTATAACCTTTCAGAAAATATCAGAAAAAGGCATACAAGGCATTGGAAGCGCCATAGAATTGATGGCAGAGGCAGAAGGCCTGCAAGCACATAAAAATGCAGTAACCCTTAGATTAAAAAGTTTGAAATAATGGAAGGGTTTAATTTAAACAAAATAGTTCGAGAATCGGTTCGTAAGCTGCAACCATACTCTTCTGCACGTGACGAATATGTGTCCGATGGTTCGGAGATGATTTTTTTGGATGCCAACGAAAATCCGTTCGATAATGGGGTCAATCGCTATCCAGATCCGTACCAGCGAAGCCTTAAATCGCTTTTGGCGGAGCAAAAAGAATTGTCTGAAAGTCAAATTTTATTGGGTAACGGTAGCGATGAAGTATTGGATTTAATTTATAGGGCGTTTTGTGAACCCAATCAGGATAACATTATCACTTTGCCGCCTACTTATGGAATGTACAAGGTACTTGCTGGCATCAATGCGGTAGAGAACAAAGAAGTTTTGCTAACGACAGATTTTGAACCGAATGTAAATGAAATTTTAAAAGTTACAGACTCCAATTCCAAGCTTCTTTTTATCTGCTCGCCCAACAACCCCACTGGAAACTCCTTCAAAAAAGAAAGAATTGAGAAGTTGTTGGAATCCTTTAATGGACTGGTGGTTATTGACGAAGCATATATTGATTTTTCAAAAGATGAAAGTTGGTTGTCACAACCTAAAACATATCCGAACTTGATTGTGACCCAAACGCTATCCAAAGCCTATGGATTGGCAGGTATCCGATTGGGGATATGCTATGCATCGGAAGAAATAATAGGTGTTTTGAACAAAATCAAACCACCCTATAACGTAAATCAACTAACACAGCAACGAGCTTTACAGCGAGTATTGAATCAAGATTTGGTCGATCAAGAGGTACAGCAGATTCTTGATGAAAGAGATGGATTGATCAAAGCATTGGATAATCTGGATTTTGTAAAAGAATTATATCCAACCGATGCCAATTTTGTATTGGCTAAAGTGGATGATGCTAACAAACGTTACCAACAATTGTTGGAAAAACAGGTGGTGGTGCGTAACCGTAGTACGCAACCGCTCTGTGAAAATACCTTGCGATTTACCGTGGGCACACCAGAAGAGAACAAAAAATTGATAGCCATTTTAAAAGAAATGAAGTAATGGGCAAAAAAGTACTATTTATTGATCGGGATGGAACGATGATCAAAGAAACTGCCGATGAGCAGATTGATGCCTTTGAGAAGCTAGATTTTTATCCCAAAGCCTTTACCTATTTGGGCAAAATTGCCAAGGAATTGGATTATGAATTGGTGATGATCACCAACCAAGATGGGTTGGGTACCGACATTTTCCCTGAGGACACCTTTTGGCCGGTTCACAATTTTATCATCAAAGCTTTTGAAAATGAAGGGGTAGTTTTTGATAAGGTTTTTATAGACAGAACATTTCCAAAGGACAATGCAGATACCCGCAAACCAGGTACAGGGATGTTGACTTCCTATTTTTCTGAAGAGTATGATTTAGAGAATTCTTTCGTGATCGGTGACCGATTGACGGACATGGAATTGGCCAAAAATCTCGGAGCCAAAGGAATCTTTATCAATGATGAAACTCATCTGGGCACTGGAGAAATCACGGTAAAACGCGAAGAGTTGGATGAAAATATTGCTCTGGAAAGCAACGATTGGGAGAAAATCTATGAGTTCTTAAAACTGGAGAATCGTATTGCGGAAATATCCCGAAAAACCAACGAAACCGATATTCAAATCAAGATAAACCTTGATGGAACCGGAAAGAGTGACATCAACACAGGTTTAGCATTTTTTGACCATATGTTGGACCAATTGGCCCGACATGGACAAATGGATTTAAACATTAAGGTAGATGGGGATTTGGAAGTAGATGAGCACCATACCATTGAAGATACTGCTATTGCTCTGGGTGAATTGTTTTCTAAAGCTTTAGGTAACAAACTCGGTATAGAACGCTATGGTTATGCTTTACCCATGGATGATTGTCTCGCACAAGTAGCTATTGACTTTGGAGGTAGAAACTGGTTGGTCTGGGATACCGAGTTCAAACGTGAAAAAGTGGGAGATATGCCTACCGAAATGTTTATGCACTTTTTCAAATCGTTCACCGATGGAGCCAAGGCGAATTTGAACATCAAAGCAGAAGGCACCAACGAACACCATAAAATCGAGGCTATTTTCAAAGCTTTTGCCAAGTCCATAAAAATGGCGGTGAAGCGCGATGCGGAAAAAATGGTTTTACCATCAACTAAAGGAATGCTTTAAATGAAAATTGTAATAATTGATTATGGGGCTGGAAATATCCAAAGTATCATGTTTGCCATAAAGCGGCTAGGCTACGAAGCGGTTTTGAGTCACAAGGCCGATGAAATCCGAAATGCCGACAAAGTCATTTTTCCAGGAGTTGGAGAGGCCAGTTCAGCAATGGCCAAATTAAAGGCTACGGGCTTGGACAAGGTGATTCCAACATTAAAGCAACCTGTTTTGGGCATCTGTTTGGGTATGCAGTTGATGTGCCATTCTTCCAAAGAAGGAAATACCGAAGGTTTGGGCATCTTTGATTTGGATGTAGTGAAGTTTTCCAACAACGTAAAAGTGCCTCAAATTGGATGGAACCAGATTTCAGACTTGAAAAGCAAGCTTTTTACCAATATTCCCGAGAAATCCTATATCTATTTGGTGCATAGCTTTTACGCTCCAATTGGAAAAGAAACAATTGCCACATCGGAATATGATGTGGAATATAGTGCCGCTTTGCAGAAAGATAATTTTTATGGCGTGCAGTTTCACCCAGAAAAGAGCAGTGATGTCGGCAGTGAAATCATGAAGAACTTTTTAACCCTTAGCTGATATGGAGTTCTATATTTCAACGGATAAGGACAAATTAGATATTGAAAAGGTTCACACTGAAGTTTCATCCACGTATTGGGGAGAAGGAAGGACCAAGGAGGAAACACTTCTGACCATCGAAAAAAGCATCTGTTTTGGAATGTATGATGAAAATGACCAACAAATTGCTTACGCCAGAATAATGACGGACGCATTGGTTTTTGCCTATATTATGGATGTCGTTGTCTTTGACCCCCACAAAGGCAAAGGACTTGGAAGAAAACTATTGCAATATGTTTTGGATCGCCCGGATGTAAAAAGGGTAAATACGGTGGCACTTAAAACATTGGACGCCCATAGTTTTTATGAAAATTTAGGCTTTAAAAGAGTGGGAGATTCAGAGATGTGGATGTCCATAGACCGAATAAAATACGATTAGATAATGAGATTGATTCCAGCTATAGATATTATCGACGGAAAGTGTGTTCGTCTTTCCAAAGGGGATTATAATACCAAAAAAATCTATAATGAAAACCCCTTGGAAGTAGCCAAAGAGTTTGAGGCACATGGTATTCTGCACCTTCATTTAGTGGATTTGGATGGGGCAAAATCCAAACACATTGTTAACCATAAGGTATTGGAATCCATTGCATCAAAAACAAGCTTACAAATTGATTTTGGCGGTGGTTTAAAGTCTGATAAAGATTTATATATCGCTTTTGAAAGCGGTGCGCATCAGATTACTGGAGGCAGCATTGCTGTAAAGGACCGAGAAACATTTTTGGGCTGGTTGAAAACCTATGGTCCCGATAAAATTATTCTAGGGGCCGATGCCAACAACGAAAAAGTGGCTGTATCGGGCTGGCAAGAAGAATCGGATTTAGAGTTGATTCCTTTTGTACAACAATATCAATTAGAAGGAGTCCAATATGTTATCTGTACCGATATCAGCAAAGATGGAATGTTACAGGGACCTTCGTTCGACTTGTACCAAAAAATGCTGTCAGAAACCAAAAAAGGCTTAAATTTAATTGCCAGTGGAGGCATATCCTCCTTTGACGAACTCCCCAAACTTGCTGACATTGGTTGTGAGGGCACAATCATTGGCAAAGCCATTTATGAAGGCAAAATCAGTTTAAAGCAATTGGAACATTATATTCTTGAAAATGGATAAAGAAAAAGAACTCCAGGAAGAATTGGTTTGGAACGCAGGGTACCGTATGAACGAAAGCCTACGCATGATCAAAATTTGTCTGGAACAGTTGTCGGAGGAGCAGGTTTGGGAGCAACCCAATGAGTCGAGTAACAGCATCGCCAATCTCATCCTTCATCTATGTGGAAATATTACCCAATACGGGATTGCGTCCATTCAAAATTTGGAAGACACCCGCCAACGTAATGAAGAATTCACAACGAAATCAAGCCATAACAAAGCGGAACTCATCAAAATGTTGGAAGATACCATTGATGAAGCCAAACGAGCTATTTATGATGCCCCGCTCAAAGAACTTTTACGCAAAAGAAACGTTCAGGGCTTTAACTTTTCTGGAATCGGGAACATCATTCACGTAACAGAGCACCTGTCCTATCACACGGGACAGATTGCCCTATGGACCAAAATTTTGCAGAATAAAGATCTAGGTTTTTATGGCGATGTAAACCTGAATGTGAAAAATGAAACTAAAGATTAATAATGCTAGAACTACGTCATGCTGAACTTGTTTCAGCATCTCATCAAAATAGATAAATGAGACCCTGAAACACGTTCATGGTGACAACAACTCTTTACTTATGGTTTTATAACTAAAATTAAATGCTAACAAAAAGAATTATACCCTGTCTGGATATCAAAAACGGAAGAACCGTAAAAGGCATCAACTTTGTGGACCTACGTGATGCTGGCGACCCTGTGGAATTGGCAGAAATTTACGCTAAAGCAGGTGCCGATGAGTTGGTATTTCTAGATATTTCTGCGACCGAAGAAAAACGCAAAACCTTGGCCGAATTGGTGTATCACGTAGCGGAAACTATCAATATACCTTTTACCGTGGGAGGAGGAATTTCATCCGTAGAAGATGTTGATATTCTTCTTAAAAATGGTGCCGATAAGGTTTCCATCAATTCATCGGCGGTAAAAAGACCTGATTTGATTAATGAACTGGTCGCTAAATTCGGTTCGCAATGCATCGTGGTAGCTATTGATGCCAAACAAATTGATGGACAATGGAAAGTCCATTTGGTAGGAGGGAAGGTTCCCACGGAAATAGACCTTTTTGAATGGGCTAAAGAAGTGGAAGAACGTGGAGCTGGAGAAATTTTGTTTACGTCAATGGACCACGATGGCACCAAAAATGGCTTCGCCAATCAAGCTTTGGCTGAATTGTCAGCCTTGGTGAATATTCCAGTGATTGCATCGGGTGGTGCGGGAACCATAGCACATTTTACGGATACCTTTAAAGATGGAAAAGCAGATGCTGCTTTGGCTGCCAGTGTTTTTCACTTTAAGGAAATCGAAATCAACACACTTAAAGAAGAATTAAAGGAAGAAGGAATTCCTGTGAGAATATAAAATTCACATCTCGACGCTTCTTCGATTGCCCCTTCGACTGCGCTCAGGGTGACAGCTCAGGATGACATCTCGATGTGAAAGCTTAAGAAAAATTTACAATGCAAATAGATTTCAATAAAAATTCAGACGGGCTTGTGCCGGCAATCGTTCAAGATGCAACAACCAAAAACGTGTTGATGCTGGGTTATATGAACCAGGAGGCGTTCGAAAAAACCAAGGAGACACAAAAAGTCACATTTTTCAGCCGTTCCAAACAACGCTTATGGACCAAAGGCGAGGAAAGTGGCAACTTTTTAAACCTAGTGGATATGCAGGTAGATTGTGATAACGACACCCTTTTAGTGATGGTAAATCCAATAGGTCCTACCTGTCACAAAGGAACGGATACTTGCTGGGCCGAAGATAATGTTCAAGGTTATGGTTTCTTGTCAACCTTGGAAGGTGTCATCGAATCCAGAAAAAATGACCAAGAGAATCCGAATAGCTATGTAGCCTCGTTATTTCGCAAAGGCATCAACAAAATAGCACAGAAAGTAGGAGAGGAGGCCGTGGAAACGGTAATCGAGGCCAAAGACAACAACGAGGAACTTTTCCTGAACGAAAGTGCCGACCTTTTATTTCACTACCTCATTCTGTTACAGGCCAAGGGTTATTCTTTGAATGATATTGCCCAAGTTCTGGAAAAACGACATTAAACAAATCCGTTAAGTTTTTTGTAAACGTTTAGCCTTTACAACGAAATACCGTAAATTTATGTAATGGCTATGAACACAAGAAAAGGGTTTCGTTTTACCAATTATGAGGCACCGGACCAAACTCCGTTCGAAAAACTCTTCGAGATTTTTCAGGAACTAGTTACCCATACTTCAGGTGATGTGGAGGAGGCTTTGGACTGGCTTCGCGAACTCGACAAGGAATATGAACTTACCGACGACGATTACACCATTGACGATTTTATAGAAGACCTAAAAGCCAAGGGTTATATCCGTGAAGAATTCGATATGGATAATCCCCAAGGTGGAGAAGGCGAAGAAGGTGACGAAAATGGTGGGGGTGGAAATCTTTCCATTACCTCCAAACTGGAGCGAATGCTTCGCCAACGGGCTTTAGACCAAATATTTGGTAAAATAAAACGTAGTGGTTCGGGTAACCATAAAACGGGGAAATCAGGTAAAGGAGATGAGCATACGGGAGATTTCCGTGAATACCGTTTTGGAGATTCATTGGAGCATATCAGTATGACGGAAAGCCTCAAGAATGCCCAAGTGAATCACGGATTGGACAACTTTTCACTGAGTGAAGAGGATTTGGTGGTGGAAGACACCCAGTATAAGGCTCAGATGAGTACCGTGTTGATGATTGATATCAGCCACAGTATGATTCTATACGGTGAAGACCGAATCACACCCGCTAAAAAAGTAGCAATGGCCTTAGCAGAACTCATCACGACAAGATATCCTAAGGATACACTTGATATTTTGGTTTTCGGAAACGATGCTTGGCCTATTCCTATTAAAGATTTGCCCTATCTCCGAGTAGGACCCTATCACACCAATACGGTGGCAGGTCTTCAATTGGCTATGGATATGCTCCGTAGAAAACGGAATACCAACAAACAGATATTTATGATTACTGATGGAAAACCATCCTGTTTGCGACTTCCGAACGGTGATTATTACAAGAATAGCGTAGGATTGGATGAATACATCGTGGAAAAATGCTACGCAATGGCCCAACAGGCTAGAAAACTTCATATCCCCATCACCACTTTTATGATTGCAGAGGACCCTTACCTGATGCAATTTGTGCGTGAATTTACCAAAGCGAACAAAGGAAAAGCCTTTTACACAGGATTAAAAGGATTGGGCGAAATGATTTTTGAAGATTACGAACAAAATAGAAAAAGAAGAATTAAAGGATAGCACAACATATGAATTTGGACCATACCAATATTAAAACGCTAGGTGAACTGAAGTCAGCGGGATATACTAGCAGAAGCATTAAGGACGAACTTCGAGAGAATCTTTTGGAGAAAATATCCAACAAAGAACAGGTGTTCGAAGGGGTTTGGGGTTATGAAAATTCCGTGATTCCAGAATTGGAAAGAGCTATTCTTTCCCGTCACAATATTAACTTATTGGGATTACGCGGACAGGCAAAGACCCGTTTGGCCCGTTTGATGGTACAGTTGTTGGATGAATGGATGCCAATTGTAGAAGGTTCCGAAATTCACGACGACCCATTGGAACCCATTTCTCGATACGCCACCGAGCTGATCAAAGAAAAAGGCGATGACACACCTGTTAGCTGGATACACCGAAGTGAACGTTTTTACGAAAAATTGGCCACCCCAGATGTTACTGTAGCCGATTTGATAGGTGATGTCGACCCGATTAAAGCGGCCAATCTTAAATTATCATACGCGGATGATCGCGTGATTCATTTTGGGATGATACCGAGGGCCAACCGTTGTATTTTCGTAATAAACGAGCTTCCCGACCTTCAGGCAAGAATTCAAGTAGCATTGTTCAATATATTGCAAGAGGGAGACATACAAATTCGTGGGTTCAAACTTCGTTTGCATTTGGATATTCAGTTTGTATTCACTGCCAACCCTGAAGATTACACGAACAGGGGAAGTATTGTAACCCCGTTGAAAGATAGAATCGGCTCCCAGATTCTTACCCATTACCCAGAAAGTATCGAGATTGCCAAGAAAATTACCAAGCAGGAAGCGCAGTTGGATAAACGTCAATCCGATTTTGTACATGTCCCTGAAATAGCGATGGACTTGTTGGAACAAATCAGTTTTGAAGCTAGAAACAGTGAGTACGTAGATGCAAAAAGTGGGGTAAGTGCACGTATGAGCATTACCGCATTTGAAAATTTATTAAGTACCGCCGAGCGCAGGGCCATTGTTGCTGGAGACAGAAAAACATCAGTTCGTCTCAGTGATTTTATGGGCGTAGTGCCATCCATCACAGGAAAAATAGAATTGGTTTACGAAGGAGAGCAGGAGGGGGCAGGTTCCGTAGCCGAGAATTTGATAGAAGATGCAGCAAAATCTTTATTTCCGAATTATTTCCCTAAAATTGATAAGCTTCAACGTAAAGAAGAAGAAAACGAATATGATGAACTGGTCAGTTGGTTCTTTGAAGGGGAAGGGTTTGACCTTTTGGATGATGAAAAAGAAGATGAGTATAAATCCAAATTGGATTCCATTGCTCCATTGAACGATCTTTTAAAGGAATATCAACCGGATACACCCAAGGAAGACTCCTATTTTTTGAAAGAATTATTGCTCTGGGGACTGGTGGCACATAAAAAACTTAGCAAACACCGCTTTCAGCAAGGGTACCAGTTCAAAGATCTCTACGGAAGCTATATTCGGGGACTCTAAACTATTGCCAAATATTTAGGTTGTCGTTATAGTTTTCAAAATTGTAGACACCTACATAGCGCTTTCTCAACCAAAAGGTGTAAAGCGTTAAAACAGGTAGAATACTGTGCAGTACCACTGAAAGTGTAGCTATTGGTTCAAAGGTTGCAGGTATTATATGGGTACCGTAAAGCTCTAACGAATTCAACACGGTGATACTGTCATATATTTTGAAAACATACACGATCATTATGGCGTAAAGTACGTACTCAATGTTTCGCATTTTAGGGTCCGGTAACTCATCCTCGGTAATTTTGAACCAAACAACGTAGAGATACAGAAAATGTATCGATGTGAGTATGGGGAATATGTAGTTGTCTACCTTTAGAAAGTAGAATTGGTTGGTGTAAGCACCATAAAAGCTCAATATACTCAAGGTTAGCAATACAGCCACGCTGGCCAATATGTTCCTTTTCCAGGTGATGATTTTTGACAAGGTATTCATCTTAATCTTAGATTTGGGACTAATTTCAGTCTAAAGAACGATTTTTTATGGCAACTATTTTAAAGAAATCGATGACCCGCAAACAATGTTGGATAATCCTAAAAATCCTATGCAAAAGTCGATAAATTAAAGGTGTGCTAAAGGTTTTAATTTAGAAATATGCTGGCACTTGATTACAAAATGATATTTTTTAGTCGCTCTTACTTTTTCATAAAGACAAGTTCAGAAAAACTACTCAAATAAATCAGAGGACAGGTAACGATCGCCACGGTCACAAACAATAGAGACGATTGTACCACTTTCCAAGGTTGCTGCAAGACGTAATGCCACCGTAGCAGCTCCGCCACTGCTCATTCCAGAGAATATGCCCTCTTCTTTGGCCAATCGCTTTGCCATTTCTGTGGCATCCATTTCGCTGACCTCCATAACAGTATCCACCTTGTCGGGATTAAAAATTTTGGGAAGGTATTCTTTGGGCCATTTTCGTATTCCCGGAATTTTGGAATCGTCGGTAGGTTGCACACCTACAATCTGAACCATTGGATTCTGTTCCTTCAAGTAAGTGGAAGTTCCCATTATGGTTCCCGTAGTGCCCATACTGGATACAAAATGTGTGATTTCTCCATCCGTATCTCGCCAAATTTCTGGGCCTGTGGTTTTGTAGTGCGCTTTCCAATTGTCATCATTGGAAAACTGGTTCAACATTTTAAACCCTTCTTCGTTGACCTTGGCCTCAGCATATTCCCGAGCACCTTCAATACCTACATCAGCTGGTGTTAAGGTAACTTTTGCCCCGTAGGCGCGCATAGTCTGTACCCTTTCTTTGGTTGAATTTTCGGGCATGACCAACTCAATATTCAATCCAAAAACACCTGCAATCATGGCCAGACCAATTCCAGTATTTCCACTGGTGGCTTCAATAAGTTTGGTTTCTTTGGTAAAATCCCCACGTTCCAAGCCACTCTTAATCATGTTGTAGGCAGGTCGGTCTTTCACACTTCCTCCGGGATTGTGTCCTTCGAGCTTAAAAAGAAGTTTTACATTGGGGTTGGTGTTCAATACTCTGGACTCCACCAAAGGGGTATTTCCGATAAGGTCTAGTATACTGTTAGACATTTGGGGTTGTCTTTATTTTAATTTCAGGTTTGTGATAAACAGTTGAGTTCGCAGGAACGGACGAGGTAATCCAGGCATTACCACCAATAACGGAATTGGCGCCCACAACGGTATCACCCCCTAGAATAGTAGCATTGGCATAGATTGTAACATTATTTTCTATGGTGGGGTGACGTTTTGTTTTCTCCAGATTCTTGGCCACATAAAGCGCTCCTAGCGTAACACCTTGATAAATTTTTACGTTATCATGAATCACCGCGGTCTCACCAATAACAACACCTGTAGCATGGTCAATAAAAAAGGATTTTCCGATTGTTGCTCCCGGGTTAATATCCACACCAGTCTGTCTATGTGCATATTCGGTCATCATACGTGGAATCAAAGGAATTCCCTCCTCATACAGTTCGTGCGCCAATCTATAGATAGCAATGGCATAAAATCCGGGGTAGGCCATATAAATTTCCTGAATGGAAAGTGAGGCAGGGTCGCAATTCAATATGGCCTCAGCATCCAAATTCAAATTTTCTAAAATTTGTGGTAAATGGGAAATATAATTGTTCCAAAGCTCTTCGCTTGGTTTCTCCAAATCCCAACAAGCCATATCCATTAGCTTGTTGAACTTTTTCTCTAACAATTCCAAGTTAACGGCTACTGGAGTGTTGGCATCAAATAAGGTATAGAAAAGAGTATCGGTAAAATCTTCAGTTTCCTGCTTTAATCTATAGTCCAAATATGGCAGTTTTTTATGCCTATTGAGTTCAGCTATGATTTTTTCCTTGTCCATACTGTGCTTTATTGTCTTAAAATTAGATAAATCCTTACCATACCCATGAGAAAAAGTTAACTTTAGTTTAAAAATAACATATTATCGGTATATGGCATCCAACGTTACGATATCCAAAGAAGTTTTTGATTTTTTGACCGAACTTATAAAGAACAATAATAGAGATTGGTTCGAAGCACACAAACCTGCATTTAAGAAACATAAATCCGATATAAAATCATTTCTTGAGGCTGTCAAGGATAATTTGAACCATCACGATGAGATTGAAAAAATGAAGTTGTTTCGTATTTATCGTGATGTACGTTTTTCTAAGGACAAAACACCTTACAAAAGTCATTTTGCTGGTTCTTTTTCTCGTTTGGGCGCCCATTTACGGGGAGGCTATTATATGCACATAAAACCGGGCGAGTCTTTTTTAGCCACTGGATTCTGGGCTCCGAACAAGGAAGACCTTTACCGGATTAGAAAAGAACTGGAAATGGATGCTTCAGAATTTAGGGGGCTTATCAACCAAAAGGAATTCAAAACAATTTGGGGCGAACTCAGTGGGGATGAAGTAAAAACCGCACCTAAAGGTTTTGACAAAGAACATCCTGATATCGACTTGATCAGAAAGAAACAGTTTGTGTTTGTGCGGAACTTTACCGACAAAGAAGTGCTGTCCTCATCTTTTTTAGATGAAGTGGACAGGTCTTTCAAGGCCATTCGCCCTTATTTTGATTTGATGAGCGATATCCTCACCACCAACTTAAATGGAGAATCAATTTTGGAATAAGGCTTCTTCTTCCTCCAAAAGTTGAATCTGATCCTTTAGCCGTTCCACCACCATATTCATCATCCGTTTGTTAAGGGCGGAGGAATTGGTAATGTAATCTTGGTACTCCTTTACCGTGAACTGCCCAATGATCATTCCCTTTAGGGAATTCCTAAATTTGATATCCTTTTGGATAGCGCGCTCAATGTAATGGAACTTTTTCTCCAAGGAAAGTTCGTAAAAAACACCCTTGTGCTTGTTCGCATAATTCTTGAATGCCTCTACCAGTAAATCGTTTTGGAGTTTAATTACAGGACGTAGGGTCTTGTTCTGAAAATGCTCGTTAAAACCCATTTG